>Ga0209238_1001063_pt1 | contig 10456 bp, 9 predicted proteins | sample GraSoi013_1_20cm_FD_185823 | JGI IMG/M metagenome (GOLD analysis project Ga0209238, IMG submission 185823) | Grasslands soil microbial communities from the Angelo Coastal Reserve, California, USA - Sample 10_02_2013_1_20cm (SPAdes) (version 2) | ecosystem: Environmental > Terrestrial > Soil >...
ACTACCTGGCCTTGCGTGCGGCCCTCGCGCACGATGTCGCGAATTTCCGCGTTCACATCCCGAAGGATAACCTTGTCTTCGTAAGAAAGACTGACGTGATCAATCTTAAGAAGCGTTTCGCCGTAGGTGCAGCGCTCGGGCACGGGTGGTCCTCAGGAGCTCCTTGAGTTACTATCTTTTTTCAAGCTGCAAATCGGCGTAGGGGAACAAGAATTTCTTGGCCAACCCCAGCGCGTAATCCTGGAACAATCCAATCAACAGAATTGCGATTTGAATCGCAAACACGGCCTCCAGACGGAAGTGCTTGTTCTGATTCAGCAACAACGCCCCGATCCCACCCTCTGACCGCGAGATACCCTCGACCATCGTGAGCATCATCCAACCCATGGCCGCGTTCTGACGCATAGCATCGAAAGCCGCGTCGGCTTTACCGAGCACAATCACTTCGCAGACGACACGCCACTCGCCCATGCGCAGCGTGCGTGCCAGGTCAAACTTTTCTTTGGGGATTTGCGCGACCACGTCGATCATGCTGGTCACAAAAAAAACCGCCACACCAAAAACTAACAAGCTTACTTTCAGCCGGTGTCCGCTGGAAAAAATGATAGTGAAAAAGAACGTGAGTCCCACCATCCCGAGGAAACGACCCTTGGAAATGGCCATCACGATCGGCTGGAACACGGGAACCACGGTGAGGTAGGCAAGCCCCAGCGAAATGACCGTCGCCCAGGTCATGGCCTGCACATTCAACAGGAAACTGACGATCAATTCTTGGCCTAGTCCCTGGTGAGTCCAGAGGTCAACGAAGGCCCGCCACACATCCATTGGTTTCGGCAGGAAAACATAGGTCGAAGTCGCCCAGACCACCAGCAGCACGGCAATCTGGAACGCAATGATGAAACGCAGTGCCGCTTTGGAAATCAACCGGTTGGGGGAAAACGCGCCGAGAATTTCGTGCCAAAAGCTGCCACGGCCCGCTGTGGCCATGCGATTGGCGGCCACCGTTGTGCTCGTTCCCATCGCTCCGGCCGCCGGTTTCAAGGGACTCACGCGGGTTTCCTATTCCTTGCCCGACAGAATGATTTCCACGCGGCGGTTTCTGGCGCGGCCATCCGCGGTGGCGTTGGAGGCGAGCGGCTTGGAATCGCCATAGGCGTGAATTCGAAAACGGTTGTCGGGAAAGTTCGCGGGAGCCTTTCTCTGCAGCCAATCTCTCACCGCCTGAGCACGCCGCTCCGCCAAATCCATGTTTCCTTCGCGGGTCCCGGTATTGTCGGTGTGTCCATTCAAAGTGACGAACAATGCGCCGGCAATCGCCAGGTCGTCTTTGATCTCGTACATCTTGCGTTCGCCGTCCGCGGTGAACGAGGCCTTCCCCGTGTCGAACTCGATGCTCCAGTCGCGTTTCGAAACGACCGTGCCGGTATCTCCGCTCGAACTGAAGCTGGCGACATCGGCCTCCGCACCGCTCTGCGAGAGCATCGAAGACGCTCCGAGAACATAAGAAGTATCGAGAATTTCCTTCACGTCGGGAATCTTGTTGGCGTCCTTGAACAATTCCGGGTATTGCTGTGTCGCAATGTTTCCGAACACCGTGTAGGTGGAGCGGAAATTGTTATTGGCACCGGGCTGCAATCCGAACAGCAGCAGATTGTCATTCAGATTGTTGACGGCAGAACCACCGAGCTCCACCATGTTGCCGGTTTTATCCTGTTCGCGCGTTCCCTGATAATACTTCAGCCAGTAGTCGCCGTTCTGCTCGTTGTACACTTTGGCGCTGATGGCCGCCGCGCGCTTGAGCGCCTCTGGGTAGGCTTTCAGTTGATCTGCTGCTTCAAAGCTGGCTGCCAGCATTCCCTGAACTTCGTTGCGATGGTCCTGGTTGAACTTCTTGATGCCAATAATGACGTCCGGCATCTGCGAGCGGTACTGCCTGGAAGAGACGATGGACACCAGTCCCCCGCGGCCATGAGCCACGTTGACGTCGCCCGGCGTCCAGGTGACCACGCCGTTCACGCAGACGTTCTTGGACTCCCCGGTCAGCCGGCCGTCGTGAACCACTTTGCGGTCTTCGCAGGTATTGGCGTTATAGATTTCTGCGGCCTTGATGTAGTCCGGCGCATTGACCCAATTGAGAGCTTCGGAGTCCCACGTCTTTTCGTCCGGATTGTTCTTGATTTGGTTGTCTGCGGCCCACTTCATGGCGATATTCCAATCGCCGTCGCGAAGGACTCCAGCGACCAGTCCGCCCTTGGCCGCCTGGGGGTCAGACTTCCATTCGGGCGGACCCATCAGCTTGTCTTCCCCGCGCGAGTACCCCGTCGAGCCAATGACCTGTGCGATGTATTCACCGGCGCCGTTGTCCAGCTTCTTAAGCTGCGGATTGACTGCGGCAAAAAATTGGCCAGAGCCATCGCCCATGATCAATACGTAATTCGCGCCGGAGGAACATTGACTTGCGCCATCGTGAAGCTCTTTGGCACAGGCAATCAAGTCGTTCTGCATCTGGCTGGTGTCATCCTGGCGGATCAGTTTCACGTTGGCACTGTGTTTTTCCATCAGGCTGTTGCGCGTCGTCTCCGGGCCGCCATTGGCGTAGATATAGTTCATTTGTGCGTTCCAGGCCCATATTTCGGTGCGTATCAACGGCGCTTTGACGGAGGCCGAAGCCGCTTCCGGGAAAGGCGCTGGTTCGACGTTGGCCACCACTGCTTCTTTCAAGTCCGGCAAAGCGGCTTTCGTCGGAATGAGCGCTTTGGCAATGCCCGGCGCAGGAATCCAGCCGCGGCTCACCGCCGTGCGGAAACCGAAGAAAAGGACTGCCCCGACAGTCAGCAGCAGAATAATCTTCGCTCCCGGCTTCAACCTGTGCCCTGTCGGTGGTGTGGAGATTTTGTTGTCAAACATGGTGATCCTTCCTCCGCCTGCTCGTTATTTGATCAAATCGCTGTAGTCGTCTTTCTTATTCGCGGGCGTAGCCGAAGACGGGTCCAGTACGCCACCCGGCACCGCCGTCACCGATGCGGGCAAGAGCTTTTGCTGAAACTCTGACAATTGTTTGACGGCCTCATCGTTGATGGCCCCGGTTTCCAGGTCCATGTTGGTCATCAGCTTGTTGGCAAGACGATTGAAGTCTTCCATCTCCCCGAGCATCTGCCCGGCGTCATCTGCCAGATATTCCAGGGTCTGGTCGTAAATCTGGTTGGCCACCGGATCGCCGCGGAAAATCTTCTTGGCCGCCTGGAACACGGAGTAGGCCTTTTTCAGCGCCTTCCGCCGCATCTCTTCTTCACTGACGCGGTTCTCCTTGTCGGTGACCTGGAACTCTGCCGTGGCTCGCCAGCGTATGAGTTGGTCGTAGAGTATCTTCAGCTTGTCGCGCAAGTCGGTGAGCGACTTGTTGATGTTGATCAGGCTAGCGGCGTGGCGCTGGTTGGTGACCTTGGCGGACATGTACTGCTGCTGATCGAGCGAGGTGAGGCCGCCCGCGGCCATCTTCTTGTCGGCTTGGTTGGCCAGCGCCATGCTGTGCTCGGCATCTTTTTGGTTCGCATCGATCTGGTTTTGAAGCGTGCGGATCGAGCCATTCAAGTTTCCGAGTTGCTCGTCCATAATCCCGAGATTCTTTTTCATCTCCCCAATGTAGTTCTTCAGGATGCCAATGGGGTCAAGCTCGATGAACAGGCCGGTCAGAAACCGCATGATGCCCTGGAAAATGAGCTTCCCCAGAGTCAAAACGCGCTTGTCCGTGACGATGAAGATCAGCAGCAGAATGGCCCCGATCAGAATCGCGAGGTGCAACGTATCGGTCGCCGCGGCGATCAAGAACGGGAGAATCTGCACGAATCCATACGCTGCCGCGATGCCGCCGAGGACCAGCACGACTTTCCCGACGGTTCCTTCCGGCCGCTGCCAGAAATTCTTCAAGCCCTGCATTACCGGGGAACCCGAATTGGTTGCCATGGCGTCTCCCTATCCCAAAATCGTTTCAAATTCCTTGCGTTGCTGCTGAATCTCGGCGCGCCGCCGTTCCAGCGCCGCCGCAAAACTGCTCTTGGCCTCTTGCAGTTTCGCGCGCGATGCCTCCGTCTGCGATTGCACGGATTTCACCTGCTGCTGCAAGTCGGTGATCTCTTTCTGTTTTTGCTGAATGGCTTCATTGAGGTCGCCGATTTTGGCAATCTTGGCATCGACTTCGGTTCGCGACACGTCGTCGGTTTGTTTGTTAAACGTGCTCGCCGAGGAATTCAGAACACTCAGCAAAGCGTCAAAACCTTTCAAAATCGCCTCTTTGGTCAAGCCACCTTGCGACTGCGCGGTGGCCAGGGCCGCCTTGTACCTCAATGCCTTGTCGGTGATGACCGGCGCGAGTGGCGCCGCAAAGGCTTCGATCTTGGCCAGCTCCGGAACGGCGGAGAGCTCCGTCTGCTTGGCCAGCCGCATGTAGAACTGGTTGTCGCGCGTGCCCGCCTGGACATAGGCAGGAGCCGGGTCGAGAGGCCGCGGCGCCGCTCGGCTGGGCGCTGGCTTGGCGGGCGGCTGCCCCGCCTGCGGCTCCTCTTCAAAAATCGCTTTCTTGATCAGGTCCATGAACGGCATGTGTCACGTCCTTAAGCCTTCCGTCACCGGGTGCCAGTGGCTTCCAGAGAGAGAGAGAACGCGGCCGAAAAGCACGCCAGTCTCACCCTTTTCGAGGCCCAGCACGACCGGACCGGCAGTCCCAAATCGGTCCACGAATCCGCGCGCATTGCATCCTATAGATAAGCTAGATAAGCGAACTCTTGCGTTGTACTTGGGATATGCGGTCATCGTAGACCGTGCCTGCTTGCTTTTTCAACAAGGAAATTGCCGCCGTATCACATTCCATAAACCGGCAATCTCCCGGGCCTCGACGCCCCCCATTAAACCGCCTATAGGGAAAGCATGCAATTCAGCTACAATCGACACTTTCCCAGTTCAAAATGATGCCGTTTTTGAACTGACAAGCTTTCGACGAGGGACTACCCTGTGGCTGCCAGGACGCTAGCCGCGGTATTCAGCCAGATTGTGGAGGCCAGAGCCGAATACGATACCCGGCTCCTGGCCCAGCAGCTGGGAACGAACTACCGCTCCCTGATGTATTGGCTGAGAGGCGACCGCCCCATCCCTGCGGACCTGCTGCCGCGAATTTGCGTGCTCTTGAAGAATTTCGAACCTCTGGATGTCCTCGAATCACAGGCCGGAAGAGTGGCGTTCAAGATTCCAGATCCGCAGCAGACCAGTGAAAAAGAGTTTTTGGTTATTTCCAACCTTATGAAAGATGTGGGCGCGGCGCTGGAGAGCATCGCCAATACGCTAGCCGATGGGGTGGTGGACGAACACGAATTGAATAATACCATCCCCAAACTGGAGGCCGTCATTCGGGAATGCGCGTCCGTGAAATACTTGTTGGAAACTCTGTACAAGAAGAGAAAGACCAGAAGGTAGGCCCGTGGGTTTGGCCCTCAGTTTGGCGAGGCCTCCAGGCCAAACTCGCGGTGCGCCGTATTCAGAGCTGTTTTCACCTCCTTTTCGTCGATCACGAAGGAAATGTTCAATTCCGACGAACCCTGGGCAATGGCGATCAGGTTCACCTTTTCACGCCCCAGGGCATTGAAGGTTCTGCCGGCGATTCCCGGGGTTCCGCGCATGTTCTCGCCCACCACGGCCACGATCGCGACACTCGAATCCACGGTGATGTGTTCCACTTTGTGGTGCGCCAGATCTTGCGCAAATTCTTTGCGCAGTGCTTCCACCGTGCGCTGGGCATCCACGGTGGAAACGATGAAGCAGATGTCGTTCTGCGAGGAAGACTGCGAAATCAGAAGGACATTGGCGCGGACTTCGGCGGTGGTCGAAAACGTGCGCCCGAGCACGTCCGGCAATCCCACGATCCCCGGCCCGCCCACACTGATTAATGTTACGTCGCGGATGGCCGTCAGCGCTTTTACCCCGCCACCGATGCTGCGCCCTTCCGGCGTAATCTTCGTGCCTGGCCGCTCGCACGCAAAGCTGTTTCGAATCCACACGGGGATGGCTGCCTGCACCACGGGGTTCAGCGTTTTCGGGTGCAGCACTTTCGCGCCAAAGTAAGCGAGCTCGGCGGCTTCACGGTAGGAGATCACCGGAATGGTGCGCGCTTCCTCGACCAGCCGCGGGTCCGCCGTCAGCACGCCGTCGACGTCGGTCCAGATGATGACTTCGTCCGCATCCATGGCTGCGCCCAGAATGGTCGCCGAATAGTCGGAGCCTCCCCGACCCAGGGTGGTCAGTTGGCCTTCCCTGGTTGCGCCGATGAAGCCCGTCACCACCGGCGCGATGCCTTTCTCCAACAGCGGCCGTAACCGCGCCTGCGATTTCTTGCGCGTCAATTCCATGTGCGGTTCCGCGCCGCCGTGAAACGCGTCCGTTACAATCAGTTCTGTCGCTTCGATTGCTTCGCTTGGTAGCCCAAGTGCTCGCACGGCTGCCGCCACCAGCGGTGCGGAAAGCCTTTCGCCTAGACTCGAAATCGCGTCGAGGGTACGCGGCGTGAGTTCCCGCAACAACGCCGTACCTTCGCAGAGCCGGCGCCCTTCGGCGAGCACCTCTTCCATCCGCTGCTGGATCCGCACGCGTTCCTCCTGGTGCTGGATCAGGCTTGTTAGCGCAGCTTCATGTTGCTGCCGCAGCGCATCGACGACCGCGGCAGCCTCACCGGAATTTCCGGTCTGCGCTTTTTTGGCCGCCTCGATCAATCGGTTGGTCACGCCGCTCATCGCCGAAACCACCGCGATGCAGCCGTTCTGTTTCGCTGCCTGCGCAATGATTTCGACCGCGCGCGCGATACAGGAGGCGTCGCCCACCGACGTACCGCCGAATTTCATCACCTGTAGCCGCGCTTTCATCTCTTCCTGACGGCCTCCCTCTATGGACCGGCAAATTGCTTTTTCTGGGCGAAACTTTTTCGCTTCCCCGCGTCTTTCTGCTCTGAGTCTACCCTCTGAACCGTCCAGCCGCACACCACTCCCTCCTGCGGGTGTTCTTCCCTCCAACCTGCCATCCTTTATTGTTCTTCGCGTTGACTTGCTTCGCCGCGCCGCCTAGCTGCTCGGGCGCCATCGCGGGGCGAGGCACGCATTGACTTTGTTTCCGCCGCACACCTAACATGGCACGCGGAAATTCCCTGCCAATCAGGTTCGGGCAAGTGATCTCCGATCGGCGCGGCGGACGTAGGAAAGGCGGTTGGGCATGAACGCACGGCGCATTCTCGGTGTGGTTCTCGTCGTGGTGGCCATCGGAATTGCCATTGTGCTTCGCTCTTCGGTCGACAGTGCCGCGAAGCCCGGTGACGTGAACGAGGCTCGCGTCCTGTCCGATGCCGCCACCGGGAACAACTGGTTGCTCAACGGCCGCACGTTTGACGCCGGTCATTTCAGCCCGTTGCAGCAAATCACCGACAAGAATATCGGTGGGCTGGGTCTGGCCTGGTTCTTGGATGTCGATGGCGCGATGGGCGTGGTATCGGAGCCCATCGTTGTCGATGGGGTGATCTACCTTAGCGCGCCGCTTTCGAAGGTTTATGCCGTGGACGCAGCCACCGGGAAACTGCTGTGGAAATTCGATCCCCAGGTTCGTTTGGATCAGGCCATCAACGGTTCCTATTCCGCGCGCGTCAACGGCGGCGTCGCGGTCTGGAATGGCAAGGTGTACGTCGGCACGGGAGACTGCCGCTTGGTGGCCATCGATGCCGCAACGGCACAAAAAGTGTGGGAAGCAATGGTCTGTGAACCAACGCAAACCGGCATCACGGGCGCACCGCATGTCGCGAAAGGAAAGATCTTGATGGGCTTCAACGGATCGGACGACGGCGTGCGCGGGGCGTTGGTCGCCTATGACGCAGAAACCGGGAGGGAAGCGTGGCGCTTCTGGACTGTTCCGGGCGATCCGGCCAAGCCGTTCGAAACCAAGGCGCTGGAAATGGCCGCGAAAACCTGGGCCGGCGACGGATGGTGGCGGGTCGGCGGCGGCGACGTTTGGAACGCCATCACTTATGACCAGGCCACCGGCCTGGTCATCTTCGGCACGGCGGGTGTTGGCGTGGACTACGGAGAGTTCCGGCTAATCAAGGCGACCGGTGACCGGCTTTTCGGCGAATGCATCATCGCCGTGAACGCCGACACCGGTGAGTACGTCTGGCACTACCAGACCGGCACCGAGGGCGTGCACTCCGAGAACAATCACATTTTGATGGCCGACCTGGTCATCGATGGCGAAAAACGGCACGTGGCAATGACCGCGCCGAAAAACGGATTCTTCTTCGTGCTGGATGCCAAGACCGGCAAACTTCTTTCCGCGAAACCGCTCGTCAACGTCATTTGGGCCTCTTCCATCGATCTCCAGACCGGACGCGCCGTCCTCATTCCCCGATCGCCGGGTGACGGAAGGCAGTGGACCGTTCACAACTGGTGGCCGATGAGCTACAGCGCGCGGACCGGATTGGTTTACGTACCAACAACTGATCGCCGTCCGGACGCCAGCGCCGCGGCCGATAGAGGAGAAGGCGGCGAAGGTCTCGTCGGTCGCCTCATCGCCTGGGATCCCGTGGCTCAGTCTCGACGCTGGTCCGTCGAGGAAGAAATCGCCACCAATGGCGGCGTTCTCTCCACCGCCGGCAACTTGGTTTTTCAGGGACAAGGCACGGGTGAATTCGCGGCTTACGCCGCTGACACCGGGAAGAAGGTTTGGTCGGTCAAGACCGGTTCGGCCATCGAGTCGATTCCCGTCACATTTTCTGTGAAAGGCGAGCAGTATGTCGTCACCCCGGTCGGATGGGGCTCGGGCTCGCGCTTGTTCGCTCCCGCCCGTACGATGGCCACCCCCGAATCGAAACGTGGGCCAGCGCGACTCTATGCATTCAACCTGGGTGCCACCAGGCCTTTTCCTTATCCGAAGATTGTGATTCCGCCGGTGCCAAAGCCTCCGGAACAAAAAGTGAGCGCGGAAATCATTCACCAGGGCGAAAAGCTCTATGGAACATTTGTCTGCGACGGCTGCCACTCACCCGGCCTGGACGGCAGCGGCGCCTGGGTTCTCGACGGCGCGGTTCCCGATCTCCGCTATATGCCCCCCGATGTTCACAAGGATTGGTATCAAATCGTCCTGGGCGGCAGCCATTGGAACAAAGGCATGCCCGGTTTCGCCGATCCTCCGAAGTTCGCATTCCCGCATGACAAGATGACCGTCGAAGATGCGGACGCGATTCACGCTTACGTCATCGAGGGGGCCTGGAAAGCGTACCACAGCCCTCAAGAGGCGGCGCGCTCCCGGCACGAGAAACCATAGACGAGCAGTTCGTGCTGAGCCAGGCTTAAACAAACTACCATGTCGCGCCGTAGAGCCCCCGCCTTCAGGCATGGGGATATAAGGCGCGGTATACAGCTTAAAGATAGCTATTGGCAAATAAAAGGCGAAGCTGTATCATCCCTTGAATGATGCTAGGCTACAAGTCGAACAACAATGTCGTGTACAGCAGCAAATATCACGTCATCTGGTGCCCGAAGTATCGCCGCAAAGTTCTCGTTGGCGATATCGCCAAACGGCTTGAGGAAATCATGCGTAAGACTGCTCTAAAGTATCGAGCGGAGATCAGCGCTCTGGAAATCGTGCCAGACCACGTTCACATGCTTTGCGAAGTGGACCCTCAGTTTGGGATTCACCGTTTTGTCAAGAACATCAAGGGTGTAACGTCACATGTCTTGAGAAAAGAATTCGTCAGCCTCCGAAAGCGCCTGCCAAGTCTCTGGACGAATTCGTACTTGGTCTCAACCGTTGGCGGTGCACCGCTCGAAGTCATTAAGCAGTACGTGGAGAATCAAAAGAATGTCTGACGAATACATCACGCCCACGGCCCTATGTGCCGAGCGTAACTGCAGCCGTAGCAAGGTCGCACTGCAGCCTGATAAGACGTTTCGAATCGCAGGCTCGGGGGGCAAAAGTGGTTCTCTTTTTGCGATGTCCCGCGTCATAGCAATCGAACAAGAGCACAAACCTTGCAAGTCTGAAAACCGCAGGCATGCCTCGCTGTCTGTTGCCTTGCTTCAAAGCAGAATTAACAGGAGCGGCTAAGGCGTTCATCCGAGGGCGGTCTCATGTCTAGCCAAACCAAACACGGTGTCAAAGGCAGGGTGTACCTCACGGCTGAGGAAGCTCCTGCGGCGGCTCGCCAGTTTGGTTGCGCCCGTTTTGTTTACAATCATCTTTTGGAATTCTCAAGAAGCAGATATTTCACAAATAAAACCAAAACATCGCCAGCCGAACGCAGCATCGAGCTAACTCGACTCAAGAGTGAAACCCCGTGGCTCCAGGAAGTAAACGCCCAAGCGCTTCAGCAAACCGGGAGAGCCTTGGATACGGCGTACCAGAACTGGTTCGACTCCATCACCGGCAAGCGACCCGA
>Ga0209238_1001068_pt1 | contig 10432 bp, 8 predicted proteins | sample GraSoi013_1_20cm_FD_185823 | JGI IMG/M metagenome (GOLD analysis project Ga0209238, IMG submission 185823) | Grasslands soil microbial communities from the Angelo Coastal Reserve, California, USA - Sample 10_02_2013_1_20cm (SPAdes) (version 2) | ecosystem: Environmental > Terrestrial > Soil >...
GACGTGCACTCGGAGCGTAACGGAACCAATCGTTTGACCGTCAGCTTCCGCTCTCCACGTCAATGGCTGCCAGGTGTTGTTTTGCGATTCCGGTGCTACAACATTTATTTGGACCGGGTACGCATCATGCGCCGGTATGGAATAAATCATCGGACCTGGTTTTTCGGTCCACCCCGAGGGCAAGACCGAACGCAATGTGACCTGTCTCGAAGCGTCGGAATCGTTATGAATTAGAAGCGGGACCCAAACCGTGTTGTCGGGCCCCCCTAAGGCAGTTTCAGGCGCGAGCAATTGCGACAAATGGTCGAGATTGTGTGATCGCCAGAATGCGCGATAATAGGCCCATGGCCCTCCGAATTCCAATGACACTCCCTGTCGTGCTATAGGCTCGTATCCCCGTGCCCGCACGTACGGAATCGGTCCGGATGTGATCCCCTCGAAGACATCTCCCGTGGTGCTTCCCTTCACCAGCGATTTTCCCAATACGAAGCGCACGGGCTCATTGAGGTATTGATCCAAATATTTTTTGCGTCGGAGGCAATTTTTGCGTAGGGAACACCTTTCGAAGGCGACACATCGCTGGTCTTGTATTGCGGTCCGCGGCCCTCAAGGAATTCGAAATGAGTGGCGTCGGAGAAGTAGTAGATCTTTTTCGGCTGCCACGGGTGCAGCCCCTCACCGTAGTTGCTGATGGCAGTGCGGTCGCGGGGTGCTGCCACCTGTTCGGGGAATGCCACGGGATCGCCGGCGAGGTCGAAGGCTTCGGTGGCGAGCACACCTGCGGCCTGGTGGTCGTCGTGATTTTCGCCTGCAACGTAGAGTGGGAGCCACGTCAGGATTACTTCTGGTCGTGTGAGACGCACTAACCGCACTACCTGTTCCAAAGAGGCGCCGTGCCCCCAAGTCTCAAGCGAATGCAATACGTCCTGGCCCGGAGTATCGGGACCGTTGAGATACCAAACGTCAAGTATCCCCATGGAGGCTAGAGCTCGACGTCCTTCAATCTCGCGCACCGCGCCAAGGGATGCCGCCTGTTCATTGCCCACGGCGTTCCCACCGGCGCTGCCACGTGTGCCATAAATCACAGATACATGTTTGTGTTCCTCATAGATGGCCTTCGCTAAATACGGAGCAGCCAAGGAATCGTCATCCGGATGCGCCACGATAAGTAGAATTTCGGCCTTATAGCGGTCGTCCGACGGTGGATTTGGCGGGGCTGCCGGCAACTGTGCCCACGCGAGGGAGTAGGAAAAAAAGCTTAACAGCACAAAAAGCGACATTCTTATGATCATGTATGTCCCTCAGTTATGTGGACTCTCAGCCCGATACACACATTAAGGCAAGTGTATTCGAGGTTGACCCAAAGGTTCTATCGAGAAATGCCCCCGAAAGCATTGGCGAGTCGAAGCATTTTACTATCGCGTCTTCACTGCGGGGAGAAGTCACTGCTAGTCGTAAAATTGGCCCCACTGGGCATTTCGATTCGAGCCCCCAGGCGATCAGTCCGGCAACTCTTCCCCAATCCCATGAGGGAAAAGCGGACCGTAATTCTGGAAGCATGAGGTGCATTGGGAGGTCCAACAGCGCCTGCTTGCACTTGACATTCTAGTGTAGTCAGCAGAGACTGATCCTGTGAGTCCACTTGGATGTCTAGTAAAGACAAAAAGACCCGTCAAGTTTTCCAAGGAACGTTGGATTTGATCGTCCTGCGCAATTTAGCGACGATTGGACCCCAGCACGCCTACCAAATCGCGACGCGCCTCCAGCAAATCTCCGACGGGCTGCTCAACCTAAACCAAGGCACGCTTTATCCCGCCCTGGTAAGGCTCGAGCAATACGGTTGGATAAAGGGTAGTTGGAGCAAAACAGAAAGCGGTCGTGAGGCGAGATTCTATGCAATCACAGTCGTTGGACAGAAAGCATTGCGCGCCGAGGGCCCGCGCGTGATCGAACATTTCGCACGAGCGCTTGCGAAGATTCGGGGCCTCTTCAGAAACAGCAGGGCCGAAGAGGAACTGGCGAGAGAAATTGCAACCCATCTGCTGTATCTCGAAGACGAGTTTCTTCGTCAGGGTCTGTCATCGGTTGAAGCCCGCCGGCAGGCTCGGCTCGCTTATGGCGGCGTGGAGCAGGTCAAGCAGGCACATCGCGAGGAACGCTCTTTTCCTTGGCTGTCTGAAAGTCTGCAGGACATCCGGCACGCATGCCGTTCGCTGCTCCGTTCCCCGGGCTTCAGTGTAGCCGCAATTCTCACTCTTGCTTTAGGAATTGGCGCAAACACAGCCGTCTTTTCCGTCGTCAACACAGTGCTGTTAAAGCCTCTCGGCTATCCGGAACCTGATCGCATCGTCCAATTCCAGTTGAAGTCAACGGAAGGATCAGTACCGAGCGCATCTATTCCCGATCTTCGTTTTTGGATGCAGTACGCCGAGGCAGTTGACGATATCTCGGCCTACGATCTAAACGAAGCTGTGCTCGGCCTCACGAGCGGCATGCCTGAACAGGTTCATGGAGTCCACGTCACTGCGAACTACTTTCGTTTGTTTGGTGCGTCGCTGGTGCTTGGTCGGACGTTTACTGCGGAGGAGGACCGGGCAGGATCAGGCAACGTTGTGGTGCTGAGCTACTGGCTGTGGAAACGAAGGTTCGGCGGAGATCCGAAGATAGTAGGCCAGGCAATCTCGTTAGAAAAAGAGCCGTACACCGTGGTTGGTGTCACTGGCGAAAGTTTTCGCACCGATCCGGAATCTGATTTGTGGATCCCGTTTCAGTTCAATCTGAACAGTGACAACCAATTGCATTCCTTCGGGGCAGCCGGGCGTCTGAAACCGGGACTCTCCTTGGCTCGGGCAAATGCGCAGTTGAGATTGGCTTCGCAAGCAGCGCGGCGCCAAGGCTTACTACCCGACCCTCACTTCGCCTTTGTACTGGAGCCGCTTCGCGATGCCATTGTCAGAGATGCGCGAGCATCGCTGTTGTTAATGCAGGCTGCCGTGGGCCTCGTGCTGCTGATCGTTTGGGCGAACGTCGCGAATCTGTTGCTTGGTCGCGCGACCGTTCGCCAGCGTGAGTTCGCGATTCGAGCCGCGATAGGGGCAGGTCGAGGACGGTTGTTTCGCCAGTTTGCGACCGAGAGCGTCTTGCTGTCCGCATGCGGCGGTGCAGTCGGTCTGCTGACCGGATCACTCGGCGTACACGCACTGCTTTCAATAAGTCCTGGCAACATTCCGCGCATTGGCGTTGGCGGCGCTTCCGTGGGAGTTGACTGGCGCGTACTGATGTTCACACTCGGGATCTCGTTGTTGGTTGGCATTGTCTTCGGAATTGTTCCGGCACTGCGGGTGTGGGGCCCATCCCTGTACCAATCACTAAGCGCAGGTAACCAACGGCTGGGATCCGGTTCAAGTCAGAGCAAGAAGCGATCGCTGATTGTCTTGAGCGAGGTTTCCCTGTCTGTAGTTCTGCTGATTGGTGCGTCGCTGCTCATACGCACCTTCGTCGCGTTGCGGGACGTGAATCCGGGTTTCGACCGTCATAATGTGTTTCTCACGGAAATGTCGTTGCACGGATCCCAATTCGCAACAACAGCCAATGTCGCACGGCTGGTTGAGAACGCTCGCCAGCGGCTCGCAGGCGTTGCTGGCGTTGAAATTGCGGCGGCGTCTTGCAGCCCTCCGTTTGCTAGCAGGATGGGATTGCCTTTCGCCGCAACAGGAACTCCGTCCGACAACTCGGGCAGTACCGGCGATGCGGAATGGATGTCTGTATCGCCGGGCTACTTCGCGGTTCTGAGGATCCCGATTATTCGTGGGCGAGATTTCAACGAACAGGACGGAGAAGGCGCGTCAGGCGTCGCGCTTATCAATGAAGCGATGGGAAAACGCTACTGGGCAGACAAGGATCCAATCGGCCAAGCCATTGAAATCGGTCGGGGCATCGGACCAGATTTTGAAGACAGGCCTCGCCAGATCATCGGCATTGTCGCGGACACGCGCGATCACGATTTGGCTCAACCACCCCAACCCACGATGATTATCCCGTTAGCGCAAGAACCGAATGGCATCACGCGTCTCTGGCTACAGTTTGGCCCGATCTTCTGGCTCGTCCGTACTCGAATTGAGCCACATCATGTTGCTGTAGACGTCTCGGAGCAGTTGCGAGAAGCGAGCGGAGGCTTGCCTGCGGGGCGGGTTCGCACCATGGATGAGGTCCTCTCCCAGTCGATCGCAAGGCAAAACTTTAACATGCTTCTGCTTGGTGTCTTTGCAATGGCAGCCCTGGCGCTCACTGCGCTTGGAATCTACGGTGTAATGGCTTATTCCGTGACCCAGCGCACGCATGAGATCGGCGTACGAATGGCTCTTGGGGCTGACAGAGCGCGTATCCGCAATCTCATCGTTGGGAAAGGCATGTTGACCGTGGGCATCGGAGTAATTGTGGGATTGGCCGCGGCGGCTTTCCTGGCCCGTTTCCTGGCCGGGTTTCTTTTCGGCGTCCGAGCCTGGGATCCGATGGTCTTTATTGTAGTCCCTATACTTCTGACCATGGTTGCGCTCTTTGCTCTGTGGATTCCGGCACGTCGGGCGGCACGCTTGGAGCCGGTAGAGGCGCTACGGGTTGAATGAAACTTGCCGCTCTATGGTTAAGCGTGGGTTCAACTGACTGTGTGTGGGTCGTCGGCATCCCTTACCTAATGCTCGTCAACCGCCCGGAGGGCTTGCCGAGGCGCGGCGCGAGCGGCCAACAAAAACGAGACCATGCAGCATCTGTATTCCGGCGCTGCGAGCTAGCCGCGTAGACCCGCTGATGGCATTGCGTCACGAGTAGTGGAAGGCGGATCTGAGCCGGGCAGTTTCCAACAGCATAACTCCGAAGCAGCGCCGCTATGTGAATCGGCACAATCCAACTCCAGGATGCTCGGCTAAACACCGAGAGTCTCGGCAGGTCGCTTTGTGGTCAGCCGATCAGATATAGGTCTCTTTATCTTGCGATGGAACCGCCAGACACCACAGTTTACTCCAGGACCGGCAAACAAGAAGTAATTCGCTTCCTTCAGGGTTCACAACGCGCCGCGGGGCGGGCCACATCTCCCTAGATGCCGACGACGCAGCTATTGAAGCGGCTACAATGAAAGGCATGGCACTTAGAATCCCACTTGGGCTCGCGGCTAACTGCCACAAGGCCCCTGAGCGTGCGGCATGGCTCGACCGCCTGTCCGATGTGCTGCGAGACCTGGAGCGCAGATGGTCGCTGACGCTCGATACCCCGCTCGATGGCGAGGAGGTGAGTTGCTCGTACGTGGCAGCGGTGGTACGCGCAGACGGGACACGCGCGGTTCTGAAGATCGGCATGCCGCATATGGAGGGAGAGCACGAAATTCACGGGTTGCGTTTCTGGGACGGAGACCCAACTGTGCGCCTACTCATGGCCGACGATGATCTCGGTGCTATGCTCTTAGAGCGTTGCGAACCGGGGACCGTACTGCGCGCGCTGCCGGAGTGCGAGCAGGACGTGGTGATTTCAGGATTGCTGCGTTGTCTGTGGCGCGCCCCATCAGCACAGCATCCCTTTCGCCCTTTGTCGGCTTTGGCAGAGTATTGGAGTGACGAGACTCTGGCGCACATCGAGCAGTGGCCCGATACGGGACTAGTCCGCGAAGGTCTGCGCCTCCTTACGGAGTTGCCACGCACGGCGCCCACAGAGTTCGTGTTGGCGACCGACTTGCACGCAGGCAACGTCCTCCGGGCAGAACGCCAGCCCTGGCTGGTCATTGACCCAAAGCCCTTCGTCGGAGATCCCGCCTACGACGCGACGCAGCACCTGTTCAACTGCTCTGCGAGAGTGCGATCGGACCCAGAAGGAACGATCCGAAGCTTTGCGGATCTGCTTGCCGTCGATCACGAACGTGTCCGGCTGTGGATGTTCGCTCGCGCAGCGGCGGAGCCGCGGGACGATTGGAACAACAACGATTCGGTGACACTTGCTCGAGCAATTGCTCCGTAAGCTACACTTTGAAGCGTCAAATAGCCACTGGAACGCGCATCTACGCTGTTGGCATGACTCGCTCCCCACGGAAACGTAGAGCAGTGGCCGGCTGGGGTCATTCGACGGCCATGCCTGCTGCATCCTCAAACGCGTCCTACGCAAACGAAGTACTTGCAGCGTGACACTCGAGTCAGGACAGGATGGTCTTTTCGTGTGAGGCCGGACCATTGAAGATCGCCACTTTCAACATCAACAACATCAACAAGCGTCTGCATAATCTCACGGCGTGGCTCGCAAGGGCGCAGCCCGACGTGGTTTGCCTTCAGGAACTCAAGGTAGAACAGCGAGCATTTCCGGCAAGTGCCCTTCGTGACCTCGGCTATCGCGGAGTCTGGCTAGGCGAACGTTCCTGGAACGGCGTAGCGATCCTGGCGCGGGAGTGCCATCCTGTGCTAACGCGATCCAGCTTGCCTGGGAATCCTCAGGATCGCCAGGCACGCTATATAGAGGCGGCGGTAAATGGTGTGCTGATCGCTTCCATCTACCTGCCGAACGGAAATCCTCAACCCGGTCCGAAGTTCGATTACAAGTTGGCCTGGTTCGAACGTTTAATCGAGCACGGCGCGGAACTCATGAAGGCCGGCGTGCCTGTCGTCTTGGCCGGCGATTACAACGTCGTACCGACGGTGCAGGACATCTATCGAACGCGATCACTCGATAACAACGCATTGATTCAACCTCAGAGCCGCCAGGCGTATGCTCGGCTGCTAGCTCAGGGCTGGACCGACGCCCTGCGCAAACTGCAACCCGAGGGGCCGCTCTGGACGTTCTGGGACTACCAGCGTAATCGGTGGCCTTTAGACAAGGGGATGCGGCTGGATCATTTCCTTCTCTCTCCAGCGTGCGATCGACTCGTGCACGGGGCGGTAGACCGATGGGTTCGCGGTGAGGAGAACGCGAGCGACCACGCTCCCGCTTGGATAGTGCTCGATCGTTGACCTGCAGTGCGATGTTGGACACGACTCCGTCCAGAGAATCGGCGCTTCCTCAACAGGCTGGAGCTAGTCGGGCGTAGGCACTCAGTTTTTAGCGGTTGCAATTCCCTAGGCAATCTCTTCGGGCGCGGTAGCCACGCCTTATGGAATTCACCGGTCGTAAGCTGCGATGGGATCCTTATGTGACTGCCAAACGCGAGTTGCGTGCACGTGTCAGCAAGAGTGCATGCGATGCAGTCGAGGAGCGCATGAAGAAACCTCTAAGCGGCGGAAGGAAAGATGGATGAAGTTTGCGGGGCGCATTCGGACTCATGTTGCGCCGGGAGTTCGCCGCGCTTTGCATAGAAAACAATGGCGAGGACGAGGGCGGCGAGCGCAAGGCCGGAGCCGAATTCGGTGGTCCACAGGCCCGTAACGCGGGTGCGGCGCGTCTGCGCGTCGAAAAAGGCCTGCACAAATAGATTGTGGCTGGCGTGCAGGAGCATGCCGGTCCACACGCTGCCGGATTTCAGGCGCATCCAGGCGAAGAGAAAGCTGATTCCCAGCACCATCACCGTGAAGCACGCGATGGAATACCACAGCGGGCCGGCGCCGTGATAGCCCGCAAACAGAATGAGGGGGTAGTGCCAAAGCGCCCAGATGGCACCGCTGATCAGAGCGACGCGCGGAAATGAAGTGACCTTGGCGAGCTGCGGAACAAGAAATCCGCGCCAGCCGAGCTCTTCGCCGAGAGCGGAAAGGCACGAGCCCAGCATGCCAACCGTGGCGAGAAACAAGAAAAGTACCGGCAGCGCCGCCGCGTGCGGCAGTTGCGGGAGGCGGCGCATCAGAGCGTCTAGCGTGCGGTTTTTCGGATCGAAGTAACCAGCCAGCCAGAACGGAACGTACACGATGCTCGAATACACTAGAGGAGTCCAGTAGCTCGCGAATTGATATTTGGTCTGTCCCCCGCCGAAGCCGTGGCCGCGCAAGTTGCGCTGGAAACCGAGCCGCGTCAGCAGGCCTGCAACTCCAGGGCACCACATGAGTCCGAGGATCAGGAGGCCTGGGCTTCGGCCCGCGCTCGACCGGTGAATAACGAGCAGATAGAAACTCGAGCTGAGCGCCGCTGTCAGAATTATGTATATGATGATTGAGTTCTTCGTGCGGCGTGCGTCCGCGGGTACAAAGTGCGTCATGCGGCCTCCCCCGTGGCTAGGGGAATATAGCGCAAGTGGCGTACAGCGACTTGATGGAAGCCACCGGCGATGGGGGCGGACGCGGGCCGTTCTCCCCGGCCGACCTTTTGACCGAGCAGAACAATGTTCCGACCCGAGAGGGAGCCAAGACCTGTCCCTGAAGCTTCTTTCCAGCGCAGGTGAATCTCCCGAATGATGACACCGTCGCTGCGCATAGGGTCGCTCACCGAACCGTCTAATATTCGTTTAGTATCTCAGGTTGAAATTGATGAGGTTCCAGTGCCAGGTGAACCAAGTAAACCCAATACATGCAAGAGCGAGGGCGACATCAAACAATTTCGCCCATATCCACTTGCCCGTTTTTGCCCAGCTTCGGAAAGCGTGGAGAATTACAATCAGAGTGCCCATGGCGGCGATCACTCCGAGAATATAGAGAAGGTACAGGAGCGGATCGCGGCTGCGGCTCAAGTTAGTGACGTCGTTTGTGCCGGAAATGAATATGAGCCACCCAACTGCAAAGAGCAGATCCACAATGCAAACGATCCGGACCGCCAGCCGCAAGCGCTTTTCCGAGGGAGTCAGGTCCAGCTTCGTTCCATAGTGCCAGCGAATGGACGCCCCCACGGGCCAGAAGAGTACCGCAAGCGCAATGAAGATCAGGCTCGGCACGATGATGGCCATGTTGAAATTCTTGTTGTCCGCCATGCTGGCGCGTTCAAAAACGAAGAACGGATAATCGATGGAGAACTCCATCCGGCCATTTGAATTCTTGTGAAATCCAATCAGATCTTGCCCGTGGACTTGGCGGTAGAGAAGCGGGGAGATTTCCTCGTAGCGTTTCAACTCTCCATTGGTGTCCTTGAGAGGGTCAATGCTGAGGGTGCCATCGGAATTGGCAAATGCTTTCGCCTGACCAAGGAACTCTGTGACTTTAAGGAAGGATTTCTCCCCGCGCCGGCTGGCGACATAAAGCCCGGCGACCTCGTCTGCGTTTTCTTTTGCGCTGGCTACTGCCGGCGCCGATGGTGTGTAAGGGAAATAGCGGTCGAGAAACTTCTCAAAAAGAATAGTTCGTCCGCTGACTTCTCCTTTCCCAGCGCTGTTGTAGGACACGAAGAACCCAACATTGGAGTCATGAATAAGGTGCAGGTCGCTGTGGAAGTAGAGTGTATCTCCGCCATGGCCGATGATTCGATGGCCATTTCTTGTCTCTTCATAAAAACCAAGAGCCATGCCGTTCAAACGTGGATCGGAAGCGAATGCGCGGGCGTGCATCAATTTTGCGGTTTCTGGTTTAAGGATCTGCTTGTTATTCCACCGGCCATCTTGCAAGTGCGCCATCATGAAAATACACATGTCGGCGGCGCTCGTGGCCACGCTCCCGGCAGGAAATGCTTGTACAAATTCGTAGGGCTTGGCTTCTTTGGAAGCCTGCTGGTAACCGTTGGACATGAAGGACGACAAGTTAGGAGGAAGCGGTTGAACAAAGGTGGTGTGGCCCATGCCCAGGGGGATGAAGATATTGTCGGCCACGTACTGCTCGAAAGGCTTTCCAGAGGTGCGCTGAACGATGTAGCCCGCCATGGCGGTCGCGTAATTCGAGTAGGCGGGCGTCACGCCTGGAGGAAAAATTCGTCCGGGGATATGCTCGCGCAAATACTCGCCGAGCGGCCGCATTTTGGAAGCGTCCGCGACGAACAGTTCCTTGGCGGTCTCCTCGAAACCCGGTGTGTGGGTCAAAACATTGCGCAGGGTAATGGGCTTAGAGAAAGCCGGCGGAATCTTGTAGTCCAGATAATCATTTACGCGCGGTCGAGATCGAGCTTGCCTTGCTCAACAAGCTGCATGACCGAAGTCCAGGTGAATAGTTTCGAGATAGACCCCGGTCGGAAGAGAGTTTCTGCGGGTGATACGGACTTGCGTTTCTCGACGTCGGAAAAGCCGTAGCCCTTTGCAAACAAAACCTTGCCATCCTTTACCACGGCAACGACAGCGCCGGCAATGTCTTCGCGCTCGAGCTGTGCCGGGAGGAGGCCGTCGAGGAAGGCTTGGAGGTCGGTGGCGGTAAGCTCCGGTGCGCTGGGAGGGGGCTTTCGTTCGGAAGTCTTAGCTGCAGGCCGCGATTTTGCAGAACCTTGCGGAGCAGGACCTTGGCCGGGCGTTAGCGAAGCCGACAGGCACGAAGCAAGCAGCAGCGTAGTTCCGCTTCGAATGGCCGTTGAACTCATCAATGTGAACAAGAGAATTCTCCTTAAGAAGTGAATTGGGCCCGCA
>Ga0209238_1001070_pt1 | contig 10430 bp, 6 predicted proteins | sample GraSoi013_1_20cm_FD_185823 | JGI IMG/M metagenome (GOLD analysis project Ga0209238, IMG submission 185823) | Grasslands soil microbial communities from the Angelo Coastal Reserve, California, USA - Sample 10_02_2013_1_20cm (SPAdes) (version 2) | ecosystem: Environmental > Terrestrial > Soil >...
ACATAGTATTGTAATAAATCAAATAAATACAAGCAAAGGACAAATATATTTTCCTTTTATATACACTTTATTTATTTTTATTTTAGTAAATAATTTAATAGGAATGGTTCCATATAGCTTTGCTTCAACTTCTCATTTTATATTAACATTTTCAATTAGTTTTACAGTAGTTTTAGGTGCAACAATTTTAGGTTTTCAAAAACATGGTTTAGAATTTTTTTCTTTATTCGTACCAGCGGGTTGTCCTTTAGGTTTATTACCTTTGTTAGTTTTAATAGAATTTATTTCATATTTATCTAGAAATGTATCGCTTGGTCTAAGATTAGGAGCTAATATTTTATCAGGTCATATGTTATTAAATATTCTAAGTGGATTTACATATAATATAATGACATCTGGTTTCATATTTTTCTTTTTAGGTTTAATACCTTTAGCTTTTATTATTGCATTTTCAGGTTTAGAATTGGCCATAGCATTTATTCAAGCACAAGTATTTGTAGTATTAACTTCTTCCTATATTAAAGATGCTATGGATTTACATTAGTACCAGATTTAATTAATAATTATAGTATTATTTTAAATAAATAAAAAAATTGTGATATATATTGCATTAATTATAAGAGTTATCTTATTTTAAGTATCTTTTTAATAAAAGACTATAGGAAAGTCCGAGACTTAATAAACAAATGTATATATATATATATATATATAAAGATTAAAATCTTAGTTAACAATAGAAAATATAAATTATATTACTTCTAAATAAATAAAATAATATGTATAATTATTTTGTCTAGTATAATATGATTGCGAACTTATATACTCATTTTGAAGTCTTTCTTTAGATAAATGTGCAATAACATAAATCGGCTTATATATATCCAATTTATACATATATAATTAAAAAAAAAATACATATATAATAAAAATAATAATTTTATTTGTTTATTTATACATTAAAATAAACATAAAACATATTAGGAATGGTTGGTTATTAATCATTAACTTTTTTTTATTCTTTTAAAGTAAATAAAAAGAATATAAACAAAATAAAGTTGAGTTTGATGATGGCTCTGAATGAACGCTGTCCAAATGCTTGACACATGCTAATCGAACGTCTAATTATATTTAATAATATAATTAGAAGTGGTGTACAGGTGAGTATATAATATTTTGGCTACCTTAAAGTAGGGGAAAAATCCCTTATATAAAAGAAAGGAAATTAAATTCCGCTTTAAGATGTTAATAAATATTTCGGGTAAGTAGTAGTTAAGGTAATGACTTAACTAGCTTAAAAGTCCGTAGTCGAGACCGAGAGGTCGATCGACCACATTGGGTCTGAAAAAAGCCCAATACGTATAGTACAGCAGTGAGGAATATTGGTCAATAGCCTAACGGCTGAACCATTAATTTGGAAAAATGTATAGCATTAGCTAGTTATATTAGCTTATAGTTAATATAGCATCGATTATATCGAATAAAATTCTAGATAAAAAAATGATTATGACAATTTTTTATCTTTAAGTCTTGACCAAATCACGTGCCAGCAGTCGCGGTAAGACGTGGAAGACTAGTGTTATTCATCTTTAATAGGTTTAAAGGGTACCTAGACGGTATTTCTAGCCAAAAAGGTACGGATTTACTAGAGTTTTATGTGAGAAGGTGAGTATTTAAGGTGTAGAGATGAAATTTTTTAATACTTTAAGGACTGGTAACGGCGAAAGCAACCTTCTATGTAATAACTGACGTTGAGGGACGAAGGCCTGGGTAGCAAGCAGGATTAGATACCCTAGTAGTCCAGGCAGAAAATTATGAATGCCATAAACTAGATTAATTTTTAGTTTATAAATAAAAGTGTAAGCATTCCACCTCAAGAGTAATGTGGCAACGCAGGAACTGAAATCATTAGACCGTTTCTGAAACCAGTAGTGAAGTATGTTATTTAATTCGATGACCCACGAAAAACCTTACCACAATTTGAATATTAATTTATTTAATACAAGCGTTGCATGGCTGTCTTCAGTTAATGTCGTGAGATTTTGGTTAGTTCCATTAAATTAACGTAAACCCTTGCTTTATTTATATATTTTTTTTATAAAGTAGTTCACCGCTATATTGGAAATGATAAAAGGGACTAAGACAAGTCAACATGACCTTAATATTGTGGGCTATAGACGTGCCACATATCCTTATACAAAAAGATGCAAAAATGTGAATTTTAGCTAATCTCTTAAAATAAGATATAATATGGATTGTAGTCTGTAATTCGACTACATGAAAAAGGAATTACTAGTAATCGTGAATCACCATGTCACGGTGGATTTAATCTCAGATAGGTACTAACTACTCGTCAGGCGCTGAAAAGAGTATGTGCAATAAGTTTGGTTAAGTATTAATATATAATATAGGTTATTAGGCTTATATATGTTAATATTTAATTTTCGTATGCGTGACTCTAATTAGTGTTAAGTCGAAATACGGTTCGTGTAGTGGAAGTTGCACGGGATTAATAAAAATTAACAATACCCCCATATATATAAGGAAGGTTCCGTGTGTTGGTTAACGGGTTGAGCTGTAAACTCAATAACATTAAGTTACCGAAGGTTCAATTCCTTTTCTTCCTATTTAATTATATGTTATTTTGGGGTCAATTATATATATATATATATACATTAAAGTTAAATACCTTATTTTATTACATTAGATAGTAATTATAAATATTATTGAATATATCAAATATTATATAAACACAATATAAAAACTTAAAGTTTTTATAATATATAAATTAATGCGTTAGCTTATGGGTTATAGCATTGTTATATAATATATATACAAAGAATGCAAGTTCGAGTCTTGTACGCATCTATATAATTATAAATATAATTTAATTTACTTTTTTAAGAAAAAAGGGGATAGTTATTTTTTTAGTTAAATATTCTCGGTTTAATATTTAAAACTAATAGCTAATATAAATGTAATACATATATATATATATATATGAGAGAGAGATATAATAGTAATACAATGAATAGTCTTTTTGTTTTAAATGAAACTTATACTAATGGTTATAGAGTCGAAATTTTAGATTTTCTTTCATTACTTGCTATATTATGTGGTGTATTTGTTATTATTAGTAAAAATCCTATAGTATCTATTCTATTTTTAATAGGTTTATTTTTAAGTATATCAATTTATTTAATAATGCTAGGTTTAAATTTTATAGGTATATCTTATTTATTAGTCTATGTAGGAGCTGTGTCAATATTATTCCTTTTTATATTAATGTTAATAAATATTAGGGTTTCTGAACTATTAAGTTCTACTAGTAATACTATACCTTTAGCTATTATAATAGCTATATCTTTTTATACACCTATGTATGAAATATTACCATATAGTATAGCATCTTATACTAGTTATACTGAAAATTTAAATACATCATTTAATGATATTTTATTAAATAATACAAATTATTTTAATCAGGTTTTTAAATTTTTAAATGACAAAGATGAAATAGCATTTGTAACATCTAAATTATGAGATGGTAATTTGGCAGAAACTACACATATATCTAGTCTAGGTAATATAATGTATACTAATTATTCTATTTGATTAATTATAACTTCTATAATATTATTATTAGCTATGGTAGGTGCTATTGTTATAACAATAAAACAAAAAAATTAAAATTTAGTTTTATAAAAGTTATTATTTAATTAATTTAAAAAGTAAAATAATAATTATTTAAAGGGAATTAGTTCAATGGTAGAACAATCGTTTTACACACGAAAGGTTAAGAGTTCAAATCTCTTATTCCCTATTAAGTCTTATATGGTTATCTATCATATTAAGCATAATGTATTAAAAAATAATAAATAAATATAAATAAAAGAAAAGAAAAGCAAAAAAAGAATAAAAATTTTAATTCTCTATATGCTTTATATGTTTTATAAAAAATATACTCACTATATTATAAACATAAATATAAACATTAAATTTTTTTTATTAAAAATAAAAATATTTTAGATATTATATATTTAAAAATAAAAATAATAAATAAAAATTATAAAAATGACAAATTTAACCCGAAGTAATTTTCAAGCTCATCCTTTTCATTTAGTATCTCCATCATTTTGACCTATATTTACTAGTATTGCTTTATTAACTTTAACTACTACATTTGTTTTAATGGTACATAACTTTAATAATGCAGAGTACTTATTAATATTAGCTGTAATATTAGTAATTAGTTCTATGTCACTGTGATTTCGTGATGTAATATCAGAGGGTACTTATTTAGGAGATCACACTTTATCTGTACAAAGAGGTTTAAATATGGGTGTAGGTTTATTTATAGTATCTGAATGTCTTTTTTTTTTAGCTATATTTTGAGCTTTTTTTCATAGTGCACTATCTCCTAATATTGAATTAGGTGCTCAGTGACCACCTATGGGTATAGAATCAATTAATCCTTTTGAATTACCATTATTAAATACAGTAATATTATTATCGTCTGGTGTTACGGTTACTTATGCTCATCATTCTTTAATACAAGGTAATAGAAGTGGAGCCTTATATGGTTTAGTATTTACAATTATATTAGCTATTATATTTACTGCATTACAGGGTATTGAATATACAGTTTCTTCTTTTACTATATCTGATGGAACATTTGGATCTTGTTTTTATTTTGGTACTGGTTTTCATGGATTACATGTAATTATAGGTACAGCTTTTCTTTCTGTAGGATTATGACGTGTATTAGCTTATCATTCTACTGATAATCATCATCTAGGATTAGAATCAGCTATACTTTATTGACATTTTGTTGATGTTGTATGACTATTTCTTTTTATATCTATATATTATTGAGGTTCTTAATTATTTAGTTTTAATATAATATACTATATTAATAAATATTATTGTTAATATAATATATTACTTATATTAGCTAAATTTAAATTCTTACTATCTAAGGTTAATATTTAAATTCTTACTATCTAAGATTAATATTTAAATTAAAAAAAAGTCTATACTTTATTATTATTATAATAATAATAAAAAATAATAATATAATATATTATTTAAAAAATATAGATATCACTGTCCTATATTTGTATGATAGGTTCCCATCATATTAAATATATTACTGAAACAAATAATAGTGAAATTTCAAAAGAAAAATCAGATAGGTCCATCAGGATTAGTAGGTACAGCTTATTCTGTTTTAATCAGATTAGAGTTATCAGCACCTGGAGTACAATATATAGCGGATAGTCAATTATATAATAGTATTATAACAGCACATGCTATTGTTATGATATTTTTTATGGTTATGCCAGCTCTTATAGGTGGATTTGGTAATTTTTTATTACCATTATTAGTAGGTGGTCCAGATATGGCATTTCCTAGACTTAATAATATAAGTTATTGATTATTACCACCTAGTTTGTTATTATTTATATTTTCTAGTCTTATAGAAAATGGAGCTGGAACAGGTTGAACTCTTTATCCTCCATTAGCTGGAATACAAAGTCATAGTGGACCTAGTGTAGATTTAGCTATTTTTGGTTTACACTTAGCAGGTGTAAGTAGTCTATTAGGAGCAATGAACTTCATAACAACCATACTAAATATGAGAAGTCCTGGTATTAAATTACATAAATTAGCTTTATTTGGATGAGCTGTTGTAGTTACAGCAGTTTTATTATTATTATCTTTACCTGTACTGGCTGGTGCAATTACAATGGTTTTAACAGATAGAAATTTTAATACATCATTTTTTGAAGCAGCAGGTGGTGGTGATCCTATATTATTCCAACATCTTTTTTGATTTTTTGGACATCCTGAGGTATATATTTTAATTATACCTGGTTTTGGTATAATAAGTACTACTATTTCAGCTAATTCTAATAAAAATGTATTTGGATATTTAGGTATGGTTTATGCTATGATGTCTATTGGTGTTTTAGGTTTTGTTGTTTGAAGTCATCATATGTATACTGTTGGTTTAGATATAGATACAAGAGCTTATTTTACAGCTGCTACTTTAATTATTGCAGTTCCTACTGGTATTAAAATATTTAGTTGATTAGCTACATGTTATGGTGGATCACTTCAATTAACACCATCTATGTTATTTGCTTTAGGATTTGTATTTATGTTTACTGTAGGAGGATTAAGTGGTGTTGTTTTAGCTAATGCTTCTCTTGATATTGCTTTCCATGATACTTACTATGTTGTAGCTCATTTTCATTATGTTTTATCTATGGGTGCAGTATTTGCATTATTTAGTGCATGATATTTTTGAATACCTAAAATATTAGGATTAGATTACAACGTATGATTAGGTAAAGTTCATTTCTGAATTTTATTTGTTGGTGTTAATCTTACTTTCTTCCCACAACATTTTTTAGGTTTACAAGGAATGCCTAGAAGAATTAGTGATTATCCTGATGCTTTTGCAGGATGAAACTCAGTAAGTAGTCTTGGTTCTATTGTATCAGTTGTAGCGACTTGACTATTTTTATATATACTTTATGTACAATTAACAGAAGGTAAAGTTACATCAAGATATCCTTGATTAATACCACAATTCTTTAGTGATTCATTACAAACTCTCTTAAATAGAATTTATAATTCTTTAGAATGATGTTTATCTAGTCCACCTAAACCTCATGCATTTGTAAGTTTACCTTTACAAAGTAATTTTTTTAACACAATTAAAGATAAAATATTTAATAAAAGTAATATTATTACTATTTTAACAACTTCTTTATTAATCTTTTTATTTAGATATATCTTACTTTCTTTAGATTATGCTCCTAATATTTCATTTATTTTAATTTATTTTTTTAAAGGTATTAAAACTATAATTGACTCTTTAAGTAGTGATTTTAATATATTTATGCTTTTAGATGATAAAATGAGTGGTGAAAATTTGCTTAATAAAAGTAATAATGGTAAAGAACTAAAAAATCTTCATGTACATTCTATGGAATCATCTAATCATCCTAATGATGATAAAGGTAAAGGTCTTGATAAAGGTAAAGGTGTTGATAGAGGTAATGATAATGGTAGTGATAAAAGTAGTGACAAAAGTAGTGATAAAAGTAGTATAAGAGATAGTTATAGTTCAGCAAGCTCATTTGAAGTAATGAGAAGAGATATTAGTTCATTTTCTTTTACTACTTCTGAAGCTGAAGAAATACAATATAGACAACTAGAAGATAGAGATAGATCTGAAAATTTTAATCTTTTAGTAAATAGTTACTCTGCACCTGATCTAGGATCAAATAGAGAGGTATCAAATCAACAATTAACTACAAGTAAATCGGATGATCTTTCTTCAAAAACTACAAAAGATAACACTAAAAAATAGTTATTTAACTATTTAAGTTATTTTAATAGTTAATTAATAATTAACTATTAAAGTTATTTGAAAAACTTATAATCTTATTAGCTTAATGGTAGAGCAGGATACTTCTAATATCTAGACCCAAGTTCGAGTCTTGGATAAGAATTTGTTAAAATAATAGTGTAATATAATATATATTATTATAATATTATAAAATAAACATAAAACATATTAGGAATGGTTGATTTTTAATATATACATAAGTATTAAATAATAAAATAAATATTATTATTAATACTTTTTATATTTAAGCCTTTATAGCTCAACGGTAGAGCGAAATACTGTTAATATTTTTATAGATGTTCGATTCATCTTAAGGGCTCTAATTAGATTAATATTTATTCTTACTAAACTACTTATAATAAACGCGTTAGCTTAAGGGTTATAGCATTGTGCTACGGACACAAAGAATACAAGTTCGATTCTTGTACGCGTCTAAGTAGTTATAAATATAATTTAATTTACTTTTTTAATAAGAAAAAGGGAAAAGTTTTTTTTAGTTAAATATTCTTAGTTTAATATTTTTAAATTAATAGCTACTACTAAATATATATATATATATATATTAAAATAATAATAATAATAATAATAATAATAATAATAATAATAAATCAATGAAAAAATTTAGATTAAAAAATTACACAGCGTTAAAAATAAAGATTTTTAATTTCAATAGGTTAATAGTTTTGTTAATATCAGGTATAATTATTTTTTGTATTAGATATTACCTTAATTATTTCGGTTATGTTACAGATATTTCACTTATATTTATTTTTTTATGCGTATTATTAAAATCAATTATACAAGCTATAGTAGAATATATACGTGAACCTAACTTAATAATTAAAAATGGCAAATCAAATGATAAAAGATTAAAAGATATTCATACTTATACTATTATTTCATCTAATATTAATAATAATGATTATTCTAATGCTAATATTTATACTGATGCTGATATTAATTATTTAAAGAGTAAATATAATAGTTATAATAATAAATTTTCAAATGAAAATATTGAAAGTTATTTATCACATATTGAAGATATACACATATCTATATCTTCAGGTAAATTAAATTATGCTATAAACTTAGATCAAGTCGATCAATTTTTCAAAAATTTGGCTATACAAGAAGAAGATAGACATTTAAATAGATTAAAAGAATTAAAACAAAATACATCAATAACAGAATTATTACAACAATTATTATATGATGAAGAAGTGGTTTTTAAAAATAGAATGAATCTTATTGAACAAGATAGATTGATTCATATTAAATCTTTAAGAATTAATGGTCTTAGATATACTAATGAATACGAATATATAAATAATGATTCTAATGTGACTCGTTCTGATAATAAAAATGTAAAAAATTAATATATATATATTTTACATTGCATTAATATTTGGCTTTAAATAAAAATAAAAATTAACAAATAAATAAATATTTTAAATTAGTTATAGGTTTCCTATCTACAATATATTATGATTATAAAATAAATGATACAAGCTGCAAAAATTATAGGTACAGGTTTAGCTACAACAGGTTTAATAGGAGCTGGTGTAGGTATAGGTGTAGTTTTCGGTGCTTTAATTTTAGGTGTTGCAAGAAACCCTTCATTAAGAGGACAATTATTTTCATACGCTATTTTAGGTTTCGCTTTTGCAGAAGCTACAGGATTATTTGCTTTAATGATGGCTTTCTTATTACTATATGTTGCTTAATATTTTTTTAATTTATTATACTTTATATGTATAAATTAAAGGTATATTTTATATACATTATATTTTTTACTATTATCTTTAATAATATCATGTTGTATAAAAGTAATAATAACAAGTAATATTTTAATATTAAATTTAGTACTATAAAATATTGCTATATAATTAATAGTATTAAAAACATTAATTAAATTTTTTATTTAGAAAATAATCTATAACATCCTATTTTAATATATTATATTCTATTTTTATCTTTATACTATACAATTTTATTATATTTAATAAAATATAATAGTATCTAATGTATTTAATTTAGCTTTATTTTTGTTTTTTTAGAAAAATAGATGTTTAAATAACTTATTTTGTTATATATACCCACATTTATTTCAATTATAGAGGTTATATTAGTAATTGTGCCTATTTTATTAACTGTAGCTTTTGTAACTATAGCTGAAAGAAAGACAATGGCTAGTATGCAAAGAAGAATAGGACCTAATATTGTAGGATACTATGGTCTTTTACAAGCATTTGCTGATGCTTTAAAACTTATATTAAAAGAATATGTATCTCCAACACAAGCTAATTTAATTTTATTTTTTCTTGGTCCAATAATAACTTTAATTTTTTCATTATTAGGTTATGCAGTAATACCATATGGACCAGGTTTAGCTATAACTGATTTTAATATAGGTATACTTTATATGTTAGCTGTATCTTCATTATCTACTTATGGTATATTATTAGCAGGTTGGTCTGCTAATTCTAAATATGCTTTTTTAGGTTCACTTAGAAGTACAGCTCAATTGATTAGTTATGAGTTAATTTTAAGTTCTGCTATAATAATAGTTATTTTATTAACTGGTAGTTTAAGTTTAACTGTAAATATTGAATCACAAAGAGCTATTTGATTCTTAATTCCATTATTTCCAATATTTATTATTTTTTTTTTAGGATCTGTAGCTGAAACTAATAGAGCTCCTTTTGATTTAGCAGAAGCTGAATCTGAACTTGTTAGTGGTTTTATGACAGAACACGCTGCAGTTATTTTTGTATTTTTCTTTTTAGCCGAATATGCTAGTATAATTTTAATTTGTATTTTTACTAGTATATTATATCTAGGTGGTTACCTTATGGATTTAAAATTTTTAGTTTATATATTACAGTATATTGATTTTGATTTTTATATTGATATTATTAATAATAATAATAATAATAATTTTTTATTTAATCCGTTAACAGAAGGAATACTATATGGTTTAATTCTGGGAATAAAAACTTGTATTATGGTT
>Ga0209238_1001074_pt1 | contig 10404 bp, 13 predicted proteins | sample GraSoi013_1_20cm_FD_185823 | JGI IMG/M metagenome (GOLD analysis project Ga0209238, IMG submission 185823) | Grasslands soil microbial communities from the Angelo Coastal Reserve, California, USA - Sample 10_02_2013_1_20cm (SPAdes) (version 2) | ecosystem: Environmental > Terrestrial > Soil >...
CTGCGCGCGCTCGGTGCCGCGGCCCTCCTTACTTCGACGGGAGGCTTCTTTGCGCGATCCCTCTGGGGAAACCCGGTATTCGCGACCTACCCGTTCCCATTGGGCGTGGCCTCCGGCGACCCGGCGACGGACGGCTTTGTGATCTGGACCAAGATCGCGCCGAAGCCGTTGGAGCGCGGCGGCGGCATGCCGAAGAAGGCGGTCGAGGTCGAGTGGGTGGTCGCGGCGGATCCGCAGATGGGCAAGCTCGTGCGTAGCGGAAAGGCGATCGCGCCCCCAGAGCTCGGGCACTCGGTCCATGTCGAGGTCGGGGGGCTCGAGTCGGCGCGGGAGTACTACTACCGGTTCACGGTCGGCGGCGAGCGCAGCGGCATCGGGCGGGCGCGCACCCTGCCGCCTACTGGCCCGGCGTTGGCGCGGCTGCGCTTCGCAGCCGCCGGCTGCCAGCGCTACGAAGACGGCTACTTCACCGCATACCGGAACATCGCGGCCGAGGGCTTCGACTTCGTGTTCCACTACGGTGACTACATCTACGAGGGCCCCGTGCTGCGCCCGAACGAGCGCAAGCTGCCCGTCGTGCGCGTCATGCCCGGCGATCCGGACGAGTGCTACACGTTGGACGACTACCGGCATCGCTACAGTCTGCATCAGCTCGACGCGGACCTGCAGGCCGCGCACGCGTCCGCGCCGTTCGTTATGAGCTACGACGATCACGAGGTCGAGAACGACTGGGCCGGCGACACGAACGAAAAGAAAGCGCCCCCGGAGCTCTTCGTGCTGCGCCGCGCCGCGGCGTTCCAGGCGTGGTACGAGCATCTGCCGCTGCGGCGCGCGCAGCTGCCGCGCGGACCGGACATCCTCGCGTACCGCCGCTTCGCGGTGGGCGATCTCCTCTCCATGAACGTGCTCGATACGCGACTGTTCCGTTCCCCGCAGGCGTGTGCCGACGGACCTCGGCAGCAGGCGAACTGCGCCGAGGCCCTGGAGGGGAACCGGACCATGCTCGGCGCAACGCAGGAGCGCTGGCTCTACGACGGGTTCAGGAGCTCGAAGGCGCACTGGAACCTGCTCGCGCAGCAAGTCATCGTCGCGCGCAACGACCGCGATCCCGATCCGAACGTCTTCGCGCCCAGCCTCGACAAGTGGGACGGCTCCGTGGCCGCGCGCGACCGGTTGTTCGCCGCGGTCGAGGCGGCGAAGCTCCGGAATCTGGTCGTCGTCACCGGCGACGTTCACCAGAACTGGGCAGCGGAGCTGAAGAAGAATTTCGCCGACGAGAAATCTGCGACGCTCGGCGTCGAGATCGTGGCCCCCAGCCTCGACAAGTGGGACGGTGCCGTGGCCGCGCGCGACCGGCTGTTCGCCGCGATCGAGGCGGCGAAGCTCCGGAATCTGGTCGTCATCACCGGCGACGTTCACCAGAACTGGGCGGCGGAGCTGAAGAAGAATTTCGCCGACGAGAAATCTGCGACGCTCGGCGTCGAGTTCGTGGCGACGTCGGTTTCCTCGCTCGGCGACGGCTTCGACATCAACGATCGCTTCAAGGCGCTGCTGCAGCAGGACCCGCACATGAAGTTCTTCAACGGCCAGCGCGGCTACGTTCGCCACACCGTGACGCCCCAGCGCTGGCAGGCCGATTACCAAGTGCTCGACAAGGTCAGCGTGCGCGATGGCCGCCTGTCGACGCGCAAGAGCTTCGTGGTCGAGAATGGCAAGCCCGGCCTCACCGAAGCATGACCAGCCGGTATAGACTGTTGGAGGAGGGAAACGCCATGAACAGATCGATCGCTGCTGCTTTCGCCGTCTTGATACTGGTTGGAGCTTCGGGGGCCTGGGCCCAGCAAAGAGGCCCGATCTCGAAGAAGCTGCTCGTCGGAAACTGGGCGTACGTCAAGGCGGAGTCCGTGGCCAAGGACGGGACCAAGTTTCCTCTGGTGGAGGGAGCGAATCCCAAGGGCCTGCTCACCTTTGACGGCATCCGCTTCTCTCTCCAGATCATGTCGGAGTTTCCCAAGCTCGCTTCCAACGATCGCCTGAAGACGACGCCGGAGGAAAACAGGGCCGTCGCACACGGAGTGCTCTCGTACTACGGGACCTACTCGCTCAGCGAAGGCGACGGGGTCCTGACGCTCAACATCGAGCGCAGCTCGTTCCCCAACCAGAACGGCTCGTCCTTCAAGCGAGTCGTCAAGACTCTGACCGCCGAGGACCTGGTCTACATCAATCCGTCAACGCTGGCGGGCCGAGTTAACACCAATGTGTGGAGACGGGTGAGGTAGACCCCGTTTTCCCTTGCCAAGCTCACCTAAGCTCGCGTAAAATCACGCCCTTTTCGGACGCTGGCGGGCCGAGTTAACACCAATGTGTGGAGACGGGTGAGGTAGACCCCGTTTTCCCTTGCCAAGCTCACCTAAGCTCGCGTAAAATCACGCCCTTTTCGGGGCTTCGGTCAAATTCGTCATGGTGGTGATTCGTCTTTCCCGCGGCGGCGCCAAGAAGCGGCCCTTTTTCAATGTGGTGGTCGCCGATTCGCGCAGGGCCGCAGGCAAGCTCTTCATCGAGCGCGTCGGGTTCTACGATCCGAAGGCGCCCGAGGGCCGCGAGTCGCTGCGCTTCGCCACCGACCGCCTGACGTACTGGCGCGGCAAGGGCGCGCAGTTGAGCCCGACGGTGGCTCGACTTCTGAAGGGCTACAAGGCGCCGGCTGAAGCCGCGGCCAAGTAGCTCAGGCTTGCGAAGCGGGTTGGCGACGAGCGAGCCAACCAGGTGGGTGGTGATGGGGCGCGTGATGGCGCCCTGGGGCGTGAAGGGTGCTCTGAAGATCGAGCCTTTCGGCTCAGGAAGCGGCAACCTCTGCAAGTATTCCGCGTGGTGGGTCGGCAAGCCGGGGAAGCTCAGCGAGGTCGCAGTGGCGGAGTGCCGCGCGCACGGCGCCTATCTGGTGGCGCGCTTCCGGGGATGCGACAGTCCGGAGAAGGCCGGAGCCTACCGCGGAGCCGAGGTGGCGCTAAAACGCGGGGATTTGCCTGAGCCGGCCGAGCACGAGTTCTACCAGGTCGATTTGATCGGCCTCGAAGTTGTCAATGAACGGGGCGAACGTTTGGGCCGCGTGGCGGGATTCATCACTACCGGCGCGAACGATGTGATGCGAGTGGCGCACGAATCCGGGGAGCGCCTCGTGCCGGCGACCGCGGAGGTGATTCGCAGAGTCGACCTCGCCGCAGGCACGGTCGAAGTCGACTGGGGAGCGGACTGGTGATCCGCTTCGATTGCGTGACGCTGTTTCCCGAGGCGTTCGCGGCGGTGACTGGGGAGCGGACTGGTGATCCGCTTCGATTGCGTGACGCTGTTTCCCGAGGCGTTCGCGGCGGTCACGGACTCGGGCGTGACGCGCCGGGCGCTGGAACAGGGGCTGTGGAGTCTCTCGCTGTGGAATCCGCGCGATTTCACGACGGACAATTACCGCACGGTCGACGACCGGCCGTACGGAGGCGGGCCCGGCATGGTGATGCTCGCCGAACCGCTGGAGAAGGCGATCGCCGCGGCAAAGGCCGCGGCGCGAGGCGATACGAAAGTGATCTATCTCTCGCCTCAAGGGCCGGTGATGGACCACCGCAAGGTGATGGAGCTGGCGGAGGGGGCACGGTGGGTGTTGCTCGCCGGACGCTACGAAGGCGTCGACGAGCGCCTGATTCGCCGTAGTGTGGACGAGGAGCTGTCGATCGGCGACTATGTCCTCTCCGGCGGCGAGCTCGCTGCGATGGTGCTGATCGACGCGGTGGTGCGGCAGTTGCCCGGCGCGCTCGGAGACGGACTGTCGGCTGCGCAGGACTCGTTCGTGAACGGGCTCCTCGACTGCCCGCAGTACACGCGGCCGGAAACGTACGCGGGCGAGGCGGTGCCGCCGGTGCTGCTCTCGGGGCACCATGCGCAGATCGAGCGCTGGCGGCTGAAGCAGTCGCTCGGCCGCACGTGGCTGAGGAGACCCGAGCTGCTCGAGCGCCGCGGGATGAGCGAGGGCGAACGCAAACTGCTTGAAGAGTTCAGGCAGGAATTGGACCAAGGAGCGAAGCGATGAACATCATTCAAAAGCTCGAAGAGGAAGAAATCAAGCGCATGGGGAAGAAGCTCCCCGAGTTCTCCCCGGGCGACACGGTGATCGTCAACGTCGGCGTCGTCGAGGGCGAGCGCAAGCGCGTGCAGGCCTACGAGGGCGTAGTGATCGCCAAGAGGAACCGCGGCATCAATTCCTCGTTCACGGTACGTAAGGTGTCCTCGGGCGAGGGCGTGGAGCGCACTTTCCAGACTTATTCCCCGATGATCGATTCGATCGAGCTGAAGAGGAAAGGCGACGTGCGCCGCGCCAAGCTCTACTACATGCGCAAGCTCTCGGGCAAGGGCGCGCGCATCCGCGAGAAAATCGAAGGCCACGAGCAGGGCGGCGAGCAGTAAGCACGGTCCATCCCCTCCTCGACGAGGAGGGGTGCCGCCGTAGGCGGCGGGTGGTCGGGTGATCCGGTCAAACCACCCGGCGCTTCGCGCCACCCCTCCTTATCCAAGGAGGGGAACTTAATGCCCCTTTCCCGCAATGCGTTCCTGCTGGAACGGCGCGGCGCCGTTAGGCGTAAAATTCGCGCTCGGACGGACGACACCATGAGCCTCAACTCGATCCAGGAAATCATCGCCGAGCTGAAAGCCGGCCGCATGGCCGTGCTCGTCGACGACGAGGACCGCGAGAACGAGGGCGATCTCATCTTCGCGGCGGAATTCGTCACCGCGGAAAAGATAAATTTCATGGCGAAGTTCGGCCGCGGCCTGGTCTGCATGCCGATCACCGAGGCGCACGCCGAACGCCTGAATCTCCTGCCCATGGTGGCGCGCAACCGTTCGGTGCACGGCACCAACTTCACCGTGTCCATCGAAGCCGCCTCCGGCGTGACCACGGGAATATCGGCGGCCGACCGGGCGCACACCATCAAGGTGGCGGCTTCCCCGAAGGCGACGCCCGCGGACATCGTCCAGCCGGGCCACGTGTTCCCGCTCATCGCGCAGGCAGGCGGGGTGCTGGTGCGCGCCGGGCACACCGAGGCCTGCTGCGACCTCGCGCAGCTCGCCGGCCTCCATCCGGCGGCGGTGCTGTGCGAGATCATGAAAGACGACGGAAGCATGGCGCGGCTGCCCGACCTCGTCGAGTTCTCGAAACATCACGGGCTCAAGATCGGCTCGATCGCCGATCTCATCCATTTCAGGAGCCAGAACGAATCGCTCATCAAGCGCGTGACAGAGCGCGTGATCGAAACCCGCTTCGGGCCGTTCCGGCTGGTCGCCTACCTGGAGAAGATCAGCGGAGAGACCCAGCTCGCGCTCGTCCGGGGCGAGATCGCCCCCGACAAGGAGACGCTGGTGCGCGTGCACGCGCCGCTCTCCGTGCTCGACCTGCTCGAGGCCGGACGGCGGGCGCACTCCTGGTCGGTGCCCGACGCGCTCGAGCGCATCGCCGCCGAGGGCAAAGGCGTCATGGTGCTGCTCAATTGCGCGGAGAGCGCGTCTCAGCTGATCGAGCGCGTCGCATCGCCCCAGCGGCCCGATGGACCGTCCAAGATGGATTTCCTCACCTACGGAATCGGCGCGCAGATCCTGCGCGATCTCAGGGTCGGCAAGATGCGCCTCATGGCCTCGCCACGCAAGATGCCGAGCATGGCCGGGTGGGAGCTGGAGATCGCGGGTTACGTCGAAAAGGCCGCCAGGGCGCGGGACGGCTGATGGCGGAGATCGAGCCCGACTCGGGCGGGGAGGGCCTGCGCGTCGGGATCGTGCGCTCGCGCTTCAACGCGCGCATCGGCGTCGCGATGCTGGAAGCCTGCCGCAAGCGGCTCGCGGAATTGCATGTGACCGCCCTCACCGTGATCAGCGTGCCGGGCGCGCTCGAGGCGCCGCTAGCCCTGCAGAAGCTCGCCAATTCGGAGAAGTACGATGCGCTGATCGCGCTCGGCGCGGTCATACGCGGCGAGACGCACCATTTCGACGTCGTCGCGAACGAATCCGCTTCAGGCCTCATGCAGGTGCAGCTCGACAGCGGCATCCCGGTCGCAAACGGCATTCTCACCACCGACACCGAGGAACAGGCGAAGGCGCGCGCTGCGCAAAAAGGCCGGGACTGCGCCGAGGTCGCTGTGGAAATGGCGAACCTCTCCAAGAGCATCGCGAAGAGCAACAAATGAAATCGGCGCGGCGCCGTTCGCGCGAGCTCGCGCTGCAGGGTCTGTACGCGTGGCAGCTCGGGGGCGACGACGCGGCGGGCCTTCAGTCCCAGCTGGCGGAATCAAAGAGCTTTGGTAAGGCCGACGCCGAGTATTTCGCGCGGCTCCTGCAGGGGACGATAACGCACGCCGCTTCACTCGAGCGCCTGATCGCGCCCCTGCTCGATCGCAAGCTGAAGGAGCTCTCGCCGGTGGAGCGCGCCATCCTGCTGCTCGCGGCGTTCGAGCTGAAAAACGCGACCGATATCCCGTACAAGGTGGTGATCAACGAGGCGATCGAGCTCGCCAAGGACTTCGGCGGCACCGACGGCCACAAGTACGTGAACGGCGTGCTCGACAAGCTCGTCCCCGAGCTGCGCCCGCAGGAGAGAAAAGCCTGAAGACGTGGCCTCCGAGTTCGACATCATCCGCAAATACTTCACCCGGGAAGCGCCGACGGCGATCCTGGGGGTGGGCGACGACTGCGCGCTCCTCCGCCCCGACCCCGGAATGCTGCTCGCCGTTTCGACCGACATGCTCACCTCCGGAATTCATTTCTTGCCCGACGCCGATCCGGCGAAGCTCGGGCACAAGGCGCTGGCGGTCAATCTCTCGGATCTCGCAGCGATGGGCGCCGGCCCGCGCTGGGCCACGCTCGCGATCGCGCTGCCCGAGGCGGACGAGACGTGGATCGCCGCGTTCGCGCAAGGGTTCTTCCGTCTCGCAGGCCGCTGGAGAACCGAGCTCATCGGCGGGGACACGACGAGAGGGCCGCTCGCGATCTCGGTCACCGTGATGGGCGAGGTGCCGGCGGGGCTCGCGCTGCGGCGCGACGCGGCGCTCGCCGGGGACGATATCTGGCTTTCGGGCGCGACCGGAGAAGCGGCGCTCGCGCTCGCCCACCTCAAAGGGCGCGTGAAGCTGGAGGGCGCGGCGCTCGAAGCCTGCCTCGCCCGGCTGCACGCGCCGGAGCCGCGCGTCGATCTCGGCGTGAAGCTGCGCGGCCTTGCGCGCAGCGCAATCGACGTCTCCGACGGCCTGCTCGCCGATCTCGGCCACATTCTGGAGGCATCCCGCGTCGGCGCCGAGCTCGCCTCGGACAAGCTGCCGCGGGCGAGGGCGATCGCGGACTGCCCGGACAAGGCGCTCGCCGAGGACTGCCTGCTCGCCGGCGGCGACGATTACGAGCTGCTATTCACCGCACCGAAGGTCAAGCGCGCGCAGATCCAAGCCGTGGGAAGGGACCTCGAAATCCCGCTCGCCCTCATCGGCGCGGCCGTTCCGGGCGATCCGGTGGCGAGGCTGCGCGACGCCCGGGGCAAGCTCGCTTCCCGTCCGCGCAAGGGCTTCGATCACTTCGCATGATCCCGCGGCCCGCCCCCGGTTTCGTCTTCGCCCACCCGGCCCATTTCATCGCGCTCGGTTTCGGAACGGGGCTTGCGCCGCTCGCCCCGGGCACCGTAGGCACCTTGCTCGCGTTTCCGCTTTTCTTCCTGCTCGACCTCTGGCTTGCGCCGCTCGCGCTTCTCGGTGTCATCGTCGTTTTCTTCGGGATCGGGATCTGGGCGTGCGCGCGCACCGGGCGCGATCTGGGCATCGCCGATCACAGCGCAATGAACTGGGACGAGGTGGTCGCGATGCTGCTGATCCTGCTGCTAACACCGTCGGACTGGGCCTGGTGGGCCCTCGCGTTCTTCGCGTTCCGTTTCTTCGACGTGGTCAAGCCGCCGCCGATCCGCCACATCGACCGTGCGATGAAAGGAGGCCTGGGCGTGATGTTCGACGACACCGTCGCGGCGTTCTACACCCTGCTCCTCATCGCTCTAGTGAAAAGAATTCTCGGCTGATGGCTCGCGATGCGCTCAAGCTGCTCGCGGGACGCATCGGCGCCCGCCTGAAGAAACGCAATCTGAAGCTCGCCACGGCAGAGTCGTGCACCGGCGGCTGGATCGCCCAGGCCGTGACTTCCGTGTCGGGGAGCTCCGGCTGGTTCGACCGCGGATTCGTGACCTACTCCAACGAAGCCAAGAAAGAGCTGCTCGGCGTGCGCGAGCGGACTCTCTCGCGGCGCGGCGCGGTGAGCTGCGAAACCGCGGAGGAAATGGCCGGCGCGGCGCGGTGAGCCGCGAAACCGCGGAGGAAATGGCAGCGGGTGCGCTCGCGCGCAGCCGCGCGCAGGTTTCGATCGCGGTGACCGGCGTCGCGGGGCCGACCGGCGGCACCAAGGCGAAACCCGTCGGCACGGTGTGTTTCGCTTGGTCGCGGAAACGGGGCGCGATGGATAGCGATACCCGGCATTTCCGCGGCGGCCGGGACAGCGTGCGCCGGCAGTCGGTGGCGTTCGCGCTGAAAGGCCTGCTCGAACGACTGGAGGAAACAGGATGATTTCGTTTTTCCGCGGCGTCGCAGCCGCGCTCGCGCTCTGCGCCGCCGTGGCCGCATTCGCGCAGGACCTCGACGATTCGAAGGACAACGTCGCGGGCCCCTACGTACCCACGCCGTGGGTGATCGTGGATGAGATGCTCAAACTCGCCGATATCCGCGGCGAGGACGTGGTCTACGACCTCGGTTCGGGAGACGGGAGGTTGGTGATCACCGCGGCCAAGCGCTTCGGCGCGCGCGGGGTAGGCGTCGAGCTGCAGACGGAGCTCGTCGAGACGGCGAGAATCGGCGCGAAACAGGAGGGCGTGGCGGATCGCGTCAAGTTCGTGCAGGGCGACCTCTTCCAGGCCGATATCCGGTCGGCGAGCGTGGTGATGCTGTACCTGCTGCCGCACTTCGTCACGCGTCTCGTGCCGAAGCTGCGCGCGGAACTGCGTCCCGGAACGCGCATCGTGTCCCACGATTATCCGCTTTCTCCCTGGCCGCCCGACAAGGAGCTTTCGATGGACGTCCCTGAAAAGGAGATGATCAGCGGTACTTCCTGGACGAGGCTCTATTACTACGTCGTCCCGGCGCGCGTGCATGGCGCGTGGGAGCTCACTTTGCCCAAAGCGCTTGCGGGCGCAGCGCTCATGCTGCAGATCACGCAGGAACCCGACGCCATCGGCGGATTCGTGCGCGATGGCGGCGCCGAGCTCACCCTCAGGGACTTGGCGGTGCGGGGCGAGCAGGTCCGCTTCGGGCTGCTCCACAAGGGCCGGCTGCTGGCGTTCGAGGGGACCGTGGCCGGGGACGCCATGACGGGCGAGGTGCGAACCCGCGACCAGCGCGGGCCCTGGACTGCCCGGCACCGCGCATCGCGGCCACGCTGAAGGCACGCGCGGGGCTTGGGTCCGGGAGGCCCGTGCTCTATATTGAGGGCATGAACTCCTTCCGTGACGCCGAAGTGCGCCCGCCCGCGGTCGCGAGCTTGTTCTACCCTGCGGACGCGCGCGTGCTCGCCGAAGAAGTCGCTTCCTATCTCGACCAGACCGAGGAGGCGCCTCTCGCGCCGGGATTCCCCAAGGCGGTGATCGTCCCTCACGCCGGTTTTATCTATTCCGGACCGGTCGCGGCGAGCGCCTACGATCAGCTGCGCCCGGCGCGCGGCATCGTCAGACGCGTCGTGATCCTCGGTCCCTGTCACCGGATTCCCGTGCACGGCCTCGCGCTGCCGCGGGCGAGCGCATTCGACACACCCCTTGGCCGGATCCCGCTGGACGAAGAGGCGATCGCCTCGATCCGCGGCCTGCCCCAGGTCGTGGAATCGGCGGCGACGCACGCCGAAGAGCACGCGCTCGAAGTGCAGCTGCCGTTCCTGCAGCAGGTCCTGGACGGATTCTCGCTGGTGCCGCTGGTGGTGGGCGACGCCGCTCCGGAGAAAGTCGCCGACGTGCTGGAGCGCATCTGGGGCGGAACCGAAACGCTGATCGTGATCAGCTCGGACCTCTCGCACTACCATTCGTACGAGGCCGCGCGCGAGATCGACGGCGCCACCGTGCAGGCGATTCTCGGCTTCGACGCCGCAATCCGTCACGAGCAGGCCTGCGGGGCGACGCCGGTGGCCGGCATGCTGATCGCGGCCAAGCGCAAAGGACTCGCGCCGAGGCTGCTCGACTGCCGCAACTCGGGCGACACCGCCGGCGACAAGAACCGGGTCGTCGGCTACGCCTCCTTTGCGCTCGCATCCGAAAGCCCGCGCTACGGGGCAGAGCACGGAAGAAAGCTGCTGCAAATCGCGCGT
>Ga0209238_1001075_pt1 | contig 10402 bp, 8 predicted proteins | sample GraSoi013_1_20cm_FD_185823 | JGI IMG/M metagenome (GOLD analysis project Ga0209238, IMG submission 185823) | Grasslands soil microbial communities from the Angelo Coastal Reserve, California, USA - Sample 10_02_2013_1_20cm (SPAdes) (version 2) | ecosystem: Environmental > Terrestrial > Soil >...
GCGCAACAGCAGCGCGGAAACTAGTTGGCTCCTGGAAAACTGGGGATTCGTTCTCGAAGCAATTGCAAACAACCATCAGGCGCTCATTGGCGGGGTCGACTGGATTACGAAGAAATGGCTGCTGGAAGCATTCGTCGAGTCCGAAGGATTGAGTTGGGATGATCCGTGGCTGCAAAGCGTCGACCTTGAATATCACAACATCGATCCACTTCGCGGGCTATTCTTTGCAGTCACGCCTGGCAAGCGAATTGCGGAGTGGAACAACAATGTACGGCGTTCCAGTGCAACACATGTTCCACCAGCTAATACGCGTGCATCCGGTCGGGCTCGAGCGGTGGCTTTCTTCCAGGATTGCGATTCCCCCTATGTTATCAACTGGGATTCCATCGCGTGCGATAACCGCGATTTTCTCGTGATGGGCGACCCATTCCAGACTTACAATGAGGAAGTGGAACGATTCCTAGCCAAACCGCGCACCGCCGACGTCGGTATCGATGGCGTTGATAGTTAAAGGCTTCCAGCGTTCTTCACCACCGCTTGGAAGAGAGCAGAGTGAGTTAAGTAATCTGCTGTAGCAACGGCTCCGTGGGCTGTCTTGCTGGCGTGAGAAGCAGCACTGAGGTAGACCACGACAGGGCCGGTGGCTACAATGTTGTTAAGGCGCTCTGATGGACGCCAGTTGAGCGCTCGCGTCTCGCCTTTCAATTAAGGCGATGCAGTGCGGAAATACCGTAATTCTCCTGGAGATCTTGCGCCTCAGCGCCGACTTGTGCCGCATCGAGCTCGATCTGCTTTGGATCTTCTTCGGTTTCGACTTTGATGAACCCTTCGATTGGGTGTTTTACCGCTTCGGCAAGGTCGTCCAACGATTTGATTTCTTTGCCGTTCACCTTCGTCACAGTCAAATAGGCGAGTTCATCGTAGCCAATCGTGCTGTTAGCAGGAAGGACTTGGCTGAGAATAACAACTCGTCGATTTCGGTCAGAAAACAGCTCGGACTGGAAATGGTCCAGGTAAACCAAACGTTGCGGAGCCTCTCTTTGCCAGTTTGGACCCCATTCTTTGAGATATTGACGGGAAAGCTCCTGAAAAATCAGGCCACCAAGAACATAATATCGCGGCGGTTGATCGAGATTGTATGGTGGGCTCACATAATCCTTCGCGTCGCGGTGCTCAAGGGTGACATTTAACTGCATTGGATTGCCGCTACGCTGAATTCGGAAAGGAACAATATCGCCGGCGTACGCGTGAGACGTGAGCAAATTCGTGAACTCGATCTTGCCGTAAAGCGAGTCCACGTAGTTGCCGTTTTGATCGATTTCATTGTTCGCGACTGCAGTCACGATGTCGCCCACCTGGAGTCCCGCTTTCATAGCTGGTGTCCCTGGCTCGACAGTAGTTACATAAACTCCGCCCGCGTTCTTCTGTTTTTCTCCGGCGAACTCACGCAGCGCGGGATCGCGCGTCGGAGAGAATGAAAAGCCAGCAGAGGGAAAACCTCGATAATTCTGGCTTTCAGCATCCTTTAAAAAGTGCGTGATGACAGGCGCAGGGATTGCATCGACTAGCTGTGAGCGCGAATCGTAACGCAGTAGCAACCCAGCAAGTTTATTTTTCTTAACAAGGGGCACCGTGTAGCTGTTCTCGCGGTATTGCAGCGGGATGCTGATGCGGTACGTGAGGAATTGCCCAATATCGATCGGATACGGCATCATTTGGACCGTTGTCACCAAGCCTTCCGTCGCGAGCAACGCACCACTCGGTTCCAATTGCCACGCGGCCAGCCGGTCGCCCACTACCGTGTCCGGCGCGATTTCGAGCGGAGTGATTCCATCGAGAAACGTTTTCTCCGCTGGTTGGAGCAGCGCGAGATTGGCTTCGTAATCAATCACCTCGACAGTGGCCGCGGTTTTTTCGCCAGACTCGGCGCGCTCGAGCTCCACATAATTTTGGTTTGCAACCAGGTCCGCTGTCACGAGGACACGGCCTTTGGATAAAACTGCGCCGAGCGCCCGCTTTGAAAAGGGCGCTTTCTTTTGCCACGGCCGAAAATAGTCATAGGACTGCCCGGTCACGTTTACCCGGACAAGCGCCAACTGTTTTTGCTTGCTTAACGTGGCAGGAACAGCGGATTCCTTCTTGGCGAGCGCTCCACCGACTGTGAAAAGCACGAGGCCGAAACTAATAAGAGCGTGCCTGGTCGTCGTCATGTTTTGTTTGTTTGTTCCGCTGGTTTTGACGCCGGTTGCTCCTCAAGATTTTGCTCCTTCAGCACGTTGTAACGCGTCATGATTCGTTCACGTGCAGCTTCTACCTGTTTCCGATCAAGGACCAGCGGAGGTCCGTCACCAATCATTCGAATCACCAGCCGGTCTGGTGAATCGGCAAAAGCTTTTGCCAATTCGTCCAGAGTCCGAATTTTCTTGCCGTTGATTTCATCCACAATCCCGCCACGGTACGGCGCCAAATAGGTATTTATGGGGTCCGGTAAAATGTTGGTCAGGACAATAACATCAGGATGTTGCACATAGAGTTGATCCAGGACGAAATATTCGAAGAAGTGACGCACGCGTAGATCGGCTGTGCGGTACGCTTCCAGCATGTCCAGGTTTAACGGTTGAAAAAGCAGACCGCCATAAAGTACGTAACGCGGCCGTACGTCGTAGCTATGGCCCTGCACCGAGTAAGGCCAGGGCTTATACAATTTGATCGAAACCGTCGTCGGCTGCTTGTTGCGCAAGACGTCCAACTTGACTGAATCGCCCTTGAATTTTCGCTCAACGACTTCCTCGAACTGTGCGTGTTCACCATCCAGTTCGACATTCGCATCGCTGGCGATCGGATGGCCGTCGATAGCGAGAAGAACGTCACCCGGGTAAAGAATGCCATTTGATGGACCGGCGGCCACCACGGAGCTCACCAGCACGCCGCGATCGTCATCCTTTAAACCGAGGAATCTTCGTTGAGCGGGATTCTGTAATTTTGCATAGGTAATTGCGAGATCGGGATACTCGTCATAGTGCCCATTGCCGATATCCTGAAGAAACCGTTTTATCACGGGCGTCGGAATCATGTAGGCTACTCCCTGGGCGACATCGCCGCTGTAACCCTGAAAGGCGACGCCGACGACTTTGGTGTCTTGCATTACCGGGCCACCGCTGTTTCCCGGGTTAATCTGCGCGCTGATCTGGATCGCCAGATGCTGATCGACCGATGAATGCGTGTAGAGCTGGAAATCGACCCTCGACACAATCCCGGTGGTGACCGACATCCGCTCGCCTCCGATTGGATAGCCGTACGCCGAGACGGTCGATTCCAGCGTAGGAATGCCGCCAAATTGTAATGGCAACATGTTCTTGAAAAAATCCGGAGCTGGCACAGTGATCACTGCCAGGTCGCAATCATTCGCTATGAATTGTACTTTGGCGGGATACTTATTGGGATCGCCATCCCGCTCCACGGTGACGTAACGGCTGTTGGCAACAACGTGCGCATTTGTCATGATGCGATTGCCGCTTATGACGAACCCGGCGCCAACGCCGCGCCCGAGAGCCCCGGCGTTCCAAGGCGCTTTGTAATCCGGTTCCACTGAAGTGGCGGTAATCCGGACCAGACTTTTTTGAACCGGACCGTTTGGCTTTGGCGGCGCAATTGGAACCGGAACTGGAACTGCTGCTTGCCCTGGCGCGATCGATCTCCACGGACCTGGCCGCTCTGGGCCCTGCGGTTCCATCGGGGGACGCGCCGGTGTGCTTTCCTGCGCGTCCAGAACCGGTCCAAGCAGCAACGTGGCGTAAATTAAAACAAGGATACGCTTCATGAGCGGAAAGGCCGCAAACTTAAACGGCGTACTCGAAAATCAAGATTCGGATTTGCATTGGCAAGTGGCCTTTTCGGAACACAACAGACACGATACATGCTTTCTCCGTTCAAATCTCTAATAGACGAAGAAGGATTTGCGCCGCGCCCTCAGATTCCAGCGCGCTCGAGAATTGATTTCAACACTGTTTCGGCCTCAAAGACTTCACGAGCCAGAGCGTAAGCGGCCTGCGAGTGTTTCGTATAATCGGCGTTGATACTTTTCACCGCATTTGCGATTTCATTGAGCGTTCGGAAAGATAAAAGGCCTCTTTCGCCCCCGTAGAATTTTGTAAAGCCGGTTTCCTGAGTGATGACCGGACGCCCTGCTGCGAGATAACACGCGCTCCTATCGCTGAACCACCCGGTATTCAGGCGCACGTATTGATCCTTGGCGACGGTGAACTCTCCTTTGGATCGCTGGACGTAATCCCGATAGAGCCAGTAATCGACGCTCATTTGCAGCGGTGAAGTGAGTCGCCATCCGTTTCGCTCGAATTTTGCGCGGGTGGCAGCGTGCTCGATGTTTGTCGCCAGCTCAAATGTTTCGCCGGCTTTTTTTGGCGCTGCAATGAAGCGAAGAAATTCTCGCGACTTGCTCCAGAGATATTTTTTGCCGCGCCACGTAATGTCTTTCAGACCGCTGGTGGACCAATTGGCCACGGATGTGAACACGGCCGTGCGAGGAGGAGAACGTCTTGTTCGCCAGAGATCGGTCACCACTGGTTGGCGCGTCGGCAGCCATTTCAATCCGTGGGTCGGGACCGGAAAGCTTTTGGTGCCGATGTTTTCGCCAAAAGTGAAAAGGGCATGATGCCGGCCCAGATATTGAATTGTCGATTTCACGCCCTTATCGATCTTGATTTGCTCGACGCCAGGATCGCTTTCGATGTACAGAATGCGATCCGAAACGAGCAGATCGTCGTTGAATTCCTGTGCGCCGCAGATGTTCAGGATAGCGTCCGCTTCCCGATAAAGCTGCCGAATTCGTTTCAATCGCAGGCCGGCAGTGGGATTGCCCGGCAAATAACGTGCGCAAAAGGCCCAGCGATTTCGGAATTCGAATTCTCGCGCCAACCGATTCAGGAGCCCCGCTGTATAATCAAATTCAGTGGTGACTTCAAACGTTTCCGGGTTGTAGGGAATGCGGGCTGAATCTTCGACGTAATACACATCGTGACCAAGCCGTTGCAGTCCGACGATGTAATGGATGTGCTGCCAGATTACGCCCGCGATGGGCATTGAGCCCATGAAGCCCATAACTACGATGCGCTTCCGTTTCATATGGCAACAGGTGAACGGTGATCAGTGAACAGTGAACAGTGAACGGAGCGAGTATTCGAGATGCATTGGACTGATCACGGATCACTGGTCACTGATCACAATTGCCGAACTACCACAGCTGGATTTCCTGCCACGACTGTGTTCGGTAGAATGGGACGACCGCTCCCGCGGCCACGACCGAGTTTTCGCCGATGGTGACGCCTTTCAAAATCACTGCGTTCATCCCGATCCAGACGTTGTCCGCGATTTTCACAGGTGCGGTTTTCAACTTGGGACGCGCAGGCCGATCCTTGAAATACGGCGCGAGAGCTTGTGCGTCGATGAGACGCTGGGCCGGTTCGAGCGGGTGAAAATCGGAATCCGCGATCCCGACGTTCCACGAAATCAAGCAATACGACCCAATCTCGATCTTCTCATCTGCCATAATCAGGGCGCCGTTCAGCAGCGTGAAATCGCCTATCGTGCACTGGCCCTTCTCGCCGACGGAAAACGAACAGCCGGCGTAACATGAAACGTGTTTTCCGATAACGATAGCACCTGATTTTTTGCTCCGGATTCTCCGAAAGATTTGCGCGCTCTCGCAATAGAATCCCTCGCCAAACTCGACGTTTTGCGGGATCGGGTCCGGCCACCAGTCGCCTTCGACGTGTCGATCTTCTCTAACGTTGCTCATGGAGCCACCCCAATCGGGAATTTCCCCGACGCATATAGTTTTGCGTAAATCCCGCCGCGTGCGATCAGCTCCGGGCCGCGTCCTTTTTCAACAACGCGGCCGTGTTCAAGCACGATGATTTGGTCGAGACCATGGATCGTCGCCAAGCGATGGGTCGCAATTAAAGTTGTCCGGCCGCGCATCAATTCCTGGATGGTTTCCATGATTGCCGCTTCGGTTACCGGATCCAGCGCCGACGTAGGTTCGTCCAGTAGCAAAATCGGCGCGTTCTTCAAAAACGCGCGGGCAATGCCGATTCGCTGGCGTTGGCCAACGCTGAGGTGCCCGCCTCGTTCGCCCACAGGGCTGGAGTAGCCATCAGGCATCTGTCGAATAAATTCGTCTGCCTGCGCACGGCACGCCGCCTCGATAATTTCTTCTTCCGTCGCATCGGGGCGGCCGTATGCGATGTTCTCCCGTACAGTTGTGGAAAAAAGCAGCGTGTCTTGTAAGACGATTGCGATCTGTGCGCGCAAACTTTTTTTTGTGATCTTCCGTACGTCGCGATCGTCGAGCATGACGAAACCCGTGGAGGGATCGTAAAATCGCGGCACCAAACTCATTAAAGTGCTTTTGCCCGCACCGGTGCCGCCTACCAGGCCGACGATCTGATTCGGATCGATGCGAAGGTTGATGTCGCGCAAGACCTGCCGATCGCCTGCGTAACCGAAATTTACGGATTGAAATGCGATTGCGCCTTTGGCGGATGAAATAGAGACCGCATTCGGTGAATCGCGCACATCGTCCTCTCGGTCGAGGACTTCAAAACAGCGCTTCGCGCCAGCAGTCGCGCCTTCCATGGCCCACGTGGTGTAGGTGAGCGACTCGAGCGGCTGATAAAGCATTAGCAAATAGGCGCTAAAAACGAGTAGCGATCCCAGGGTGAGCGTGCCGCTTAAGACGTGCAGCGAGCCGATGTAATACATTGCAGCTGTGCCGATCACCATCAATGTGCTGATCACCAGCGCACTGTTCACGTTCGTCAAAGTGAGCCGCAGATTGGCTTGCAGGCTTTGACGGGCTTGTTGCTGAAATTGGCGCACTTCGAATTCCTCGCGTCCAAATGCATGGACCATTCGAATCGAGCTAAGACCTTCCTGCGCTTGCGCGAGGACTGCGCTTTCCTGTTCCTGAATCGAAGTCGATTCGCGACGAATCCGATGCGCAAAAAGATAAATGGCGCCAACAACCAAGGGAACGATGGCCAGAGAAACCATCGTGAGCTGCCAATCCAACCGCAACATGATGAGGAAGGTTCCGATCAACGTGATTACGGACGCGAAGATGTTGGTGAATCCTTTGTTGTAGATCGTCTGGATTGATTGCGAATCGTACGCGACGCGGAAACTGGAATCACTCGAACGGCGCGCGTCGTGAAATTTGAGCGAGAGGGATTGCAAATACGAATAGAGATCGGTGCGCAATTTGAGCAATGCTTGCAGGCCGATTTTCACAAAGAGATAGTTCGTGATCCAATTCATCATTCCCCAGAAAAGCTGGATCACGATCAGGGAAAGACAGAGCAGCGGGATCCAGGTGCGCCAATCACTGCGCGCTACCGGGCCCGGACGAAGGAAATCGTCCACGATCAGCTTAAACGGCCACGGTTTGAGCAGATTCAGGCCAATGCCGACAAGCGAGACGAACAACCCGAGGATCGTTTGACCCAGAAACGGTCTGTAGTAACGGAGAACGCGACGGTAGATCGACATCTCAATTTGGGATTGCGGATTTTCGTTTTTAGACTGAACTAGGGCGAACTTTATTGCGGCTCGACATCGAGAGATTCCTCGACTTCGCCCGGAATGACAATATGCATCATCTTCTTGAAACTTGGTTCCATTGGGTGCTCAATGGCGGCTATCTCGGCATCATCGTGTTGATGGCGATGGAAAGTTCCATTTTTCCGGTGCCCAGCGAAATCGTCATTCCGCCCGCTGCATTTCTGGCTGCGCAAGGAAAACTCAGTTTTACGGGTGTAGTGCTCGCAGGGGTACTTGGGTCGTATCTTGGTTCAGCCATCACTTATTGGGCGTCGCGATTAATTGGACGTCCGCTAATCGCAAAGTATGGCCGGTTTGTGTTGGTAACGCCCAAAAAGCTGGAGCAAGCCGAGCAATGGCTCGCTCGCTACGAGGCAGGCGGAGTCTTTTTCGCGCGGCTTCTTCCAGTAGTTCGTCATCTGATTTCGATTCCTGCAGGAATCGTTCGAATGAATTTCGGTCTTTTCAGTCTCGTGACCATTGCTGGATCGGCGCTCTGGTGTTGGATTCTGGCTTATCTGGGTGATAAAGCCTACCGCCTTGAGCCGGAGCTTTTGACGAGCCCGGACGCGCTGGTTCGGTTCATCCACGGACAATCCAAGGGCATCCTGCTCGTCGTAGCGCTTTTTGCGGCTCTGTACATGTTGAGCCTGCGGCTGATGAAGCCGCGCTCCAGCCGCTAGGCCTCCGTCGCATCGCCTTTTGGTCAATCCCATCGGTAAGGATGCCGATGCCACCAAGCGCAAGATTTTGTGTTTGAATATTGAACAAAAGTGTCGGCGAGCGGTCAGTCATAAAGTGTATAAAGGGAGAATAACTATATAGGGCTTATGGATGAGATATTCACAAATGGAGATGGTATTGGAATTGCTTCCCGAAATGGAGGCAATCGTATGAAAAGAAACCGACAAATTTTAAAACCTCGAAAATTTTCGAGTCTGTCACTGGGTGATCTGATCCTGGCAGTCAGCTCCTGTACTAGTAACAATAGAGAGACGGTCGCGACCGTCGCGGACCTTTTTGCCAGTGGCCGGGTGCGTTTGCAGGACAACGGGCGCTACTTGCGCGTCCGTGTTTGTTAGGCTAGGGCGACTCGCTTCTCTACTAGTGCTGCAGAGTCCGCTGTCTCAGCGGAATTCATCACGTTGTTGAATCACGAGTCGCGTGTTTGCGCACAGACTGCGCGGTCACCAGGGTTTAGCGTAGTCAACAAAAACGCTTTTCCCTCAAGCACGCCGCTTTTATGTTGCCACAGTGATTGATCGTTATTCCCGGCCAGAGATGAGCAAAGTCTGGTCGGACGAACGCAAGTTTCAAATTTGGCTGGAGATTGAGGTTCTCGCCTGTGAGGCGATGGCAGAGCTTGACCAGATTCCGAAAAATGATGCTGAGCAGATTCGGAAGCGTGCGCGATTTTCAATTCCTGAAATCCTCGAGATCGAAAAGCGGACCAACCACGACGTCATCGCTTTTCTTGAAAATGTCGCTGGCTCAGTGGGACCTGCGGCGCGTTGGATTCACCAGGGGCTTACGTCATCAGACATTTTAGACACGACGTTGGCCGTCCAGTTAAACGAGTCGTGCCACATTCTTCTGGCCGATCTGAAATCTCTCCGAACGGTGATCGCGGACCAGGCGCGGCGGTACAAAATGACCCCGATGATCGGGCGCAGCCACGGCGTGCATGCCGAGCCAATCACGTTCGGCCTGAAGCTTGCGCTGATGTACGACGAATTCGGCCGCGCGGAAGAGCGTCTCACGCAGACGCGCGAGCGGATTCGTGTCGGCAAAATAAGCGGCGCCGTCGGCACGCACGCACATATCGATCCCAAGATTGAGCGAGCTGTATGCGAGAAACTCGGATTGAAACCCGCGACGGTTTCGACCCAGATCGTGCAGCGTGACCGACACGCGGAATTTATGACCACGCTGGCCGTGATCGCCTCCAGCATCGATCGTTGGGCGACCGAATTCCGTCATCTCCAGCGGACTGAAGTGCTGGAAGTTGAAGAATTTTTTGGCGAAGGGCAAAAAGGCAGTTCGGCGATGCCACACAAGCGCAATCCCATTACCGGTGAGCGGTTGAGCGGCCTGGCCCGTGTAGTTCGCGGCAATGCTGTTGTGGCGTTGGAGAACGTCGCGCTCTGGCATGAGCGCGATATCAGTCATTCAAGCGCCGAGCGAATTATTCTACCGGATTCGTGCATCCTGCTTGATTACATGCTCACGAAGTTGCGAGACGTTGTCGAAAGGTTGCAGGTTTACCCCGAACGAATGCAACAAAATCTCGATCTAACGAAGGGCCTGTATTTTAGCCAGTCGATCTTACTCGCACTGACGAGCGCGGGTGCGGAGCGCAAAGCTGCATATGAAGCCGTCCAACGCGCAGCGATGAAAACGTGGAAGGGCGAGGGGACCTTTGCCGAAAACGCAAAATGCGAACCCGAGATCGTCGCGCGGCTTTCAGCGTCGGAAATCGATCGTCTTTGCTCGCTCGACATTCATTTCAAACACATCGATGCGACGTTCAAAGCGCTGGGTTTACAGTAGTGTTCCTCTAAGTGAGTTAGTAAGGGATTCGGATCTGTGGCCGAGTTTTCACACCACTTATCGATCACGATAACGACTAGGAGAAAGAGTAAAGAGAGCGATTGCTCATTCGTATCGCAGCGCTTCGATCGGATCGAGGTTGGCGGCTCGATAGGCTGGGTAGAGACCGAAGCCGATGCCGACTGCTGAGCAGACGAGAAGACCGGCGATTGCCCAGCCGTAAGGAAAAATTAGG
>Ga0209238_1001078_pt1 | contig 10385 bp, 9 predicted proteins | sample GraSoi013_1_20cm_FD_185823 | JGI IMG/M metagenome (GOLD analysis project Ga0209238, IMG submission 185823) | Grasslands soil microbial communities from the Angelo Coastal Reserve, California, USA - Sample 10_02_2013_1_20cm (SPAdes) (version 2) | ecosystem: Environmental > Terrestrial > Soil >...
CGGGGACGCCGGCGAGCACGCGCGTGGTCACACCGCTGCCGTAGCCGATCACCAGTGCCCTGGCTGCGCCGGGGCGCGCCGCCGCCGGCGCGAGGCCGAGCAAGATCTCGGTGTCCATGTCGCCGTGGTCGGAAGCGTCGGCCTTGCCGTTGATCTTGAGCGTGCGCCCGGGGCCGCTCTCCCACACGGAGACAGTCGCGTTCCACCCTTCCTTGAAAGCGAGCTGGCGTACGCCGCGATGCGCGAGGAAGTCCTCCACGGCGGCGGCGTTCATCGGCTGCCGAGCATAGATGCTCGGCCCCAGATCGATGAGCCGGGTGCTCCAGCGCGGCGCGGCGAGCGCGACGGCGAGCCCCACACTCGCGAGGCTGCCGGCGCCGAGCACCCGCAGCCGCAGCCGGCGGTGCTGCGCCGAGCCCTCCGCGACGCCCCGCGCCGCCAGCACGGCGAGCGTCAGGGCGGCGGCCGCGTTGATCGCCACTCCGATGCGCAGGGTCAGATCCGTGCCGAGCATCACGACCAGGACGAATCCGGTGAGCACGGCGCCCGCGATGCTGCCCAGCGTGTTGAGCGCATAGGCGCGCCCGACGTCGGCGCCGCGCGCCACGTTCCGCGGGGCCACGAGATCCGTGAGCAGGGGGAACGTCATCCCCATGCCGAGTGCGGGGATCAGGACGACCGCCCCGACGGCAAACCCCATCGCGAGCAGCCGTTCGGTCGCGCCGAGCGATTGCGCCTGAAACACGGTGATGATGTAGCGCGGCAGCACCCCGAAGACCACGAAGAGAACGCCGGCGCCGGCCGCGGTCACTGCCTGCGCGACGGCGGCGTCCGCCGCCGTCTCGGACGCCGGCGCGCTGCGGCGCGCGACCACGGCGCTGCCGGCGCCGATCCCGAGCAGGAAGACGAGCAGCACCAGGGTGAAGGCGTAGGTCGACCCGCCGACGATCATCACGAGCACGCGGGTCCAGGCGATCTCGTCGAGCAGCGACGCGAACGCCGTGAGCGCGAGCAGGATCAGGGCGATGCGCCGCAGCAGCGGCGCGCTGGGGTGCACCTCGGGCTCGCTCACCGGGCCGGCGGGCGATCCGGCCGCCCCGGGATCGGGCAGGCGCAGCGCGCTCGCGCCGATGAGCAGGTTGACGAGCGCGGTGCCCCAGAGGCTCGCCCGGATGCCGACCCACTCGATGAGGAAGAATCCCGCGAGCGCCGTCCCCAGCACGGCGCCCAGGGTGTTGAGGCCGTACAGCCGGCCCAGCGAGTGCTTCAGCGCTGCGCGGTCCGCGCCCATGAACGCGCGCGTGAGCACGGGCAGCGTCCCTCCCATCAGCGTAGTCGGGATCAGCAACGCGAGGCCCGCGAGGCCGAACCGGAGGGCGACGCTGGCGCCGCCGCTCAGATGCCACGCAGCCGCGGCCGCGACGTACCCCCGGTGCACGAGCGCGAGGACGAGCGGCGAAACGAGGCCGAACCCCCCGATGGCGATCTCGAGCCGACCATACAGCGCCGCCGGGCGCGGGTGGCGGTCGGCGCGGCGGCCCAGCAGCCAGGCGCCGAGCCCGAGGCCTCCCATGTACGCGGCGACGACCGTCGTCACCGACTGGATCGTGGACCCGAACCCCTGGTACAGCAGGCGCACCCAGAGGAGCTCGTAGACGAGGCCCGTGGCGCCCGACAGGAAAAACAGGAAAGCGAAGGCGCGCGCTGCGCTAGAACGCATGCAACTCGCGCATCGCCTGCGCGAGATCCTCCACCTGCGGCAGGATGAAGTCTTCCAGGGCGGGCGCGTAGCCGACGAACGTGTCGGTCGAAGCCACGCGCTTCACCGGTGCGTCCAGCCAGGAAAAGTGTTCGCCCGCGATCTGCGCAGCGATCTCGGCGCCATAGCCCCAGGAGAGCGCGTCTTCGTACGCCACGAGCACGCGGCTGGTCTTGCGCACGGATGCGCCGATGGCATCCCAGTCCACCGGCGACAGGCTGCGCAGATCGATCACCTCGACGCTCACCCCGTCCTTCTCCTCGAGCTCCTTGGCCGCGACCAGGGCGCGCTGCACCACGGCGCCGTACGTCACCACGGTCAGGGCGGTGCCCGACCGCGCTACTTTCGCCTTGCCGAACGGAATCATGAAGTTCGGGCCCGGGTTGGGCGCCTTATTGTAGGTCTGGCGGTAGAGGTGCTTGTGCTCGAGGAAGAGGACGGGGTCATCGCAGCGGATGGCGGTCCGCAACAGGCCGTTCGCGTCGAGCGCCGTGCTGGGACAGATGACGCGCAGTCCGGGAATGGCCGTGAACACGACGGCCCCGGTCTGCGAGTGGTAGATGGCGCCACCCTTCAAGTATCCGCCGTAGGTGACGCGCACGACCGCGGGGGCGCTGAACGCATTGTTGGAGCGCCAGCGCATCGTGGCGAGCTCGTTCCGAAGCTGGTGGTAGGCGGGCCAGATGTAGTCGAAGAACTGGACCTCGACGACCGGCTTGAGCCCGCGGGTGGCGAGCCCGATGGCGCGACCCACGATGTTGGCCTCGGCGAGGGGCGAGTTGTAGACGCGCTCGCTGCCGAACTGCCGCTGCAGGCCCCACGTGACCTTGAAGACGCCGCCCTTGCCCTTCACGTCCCCGAGGTACTGCTCGCGGCTCACGTCGGCCACGTCTTCCCCGAACACCACGATGCGCGGATCGCGCGCCATCTCGTCCTTCAGACACGCATTGAGGAGGTCCACCATCGTGGTCGGATCGCCGGAGAACTGGGGGTCGTGTTCGGTGTCGAACTGCTCGGACGTCGGGTCCACCTCCGGAGAGTAGACGTACTGCAGAGCCGATTCCGGCGTCGGTTGGGGAGAGCCCAGCGCCATGTCGGCCGCGACCTCGACCTCCTCGTCCACCTGCTGCCGGATCTGGGCGATCTCGGCCTCGGTGGCGACACCTTCGGCGATCAGCCGCTTCGGGAAGGTAAGCGTGCAGTCACGCTTCGCCTCCTCCTCGCGCTCCTTGAGCGGCTTGTACAGCACTTCGTCGTCGGAGAGGGAGTGCGAATAGGGACGGGTGACGTGCGCGTGCACGAGTGCGGGGCCTTTGCGCTGACGACAGTGTTCGGCCGCCTGCACGAGCACGTCGTAGGAGGCGACCGGGTCGCAGCCGTCCACTTCCGCGACCAGGAGGTCGGGGAAGTTGGCGACCAGCTTCGACACCGAGCCGCCCGCGGTCTGGACTTCCACCGGGACGGAGATCGCGTACTTGTTGTCTTCGACGAGGAACAGCACCGGCAGCTTCAGGTTGCTCGCAGTGTTGAGCGCTTCCCAGAATTCCCCTTCGCTGGTCGTGCCGTCGCCGACCGACACGTAGACCAGCTCGTCGCCGTGTACGGGCTTGTCCGCGATGCCGTCGATCCGGGTGTAGCGGAGCCAGGCCTCGGCGCACCCTACCGCCTGCAGCAGCTGCGTACCCGTGGGGCTCGACTGACTGACGATGTTGAGGGCCTTGTGACCCCAGTGGGACGGCATCTGCCGGCCACCGGAGTTGGGATCCTCCGCCGCGCCCACCGCCGAGAGCAGCATCTCCGTGGGGGTCATGCCGAGCGTGAGGCAGAGCGCCCGGTCGCGGTAATACGGATAGAACCAGTCGTAGGCGGGGCGGAGCACGCGCCCCGCCGCCGCGAGCACGGCCTCGTGGCCGGCGCCCGAGATCTGAAAGAAGATCTTGTTCTGCCGCTTGAGCTGAATCTCCTTGTCGTCGATCCGGCGCGACAACAGCATCAGCCGGTAGATGTCGAGGAGATCCGGCTTCGCGAGGGCCTTAGCGGCCTTGGATCTCGGCTGGGTCCGGGTCGCCATGCGCCTAAAGATAGCCGATATTTCGCGCATGGATGAGGCGGCCAAGAAGGCGGTGCTGCGGCTATTCCCCTACGGGCTCTACGCTGTCACCGTGAAGCACGGCGGCGAAGAGCACGGCATGACCGCGAACTGGGTCACGCAGGCGTCCTTCGATCCGCCGATGGTCGTCGTAGCCGTGGAGAACACGTCGAAGACGATCGGCATGATCCGGGACACCCACCACTTCGCGGTCAACGTGCTGTCGCAAGGGCAGCGCGAGCTGGCCGGAAAGCTGGGCCGCTCCTCGGCCAACACGCCGCAGAAACTCAAGGGAGTCAAGACGAAGCCGGCACCCGTTTCCGGAGCGCCGATCCTCGCCGAGGCGTTGGGGTGGGTCGAATGTCGCGTCGTCGCGACCCTCCCGTCGGGCGATCACACATTGGTGCTCGGCGAAGTGGTCGAAGCGGGCGTGGAGCACGACGGCGGCCAGCCGCTGACGCTGCAGGAGGCGGGGTTCAAGTACGCCGGTTAGGGCCGCTCGTACACGACCTTCCCGCCCACGATCGTGACGCGCACCCGCGCGGCGGCGAGCGACTCGGCCGGTATCGCGAAGAGATTGCGGTCCACCACCACGACGTCCGCGTGGTAGCCGGGCGCGAGCGCGCCCCGCTTCTGCTCGTCGAACGTCGCGAAGGCGTTCCCCGCGGTGTAAGCGCGCAACGCCTCTCCCACGGTGATCTTTTGCTCCGGCACCCATCCGTTCGGGTTCTTGCCGTCGAGCGTGCGGCGGGTGACGGCGGCGTAGACCCCGGCGAGGGGATCGAGCGGCGCGACGGTCCAGTCGGAGCCGAAAGCCAGCTTCGCCCCGGTGTCGAGCAGGGTCCGGAAAGCGTACGTCGTCTTGATGCGGACCGGGCCGATACGCCGCTCCACCCAACGCCCGTCGTCGATGGCGTGATAGGGTTGCATCGAGGCGATGACGCCCAGGGTGCCGAACAGGGGGATGTCCTGCGGCCGCACGTGCTGGGCGTGCTCCACGCGAAACCGGCGATCGCGCGGTCCGTGCGCCCGTGCGACGCTGTCGTAGATCGTCAGGATGAGGGCGTTCGCCCGGTCGCCGATGGCGTGTACGGCCACCTGCAGCCCCGCCGAGTCGGCGTTGCCGATCCACGTGCCCGCCGAGCCGTCCATGAAGCCCTTGAGGCCGCCGATCTTGACCCACGCGTCGCCGGCGCCGTGCGCTTTCACTGATTCCGCCACGGCGCGCCACGCGTCGACCGGCAGGTACAGGGCGACGCGCATGGTGAGGCGCCCGGCGCGTTCCAGGCGGCGGTAGCTCGCGAGGTCGGCCCAGGAAGCGGACATGTGCGCGGTGGCGGTGACGCCGAGTGACGCGGCGTGCGCCAGCGCGCGCGCCAGCGCCGAGTCGCGCTGCTCGGGCGACGGGTCGGGCTGGGCCCGGCCGATCAGATCGAGCGCTTGATCCTTGAAGATCCCGATCGGCTCACCGGTCTTCGCGTCGCGCAGGATCTCACCGCCCGGCGGCGTGGGCGTGTCTCGGGTGACACCGGCGGCCCGTAGGGCGGCGGCGTTGGCGAGGGCCTCGTGTCCGTCGAGTCGATTGACGAACACGGGATTCGCGGGCGTCACGGAATCGATCCATTCGTGGCGGGGGAGCGGCTGGCCGGGCCAGAGCGTGTGGTCCCAGTCGCCGCCGGTGATCCACTCGCCGGGCTTGAGCGTGCGCGCGTACTCGCCGATCCGCCGCACGAACTCCTGGGGCGACGCGGCGTTGCGCAGGTCGACGGACGCCAGCTGGAACCCGCCGCCGATGAAATGCGTGTGCCCGTCAGTGAAGCCCGGCAGCACGAGACCGCCATCCGCCCGGATCACGTGCGTGCGCGAGCCGACGTATCGGGCGACGGCCGCCGAGTCGCCCACGGCGAGGATCTCACCGTCGCCGATCGCCACGGCGCCCGCCTGCGGAGCGCCGCTGGAAAGGCCGGTCCACACCATGCCGCCCCGAATGACGATGTCGGCCGTGCGGCCGCAGGCGGCCAGCGTAAGGGACAACAGACCCAGGCCAGCGCGTCGAGTCATGCGCTCTCCCTACCGGAGCTTGGTGATGCGGCGGATCGTCTCGAGCGCCGCGACGGGGTCGGGCGCCCTACCCCGGGAGGTGCTTCCCTCGGCCTCGGCGGGCGGGACGGCGAGCGCGTCGCGGATGTCGAGCAGGACCTCGAGCAGGAGCTGCTCGCGCTGATAGGCGGCGTCGACGTCGGCCATCCGGGTCTGGTCGCCGGCGGCCTTGGCGCGCTCGTAGGCCTCGCGGTAAATCGCCTCGAGATTTCCGAGGATGCGCTCGCGGGGTCGTGGACTCATGGCCGGGAAAGATATAGCTTCGCCACATGAGCCTCAAAGGCAAAACGGTCCTCTTCTTCGCCGGCCCCCTGTACGAGGACCTGGAGCTCTGGTATCCAAAGATCCGGCTGGAGGAAGAGGGCGCCGCTACGACCGTCGCCGGCCTCGGCGAGAAGACTTACGCGGGGAAGCGCGGCTATCCGGTCACAGTGGACACGAGCGCCACCGACGTCGACGCCGCTGATTTCGACGGTCTGGTCATCCCCGGCGGGTTCGCCCCCGACCAGCTGCGTCGCCACGAGGCCGTTCTCCGGATCACGCGTGAGATCTTCCAGGCGGGGAAGCCGCTCGCCTTCATCTGTCACGCCGGCTGGGTGCCGATCTCGGCCAAGATCCTGAAGGGCAAGCGCGCGACGAGCGTACGCGCCATCAAGGACGACATGGAGAACGCCGGCGTGACGTGGGAAGACGCACCGGTCGTGGTCGATGGCAACCTGATCTCCTCGCGCACGCCGGCCGACCTGCCGCAGTTCTGCAAGGCGCTGATCGCGGCGCTACGCCAGGGGCCGCAGGACTAGCCCCGCGGGCACCTTGGGCGCGAAGTAGGTCGATTTGGGCGGCATCACGTCTCCCGCGTCCGCCACCGCGAACACCTGCTCCACCTTCGTGGGGTTGAGCAGCACCGCGGCCGCCGCCCGCCCGTTGCGCACCGCCTCGAACGCAGCCCGAGGGTCCGGCGTATACGCGAGCGAGGGGGTCGCGGTCCCCGCACCCAGGATGTACTGCACCACGAGGGTCTCGATGCGCGCGACGTCGAGCGCGCGCACGGCGGGCGTCCTGGCCATGCCCGGGACGCGGTCGAGCGCGGCGTCGGGCTTGAGGACGAGCGTAACGTCGTAGTCGTCCGGGAACACGACGATACACGCCGTGCGGTCGCGACCGAGCTCGGCGAGTCGCTCGACGCGATCCATGCACGGCGCGACGCGCCCCACCTCGAACCACGCGCGCCACTGGTCGATCAGCTTCGCCGGGTCGCGGCCGGTACCGAACACGATCCGGTGCGTCGGCAGGATGGTCAGTCCGGGATCGTGGCTCGACACAATAAACGACAGTACCCGGTCGGCCCGGGGGTCCTCCGCGGCGAAGGCGACCGCGGTCTCATAGCGATGATGGCCGTCGGCGATGTAGAGCGGCGCCCGACCGGCGAGCGCCGCGAGCTCGGCGCCGCGCGCCCCGGTGACGCTCCACATCCGGATGCCCACCCCGTCGAGCTCGGCGCGCGCCGCCGGTAGTCCGCGCGCAGCCTGTGCGATGGCCTGCGCCAGCGCGCGGTTGGGGTCGGGGGCGAGCAAGAAGATCGACTCGAGGCTGGTCCGGGTCGCCCGGAGCAGCGCGAGCCGGTCCGCCTTGGGCGCCGAGTGGGTCTGCTCGTGGGGCCGCACCCGCCGGGTCGTGAAGGGTTCCGCCCGCACGGCGGCGAACATCCCCAGCCGCGTCCGCCGCTCACCCGAGGGGAGCCCGTAGTCCTGGGCGACCACGTACACCGCTTCGCCCGGGTCCCGTCGGAGCACACCCTCCCGCCGCCATGCGGTCAGACGCGCCGCGGCGTCGGCGTACTGATCCGCCCCGCTGGGCGCTTCCGGCAGGATCAGGTGGACGATATTGTGAGGATCCCGCGCGGCGTAGCCCACCCGCTCCGCCCGGGAGATGACGTCGTAGGGCGGCGCGAGCAGGGCCGTCAGCCGGTCCATCGCGGCGTACCGCTCGCCCGCGAACGGGATCACGAGCGGCGGCAGATCGACACTCACGACTCCTCGGAGCCTCCCTTGTCCCTGCGCGACGCGCAACAGACGGTCGACCGCTGGATCGGCCAATATAAAGAAGGATACTTCTCGCCGCTGACCAACGTCGCCCGGCTGACGGAAGAGGTCGGCGAGCTGGCGCGCGAGATCAACCACCGGTTCGGGGAGAAGACCAAGCGGACTGACGAAGCCGAGGGCTCGGTGGCCATGGAGCTCGCCGACGTCCTGTTCGTCGTGATCTGCCTCGCCAACTCACAGGGGATCGACCTGGACGAGGCGTTTGCGGCGATGATGCGGAAGGTCACTTCGCGCGACGTCGACCGCTGGACCAGGAAGGAACGCTGACTTCCTCGTAGATCCGCTGGTAGGAGGCGAGCCGGTCCGGGTCGAAGGTCCCCGCCTCGGCGGCCCGCCGCACGGCGCAGTCCGGCTCCGTGAGATGGCGGCAGTTGTCGAACCGGCACCCGTCCAGGAAGCGGCGGAACTCGGGGAAGCAGCTGCCGAGCGCGTCCGGGTCCACGCCCCAGGTCCCGAGTTCTCGTAACCCGGGCGTATCCACGACGAAGCCGTGCCCCGCCAGCGGCACGAGCAGCGCCGCGCGCGTGGTGTGCTTCCCTTTTCCCCAATACTCGCTCACCTCACCGATCCGGAGGTTGAGCCCCGGGTGGAGCGCGTTCATGAGGCTCGACTTCCCCACCCCCGATTCACCGGCCAGCACCGACGCCCTGCCTCGCAGCAGGTCACGCAACGCCGCCAGGCCCTCGGCCGCCCGGACCGACGTCGGCAGCACCTGGTAGCCAGCGGGTGCGAACCGCCGCCGCAACGCGTGCTCCGCGCCCCGCTCCAGCTCGATCTTGTTGAGCACGATGACGGGCGGAATCCGGTTCGCTTCCGCGATGACGAGGAAGCGGTCGAGCAGTCGCAGGTTGGGCTCCGGGTCGCGCACCGCCGCGACGACCACGACCTGGTCCACGTTCGCGGCGAGCGGCTGGGCGCGGGGGCTGCGCTCACCGGCGGCGCGCCGCGCCAGCACCGAGCGCCGCGGACGAATCCGGGAAATCGTCGCCGGCCCATCCGCTCGAAGCTCGAGCTCCACGACATCCCCGGCGACGACGCGATCGTCGTCTCGCCGCCGCAGCCTGCCGCGCAGCACGGCCGTCACTTCGCCCCGATCGGTGTGCACGCGGTAGCTCGACCCGGTGCGCACCAGCACGACGCCCGAGCTCAGGGCCACCGCACGTCACCGCCGGCGGCTCCCGCCGTGTCGATGCAGTGGTCGAGGTGTCGCTTCACCTCCTGCAGCGTGAGGGCGAGCACCGGCGCCAACGCTTCGGCCGGCGTCGCTCCCCAGGCGAGGTATTCCGTCTCGAGATGACCCACCGGTCGATCGCCGCCGTCAGACCAGCGCACGAACAGCAGCGCCGCGCCGTACAGGCCCTTCGCATTCGGCGCATCATCCACGAACGTGGCCACGGAGTACGCCCGGCCGTCCGTGCCGCTGAAGGCCGGCGCCCGCTCGTGCACCCGCTGGTAACCGCCCAGCGTGCCGTCGGTCAGGTCCGCCGTAAGGACTCCCGGACGAGGTTGCCGAGCAGGAAGACGACGTTCGCGGGACGCTCGGCGAGGCGCCGCATGAGGTAGGGATACCAGTGGCTCCCGAAGGGCACGTACACGCGCACGTTGTAGCCCTCGCGACGCAGTCGCCGCTGCAGGTCGCGTCGCACACCGTACAGCATCTGGAACTCGAAGCGCTGCGGCGGCAGTCCCGAGCGGCGGGCGAAATCCTTCGCGTGCGCGATGATGGCGGTGTCGTGCGTAGCGATGCCCGGATAATTGCCGCGTTCGAGCAGCCGCTCCATGCAGTGGATGTAATGCGCATCGACGTCCCGCTTGTCCGGGAACGCGACGGTGGGCGGCTCCTGATAGGCGCCCTTGCAGAGTCGCACCCGGGCGCCCAACGCGATCATGTCCTCCACATCGCGCGCCGTGCGCCGCAGGTACGACTGCAGCACGACGCCCACCGCGTTCCCGAACTCGGGATGAAACGTCCCCCGGAACAGCTGCAGCGTCCGCTCCGTGTAGTCCGATTGCTCCATGTCGATGCGTACGAACGACCCGTCGTCGCGTGCATTGGCGATGATCGCGCGGAGGTTCTCGACACACAGCCCTTCGTCGATGGCGAGTCCCATCTGGGTGAGCTTCACCGAGACGTTCGCATCCGCGCCGGCGCGGCGGATACGGTCGAGCGTTTCCAGATAGGTATCCCGTGCGGCGCGGGCTTCGGCGGCGCCCGCCACCGACTCGCCCAGTAGATCGAGGCTCGCCGAGATGCCCGCAGCGTTGAGCTGCGTGAGCGCGGCCACGGCGGCTTCGACCGTTTCCCCCGCGACGAAGCGCGAGGCCAAGCGGCGGG
>Ga0209238_1001079_pt1 | contig 10383 bp, 9 predicted proteins | sample GraSoi013_1_20cm_FD_185823 | JGI IMG/M metagenome (GOLD analysis project Ga0209238, IMG submission 185823) | Grasslands soil microbial communities from the Angelo Coastal Reserve, California, USA - Sample 10_02_2013_1_20cm (SPAdes) (version 2) | ecosystem: Environmental > Terrestrial > Soil >...
CCAATCCATCGTGAAGTCGCCAGTGCGCCTCCGGCCAACGCGACTGCCGCAACCGCCAGTGGTAAGCGTAGATAGGCGAAGGAATCGAACGTAAGGTCCATCATGTGGCCCAGGGAGAGCGTGTAAACGCTTGGATGATGGCCGAGCGCGGAGGAGATGTCGCCGGGGGCGGGAAGATTTCGCACCAGAAAGAAAATCGTGATGCAGGCCAGCGCCGCGCAGCCGGTGATCACGGAAAGAACGCGAGTTCCACGCCGGACCCAATTACCGCCATCTGCCATCGCGGAGCCAAGCAGCAAGGCCATCGCTGGATAGCAGGGCATCGAATAATATTCCTGCGTCGTGGAGAGCGTGAAAAACACCAGGATGAATCCGATCCAGCAAATCGCCAGCAAACGCGCGTGGCCGGCGCGGTCTGCAGGCTTAAAGGAAAGTTTGGCGATAGCGGGGAAGTAGACGCTCCATGGAAAAAGCCACAGAAAGTGGAACAGCCAGAACCAAACCCGGGGGACGGTATTGTAGTCGCGTGGATAACGCAGATTGAGGAAGCGAAGAACCTGCTCGTTGATGAAATAGAACCAGAGAAATCCGTGGTATTCCCCCGGACCGCCGTGAAACCCAAAATAGAAATAGGGCGGATTACGGCGCGTCGCCAGAATGTGCCACGGCGCCGCAAGAAAAACCGCAATGAAAAAACCGCTCATAGGACGCAGCCGCTTCCACGTTCGTCCGGCAAACAACTGCTTGGTCAGGAAAAGATATAGCAACCCGATTGCAACTGGGAAAACAGCGCCAATCAAACTCTTCAGCAGAACGCCAACTCCCAGGCTGGCGGCGAGCACGAAGGCCCAGAACCGCGGGTGCGGCTCCTCCTCATCGAGCGCGCGCAGAAATGCCCACATTGCCAGAGCGATCGTCAACGTCAAAGTCACATCGGGAATAACGATTCGCGTGAATAGGAAGAGTCCGACGCACGTGGCCATGCACAAGCCCGCGCATAAGCCGGCTCTGCGCCCGAACGCCCAGATGCCAAACGCACAAGTCAGGCATGCGAGTCCGATGGCGGAAAGCGCGAAGGGAATACGTGCCGCCCAGTCATGAATGCCAAAAATCTTGAACGAGACGGCTATCGGCCAGTAAAACATCGCGGGTTTTTCGAGGAAGGCGATGCCGTCGGCGCGCGGCGTTGCCCAATCGCCGGAGGTAACCATATTTCTTGCAATTTGTGCTACGGCCCCGTCGACGTCATCCATCAGCGACGGCGGCGAAACGCTGCAACCCAGGTAGATCGCTCCGGCGACCAGAGCGACGATCAGGTAAATGAGCCAGCTTTTACTTGTAAGAACGCTTGCGTCGTCGAGCTTGACGTCGCTTGTATTCGCCATCTTTTCATCCATTGAAAGAGGATCATCAAGCCCCAAAGGTGATAGCCGAGGTTTGCTTTTCGTCCCAGGTGCAGGGCCATGAAGTTCTCGACGACGCCCTCCCGGAAAAGCTGTCCGTATTCCGAGATTCCTTCTCGCAAGGAATCGACCAGCATCGGGCGCAGCGGTCCGCGAAGCCATTCGTGCGCGGGAATGTCAAACCCAGTTTTCTTCCCGGCCTGGATGGAGGCGGGCAGCTTGTCTTTACGCATTTCACTCAAGACCAATTTCTGCTGCGAGCCGCGAATTTTCAGGTGTGCAGGCAGCTTGGCGGCAAACTCCACGATGCGATGGTCGAGGAAGGGTGGACGCACCTCGACGGAGTGAGCCATGCTCATGCGGTCGCTTTTCACTAGAATGTCGTCAGCCAGATAGTATTTCTGATCGAACCACAGAAAATTTGCTAGAGCATCCCCAGTCTTCGGTAACTCGTCGACTTCGTTCAGAAGACTGTGAAACGCGACGGGAAGAGGCTCTCGAAGGAGCGATTGCTTTTCCATGTCAGAGAAAGTTCCGTTCCAGTAGACGTGAGCCTGCTGTGGCGCAAGCAGACTGCCTTCCAGGAATCTCTTCAATTTGTATTCAAAGCTGATTTTCTCATCCGAAACCGGCCAGTGACGCACTCCGGCCAGCGCCGCATGAAGGAGCGCTCGCGGCACTCGCCTGGCCCACTTTGCAAGCATGTCAGCGCGGCAGGTAATGTATCCGCCGAAGAGTTCGTCGGCGCCCTCACCGCTCAGCGCGACCGTGGTCTTGGACTTGCACAATTTCGAAAGAAACCAGACGGGCAGCGACCCCGCATCCGCGCTTGGTTCGTCGGAATAATAGGCAAATTCCTCGATGGCGCCGCACAGGTCTTGCGCGGGGGTTAAATCCAGTTCCTGATGGTCCGTTCCGTACTGCCGCACGGCGCGGTCGATGAAGGTTGTCTCGTCAAAACTTCTTCCGCGAAATGAGATCGAAAATGTCTTCAGTTGGGCAGTCGTGGCTTTCGACGCGTAGTGCAGAATGGTCGTCGAATCCATCCCGCCGCTGAGCCAGATTCCCAGCGGAACGTCGGAAATCATGTGCTCGCGCACGGATTGCTGCAGTAGGCTGTCGAGTTCTTCCTTTGCGGACTCCAGTGTGTAATTCCAAGCGTGCGTGAAAGGCAGTTTCCAATAGGCATCCGAGGTTATTTCTCCGTCGCTCCACTCCAGCCAGTATCCCGGAGGAAGTTTTTCGATTCCTTCCACCAGAGTCCACGGGCACGGGACATAATTCAGCGAAAGGTAGCAATCGAGGCCATGCATGCTCAGCCGCCGTTCGATTTCCGGATGAACAAAAATGGCTTTCAGCTCGGAGCCAAAAAAGAGATCTTCCCCTTGCTCCATGATGTAGAGCGGTTTGATTCCCATTCGGTCGCGCCCTAGAACTAGGCGTCTCGCGGACTTTTTCCATAATGCGACCGCAAACATTCCCCGCAATTTCGAAAAGCACTCTTTATCCCACTGCATGAAGGCGCGAAGAACAGTTTCCGTGTCGCAATGCGACTCGAAGCGATGTCCGAGTGTTTCCAGCTCGTTTCGTATTTCGACGTAGTTGTAGATTTCGCCGTTGAAGGCAATTCCGAAATCGCCATCCTGGGAAAGAATCGGCTGGTTTCCGGAATCCAAGTCAATAATTTTCAGCCGTGCCGCGCCCGCCGAAAAAAGGCTGGATTGAAAGACGCCTTGCTGGTCCGGCCCCCGGTGAATCAGCGTCGCGGTTGCCTGGCGTATTCGCTCCGGCGGCGCGCTCCAATTTTTAGTCGTGAATCCAACGATTCCGCACAACTCTTTGTACCCCACGAAGCGCCCTTTGAACGTCAAGGCGCTCTTCAGTCACCGTGATGAGCTTCGGAAGAATTGCGTTCCGCCGCTCACTGCCATGTCCGGCAATGAACGGCCGGAAATGTTGCGCCGCGCGAACCGGTAAAATCTGGCCGGATTGCGCGCGATCCAGTCGAACGAAATGGAAGTATGCAAAAAGATCCAAACTTGGATTGTAGCCGGTGCCCTCGTGGAGGTGCAATGCTAGCTCCCCGGAATTCTGATTCTTGCATGCTAGTCAGCAACAGCTGCCTTGCTTCTGCTCACAGTCGCAAGCCCTGTCCAACTGTATCCACGATGCGAGCGCAGCAGGGCATCGCGGAATCCCGATGCCAGCCAGGGCCGGACTTCGTCTTCGCGCAAATAGTAAGCCACCGGCGTGACCAGTTGATCGAAAACGTTGGCGTGAATCTCGTCGAAAGGGTAGCGATAGAGCGCGGCAAAATAATCTCCGTACGGAAGTTTCGATGGACCTTTTCCATTCGCTCGCGGGCGGTAGAAAAGTTTTATGACTGCCCAAAGCGCGGCGGCTGGCGGAATTGCGGCGATGCGCAGAAATGGCGCCGGCAATTTCGAAGTGACCGCCTTGCGTACGGGATCAACGTATCGCGTAATCCATTCGTTTCCTTCATGGCCGTAAACCCAGAAGGCGACGCGCCCGCCTTCGCGTACTCTTGAGGCCAAACTCGCAAAACCTGCCGCGGGATCCGGCAAGTGGTGCAGAACGCCGATGGAAAATGCCAAATCAAATGCTGCGCGCACCGGCGGATTCAGCAAATCGCCAATGATTACGTGCGCGTTTGGAAATTGGCGCGTGTGCGCAAAAGCTACGAACGCGCTTTCGCCCAAATCCAAAGAGATAATTGCTCTAGCGCCATGCGAGGCAACGATGGCAGTGTGGCGTCCTTTCCCACAGCCTCCTTCAAAGACAACCTGGTCTGCGAAATCCCTGGCCGTCAGCGGGGCGACCCAGTCGAAAAATTCCCGTTCGTAATAATCGCGAAGATCGCTCCACCGCGTCCATTCCTCGGCAAAACGCGAAGCCGTCTTGAGTTTGACGCTGGCGAGATTTGCAGGAAGCAGAATCGGAACGCCGTTGCGAATCGCAAATTGTGAAGCGCAAGCGCGGCAAGCGAGGCTGCCGCTCAGGATGTGACCGTCGTCGGCGCGCGGTGAGTCGCTGCTCAAGGTTAATTCGCCCGCGCAATTGGGGCACACGATGAAATTCAATGCTTCGGGTCTCATCTCGTTGGTGAAATTCCATGATACACCATGCACGACAGGGCAGTCTCACCGTCCGGCTGCGGGCAGAGAACGAAGCAAGGCGCTCGCGCCGTTCCAAAAGATCTGGACGCCGATGCAAACGAGAAGGAAGGAAGAAAGGCGCAGGATGATGCTCATGCCGCTTTCGCCGATGGCGGCGGCGAGACGATCTGCGAAAGCGTAGCAAGTGTAAATGCTCATCGCGACGAGCGCGGAACCAATGACCGCGGCGAGAATCGCGAGAAAGTTCGGGCCGAGATGATGAGGCTCGTTGGCGCCGAGCGTGATGGCCATGGAAATGGAACCAGGTCCAACCGTTAGCGGAAGAGTGAGAGGGTAGAACGCGCTGCGAAAAACATCGTCGCGATGCACTTTTTTCTGGACGTCCGGCCCGCGATCGACTTGCTCTTTGCTTTTCAGCATGGTCCAACCATTGGAAATTACGATCAGGCCGCCGCCGACCTGCACGACAGGGATGGAAATTCCGAAGAAATGCAAAATGTGGGTGCCGATGAGGAACGAGGCGATCAGCAGGATAAAACTGTTCAGAGCGACTTGCCACGCCAGGATGCGGCGCAAAGGGGGAGGATAGTCCCGCGTCAAGGCGAGAAAGACGGGGCTGCCGCCGAGAGGATTCACGATGGGAAAGAGCGCGCTGAGGATGAGCAGAATACTCTTGGCGACTTCGAGCAATGAGGTTTCCTCCGGAGGGGAGAGTATAGCCGATCGCCGTTGGCGACATATCCTGCTCCCAACGAGGAGAAAAGAGGACAGCCAGGAATGACGGTCCCACGAAAACGCGTTGACAAAAAGGCGTGTGCTAGACTTTCACGGTGATGACGAAACCGTTGAATGTTATTGAACTGGAATGTTCGGCGTGTGGGAAGAAATATGATCCGGCGACCGAGCAGCACCTTTGCACGTGCGGGAAGCCGCTCCTAGCACGCTACGACTTGATGGGAGCGAAGGCTACGCTGACGCTCGAGAATCTGAAGACGCGGCCGCGCACGCTGTGGCGCTACGCTGAAGTGCTGCCGAACGATCCGCCGGTTTCGCTTGGCGAAGGGATGACCGTGTTGGTGCACGCGCTGCGGCTCGGCGCATCGATGCGTTTCGGACAAAGGGGAATGGAACGGATGTTCATCAAAGATGAGGGACTCAATCCTACGGGCTCGTTCAAAGCGCGCGGGATGACGACGGCTGTATCGCGCGCGAAACAGCTTGGAGCAAAGGCGCTGGCAGCTCCCACAGCGGGCAATGCGGGCGGGGCGCTGGCGGCTTATGCCGCGGCGGCCGGGCTCCCTGCGGTGATCGTAATGCCCGCGGATACGCCTTGGGCCAACGTGATGGAATGCCAAGCGTTCGGCGCGAAAGTGGTGAAGCTGAACGGGTTGATCTCCGATTGCGCCAAATATGTTGCCGAACACAAGGATCGCGAAGGTTGGTACGACGTGTCTACCCTCAAGGAGCCCTACCGCATCGAAGGCAAGAAGACCATGGGGTACGAATTGTGGGAGCAATTCGGAGGAAAGTTGCCCGATGTGATTCTCTATCCCACAGGAGGAGGCGTTGGGTTGATCGGCATGTGCAAAGCGTTCGACGAAATGCAGGAAATGGGCTGGATCGGAGAGGAGCGGCCGCGGATGGTTGCCGTTCAGGCAGAGGGTTGCGCTCCCATTGTGAAGGCGTGGGAGGCGCACCAGAGTTCGGCGCAGTTCTTCTCCAACGCCGCGACGGTCGCATCGGGCCTGCGTGTTCCCGGACCACTGGGCGATCAATTGATGTTGCGCATGCTTAGTCAAACGAAGGGCATTGCCCTTGCGGTTACGGATGATGAGATGCTCCAGGCGGGAAGGGAATTGGCGTCGCTCGAAGGAATCTTTGCTGCTCCCGAAGGCGCCGCCACCGTGATTGCGGCAAGGAAGCTTGCGGCATCCGGTTGGATCAAGCCGGAGGAAACCGTGGTGCTCTTTAATACCGGCACCGGTTACAAGTACGCGGAAGCGTGGCAGCGCGCGCTGCAGTCCGCCGGTGGAGAAGAAGCGTGACCACGCGCCGACTCTATTACGACGACGCGTTTGAAAAAGAATTCACGGCCCGGGTGATGCACTGCGAAGTGCTGCCGCCGGATGTGAGCGCGGGGATCACAGGAACGGTCTGGGGGCTGCTGCTGGATCGCACGGCGTTCTACCCTACGTCGGGTGGACAGCCGAACGATTTGGGTAAAATCGGCGATGCAAATGTTCTCGACGTGCGCGATGAAGGCGACGAGATTCTGCACGTAGTCGATCGCAAGCCATCGAGTCCGGACGTAAACGGCTGCATCCATTGGCCGCGGCGCTTCGATCACATGCAACAACACACCGGGCAGCATCTGCTGTCGGCCATGTTTCAGGAGCGCTTCGGCTTGCCCACGGTTTCCTTCCATCTCGGCACGGAAATGTGCACGATTGACCTGCGTGGCCCCGAACCTACCGAGGAAATCTTGGAAGGCGCCGAACGCGCCGCGAATAGAATTATTTTTGAAGATCGCCCCGTCAATGTCCGTTACGGAACTGCGGACCAACTGGCGCAGCAGGGCGTTCGCAAAGAAGTGAACCGCGAAGGCATCCTGCGTGCCATCGAAATCGAAGGCGCCGATTTGCAGCCGTGCGGCGGAACGCACGTGAAAAGCACCGGCCAGATTGGCGTCGTATTGGTGCGCCGCTGCACTAAGGTGCGCCAGGATTGGCGCGTGGAATTTGTGTGCGGCGGCCGGGCGGAGCGCGTCGCGCGGCACGATTTCGAGTCGCTGCGGCAGACCGCCGAAAAACTGAGCAGCGTTCCCGAAGACCTGGTGTCCGCGGCCTCGCGGGCGGTGGCGGAACGCGACGCCAACTTCAAACTGGTCCGAGCTCTGCAAGAACGACTCGCACAAGCCGAGGCTACGCTTGCGTTGCAGACGGTGTCGCACGGAGCCAATGGCTCTCTTGTTTTCTCTCGAATCTTCGAGGGTGTTTCAGCGGATTACCTGGGCTTTTTTGCAACCGCATTCGCAAAATCCGAAAAGGCGATTGCGCTCTTGGGCACAGTTGAGGGTGGCCACTTGCTCTTTGCGCAGCATCCTTCCGCCGGAAAGGACATGAACTCCCTCCTTAAACAAGTTCTGGAAAAGGCCGGCGGGAAGGGCGGCGGAACGCGCGACTTTGCCCGCGGCCGCTTGAATGAGGGAGCTTCCCCGGAGCGAGCGCTCTCGGTTGCCAAAGAAATGCTGGGCTAGAAGAATCGCTTGCGCACGCGATCCGGCAGCGCTTGGAGATCCACTAACGTCAAGAAGTCGATGGTCTTGAATTCCCGGTCAATCGCTGGTGGCCCGCAAACTCGCGCGGAAATATCCAGATAGGCTTGGAACAGCCGCGGCGGACGCGGACGCTGCGCCTGGGCTCCCCTTGGCTTGCAGCGGTGGCCTTCGACTGGAAGGGTTCTCAGCGATGGCGCCACGAGATATTTTTCCCGCAACGATTCGTAGAGCGCGATTCCCTCATTTTCATCCTGAGACGACAGGGAACTGCACCCAATCAGGTAGCGGGCCCCGCAACTCCGCGCGTACCTTACGATTCCTTTCCAAAGCATGTGCAGGACGCTGGTGTTGCGATACTGCTCATGGACGCAGGCCCTTCCCAGCTCCAGGACTTCGCTGCGCATCGGTTCGAACGGGCTGAAATCGAAGAATTGCTCGCCGTAGTAGCCCAGGTTGCCCTTGGCGCGATACCCGCTTTGCATGCGGTAGGTCCCGGCCAATTTCCCCGTGGCAGCGTCATGCACCATCAAGTGGTCGCAGGCAAAATCGAAGCGGTCGCGGTCGAGGCCACATAGGGAAGAGCCGTCGAGCCCTTCCCCAAGCTCGCAATTGAAAACCAAATAGCGCAGACGCTGGCATTCGATGACGTCTTCGAGTGTTTGCGCCATCCGCACATGGAAGTGGCCGGTGGCGGCCAGTGGATTTCCGCAGTCGTGCACCAGGACAGCGGTCGTTGGCATGCTTGAAGTCTCGAACGAGCTACGTTACGGCGATGTTTCAGGAGTGTGATTTGGATGTTTCCGGGGGTAACCGAAGAGATACACAAAGGGGATCAGCGTGCCGCGGCCATCGAGAGGATTCCTGGCCTTTCCTCCGGCGGCAAGGCAACGCCGTCGCGAAAAGCAACAAATCTTCCGGAAGTGGCCGACACGCGCTCGCCCGGAACCAGGATGCCTACGAGATTAAGCGGGTCGGCAGCGGAAACTGCGATGGTTTCGCCCGAGGGCGGAAGGTCGTGCAGCGCGCGGAGCGATTCCACCGCCACAGGCAGAGCGAATTGTTCCCCAAGAAAGCCGCTGACAAATCTTCCGCCGCGGACTTCTCCGCGATCCTCCAGGCGCCGCAAAGTGATCAGCAGTTCACGCCAAGAGGGAAGCAAGGTCTCCCGCACGAGCACGTCGCGGAAGACCACGCCATAACGACGCAACAGCATCCAGCACGTAGCCTCCACAGCACGCGGGCGATCGACGGCGTCGTCGGAATAAAGCAGCGACCAACGACCCGCGCTGTGCCGGGGACGCGCGCTTCTCGCCTTTCCGTGCCCGGCGCGCCGCTTGGGATCGATGAGGGCGCGGAGATTGTCAAATCCATCCGCCGTCAGCGGGCCTGCGGCGACAAGCTCCCAAAGCGCGGTTTCCACCTCGGCTTTCAATTTGCCCGTGCCGCGCACGATATCGGTGAAAAAAGATGCGCCATGGCGGTGCAGAAACTGGGCACTTATGGACCGCGGAGAGCCAATCTGGCAGACAAGGTCAATCGAGCCAATGTCGATACCCAGTTCAAGGGACCCGGTCGCGACCATAGAGCACAGTTCCCCAGCCTTCAATTTCTTTTCGGCTGCCAGCCGCAGCCTGCGCGATAGGCTTCCGTGGTGGGTGGCTATTGCGTTTTTTCCAAGGCGCTCTCCCAGATGAAGCGCCACGCGTTCCGTCAGGCGACGCGTGTTCACAAAGACCAGCGTTGAGCGATGCTGCGTTGCCAGTTCCGCGATGCGGTTGTAGATTTCGTCCCACATCTCGTTTGTAGTAATGGGTCCGAGCTCGCTACGGGGCACCTCGATGGCCAGGTCCATCTCTCGCCGGAAACCTATCTGCGCGATCTGCGGGTCGGGACGATCGGCACCAGACAAGAAGCGCGCCACAACTCGATGGGCTTCTGAGTAGCGGAAAGACCGATGCGCACAGAGCGGCTGCCGGTCAGAAATTCCAAACGCTCCAAGGAAGGCGCCAGGTGCGCGCCGCGCTTGTCGTCGGCAACGGCATGGATTTCGTCGACGATAACCGTCTTAACGTCGCGTAGGATTTCGCGGCTCTTCTCGGCAGTCAGCAGGATGTGGAGAGATTCGGGCGTAGTGACCAGAATATGCGGAGGGCAGGCCAGCATGGCGCGGCGCTCGCCGATGCAAGGCAGGAATGCTGCCAGAGTTTTCCCGGAACCCGTGGGGGCAGAGATAAGTGTAGTCCTGCCAGCAAGAATATGCGGCCAACCTTGCTCTTGCGGCTCCGTGGGCGTGCCGAACCGGCCGACGAACCAATCGCGAACGAGAGGGTGGGCCCATGCGACCCCAAGACAAGTGCTGTGTGAATTGGTGGCGTTCACAGCGAGGTTTAGATTATAAGCGAATTACATAGGTGGTTACAAAATGCGGCGTAAGTCAAGTGAGCGGCCTGAGACATAGGTAACACATTGTACCGGACACATAGGTGACACTTTTCCCCGTAAAGGGGAGGGAGTGATGCCTTGGAAGGAGTGTTCGGTAATGGATGAAAGACTGCAGTTTGTGGCT
>Ga0209238_1001080_pt1 | contig 10382 bp, 5 predicted proteins | sample GraSoi013_1_20cm_FD_185823 | JGI IMG/M metagenome (GOLD analysis project Ga0209238, IMG submission 185823) | Grasslands soil microbial communities from the Angelo Coastal Reserve, California, USA - Sample 10_02_2013_1_20cm (SPAdes) (version 2) | ecosystem: Environmental > Terrestrial > Soil >...
AATTTTGTCCTCGCGCAGACGCTCGACAATTTCATATGCGCGCCTTTCGGGATAGTACGAGTATCGGCACTGCTGGTAACCCAGTGACCAGAGCGGTGGCAACTGCGGCCGGCCGGTCAACGCCGTATAGTCTTCTACAATTTTCTTCGGATCCGGTCCCGCGAAATAATAGTAGTTGATCTCCCCGCCGTCCGCGCCAAACGAATAGTAATCCCGTGATTCTTTCCCGAAATCAAACGAACTCCTCCAGGTATTGTCGAAAAACATTCCGTACGCTGTGCCGTTCCGAAACCCCTGAAAAAACGGAATTGTTTTATAGAGAGGGTCACTCGATTCCTGCCATCCAAATTCATCCGTATTCCACATTGTGAAGGAGCGGTTTCGACGATTCATCGGCCCCGCCTTGTCACCCAACCCAAAATAACTCTCGTCCGGCGGCATTTTCTTCCACACATGAATCTGCCCACCCTGCCAGGCCATCGGCAAGGTCGGTTCATCCGCCACGACGACATTCCCAGCTACATCCAGAAAATCGATCAACAACGGAGCCTTCTTCACACGCACTATCACGTTTCCAGCGCTGACCTTCACCACATCCGCCGCGTCTTCGATCTGCACGCGCGGTGCCTGCCCATCTTCGATCACTGCCCACGAAGAATCCTTCGCGAAATTTCCGTCCGGAGCCACACGCACGCGAAAAACGCCGTCGCGAAATGCCGTGACCCTCACCTTCGTTTTTCCTGCGAGCAACTCAACGCCGTCGCTCAATTTCGTCACACGCTGTACATTCCCGATGTGCTGCCATCCCTGCGCGACGGTATTCGTGGCCGCAAGCAAGCAAACAGCGCCCAGCACCAAGCACTGCCGTGGATTTCCGAGCATATCGACCTCCATGATTTCGTCTGCGCCCGAGGATTTCTGAGAGAAGGTTCAGGCAGCGAGCCACTGCTCAAAGAATGCGGAAGCTTTTGCGCCTTCCAGCCGCCGCCGTACCGCGTCCATAACGCGACAGCGCAACCCATCGCTGGCGCCGTAAAATCCCAGCCAGTAAGGAAGATGAATTTCGCCGGGTAATGCTTCGATTTCAAGCGAGGCTTCGCGCATCTTGAAAAATCCCTGCCGAAAAATGATGCGCAGCGCCTTGTCCCGCAAAATCTCAAGCGCTCGTTCTTCCGCAAGAGAACTCGGCAATTCATTCCGCGTTTGCACTTCCACCAATTCCGCGCCCGTAGGCGCTGTTCGAAATTCAAATAGATCGAGCGACCCGTCCACCGCGTCCATCGCAAGAATCCGTTGTACTTTTTCCTTATTCAGCGCGTACCGCACGCGGTACAGCCGGAAGGGCACGTAAGCTTCCGCGATTCTTTGCAATGGCCCGGTCCGCATCCTCCAAAGCCATGACGACGGCCCCGGCGCGCGAAACGTTCGGAGCGCTTCGTCCTGCGTCACATTCGGTTTGACGCTGTGAATCACCTGTCGTTCTCTTTCCGGTCCGTTCGCATCCCACTCATCTATCGGAAGCGAATCCAGAGACCAACCACCGTGGCGATTAGCGCCAGCGAAAACACCACGTTCATCGCGTGTTCCAGCTTCGTCTCTTTGGCAAGGTGCGGTGCGTTCACGTCCGTCGTGTCCAACTTTTCTCCAACCGTGGCAAACGTCAAGCCCGCAATTTTCTTTCTGTCTGGCGCTGGATACATCATGCTCACGCCAATGAGCACGATCGAGCACACCACGAACATGAATATCGCGTAGTGCAGAAAATTCATATCCACCAGCCACCGAATTGCGCCCGACTTGTATTGAGCCGTTTTGTCCAGCACCTCAAATACAAACCGCGACGCGCCCAACACAAATCCAACCAGCAACGACGAAATCGCGCCCTGCCCATTCAACCGCGGCCACAAAATCCCAAAAACAAAGCATGCCGCAATCGGCGGACTGATGTACGCCTGCACGCTCTGCAAATAGATGTAAAGCTGCGCGCTGAGCAAATGGATGAACGGCACCCACAGCAATCCGAGCAGCACCATGCCGCCCGTTGCGATCCGCCCAAAATTTACCAGTTGGCGTTCCGACGACTCCGGCCGGATCTTTTTGTAAAAATCCAGCGTCACCAGCGTCGAAGCCGAATTGAACACGGAACTCATCGCGCCCATCACTGCCGCAAGCAGCGCCGCCATCACGAGTCCCACCAATCCCGTCGGCAGCAAATTCAGCACCAGCGTCGGATACGCATAATCCGGCTTCTCTTTGACCTGGTCCGGAAACAGCGCATACGCAATAATTCCCGGCAGCACCAGCATGAACACGGGCAAAATCTTCAGAAATCCAGCGAAAATTGCACCTGCTTTTGCGTGCCCCTCATCCCGCGCCGAGAGCACGCGTTGCACGATCACTTGGTCCGTGCACCAATACCAAATTCCCAAAATCGGCGCCCCAAAAAATATTCCTGTCCACGGAAACGCCGAATCCGTCGCCGGCTTGATCATGTGAAAATAACTCGGCGGCACCATCGCCTGCAGATGCGCAAATCCGCCCACGCGGTGCAATCCGATCAAAGTCAGCGCCACCGCGCCGGTGATCAGAATCAGCGTCTGCACCGTATCGGTATAAATCACCGCGGCCAGCCCGCCCGCGATCGTGTAAATTCCCGTCGCAATTACCAGAATGATCGCGGTCTTCCACAATGACCATCCTGCGACGCGCTCGAGCACCACGCTCGCCGCGTACAACTGCACCGAAATCTTTGTGAAGATATAGGCAATGATCGAAATTCCAGCCAGATACACAGCACACTGCCGGCTAAACCGCCGCTCCAGAAACTGTGGCATCGTGAAAACGTTGCTGCGCAAATAAAACGGCACGAACACCCAGCCCAGAATCAGCAAAATCAAGCACGCCAGCCACTCAAAGTGTCCAACCGCCAGCCCCGATGACGCGCCCGTCCCCGAAAGCCCAATAAAATGTTCCGTGGAAATGTTCGAAACAAACAGCGACGCGCCAATGAAAAACCACCCAACGTCGCGCCCCGCCAGAAAATATTCTTCGCTCGTCCGCTCGCGCCGCGAAAAGTAAAATCCGATCCCAAACACAATCAAAAAGTAGACGCCGATGATCGCCAGATCCAGATTCGCAAGTGCCTTATGCGTCGTGGCGATCTCTGCCGCAAAAAACATTCGTCGCTCCCATGGGCATTTGGGCCCACCTTGGCGTGCTGCCTTGACTTGACTTGACTTGACTTGACTGCTTTTTTTCCTGCGATTTTGCGGCCGGATCGGCCCAGCGGAGTCTACAACACCACTTCTTCCCGCTCAATGCCGGATTCGCTCCTTCATCGCCGAAATTTCCCAAAGTTTTCCTCGCACCGTTCCGCTTCTTGCGCGATACTGTCGGGCGGTGTATAGGAGCGAAGCGATGAGCGACACAAAGATCACCCCGAAAAACGATTCACAGGTCGAAAAAAATGGCGTCACGCGCCGCGATTTCATCAAGAATGCCGCAGTCGGCGGCGCAGGTTTCATGATCGTCCCGCGTCACGTTCTCGGCCGCGGTATGACGCCGCCGAGCGACCTGCTCAATATCGCCGGTGTCGGCATCGGCGGTATGGGTCGCTCGAACTTAACCGCACTCGCCAGCCAGAACATCACTGCGCTCTGCGATGTCGACTGGGATTACGCGGGCAAAGCCTTCGAACGCCTCAGCACGGACATCGAACGTCTTCAAACGCGCATCAATCAACCTCCCGCCAGCGGTCAAGCGCAATCGCAGACACGCAGCGGCCTCAACTCTTCCACGCCTGAACAGCAACTTGCCAACATGAAGCGCCTCTACACCGAACACTGGCAAAAGGCCAAGCGCTACAAAGACTATCGGGAGATGCTCGAAAAGCAGAAGGACATTGACGCCGTCGTCGTCGCCACCTCCGACCACATGCACACGCCAATCGCGCTGGCTGCAATGGAGCTCGGCAAGCACGTCTACGTGCAAAAGCCGCTAACGTGGGCTGTCGCGGAAGCGCGTGCGCTTGCCAAGAAGGCCAAGGAAACCAAAGTCGCCACCCAAATGGGCAATCAAGGCCACTCTTCTGACGAAGCGCGTCTCTCCGTCGAATACGTTCAATCCGGTGCCATCGGCGAAGTCCGCGAAATTCACGTCTGGACCAATCGTCCGCTCGGCTTCTGGCCGCAAGGCATTCCTCGCCCCGAAGCGCTCAGCGTGCCCGCCGACAGCCTCAAGTGGAACGGCGATGGCGTAGACAAGCGTCTTGCCGCATCTTTCGCCGGCAGCTATCCCGTTCCCGATACGCTTTCGTGGAATCTTTTCCTCGGCGTTGGCCCCGAAGTTACCTACCATCCGATCTACCATCCATTTAATTGGCGCGGATGGGTGGACTGGGGCTGCGGCCCGATTGGCGACATGGGCGCGCACTTGCTCGACGTCTCTCTCTGGGCGCTCAAACTCGGCTTGCCCACCAGCATCGAAACCGTTTGCACTCCGTTCAACAAAGTCTCGTTCCCCAACGCCACGCAAACTTTTTTCAAGTTCCCGGCGCGCGGCAAAATGCCGGCCGTCAGTTTGACGTGGTACGACGGCGGTCTCTTGCCTCCGAAGCCCGAAGAGCTCGCCGAAAACGAGGAAGTCAACAAAGATGGCGGCGTCATGATCGTCGGCAGCAAAGGCAAATTGCTGCATGACACCTACGGTCTCAATCCACGTCTTCTGCCGAAGTCGCTCGCGGAGTCCACGCCCAAACCCAAGCAAACGCTGCCGCGCATCAATAGTCAAAATCACGAATTGAATTGGGCGGACGCCGCAAAAGGTAAGGCCGAAGCGTCCTCTCCGTTCAGCTACGCGGCGGAACTCACGGAAATCATGCTTCTCGGCGTTGTCGCGCTGCGTGCTGGAAAGAAAATTCTCTACGACCCGGCCAACATGCGCGTCACCAACGTGCCCGAAGCGAATCAATATCTCCAGCGCGACTACCGCAAAGGCTGGTAGCTCAGCGCGATGAACGTCTGACGGTAGAAAATAGACTGAATTTTGAGCTGGCCTCTGGCTGCCTCACACGGCTTGCCTTAGTACCACTACGTTAATTCCCGCGGGAAGTATTCCGCATTGAATTGCTTCGCTCGTCCCCTCTTTGCCCCTAGCCCCTTTTGGGCATTAAGCCTGATGCAATTCTCAGGCATCCACCGGATTGAGGGCTGACCCCGCACTCCGCTACAAATAGTCTGAGAAAGTGCGGGTGTGTTTTCCATGGCGCACTGAAAAGAAATCTGTACGGAGGCAAGAAATGAAGAAGTGGAAAAGCAAACTCATGCTTGTTATGGGATTTGCCTTGATCGCGGCTACCCCGCCCGCGCGCTCACAAAACAATTCCGAACTGCAGGGCAACTACGCATTCAGTTTTACAGGAATGACTACCGGAGACGGCTCCGCATCAACTCCTTTCGGGGCCGTGGGAAGATTCACCGCTGATGGCGCCGGAAATCTGACGAACGGCGAGCTTGATAGCAACGGTCTGGGTATCAGCTTAGGTGGCGTGGAGAAGGCCGTGGCTCTCGCATTCACGGGAACCTATTCGATCGGCGCGGACAACAGAGGTGTGATGAACCTGAACATTCCGGGTGGCGGCACGCTCGCATTCGCGATGCTGAGTAACGGCAACGCGAAGTTCGTCGAAGTGGATGCCTCGGGAAACCACGGCACCGTCGGCTCGGGAACCATGGAGAAGGTGGACGCCTCCGCCTTTAACACCGCCAAAATCACAGGTGACTATGCGTTTGGTCTTTCCGGTCAAGATCAGTCGAACAATCACACTGCGATTGTAGGCCGCTTTAACGCGAACGGAATGGGCCTGCTCAGCAACGGAGCCGCGGACGAGAACATGTCCGGGCGATTCAGCACTATGAATTTGTTCGCCGGAACTTACATGGTAACCGACACGGCGACTGGCCGTGGCGTACTCAACCTTGCTCCCGTGATTGGCGGATCCCTTCAGAATCTCAACTTTGTCTTTTACGTGGTCAAGAGCGGCAAGATTTTCATGATGGAGTCGGATGTCGTCTCGCCTGCGACTCCCCTGCTGCTCGGGTCCGTGTTGCAGCAACAAACTCCTGCCTTGCTGGGTTTCACCAACCTGTCACTGAATAGCGGCATGGTGATGTACTTTACCGGCGTCGGGGGGTGCATTGGAGGGGGGCTGCTGACGGCAAACGGAGTCGGCGGACTAACGCTGACACTTGATAATGGCTGCGTTGGCGGCGGTAGTGCCGTGAATGACCCAGGAACGTATGCGGTAGCATCCAATGGGCGAGTAGACATCCGGCGCACTTATGGTGGTTACGCGGCTGCCTACCTCGTGGGTAGCAACCAAGCCTTTCTAATCATGCCGGATAGTTTCGGCGGCACTTCGGCTGCTTCTGGCTTCGGAGAGCCACAAGCCTCAGGGCCGCTCACCAATAGTTCGGTCCAGGGCAGGTATGTGGGTTCGACGATAAGTCCGAACACTCTTCACCAAACTATCTTCTCTGGTGTGTTCACCGCGGATGGCGCCGGCACTCTTGCTGGCACGGAGGACATTAGCGCTGCAAGTGGACCGCGCTTGGCCATAGCAACTACTGCTACATACTCTTCGATATCCTCGTATCCCGCAGCAGCGCCCACAAACGGAAGAGGAAGCATTTCAGGGAACTTCGGGGCCATAGGGAACTTCCCGGCCCCTCCGGGGAACAACTTTCCTGGCATCATCTACGTCATTTCCCCCTCGAAGTTCATCGTACTCTCCTCGGGCAATATATCGGGCTCGGGCTCCGTTGTTGACCCGGTTCTGTTGATCTTCGAGCAATAGAAAGCGGCCGCCACCCCAGCGTCGGCCGCCGCCCGGGACATCCGCCAGCTTGCCTGCTGTCCGCTTGTGGCAGCCAGGCAAGCTGCGCAGGAATTAACCTACAAATTATTTAATTGACTTTACAACTAGCCCGTGCTACTCTGACGAGTGTAAGCTGGCTCAATTCGAACAATTCTCGTCCCACTCCAATTCCCTAAACCCTTTTTCTTTATACTCTTGCAAAACCCTTCTCGCGCAACTCCTTTCTCTTGATACTCATACAAACTGCCCGGGGGTAGTATGGGCATTTCTCGTGAGCTCTTCGTTTCTGTCCGGCCCTTTGCATTTACCGGTGATCGATAACTTGTTTTCCTTCAACCATTTCCGCACTCTTCTTTCGCTTTACTGCCAAAGAGCGGCAACTCATGTGTCGTCTTTTCAATCACTTGCGCACTCTTTGCGCAAAACACCCGGGTGTACCCCTGTCCTTCCCAATTTGGAACTCCGGTCCCCGCCGCTCGCGTTCCTGGTCGCTGGCCACCGGCCACAGGTTTGCCTTGCCTGCTGTTTCGAGTTACAACAAAGTTTGCCTTTTCCGATCCAAATCCAGCTTGCCATCCTCCCAACCATATCTGAGGCACCCAGCCCATGGTGACGTTCCGCAATGTTATTAAGGACTATTCCGCCGACGGCCAAACCGTCCGCGCCCTCGATGGAGTTTCACTCGAAGTGGCTCCCGGTGAATTTGTCGCCTTCGTCGGCCGTAGCGGCTGCGGCAAATCCACTCTGCTTAATCTCGCCGGCTCACTGACGAAACTGCGCCGCGACAAAGTCGGCTTCGTTTTCCAATCCTTTCAGCTGATCAACACGCTCAGTGTCGTCGAAAATGTCGAACTTCCCTTGCTCCTCGCCGGAAATTCAAACGCCCGCTCCCTTTCTCTCGACCGCCTCGCTGCAGTCGAACTCGCCGGCCTCGAGCACCGCATGCCCCACCAACTTTCCGGCGGCCAAATGCAGCGCGTCGCCATCGCCCGCGCTCTTGTAAACAATCCAAAGATTCTTCTCGCAGATGAGCCCACCGGAAATCTGGACACCACAACCGGCGCCGTCATTCTCGATTTATTGAAGCGACTGTCGTCCGAACGAAAAGTCGCAACGCTCATGGCCACTCACAGTATGGAAGCCGCCGCCATCGCCGATGTCGTCGTCGAACTTCGCGACGGAGGCGTCGCAGGGATCAAACGCAAATGAATGGCCGCGCAAAACTTTTTTGGCGTTTGATGGTTCGCCCTCTCGGCCGTGAACCGGTGCGCATGGCTTTGACGGTTCTTGCCGTCGCGCTCGGCGTAGCCGTCGTCCTGGCAATTGACTTGGCGGGAACAGCTGCTACCGGCTCATTTCGCTCTTCGCTCGAAACGCTCACTGGCAACTACAACCTCGAAATCACCGCCACCGGTGGCGTCCCCGAAGAAATTGTCGGCCGTATCGCGACGCTTCCAATAAACCTCGCCATCTCGCCCCGCATGGAGGACTTCGCGGTCGTCGCGTCCACAAAAAAATCCGTCGTTCTGCTGGGCCTCGACCTCATCGCTGAATCGAACGTCTTGTTAACGAAGAATCCGGATGGCACGTCGCAAACGGCTGTGGTGAACGCCGGTACGCCGCAAGACTTCATTGCCGACGATAGCCTCTGGGCCGGAAGCAGTCTCGGCTGGAAAAGTGGGCAACAGATCTCGCTGATAATCGGCGACCGCGAACGTACTTTCACTGTTCGCGGCATCTACGATGACCACAATCAGCCCGCCATCGTCATGGACATCGCGGCCGCGCAACGCGCCGTCCGCCGAACCACAAGAGTCGACCGCATCCTTCTAAATATTCCCGAGCGCGAAAACATTGAGGCCCGCACAAAACAGATTTCCGCCCTGCTTCCACCGGGTATCGAGATTCGCGCCGCCGGAACTTCCACCGAAGAAAATCGAAAAATGCTGAACGCGTTTCGATGGAACTTGAAGCTGCTCAGCTACATCGCGGTCATTGTCGGCGCGTTCTTGATCTACAACACCATTTCCGTATCGGTCGTGCGTCGCCGCGCTGAAATTGGCATTGCACGCGCTCTTGGCGCCAGCCGCACGGACGTCTTGCTCGCTTTCACCGGCGAAGCCGCAGTGATTGGAGTTGCCGGCGCGGCAATCGGCATTCCGCTCGGCCGAATCATGGCCAGCGGCGCGGTCCGCTTAATGGGCGCGACCGTAAACGCACTGTATGTCAGCAGCCGCCCGGGTCCAATCGAGTTGGGCGCCGCATCCATTTTCACGGCTCTTGCTGTTGGAATCGGCGTTGCCGTCGTCGCCGCCTACGCGCCTGCACGCGAAGCGGCTCAGATCACTCCGATCGAAGCGCTGGCCCGCGGCCGCCGCGAATTTCTCGCCCGCGTTCATTCTTCGCGCGATCTGATCGTAGCTATCGTTTTGGCCGCAGCAGCTTGGGCCGCCGCCCAGGCGCCGGCAGTTGGCGGCAAACCGCTCTTCGGCTATCTCGCCGCGCTCTTTGCCGTTTCTGCCGGTACGCTGGCCATTCCCGCCGCAATCAGCGCCGTCATGAAAATCTCCGCCACGACCTTGAAACGCACCGGCGTCGCCGCCTTACTCGCTTCCCGCAGCCTTCTCGGTTCGCTTCGCCGCACGTCTGTACTCGTCGGAGCGCTCGCGACCGCCATCGCCATGATGACCGCCGTCGGCATCATGGTCGGAAGCTTTCGCACCACCGTCATTCAATGGATGGAAGGCGAAGTTCCCGCCGACTTCTATCTCCGCCCGGCCGGGAGTCCGTCCGTTGACAGGCACCCCACCATTGCTGCCGAACTGGCCGACAAGCTTTCCGTTCTGCCAGGAGTGGATGCCGTCGATCGATTGCGTGCTTATCAGGTCAGCTTCGATGGCGTTCCCACGACCGTCGCCGCCGCCGATCTTCGTGAGTCGCGGAAACGCGGACACAGCGATTTCTTCTCCGGCCGCCCGTCTGAAGAAGTTCTAAAGGAATTGCGAAGCGGCGACGCGGTTGTCGTCAGCGAGCCGTTCACCTACAAACACAATCTCAAGCAGAATGATTCCATCACACTTCGCCTAGGCACTTCGCTGGCAACCTTTCGCATTGCGGACGTCTACTACGACTATGGCAGCGAGCGCGGCTTCATTCTGATGGACCGAAGCGCCATGAAAAAATATCTACCCGACGATGCGCCATCGAATCTGGCTGTGTACGTCAAAGACGGCGCTGACCGTGCGAAGGTACGCAAAGAAATCGAACGAACAGCAGCGGACTATCGCGTCCTGATTTTCTCCAACGCGGATTTGCGCAAACAAGCAATCATAATCTTCGACAAAACGTTCGCGATTACCTATGCGCTGGAAGCCGTCGCCGTGCTCGTCGCCGTCATGGGCGTGGCGGGAGCCCTCCTTGCGCTCGTCATCGACCGTAAACGCGAACTGGGCTTGTTGCGTTTTCTCGGCGCGAGCGCGGCGCAAATCCGCCGCATGATTTTGGCCGA
>Ga0209238_1001086_pt1 | contig 10370 bp, 11 predicted proteins | sample GraSoi013_1_20cm_FD_185823 | JGI IMG/M metagenome (GOLD analysis project Ga0209238, IMG submission 185823) | Grasslands soil microbial communities from the Angelo Coastal Reserve, California, USA - Sample 10_02_2013_1_20cm (SPAdes) (version 2) | ecosystem: Environmental > Terrestrial > Soil >...
ATGCGCCGTGTCCGTCGTCGCCCAGCCGGCCGATCGTGGCGCGGGCGAACTCGGGGGCGGGATAGAACCGATTGAGCACGGCCTCGAGATGCACCCCGCGGATGCTCCGCAGCGGCTGCACCTCCAGTCCGCTGTACGGGCCCGCGAAGTACGCGTAGCGCTTGCGCAGCGCCAACTGCCACGCGCGTGCCGGGAGGCCGAGCCGCCGCGCGATCAGGGCGCCGTCGGCCGCGGGATCGCGCAGCTCGTTGGGCGCGATGCCGACGTGATAGGTCTCCTGGGTGAGGCCGAGCGGCGTGCCATGGCGATCGAGCAGTGCGCCGCGCCGCGCCGCCAACACGATGCGCTCGGTACGCTTCGCCTGGGCCTCTTCGGCCCAGCGGCGCCCCTGCCCGATCTGCACCTGGGCCGCACGTCCGGCCAGGAGGGCCAACGCGACGAAGATGCCGACTTCCACCACCTGGAGCCGCACCGCGGGCTTCGCCATCGCTAGTGCGACCCACCCGGTGCGGGGAGGAGGATGATCTCGCTGTCGCTCGGGAGGTGGAGCCCCAGGCGCTGCTGGGCGCGCGGCACCAGGACCGTGCGGCCTTGCGCGGCGCGGATGCGCCGCTCCAGATCGGCGCGGTGCGCCTCGAGGTTGGCGCGCCGGGCGCGCAGGTCGGCGAGCTCGCGCGCGGCGCGGATCGCGGCCGTCTGGCGCGCGTACACGATCCAGGTGGTCACGAGGAACGCCACCAGCCACGCGGCCACCCAGTGACGGCCCCTAGCCATCGTCCGCCACCTCGAACGCCCGCAGTCGCGCGGAGCGGGCGCGGGGATTGTCGGCCAGCTCCGTGGCCGCGGCGGCGATCGCCTTGCGCGTGAGCACGCGGCCCAGCGGCCGCCCGCGGCAGGTGCACACGGGCTGGCGCGGCGGGCAGACGCACGACTTGCTCCAGTCGCGAAACGTGTGCTTGACGATGCGGTCCTCGCCCGAGTGGTACGTGATCACCGCGAGCCGGCCGCCGGCGACGAGCGCGGCCCGGAGCGCCGGCAGCGCCAGGTCGAGCTGCTCGAGCTCCTGGTTCACGACGATGCGCAGCGCCTGGAACAGGCGCGCGAAGTCGGAGGGCCCCGAGCGCGGACCCAGCGCCTCGCGAATCGCCCCCACCAGATCATCGCTGGTGGCGAACGGCGCCGTGGCGCGCCGCTTCACGACCACGCGACCGAGGCGCCGCGCGTGACGCTCGTCCGCCAGGTCCGCGAACGCGTCCGCCAGCCGCTCCGCGGTCCACGTGTTCAGCACGTCCGCGGCCGTCACGCCCAGCCCGGCGGCCATCCGCATGTCGAGGCGCGCCCCCGGCCGAAACGTAAACCCGCGGGCGTCGTCATCGAGCTGGTGGGACGAGACGCCCAGATCCAGGAGGATGCGGTCCGGCCGGAAGCTCTGGATGGTGCCGAGCACCTTGGCCGAGCCGAACGGGCCGGTGGAGTAACGGATCCGGTCCTCGCCCAGCCGGGCGCGCGCGGCGGCGATCGCCTCGGGGTCGCGGTCCGCGGCCAGGACTTCGGCCCCGGCGGCGAGCAGCAGCGCCGCATGTCCGCCCCCACCCACGGTGGCGTCGACGGCGCGGCGGCTGCCGTCGGCCCAGGCACGCACGGCGTCCGCGAGGACGGGGACATGATAGGTGGCCGTGGCTCTCCCTTCACCGAAAACGAAAGCCCCGCCTGCCGTGGCAGACGGGGCCGATGCGTCGTCCCGCGAGGCGGGTTCAGGCGGGGCTGACGGGGCTCGAACCCGCGACCTCCGGTGTGACAGACCGGCACTCTAACCAGCTGAGCTACAGCCCCCTGCGACGGAAGGCCGCAATATAGGCCCGCGTCGAAGTCAATTCAATGCCTCAGAAATTCTTACACTTGAATTGCTTCTTCACCTGCGGCATGATGGCTTCGAATTTGGCGACGTTCTGCAGCATCGTGTTGGCGAACGCCGGCGACACCCGCGCCCCGAGAATCAGCCCGTCCTTGGTGCGGACGATTCGATCGTTGATCGCCCTCGCCTCCTCACAGCTCTTCGACTTCACCATCGCCGAGTAGGGGCCACCAAGCGATGCCACCGACGCAATACCGTAAAAGAAGCTCCCCTGCACGCGGATCTGCTGCCGCGTGCCGATCGTGTCCGCCGGCGAGCGCAGCGCCACGACCTGCAGCAGCTGGTCGAGCCACGGGTAAGCGCGGTCGTGAGCGCCGGCCTGCACCAGCTTCGATCCGACGTTCAACATGATCAAGGCCGCGTTGAGTCGCATCGTGGAGTCGCTGGAGGAGAGCGCCTTGGCGAGATACGTCCGCGCCGAGTCCACTCGGTCGGCGAACGCGTTGCGGTACGCCCGCAGCCCGGCCGTATCGCTCTTGAGCCTGCTCGCCTGCGCCGTGTCGTACACGGCGCCGTCCACGATCGTCTTGGCGATGAGCAACGCGCTACTCGCGTCCGCCGGATCGAGGGCGAGCGCCTGCTTGTACGCCCACAGCGAGGAGTCCTTCTGGCCCTTCATGTCGAACGCCGACCCGAGCGTCTTCCAGAAGACGGGGGACTTGGGAAAGTGTCGCACGGCGGCGTGGGTGAAGAACAACAATTGCTGCGTGTCCGCGACTTGCTGTGCCGCGCCGAGGGCCGGTTTGATCACGCTCGAGTCGCCCAGCTTGGACGAGTCGTTCTTGACCACGTCTACGAACCCGTCCAGCACGCAGCGCCACAATTCGCCCTCGATGCAGACACGCAGCCGGAACTCGGCCGCCCGCTGATCGCCCGGGTTCTTCGCCAGCCACTCGTCGAGCAGGGCTTTACCGCGCGTGTACTGCTTCTGCTGCCGCAGCAGCTCCACGATGCCGAGGCGCAGCTGCACGTTCTGCGGCTCCCCCGCGAGCTCGTGAGTCAGGGCGTCGATCGCCTTGAGCGTGTCGCCCTTTTGCTGGTAGAGGTGGGCGATGTTTTCCCAGGCGGTCGCGTTGAGAGAGTCGCCCTTGGCGGCGCGCTGGTAGGCGGCGAGCTGGCTGTCGACGCCCATGTGCTGCGCCTCGTACACCGTGGCGATGCAGAACTGCGCCGCCGGGAGGTTCGGCTCGACCGCGAGGGCCTTGCGCGCCGCGTCGAGCGCCCGCGCGAACTGGCTCTTGGAGCGCTGCTCGTTGCACTCGCGCGCCTGCTCGCCGGCCCGGACGATCGTGTTGAGCCGCTGCGCGATCTGCTCGCCCACCGCCGCGGCGGTGCCGGGATTGCCGCTCGACACCGAGAACAGGGCGGCGAGTCCGGAGCTGCCGATGTCGCGTACGCGGATGGCGGCCGTGATGGTGCTGCCGTTGCGCTCGAGCGCGCCGGTGGTGTACGCGTTGACGTTGAGGAAACGGGCGAGCTGATTCGCCTGCGTGTCGTCGAGCAGCACGTTGCACGCGTAGTCCGAGGCGGCCAGCGCTTCGCACAGCTTCGGCTTGGGAATGACCTGCACCTTGTAGCGCGCCATCCCCCCGAGCTTCTCGCGTCCCACGTCCATCACGGCGATACTGAGCGCGGAGTCGGCCGGCGTCTTCACCACCAACGGCAGGACGAGAACCTTGATGGTCGGTTGCTGGGGAGCGATTTGTGCCCGGGCCGCGGTGGTGATGCACACCAGTGCGGCCACGAGTCGCAGGATTCTCACGCGCGCAGTCCTCACGTTTCGGTCTGATACACCAGTGGGCGAAGAGGGATTCGAACCCCCGACTTCCTGCGTGTAAGGCAGGCGCTCTGAACCGCTGAGCTATTCGCCCCCGACACCGCCGATGCTTACAGGGCGAGTCCTACCGGGAAGAAAACGCAGTAGCCCAGAACGAGCAGAATCGGCGCGGCCGTGGTGGAACCCTGGTGCAGCAACCAGTAACCGGTTCCGAGGGCCGCGACCGCCGCCGCCAGGAACAGCCAGTTTCTTGGTCCGAAGTGGAGGCGCGAGCGCGTCAGGCTCTGGTCGGGCATAAGGGCAGGAGTTTACGCGGCAATTGCAACGCCGTCAAGCAGTTGGGCCATCGTCGTCGGGCAACGCCCACCCCTCGTCCAGCAGTGCCCGTCGCGTCCGATCGCGCCGCCGCCGCAGCCGCACCAGCCACGCGAGCCCGAGTCCCAGCGCCGCCCAGAACAGCCCCACCGCACTCGCCCAGCCGAGCCACCCGTACCGCGCCGCGACGTCGCGCCGCCAGCGCTGCTCGAAGTCCCCCTCGGTCATGTGGTAGCGATGGCGCAAGGCGGCGTCGAACGTCGGATCGGTGCCGAGCTGCTCGATCAGCGGCCCGAGCCCCTGCGCCCCGCCCCAGCGATCGAGCAGCAGCACCGCGGTCGTGGCGAGCGCGTACGCGGTCGCCGCGTCCGCCTCGTCCGAGCGGAGCGACCGGTCCAGTCCGTCCAGATCGAGATCGACGCCGCGCGCCACCTGCCAGTTGAGCCGCAGCGCGTCCAGCCGGTCCCACTCGCCGGCGGCGACGGCCGCGTACCCTTCCTCGAACCAGAGCGGGAGCTGATGGCGCACACGCCAGCGCAGCGCCAGGTGGGCGAGCTCGTGCCGCAGGGCACCGTGCAGCCGGTCGGGCGGACCGGCGGCGAGGAGGACGACGGTCGCGCGCTCGGGGAACGCGGCCCCATCGCTCCAGCCGGGCAACCGGCCGCGCGTCACCGAGTCGAAGCGGGCGCGCGTGGGGGCGAGGATGAGGCGGATGGGACGATCCGGCAGCGGACCCACGCCGGGAAACGACGGCGAGCGATCGGCGGCGTCGGCGAGCGCCGCCGCGAGCGCGCCCTGAGCCGGCCAGGCCACCGCGGTGACGCGTCCCACGGTCACGGCGGTAGGCTGGGGCGCTTGCGCGACGAGCCCCGCGACGACTAGGAGCGCGGCGGCTCCTGACCCTGGAGCGCCAGTTCGAGCGTTTCCTGACACTTCTTGCCCCAGGGGTTGAACTTGTTCGCCTTGAGCCCCGCTTCCCACGTGTGCTTCGCCTGCGCCTGATCGCCGGCGAACCAGTACGCGCGACCCAGCTCGTAGTACGCCTCGATGAGATTGGGCCCGAGCTTGAGGGTCTTCTGAAAGAAGGTCTGCGCGTCTTCGTACATCTCCCTCTGCAAGTAGACCAGCCCGAGGTAGAAGTGCGCGTACAGGGTCGCCTTCTTGTCGTTGTCGAGTCGGATCGCCTTCGACAGGTGCTCGATCGCTTCTCCGAAGATGCGCTTTTTCACGCAGATGTAGCCGACGTTGATGCGGGCGAGCGAATTGGCGGGCTCCTTCATCAGCACCTTCTGGAACGTCCCGAGGGCGTCGTCGTAGTCCTCGTGCAGCATCTGCGCCCAGCCCAGCAGCGACTCCGCCTGCGTCTCACCGGGCGAGAGCTGCAGCGCCCGCTGGAGCGCCTGGATCGCGCCCGAATGGTCGCCCAGGGAGATCAGGCTCCACCCCTTCTCGATGAACGTCGAGGCGCCGATGTGGTCGGCATGGACGGCCGGCCGGGCGCCGGTGAACTCCGGCGCGGATGCCTCGGCGGGGGACGGGGAGACCTGCTTGAACCGGTCGACCAGCTTGCGGATGTCCTCTTTCAGCGCCGACAGCTCGCCGATGAGCGCATCGACCCGCTTGAAGTAGGCGATGATCTCGCGCTTCACGACCTCGCGCTCGGCGCCGTGCGTCAAGCCGTCGAGGCGGCGCGCGATCTGCTCGTACTCGGCGCGGAGCGCGGCCAGCGGGGAATCGCCCATCACACCTTCGCCTGCGGCTGCACCGCGGCCTCCAGCGCGACCTTCTCCTGCGACGACAGCAGCCGAGCCGTATTGAGCACGATGATCGTACGACCGTCCGTCACTACGAGTCCCGTGATGTACGCCGCCGCCAGCCCTTTCACGATCCCGGGCGGGGCCGTGATCTGCTCGGCCGCGACCTGGCGCACTTCGGTCACGGCATCCACCACGACGCCGAGCTTGCCACCCTCCCACTCGAGAATCACGCTCCGGGTCTCCTCGCGGTGCGGGGCCGGCACGCCGAGCCGCTTCCGCAGGTCCACCAGGGGAATGGCGGTTCCCTGGTACTGGAGCACGCCCTCCAGAAAGTCCGGCGCCTTGGGCAGCGGCGCCGGCGCCTCGTAACGGAGAATACGCTCCACCTGAAAGATGTTGAAGGCGAACTCCTGCCCGGCCACCTTGAACGTGACGAGCTGTACGTCGTCGCCCGCGGTCATCCGATGCGGTCTCCCAGCGCGTCCAAATCGAGAATCGGGACGAGCGCGCCACGGCGGCGCGCCACGCCCGACGCCCACGGCAGCGATTCGCCCCGCGGCACCGGCAAGGCCGCTTCGCGCACCACGTCGTCGGCGTCCTCCACTTCGAAGACCACGCGGCGCACCCCCTCGCCCGCCCCGATCTCCACCAGCACCGCGGTGTGGCCCCGCTCCGCCGGGGGGGCGCGGTCGCTCATCAACGCGCCCAGATGCACCAGCGGCACCAGGCGGCCGCGCACGGGCGTGAGGCCCCGCATCGCCGGCAGACGGCGCGGCACCTCGAGCACCTCCGCCAGGTCGCCGACCTCGAGCACCCGGGCCAGCGGCAGTCCGTAGGACCGGCCGTCCACGCGAACCAGCAGGTAGCCCCGGCTCATGGTGCGCGGCTGAAGCCGCGGCTCGGCCCTGCCGCTGAAGCGGCTGTGCGCCCGTTCACGGGCAGACGCCGAACCCTCACCCAGCGCGTCACGCGCGCCCCTTGTTTGCCATACCCGCCCCCCGCGCCACCAGCTCCGTGTCGATCCGCTCGGCGATCTCGGAGAGCGGAAACACGGCCTCCACGCCGCCGATCTGCACCGCCGCCGTCGGCATGCCGGCGATCACCGCCGAGCCGCGGTCCTGAGCCATCCCGCCGCCCCCCGCGGCGCGGATCGCGCGCACACCCTCGGCGCCGTCGCGGCCCATGCCCGTGAGCACCACGCCGATGCTCCGGGCTCCGAACACCTGGGCGACCGAGCGGAACAGCGGGTCGGCGGCCGGGCGCACGCCCCACACGGGCGGCTCCTGGTCGAGCGCGATGGCTGGCCCCTCGGCGGCGGCGATCACTCGCATATGATAATCGCCCGGGGCCACGTACGCCGTGTCCGCGACCACGGGCGCTCCGTCGGCGGCTTCGACCACGCGCAGCGCCGACAGCGAGTCGAGCCGCTCGGCGAGCGAGCGGGTGAACCGGGGCGGCATGTGCTGCACCACGAGCACCGCCGCCGCCCGGCCGGTCGGCAGCCGCGGGATTACCTCCGCGAGCGCGCGCGGCCCGCCGGTCGACGCCGCCAGGGCGACCGCGAGGCGCGCTCGCGCCCGCAGCGCCTGCTCGGGCGCCCGCCGCGCGGGCACGGGCGGGCGGGCCATGACCGAGACGTGCGAGACGTCGGCGGCGAGCGCCCGGCGCACGGCGTCGCGCAGCTCGGGGGCCATGCGCTCCAGCGCGGCGCGGTTCGCATCGTCCGGCTTGGCGACGATCTCCACGGCGCCGAGCTCCAGGGCGCGGATCGCCGCGCCGGTGCCGGGCCCGGCGTGCGCGCTCACCACGACGATCGGGCGGGGCGACTCCGACATGATGTAGCCGATGGCGCCCAGCCCGTCGAGCTCCGGCATCTCGAGGTCCATCGTGACGACGTCGGGGTCGAACTGATGCACCTTGCGCACCGCGTCGAAGCCGTCGCGCGCCGTGCCCACGACGCGAAACTCCCCCGCCCCCGCGATGCCGTCACCCGCGCCCAGCACGTCGCTCAACACGCGCCGCATCAGCGCGCTGTCGTCCACGACGAGGACGCTGGGCCGGCGGTCAGATGACGATGACATCGGCCCCGACCGACCGGATCTCGACCCGCCCGTCCGCCACGTGGAATCGCACCGAGCGGCCCGCGCCCCCGCCCACGGCTTCGGCCGTCACCGGGATCCCGGCGCGGCGCAGCACGTCGCGGACGGCGACGATGTTGCGCTCTCCCATCTGCACCGAGCCCGGCGTCATGAGCTGGGCGAACATGCTGGCACCGCCGGCGAGCTTGGCGACCAGCAGCCGGGGGTCCGCGCCCAGCGCCGTGAGCCGCTGCACCAGCAGCGGCACGGCGGTCTCGGGAAATTTGGCGGGATTGGCGGCGTCGCGGGCCAGGCTCTTGGAGGGAAGGAGAATGTGCGCCATGGCGCCGGCGCAGGCGCGGGGATCGTGCAGCATGATCGCGACGCACGACCCCAGTCCCAACGTGACGAGCACGGCGTCCGCCCGCCCGGCAGCCCAGTCGGCCACCTTGACGATCGTTTCCTGCGGTGCGGCCGGGGCCGGGGCGGGGGGGCCGGTCACGCACCGGCCCTTCGATAGATGCGCTCGCGGGGCTCTTCGAGCACCAGGCGCTCGCGCGCCGGACCGAACAACGTCTCGACCTTGCCGAGCAGCAGCACGCCGCCCGGCGCGAGGGCGTCGGCGAACAGCGTGAACAGGCGCTCCTGCATCGCGCGGTCGAAGTAGATCACCACGTTGCGGCACACCACCAGATCGTAGGGAGGGGTCGGCGCCGGCTGGCTCGTGAGGTCGTGCTTGGCGACGTGCACGATGCGCCGCAGCTCGACGGCCGGCTGCCGCGGGGCCCCCGTGAAATAGCGCGCCACCAGCTCGGGCGGCGTCTCGCTGAACGCCGCCTCGGGATACTGCGCCGCCCGGGTGCGCTCCAGACTGGCGCGGTCGATGTCGGTCGCGTCCACACGGGCACGGGCGAGCAGCGACACCTGGCCGGCGCGCCGCGCCGCCTCGGCCAGCGCCACCGCGACCGTGTAGGGCTCTTCGCCCGACGCGCACCCGGCCGACCACACCCGCACCTCGCCCCGGCGCGCGACCCACAACGTGTCGAGCCAGGGCGCGAGCGCGCGCCACGTTTCCGCGTTCCTGAAGAATTTCGTGACGTTGATGGTGAGCGCGTCGAGCAGCAGATCGTACTCGTGCTGGTCCTGATCGAGCAGACGGCTGTAGTCGTCGAAGGTGTGGACGCCGCGCGCGCGCATTCGGACCCCGATGCGGCGCCGGAGGCAGCGGTCCTTGTAGCTGTCGCACGCCAGGCCTCGCGCCTGCGTGATCTTCTGGGTAAGCGCCCGGAACGCCCGCTCGTCCGGCCCCGCCGTCACGACAACGCGCTCAACGTGTCCAGATTGGCCTTGACGAGCTCGTGCTTCGGGTTGATCTCGAGCGCCTGACGCCACAGCTGGGCCGCGAGCTCGCGCTCGTTCCGCTTGTACGCGATATTGCCGAGCTTGAAGTACACGTCGTCGCCCAGGTCGGGCGCCAGCTCCACCGCGCGCCGGTAGGCCTCCCACGCCTCGTCGTAGCGCGACGCGCGATACGCCAGGTCGCCGAGGTTCTTGGACAGCTGAGGGAGCGAGGGCTCGTTCTTGCGCGCCGCGCGCACCACATCCTCGGCCCCGCCGAGGTCCCCGGCCAGCTCCTTGAGTACCGCCAGGTTGTTCTGCAGCGCGGCGTGCGACGGAAACGCCTCCGCGCCCTCCTCGGCCAGCTGCTCGGCGAGCTCGAACTCCCCCGCCCCCGCGGCGCAGAGCGTGCGCGCCCAGAACCACGCGGGTGGCGGCACTTTGCCGAACAGCTCCCGCGCCCGATCGAGTCGGCCCGCGGCGGCCGCGTAATCGCCCCGCTTCAGCGCCACGACGCCCCACCCCAGGTGCACCTTCGCGTCCGTGCGGGCGCGCGTGGCCGCCTCGCCGTACGCCGCCTCGGCTTCCTCGAGCCGGCCCAGCTGCTCGTACGCGAAGCCGAGGTTGTGGAACACCGCGGGCCGGCTGCCACCCTTCTCCGCCGCCAGCCGCAGCGCGTCCATCGCCTCGCGCCAGCGCGCCTGCTTCAGGGCCACGAGGCCGATGTAGAAGTGGGCGTTCGCCTCTCCCGAGCGTAGCTCGGCGACGCGGCGGAACTCGCGCGTCGCCTCGTCCAGCATGCCGGTCTTGTAGAAGGCGATGCCGAGATTGCGATGCTCTTCCACGCGCGCATCGGTGATCTGCGCGTCGGCCGCCGACGCGGTGCGCCCCGCCCGGTGGACGAACCCGGCGGTGATCAGGCCGTACAGCGCCTTGCCGATCTCGAACTCTCCCAGCCCCGAGTCTTCGATCACGTGGTTCACGTCGCGCGCCCCGTCGAGCAGCGGCAGGATGCGCTGCTGCGTGTCGGTCAGCTTGGCCTCGCTGATGGCGAGCCGGTCCCGGTCCACCACGAAGATCAGATCGAACCCGGGAATCTTCTTCTCGATCAGGCTCCACTCGTCCACCCGGCGCGCGCCCTCGAGCAGCAGCGACTCGGGGGTGATCGAGACGAGGAAGTCCTGACGCTC
>Ga0209238_1001087_pt1 | contig 10369 bp, 9 predicted proteins | sample GraSoi013_1_20cm_FD_185823 | JGI IMG/M metagenome (GOLD analysis project Ga0209238, IMG submission 185823) | Grasslands soil microbial communities from the Angelo Coastal Reserve, California, USA - Sample 10_02_2013_1_20cm (SPAdes) (version 2) | ecosystem: Environmental > Terrestrial > Soil >...
TCGACGTGCTTTGTCGTTGCTCCCCAGGTATGTGACGCCGGCGAGGTCGCGGAGTCGTTCGGACCGGACCAGTCGCGCGATTCCTCGAAGGAACCCAGGAGAGATTTGCATCCGTGGCGCCGGGATTCCCGTGATCCGTTCGGCAATCTGGAAGGCCTCGATCAGAGAGTGCCGGGGTCCCGCGAGGATGTACGACTCTCCAGGAACTCCCTTCTCCATCGCGAGGAGGTGCCCGCGGGCCGTGTCATCGACATGGGCCCAGCAGTAGGCCGTTTCTTTTGGCAGCGCGAGCAAGCGGCGCCGAAGATATCGGACCAGGGTCGGCCGGACCTCGCTCGTGTCCCCAGGGCCGTAGTTGAGACCCGGCTGCACGATCACGAGAGGGAGACCTTCGCGGATCATCGGCTCGGCCACCTCGTAGTGCGCGACCCATTTCGTCCGATCATATTCGGTGAGCCACCGACCGTTGCCCTCGTAACGGTAGCTCTCATCGACGAGCTGACCATGGGTGTCGGAGAAGACCGCGAGCGTGCTCGTGTATATGCCCTTCGGGATCCGAAGTTCCTTCATCGTGGTCAGGACGTTCCGCGTTCCGTGGACGTTGACGCGTTCGCCCTCCTGTCTGTATCCGGTCCCGATCTTGTACCAGCCCGCGATGTGGAAGACGCCGTCCACCCCGGTCATGGGCGCCCAGAGAGATTCGGCGACCGCGACGTCTCCCGGGCGAACGTCGACCCCGAGTGCCCGCAGGTCCTGAGCCCGTGACGGGTTCCGGACGACGGCGATGACCTTGTGGCCGGCCTCGATGAGCTGACGGACCACCCGGCCGCCGATGAAGCCCGTGGCGCCGGTCACGAAATACTTCGTCCAAGCCCTCCGTGCGGTCCATATGGACGGCGGGTATTAGACAACCGGGGCCGAACGGGGCTCGTCGACCGGAAAATCTATTTTACCCTTGTTCGAGGTTGAACCGGCCGCGAGCCAAACAACCTCCAACGCTCAACCTTCATAGGTCACGAGGTTTTGTCCGCCGTCGAAGGCGCTCCCATGGCCAAACCGCTCACGCACAAATTGATTCGATCGCACCTCGCGGAAGGGAAGATGGACCCCGGCGAGGAAATCGCCCTGAAGATGGACCAGGCCCTCCTCCAGGATGCGACGGGGACGCTGGCCTGGCTCGAGTTCGAGCAGATGCAAAGGCCTTCCGTCACGGTGCGCCAGGCGACGCAATACATCGACCACAACATTCTGCAGACGGGATACGAGAACGCGGATGACCACCGCTTCCTCCGAAGCGCCTGCCAAAGGTATGGCGCGGTCTTCTCCGGCCCCGGAAACGGGATCAGCCACTGGGCCCACATGGAGGCCTACGACATCCCCGGCGAGACCATGATCGGGTGTGATTCGCACACGCCCCACGCCGGTGCCTGCGGGATGCTCGCGATCGGCGCGGGCGGCTTCGAGGTCGCGAGCGCGATGGCGGGCGAACCGTACCGCATCACGATGCCCGAGGTCGTGAACGTGCGCCTGACCGGGCAGTTCAAGCCCTGGGTCAGCGCGAAGGATGTGATCCTGGAGCTGCTCCATCGATTCGACGTGAAGTGGGGCCGGAACAAGGTCCTGGAATACACCGGGCCTGCCCTGAAAGAGCTCACGGTGCCGTCGCGCGGCACGATCGCGAATATGGGAACCGAACTCGGAGCGACCGCCTCCGTGTTCCCATCGGATGCGCTGACGAAGGCGTTCCTGACGGCCCAGGGGCGTGCCCAGGACTTCACCCGGCTGTCTCCCGAAGCGTCCGCGGAATACGACGACACGGTGGACGTGAACCTGGGCGAGTTGGAGCCCCTCATCGCGTGCCCCTCCAGTCCCGACAACGTGAAGCCGGTCCGGGAGGTCGCGGGTACGGAGGTCGCGCAGGTCGCGGTCGGGAGCAGCGTGAATTCCTCGTTCCGGGACCTGAGCATCGTCGCGCACGCGCTCGACCGCAAACGCATCGCGCCGGGAATCTCGGTCGCGGTCTCGCCCGGCTCGCGCCAAACGCTGCTCCTCATGCTGACGAGCGGGCTCATGACGAAGCTCATCAAGGCGGGCGTCCGCGAGCTCGAGGTGGCCTGCGGACCGTGCATCGGGATGGGGTTCTCCCCGCCAACCCGCGGCGCCTCCGTCCGTACGTTCAACCGCAATTTCGAGGGACGGAGCGGGACCGCGGACGACCTCGTGTATCTGTGCAGCCCAGAGACCGCGGCGGCGACGGCGCTCGAAGGGAAGATCACGGATCCTCGGGATCTGGGGGAGTTGCCGGCCTTCCAGGAGCCGACGAAGTACCCGGTCGATACGTCGGGGTTCGAATGGCCGCCAAAGGATCGCGGTTCGATCCCGATCGTCCGCGGCCCGAACATCGGCCCCTTGCCGGTCGCGAACCCGCCGAAGGACACGCTCGAAGGGGAGGTCTTGATCCGACTCGGGGACAACATCTCGACGGACCACATCATGCCGGCGGGCGCGAAGGTCCTCCCGCTCCGTTCGAACATCCCGGCCCTCGCGGAACACGTCTTCGAGTACGTGGATCCGACGTTCCCGGCGAGGGCGAAGAAGGCGCGCGGCGGATTCATCGTGGCGGGGGACAACTACGGTCAGGGCTCCTCCCGCGAGCACGCCGCCGTCGCCCCGATGTTCCTTGGCGTCCAACTCGTCCTCGCGAAGAGTTTTGCCCGGATCCACTTGGACAACCTCGTGAATTCGGGGATTCCTCCGGTGACCTTTGCGAACCCCAAGGACTATGACGGAGTCCAGCAAGGCGACCGTCTCCGAATCACGAACGTCCTCGCGGCGATCCGAGGCCGAGGCGAAGCGACGGCGGAGAACGTGACGCGCGGAACACGCTTGGGCTTGCGAGTGAGCCTCCGGCCATACCAACGGGAAGTGCTCCTCGCAGGCGGCGGAATCCGGTACGCGCAATCGCGTGTGCCTCGCTGAAGTCCCGCGGGTTTAAGCCGAGGCGCCGTTATCTCCGCGCCCGGAGGACCCCACGATGGTCTTGATCGTCAAGAAGGGGACGGTCCCGCCGACCCCCCACACCGAATTCTACGCCATCCCGAAGGTCCTCACGAAGGAGGAAATCCACGGGTCCTACGGCTTCAGCGGGGCCTGGTCCCGAAAGATCCATGTTCGGTTCTATCCCACGGAGCAGGTAAAGCCGCCGAAGAAGTCTGATTTCGCCCTCGTCCCCGACTTTCCGCCGGAGGCGGACGTCCTCCAGCCGTATCACATCTTCACCGGCCGGATGCCCCACGAGGGAGATGCGATCCGCGGCCGCAAGCCGATCGTGCACGGGACCCGCACGACGCTCTCGATCTCGAAGCCGTCGCAATCGATGCCCAAGGAGACATTCTTCCGGAACGGCGAGAGGCACGAAGTGTACTTCGTCCAGGACGGCGAAGGCTCCGTCCGTTCTGAATATGGCGACCTGAAATTCCGCAAGGACGTCTACATCGCGATCCCGAAGGGGACCACATACCGGATCGATCTCACCTCGCCGAAGGCCTGGTTCCTCCTCGTCGAGTCGACGCATCCGATCAACTTCGCCCCGCACTATTTCAACAAGGAGGGCCAGGCCACCCTCATGTCACCGGTCGTCGAGACGGAGATCGAGACGCCGGACCTGCCTCCGTACCGAGACGAGCGTGGCGAGTTTCCGATCGACGTGAAACACGGCGGAGGAAAGATCACACGGATCACGCTCGGCCACCATCCGTTCGACCTCGTCGGTTGGGAGGGGGCCCTCTATCCGTTCGTCTTCGACGTGAAGAGCCACCACGGGATCGCGCGCGAGATCCACACGGCGCCCCCGATGCACCAGACGTTCCAATCAGGGAACGTCCCGCACAGCGGCTTCTCCCTCTGTTCCTTCGTCCCGGTGATGGCGGGGTGGCATCCCCTCGAGGTGCCGGCTCCTTACGCCCATTTCAACGTGGACTCCGACGAGCTGATGTTCTTCTGCAACCCGTTCTACGGGGCCCGCGAGGGCGTCGTCGAGGAGGGGTCCTTCACGTTCCATCCCGGCTCGACGCCGCACAGCCCGCAGGGCAACGCGGCCCAGCGGTCCCTCGCGGCTCGGGGGAAGGTCCAGGCGCGTCTCGCGGTCATGCTCGACACCTACTTCGAGAGCATGCGCATCACGACGCACGGGTTCGCGCACCGCGACCCGCAATACGTTCTCAGCTGGGCCGAGACCGCTCCCCACGCCGAGGCGAAGGGCGAGGGCTGGGAGTCTCCGTCCGCGTAACGCGAGGCCCGACCATGAAAATCGTGACCGATCCGATTCGACTCGTCTCTCCGACCTTCCGCCGGCAGACCTTGGACCGCATCCTCACCGACGCGAGACCCTTCACCGACACCGGCCACTTCCTCTATCCGGCGGACGAGGACGGGAACCACACGAAGGGATTCTTCGCATTCGAACGGGTCGCCCGCTCGCCGACCTTCGTCGACGCGATCGCCGACGACATCGCGAAATGGGAGGACCGGACGTCGATCGATGTGGACGTCGTGTTCGCACCGGCCCAGCCCGCCGTCCGGCCCCTCGCCGAAGCAGTGGGCGCGCGCCTCGAGAGGCCGACCGCCTACTGGGAATACCTGCCGAGTGGAAGATACGGAAATCGTCTTGTGGAAGGGTCCGTCCCCGTAGGATCGAGGGCCCTCGCCCTGAATGCCGTGAGCCTCCAGGGACGCTGCGTGGGCCTCCGGTTGCCGCAATTCGTGCAGGGTCTCGGAGGGCAGGTCACCGCAGCCGCCGTCTTCGCCAAGGGCACCGGGGTCCTCGTGCGCGAGACGGAGGACTGGCTGGGCGACGGTTTCTACAGCACGATTCAGGTCGACGTGCCGATCTTTCCTCCTTCCTCGTGCCCCATGTGCCAGGAATCCCGTGGGCCTCCGATCCCGTGGCGCGAGTTCGCGGAGGCGCCTCCGTGAGGCTCGTGCGCTTCTCGGCCGCCGGCTCGAGTCCGCGACTCGGCGCCGTCCTCGGACCCTGGAACCACTGGGAGTGGGTCGTGGACCTCGCCGCGGCGGATCCGGAGATTCCGGGCGACACGGTCGCGTTCATCGATGCCTGCCCGGGGCTGAAAGGAGCGACATGGGAGCGCGCCGTCCGCGTCCTGGCGGAGGCCGGACGAATCGGCTCGGAGGCGCCTGCATGGGCGCTCCGGCCGCCCGACGTGCGACTGCATCATCCGATCGTCCCGCGCCTGCTCCGGGACTTCCTTGCGTTCCGGGCGCACGTCGCCCGGACCCGCGCCGCGGCATGGACCTCCATCCCACCGGAGTGGGATCTCCTTCCCGCCTACTACAACGGGAACCACCTGAACATCGTCGGGACCGGCGACGCGATCCCGCCGATGCGGTTCGAGACGTTCGAGGGAGGTTCTCCCAAGATCGTCCAGTCCTCGAAGATGGACTACGAGGCGGAGATCGGCTTCGTCCTGGGCCAGGGCGGTCGGGACATCCCGGCCGCGAGGGCCGCGGAACACCTGTTCGGCGTCACGATCTTCAACGACTTTTCTGCTCGGGACATCCAGATGGCCGCGGGGAAGATCGGCATGGGCCCGGCTCCCGGGAAGGATTGGGCGAACGCCCTCGGCCCGTGCATCGTGACACGCGACGAGTTCGGCGAATTGCGCGATCAATCCGTGGTCGTTCGGGTGAACAACGAGGAGCGGTTGCGAGACCGCTATCGGACGATGGTGTTCGAGAACCCTTGGGTGCCCGCGGGCGCCCGGGCCCTCTGGTCTTTCCCCGAGATGGTCGAATGCCTCTCCCGGATCCAACCGATCCAGGCGGGGGAGGTATGGGGAAGCGGCACGATCCCAGGCGGCTGCGAGCTCGAGCGGGGCGATCGCGCCCGGTACCTGAAGCCGGGAGATCGCGTGGAAATCGAGATCGAGGGGATCGGAATCCTGGCGAACTCGATTGGCCCTGCGGTCTGAGTGGTCGGTGCAACAGACTCTTGGCTTCGCTCGCCAGAGGGGCGGAGACGAAACCGAGCAGATCGAAGGTCAGAACAGCGGCAGTTGGGCCCGCGCGATCTGCGCGCTGATCGAATCGAGATAGTCTCGCATTCGGCGCGCAATCGTCTGCGCGCGGATCACACCGATGACCTTGCCGTCCCTCTGCACGAGGACCCGACGAATCCCTTTGTCCGCCATGATCTGCGCAACGCGATCGATGCCTTCGTTCGCCTCGACGAACACGAGCGATCGCGTCATGAGCTCCTCGAGGCGGACCTGGGCAGGGTCCCGCCCCTCCGCGACGACCTTCGCAAGGATGTCCCACTCCGTCACGATGCCGATCGGTCGGCCCTCGGCCGACGTCACGAGGACGAAGCCGTGGTGGCGGTCCGCCATCACCTTCGCCGCCTCGAGCAGGGTGGTCTGGGGACGCATCGAGAGGAATTCTGGTTCGACGATATCTTTCGCGTACAGAACCATGGAGAAAGAAGGTAGCGCGTCGGCAGCCTTTAGGCCTTTACATCGCTCGAAGGATGTTCGATGACGGGGTTCCGGCGAACCGCGGCGGGAATCGCCCCGAATAGACTGATCCCGGCGATGGCGACGAACCGATTTCCACCTGGCCCTGAGGGATCGGGAGGCCCGCGAAGATCGCCTGCATGACGGGCAAGGGCATCCTCGAGGCCATGATCGCGAAGGCCAGCCCGAGACTCACGAGGAACCCGACGTTGAAGAGAGTCGCCGACATTCCCGCGGCGACCCCGCGGCGCACGACCGGGACGGAATTCATGATCGAGGCCACGTTCGGCGCGATGAACAACCCGCCCCCGATGCCCGCCAGGATCATGGGCAGGACCAACGTGGTATAGGGCACCTGGTAGGGGAGAACCGCGAACCAGAGATACGAGACGCCGGACACGAGGAGTCCGCCTGTGGTGAAGAGCCGCGGACCGTACTTGTCGGAGAGGTAGCCGCTGAGGGGACCGACGCTCACGAAGGCGAGGGAGAACGGGATCAGGAGGAGTCCCGCCGTCAACGCATCGAGCCCGAGCGCCCCTTGGAAGTAGAACACGAGGACGAGGCCGACGGCCCCCCTCGACGTCGACGCGAGGAGGTTGCTGAGGACGCCCGCGGAGAAGACCTTGTTCCGGAACAAGGCCAGATCCATCATCGGGGACGGCACGGCCCGCTCGACGGGCACGAACGCGAAGAGGCACGCGACGCCGGCGAGCAGCAGGACGAGATACAGCGGGGCCCAGCCGGTAATCGCCCCGAGGGTGACCCCGAGGAGGGCGAGGGTCAGACCGCCCGCGAAGAGGAGATTCCCCGCGGGGTCGATCTTCTCGCGACCCGGGCGGGCGCCGAGTTCCTTCAGGCGGGCGTACGCCCAGATCGTCGCGAACACCCCGAAGGGGACGTTGATCCAGAAGATCGACTGCCAACCGAGGAGGGCGGTGAGGACGCCACCCGCCACCAGCCCAATCAAGGCACCGGCGGTCCCCGCGACCTGGTTGAGCCCCAGGGCCCGCCCTCGTTCGGAGACGGGGAACGCGTCCGTCAGGATCGCGGCGCTGTTCGCGAACAAGAGCCCGGCACCGATGCCCTGGACGAGCCGGAACAGGACGAGACTCGTGCCGTTCGGAGCGAGGCTGCACAAGCCCGATCCGATCGTGAAGATCGCGAACCCCAGGTTGTACAGCCGGACGCGCCCGTACAGATCCGCGAGTCGGCCGATCGTGAGGAGGAGGCTCGCCGTGACCAGCACGTAGCCGAGGATGATCCAGATACCTTCGATCGTCGTCGTGCCGGGCAGGTCGCGGATGATCGTCGGGAGGGAGATGAGGACGATGTTCGAGTCGAGCAACGCCATGAACGTCCCGATCGTCGTGTTTGTCAGCACGACATACTTGTATTGCATGGGGCACCGCGAGAAGGCCGCCGTAGACCGTCGGGTCTTAATGTACTTGCGTTCCGCGCCCCCTACCGCGGTCGGACCGCATCGATCCCTCGAGAAAGCGACTCCCCGCGACCGTCCCCATGCGACCCCATGCCACGAAAGGGTTATCGTCCCGTGTTCTACTTTCCACGCGGTGAACGAATGGCGGCCCTTCCCGCCTTCCTGAAACTGAAAGTGGACCACAAGACGGTCCTGTGCCGCGACCTGAACGCGTACCGCGCCCTTCGGGATTTCCTCCTGAACAGCGGCTATTCCTCGGTGTACGAGACGGACCGGGTCGGAGAGGCCAAGACGGCCATGGCCACGTTCGCGTGCCTCAGCTCCCTCACGGGAGAGCGGCTCGCGGTCGTCCTCGGCATGAGCGCCCCCGAGGAGGTGTCGCACGCCCAGGCGCCCTTCGCGTACGGCTTCGCGGGGAAGCCGCAGAAGGACGCGCAGACGTACATGCAGCATCTCGCCCTTCGAACGACGGACATCGACAAGCTCAAGGCTTACCTGGAGTCGAAAGGAGCTGAGTTCCTTACGCCGATCTACAAGGACAAGGACTCCTTCGGGCCGCTCCTCCAGTCCTTCACCCGAGAGCTCTTCGACGACGAATGGTTCTTCATCGAGTTCGTGCAGCGCGACTATGACGCGGACAAGGTCGGCGCGGGCGGGACCCAGTTCGTACAGAACACGGTGAAATCGTTGTACGTCTCGAAACAAGAAGAGTTCCGAGAGTGGGAGAAGACCGGGAAGAAGCGGAAGTTCCTCGACGGCGTGCCGGAGAAGGAACGGACGAACCTGCTCCGCGACATCCTGGTGAACACGGAGCCGAAAGGCTACGTCGAGACCGTCGCCCCGATCACGCGGCACGTCAAACTAACGTAACCCGCTCCGATGGCCCTACTGTAAGGCGAAAGTCTCTTCAGCCGGGGCCTGCCTACCGCGGTCCGTGGCCCCGAAAAAGATCCGAGACGCGCGGGAGTGTCCGAAGGACTGGTCCCCTCTGCGCAAGGAGTCGCGGCACTCGCATCATCGTACGGTGGAAGTCGACGTCTGCCCCACGTGCAACGGAATCTTCCTCGACAAGAAGGAGGTTCGGACCCTCACGGGAAGTCCCAGCTTGAACAAGCTCCTCACGAAGTACCTCGGCCTGGATTCGGACAGCCCGCTCGTTTGCCCCAACTGCGGCGGTCTCATGGATGGAGAGGATGCGGGCGATGTCCGCGTCGACGTGTGCCTCGACTGTTTTGGCGTCTGGCTCGATGCCGGAGAACTCGAACGCCTCGAGGCGATGGACGACGCGGCGTTCCGAGAGTTCACTCCAGACAAAATCGAGGAGATCCTGAAAGCCAAGGACATCAAGCAAGAGGAACACCGCAAGGCCATCCGGACCCTGTTCCGAGGCCTCGGCAGGCCTTGACGGCCCTCCTATCCACTCTCCGACGCGCCCTGTCCGGACGTTTCCAATCGGGAGAGGACTTCGTTCAGGGCGCTCTGGGTGTTTACGTCGACGAAAGATGACAAATCGGGATCGATCCCGTGAAGTCGCTCCGCCGGGACGTACGTGCAATTCAGACGGTCGACGAGCGCGGAGGGAGAGCGCACGGTCGAAGAAGCCTCGAGGATCCCTATCACACGATCGCGTCGGTACACGGCTCGGACCGGGTCCGGGACATCGAGCTTTGGTACCGCGGCGTCGTAGTCCCCGAGGACTTCGAGCAGCAGCCGGTACAACGAAGCCCGAAGAAGCGGCGCATCGCATGGGGCGACCAGCACAAGGTCTCCTCGGGCCGCCCGGAAGCCTTCGTGGAACCCTTCGATCGGCCCGCGGCCATGGCGCACATCGTGGACAAAGGCGGCGTCTGGGAGGACCTGCCGAATCTTCGCTTCTACTTCCGGACCACCCACTGACACGATCGTCTCCTCGGCGAGGGACGCCATCGCAAGGGCCACGTGGGCGATGAGCGGGCGGCCCGCGATCTCCACGAGCGCCTTGGGACCTCCGAATCGACGGGATTCGCCGCCCGCGAGGATGAGCGCCGAGTACACGGAGACCCCATGGTCCCTCTCCCTGTAAAGGCGAGGGGAAGGTAAGATAAGCCGCAGCGACTTCCGGAGAAACGTGGCGTCGAGGCGGTGACGGATGCCCGTAGAGCGGGTGAGCGGCATCCCGTTCGGAATCGGCTTCACGAAGCCGCATAACTACTGGGAGGTCGTGCGGACCGCCTGGCAGAACAAGCGGAATCCCTTGTTCACCTGGAGGATCCTCCGGGACGGCGTCTGCGACGGATGCGCGCTCGGGACCACGGGGATGCGCGACTTCACCATGAAGGGCATCCATCTGTGCACGGTCCGGCTGAATCTCCTCCCGCTGAACACGATGGGACCCCTCGACACACGAATCCTGCAAGACGTAGGG
>Ga0209238_1001090_pt1 | contig 10358 bp, 7 predicted proteins | sample GraSoi013_1_20cm_FD_185823 | JGI IMG/M metagenome (GOLD analysis project Ga0209238, IMG submission 185823) | Grasslands soil microbial communities from the Angelo Coastal Reserve, California, USA - Sample 10_02_2013_1_20cm (SPAdes) (version 2) | ecosystem: Environmental > Terrestrial > Soil >...
GACGGCCGGGCGATCCGCCGTTCCTGGTGGCCGCGCGCGGCCGTGCCGAGCGCCTGCTGGGGTGGCGGCCGCAGCACTCGAGTCTGGAAGAGATCATCGCGAGCGCGTGGGCGTGGCACCGTGCGCACCCGCTCGGGTACGGGAACTGAGGAGGGTTGATCGCGTGCTGCTGCTACAGGTGGGCCGGGCGGTTCCGACGACGCCGTGGGAGCTGGTGCTCACGTCCAGTCGCGAGACGAAGTTCGTCCTCGCGATCCTCGTCGTGTTCTCCATCGTCTCCTGGTATCTCATCTTCCTGAAGTGGTGGCAGTTCCGCCGCATGCGCCGCCATGCCGACCGCTTCATGGCCGAGATCGAGCGCGCGCCGCGGCTCGACGATGCCTACCACGCGGCCATGCGGCTCCCGTCCTCGCCCTACAACCGCCTGCTGCGCGAGGGTATCCATTTCTTCTCTGAGCTCAAGCCCGGCGGCTTGAAGGAGAACGGGCCGGCGGTGGCCACCCAGGCCGCCCTGACGATGACGCAGCTCGAAGCGCTCCGCATGGTGTTGGCCAAGGAGGTCGCGGCCGAGCGTGACGCCGCGGCCCGGTTCATCCCGTGGCTCGCCACCTTCGGGTCGGTCAGCCCCTTGCTCGGCCTGCTCGGCACCGTGCTCGGGGTGATGGACGCGTTCATCGGGATCGCCGTGGGCGGGTCGGGCAACATCGGCGCGGTCGCCCCCGGCGTCGCCGAGGCGCTCGTCACCACCGTGGCGGGACTCGCGGTCGCGGTCCCCTCGGTGATGGCCTACAACCTGTTCGTGAACCGCTTGGGATTGTTCGCCGGGGAGCTCGAGGGCTTCGCCCAAGAGATCATCGGCACTATGGCGCGCGAAGGGAGGCTGTAGATGGCCGGGTTGGTGGGAGGCGGCGGCCTGCGCGGACACGGCGAGCTGCCCTTGAACGCCGATATCAACGTCACGTCCCTCGTCGACGTGGCGTTCGTGCTGCTCATCATCTTCATGATCACGGCGCCGATCATGCAGGGTGGGGTGGACGTCCGCCTGCCGCGCGCCGAAGCGCGCCCGCTCGAGCCCAAGTCGGGACTCGTGGTGACCCTGGACCGCGACGGGCACATCTATATGGATCAGGCGGCGCTCTCTTACGACGACTTCCGCGCCACCTTCCCCGCGTTCGTGCGAACCAAACGGCCCACTGGGGTGTACCTTCGGGCCGACGGTCGGGTCCCCTACGCCGACGTGGTGCAGGTGCTGGCGGTGATCCGGGCGTCGGGGGTGAACGACGTGGGGCTGGTAGCGGAGCCGGAGACGGTGCCACGGTGAAGCGCCGGGCCCGGTCGCCCACCAACGTCGGCATCGGCCTCGCGGGCACGGTTGTCGTTCACGTCCTCGCTGGGGTGCTGTTCCTGGTGGGCGCCGCCAATGCGCGCAAGCCGGCGCCGCCCACGTACCGAGTCCATCTGGTGGCCGCGCCCGCGCCGACCGAGGATGCGCGTAAAGCGCCCGAGGCGGTGGAGCGACCGGCCGAGGAGAAGCCCGCGCCGGCACCCAAGGCGAAGTCCCCGAAGAGCACCGTGGCGCCCGCGCCGCCGCCGCCCGTAACGGACAACACCAAGCGGGAGGCGGCGCCGCGCACCACGCCCAAGGCGCAACCCCTCCCCGGCGAGCGGCCGTCTACGGGAAGCGACCCGCTCACGGTGTCCACCGAGGGAATCGAGTTTCCGTTCCCCGAGTACACGAACAACATCATCGCGCAGATCGCGATCCGGTGGCAGCGCCCGCAGCAGAGCACGCCGCTCGACGCGGAAATCGGGTTCCTGGTTCACCGCGACGGCTCGATCAGCGATATGCAGTTCATCAAGCGGTCGGGCAGCTTTGGGTTCGATCTCGAAGCGCAGGGCGCGATCGAAGAGGCGGGGCGCCGCAAGGCCTTCGGACCGCTTCCCGACGGGTGGACGTCGGACGTGCTGTTCGTCCGCTTCTATTTCAGCGGGAAGCGGCAGTGACGCGGACGCTCGCCCTCACGGCGCTGTCCCTCGCCGTCGTTGCGCCGGTCCGCCTGAGCGCCCAGGACACCTCCGCCGTCGATCGGGGCGTCCGTATCGGCATCCTGTATCGACCCGGCGTGCGCCCCGGGATCGTCGTCCTGACGGGCCGCGCCCCGGCGCTCGACTCGGTGCGCGCGATCATGGCGCGCGATATCGACTACAGCGATCGCTTCGAGCTGATCACGCTGCCGGGCAGCGACTCCATCCGCCTGGCCGCGCCCCCATCCCCCCCGGTGCCCGGCCCGCGCCCCGCGGCGGGGACCGCCGCCGGCAAGACGAGTGGCGGGGCCGCGTCGGCCGGGGGACTCAACTACCCCCTGTACCAAGCGCTCGGCGCCGACTTCGCGGTGGCGGTGACGCCCGCGGGCGGCGACAGCGCGGTCGTCACCGTGCACGACGTGGCCGGCGGCGCGGTGCGGCGCGAGGTGCGCTCCCGTCTCCCGCCGCTCACCGATCCGGCCTTCCGCATGGCGGTGCATCGGCTCTCCGATCGCGTGCTCGAGGCCACGCTCGGCGCGCCGGGGATCGCGGCGACGCGCGTATTGTTCGTGATGGACGGCAAGGTCTACGTGATCGATCAGGACGGCGCGGAGCGGCGCCTCGTGTCGTCCACGGATCACTCGGCCATGTCACCGGCGTGGGCGGCGGACGGCCGGCGCTTCTCATACATGGAGTTCTGGCAGGGGCACGGTCGCCTGTTCGTGCAGGACGTCGCGTCGGGCAAGCGGGCCCCGGTGCCCACCACGGGGCAGGCACTCGACTTCACGCCCGCGTTCTCCCCCGACGGTAAGATCCTGGCCTTCAGCCGCGCGATCGAAGAGGGCACCGACGTATACACGGTCAACATCAAGGACGGCTGCTGTTTACAGCGCTTGACCGTGGGACGCTTTTACGACAACTTGTCACCGACCTACAGTCCCGACGGCCAGCGGATCGCGTTCGTATCGACGCGCGCGGGGCTGCCGCAGATCTACGTGATGGGGGCGGACGGGACGGACCAGCAGCTGTTCGCGCCGTTCGACTACGGGGCGACGGGGTCGTCCAACGCACCCGAGTGGTCACCCGATGGGCAGGCCGTCGCTTTCCACCGCGATGTCGGGGGCACGTTACAGGTGTTTGTCCTCGACGTGCGCACGCGCGCGGTGCGGCAGCTCACTTCAGTAGGGCGGAACGAGGATCCAACCTGGGCCCCCGACAGCCGCCATATGGCGTTCGTGTCGGATCGTTCGGGATATCGGCAGCTCTGGATCATCGATTTGGAAACCGGCCGTATCCGCCCGCTGCTGCAACAGAGCGGCGCGCGGCTCCCGGCCTGGTCTCCGCGTCTGCCGGAGACCGCATCGCCGACCCCTTGAATTCGGAGAGGACTCGCACCGATGAAACGCCTACCTTTGCTCCTGCTGAGCGGCCTCGCCGTCGCGATTGTCGCCGCCTGCGGCGGAAAGAAGCCCGAGCCGGTGACCCCGGTGGCCGGTCCCGACGCCGACTCGCTCGCCCGGGCGCAGCGGGCCCACGAGGATTCGATGCGGGCGGCGCAGGATGAAGCAGACCGCAGGGCGCGGGAGGATGCGGATCGCCAGCGGAGGATCGCCGACTCGCTGGCCGCGATCGGCCAGACGACCAATGCCGTGAAGACCCTGCTCGCGACGCTGATTCACTTTGACTACGACAAGGCGCTCATCCGGGGAGGTGACGCGTCGGTCCTCGACCAGAAGGTCTCCATCTTGCAGGCCAATCCCGGGCTGCGCATTCGGGTCAGCGGGCACTGCGACGAGCGCGGCTCCGATGAGTACAACCTGGCGCTGGGCAACCGGCGCGCCACGGCGGCGAAGCAGTATCTCGTGAGTCACGGGATCGACGCGAGTCGCATCGAGACCGTGTCCTACGGCGAAGAGCGGCCCGCCGATCCTGCCCACGACGAGGAAGCGTGGGCCAAGAACCGGCGTGACGAGTTCGAAATCCTTGCGGGCGGCGACGCCCTCAAGCAGCCCTGAGCGGCGTGCGCGTGACGCGGGCGTGGCTGCCGCTCATCGGCCTGGGGCTCACCGCCGGCTGCGCCCTCAAGGGCGACGTGCGGCGTGTCGAGCTCCAGGTCGAGGCGCTCCGCGTGGAGCGCGGCCGAGGCGACACCGCACGCGCGGTCCAGATCGACTCGGTGCGCGCGCTCCTGGCCGCGGTGCAGGAGAAGCTGGCCGCGCAGCAGGCCTACCTGGTGCAGCTGCGCGGCGACCTGAAAACGGAGCTGCTTGCCGTGCAGCAGCAGCTCGTCACGGTGCAGGAGCTGACCGGGCAGAGCCAGCAGCGCCTGACCGAGCTGCGGGGCAAGCTGGAGGAGCAGGCACGGCAACCGGTGCCGGTGCCGGATACCAGCCACGCCGGGGCCGCGGTCCCGGTCGGGCCCTCGGGAAACCCCGCGGGGCCGGGCCCGAACCAGATGTACGAGCTGTCGCTGTCGCAGTTCCGCCGGGGGAGCCTCGCCACGGCGCGACTCGGATTCCGCGAGTTTCTGCGCGTGTTCCCGACCCACGAACGGGCGCCCGACGCGCTGTTCTACGTGGGTGAGACGTTCGGGGGAGAGAGCGCGGATTCGGCGGCGGCGGTGTATCAGCAGGTCGTGAAGACCTTCCCCAGTTCGTCGCGAGCGCCGTCGGCCATGTACAAGCTGGGCCTGCTCGCCGAGCAGCGCGGCGACAAGGCGGCCGCCCGCACCTACTACGCTCGGGTGATCGCGGGCTACCCGCGCTCCGACGAGGCCAATCTCGCGCGCGACAAGCTGCAACGCCTGGGGCGCTAGCCCCGCGGGCCGGTCGTGAGTCGTGCCTGACACTCCCGAGAGCCGGGCCGAGATGCCGTTCCTCGACCACCTCGAGGAGCTGCGCTGGCGCATCTTGTACAGCCTGCTGGCCGTCGTGGTCGGCACGCTCGTGGGCTGGGTGATCGTCGAGCACGTCGACGTCATCGGGCTGCTGATCGAGCCGATCAAGCCGCTGATCCCCGGCGGCAAGCTGCGCGTCACGAGTCCCACCGACCCCTTCTTCATCACCCTGAAGTTCGCCTTTGTGATGGGGCTGGTGCTGGCGTCGCCCGTGGTGGGCTACCAGGCCTGGGCGTTCCTGACGCCGGCGCTGTACGAGCGCGAGCGACGGCTGATCATCCCGGCCCTGTCCGCCGGCGCGCTGCTGTTTCTCGCGGGCGCGTCGGCCGCGTACCTGTGGGTGCTGCCCCGCGCGCTGGGCGTGCTGCTCAGCTTCCAGCAGAACGTGTTCGACCCCCTCATCACCGCGGACAAGTACTTCGCCTTCGCCGCGCAGCTGATCATCGCGTTCGGCGTCGTCACCGAGCTGCCGCTGGTGGTCGTCATTCTCGCGATCCTCGGTCTCGTAACGCCGCAGTTCCTGGCACGCAACCGGCGTTACGCCATCGCCATCTCGGCGGTCGCGTCCGCCCTGCTCGCCCCGCCGGACGCCGTCTCCATGCTCCTGATGATGGGGCCGCTGTGGCTGCTGTACGAAGTGAGTATCTGGTGCGCCTGGGTCGTCGAGAAGCGCCGGCGCCGGCGGCAGCGTGCGGAGGGGGGGGCCGCGAGCGCCGCCGCCATGGCCGTATTGCTGCTGTTCGCCCTGGGCGGCTCGCTCCGGGCGCAGACGCCGCCGTTTCGACCGCTGCAGCCCGCACGGACCGACTCGGGGCGCACCGCCGGGGATACGCTGCAGGGCCGGGCGCTCGACAGCGCAACGGCCCGAAAGCTCGGCCTCCCCACCGGCCCGAGCCGCAGTTTCCCCCCCTCCGACGCCGTGATCGACTCCCTCAAGAAGCTCAAGGGATACCGTCTGACGGAATACACGGCCGACACGATGATCGTGCAGGGGGGCGACACCGAGACGATTCATCTGCGCGGCACGGCCTACGTCGAGCGGGAAGGGACCAAAGTCGAGTCCGACTCGATCCGGTACCGGCGGCAGAGCTGTCGTCTCGACGCCGTCGGAGACCCCAAGCTGTTCGACCAGGCCACCGTGCTGATAGGCGAGACCATGGCCTACGACACTTGCGTCAAGCGCGGCACGGTACACAACGCGCTCACCGATTTCCAGCAGGGCGCCGCGCACTGGATTGTGACCGGAGACCTCGCGGTGGATTCGGGTTCCACCCGGCTGTACGGCGCGAACAGCAACATCACGTCGGACGAGAACCCGGTCCCCGACTACCACTTCGCCACCGGTCAAATGAAATGGCTCAACAAGAACGTCATGGTGGCGCGGCCGGCGGTGCTGTACATCCACGACGTCCCCATCATGTGGCTGCCGTTCATCTTTCAGGACGTGCGCCGCGGGCGGCGCAGCGGCATTCTGGTGCCGCGTTTCGGCTTGAGCGACATCGTCCGTCCCACCCGCCGCTACCAGCGGCACGTGGCGAACCTCGGCTACTACTTCGTCGTCAACGACTACGTGGATTTTCTGGTAGCGGGCGACTGGTATGCCGACCGCTACCTCGCGTTCAAGGGACAGACACGCTACCGCTGGCTCGACCACTTCATCAACGGCGGCCTGTCGTTCGAGCGCTACGCCCAGCTCGACATCCCGAGCAGCTCGATCCGTCTCGGCTGGCAGCATCAGCAGAGCTTTTCGTCGCGCACCAGCTTCAACGCGAGCGTCGACTACGCCACCAGCACGACGGTGATCCAGAACAACACGGTCAACCCCTACCTCGCTACGGCCAATCTCGGCTCGCAGATGAACTTCAACAAGCAGTTCGACTGGGGCACCCTCACCGTCGGCGGCAGCCGGCGCCAGGACATCGGCACCGGGCTCGTCTCGCAGACCTTTCCCACGGTGAACCTGACGCCGTCGCCGCTGAACATCACGCCGGACATCACGTGGTCGCCCGGCTTCTCGTATAACAACCAGCAGACGTTTCACGCGCTGCAGGCGCCGGTGCTGCTGCCCGGGGGCGAGCAGGATAGCGTGTTCGCCGACAGCCGCCACACGGAACTCCACTTGGACACGCCGCTGCGGCTGGGGCGCTGGGCGTGGAGCAACAACTTCGTGATGACCGACGACATCAGCAACGCGCGGAAGGAAGTCGACATCACCGACGACTCCGGCCACGTCCACCACGTCGAGTACTACCAGACGTTCGGCACGAGCGTCGATTGGCAGACCGGCATCAACCTGCCGTCGCTCTTCTCGGGGACCTGGAAGCTCCAGCCCAGTGTCTCGATCGTCAACCAGACGTCACAGGCGAGCTTCCGCATCCGCAACCAATTCACGGGCGGGCAATGGGTGCAGCAGGGCAAGCGCCTGCAGTTCAGCGCCAGTCTCTCGCCCACGTTTTTCGGATTCTTCCCGGGGATCGGTCCCATCGCGCGGATTCGCCACTCGGTGTCGCCGAGCGTGAGCTACGCCTACGCTCCCGGCACGCAGGTGTCCGCCGAGTTCGCCCACGCCGTCGACCCCAGCGGACGCAACTTTAGGGCGCTGAGCGACCCGCAACAGACGATCAGCCTGGGCCTGTCGCAGAACTTTGAAGCCAAGCTCAAGCCACCCCCGGGCGATACCACGGGGCACGCGGAGCGCAAGCTCCGCCTGCTCAACATCAGTACCAGCTCGTTGTCGTACAACTTCGAGCAGGCCAAGCAGCCCCACCACACCGGTTGGCAGACGCAAATCCTGACCAACACGCTCGCGTCCGATCTCCTGCCGGGGTTCAACTTCACTATGACCCACGACCTGTGGAACGGTCAGGTGGGCACCGACAGCGCGAGGTTCGACCCGTTTCTGACGAACATCCAGGCCGGCTTCACGATCACGCCCGCCACCATTCGCGGGATCACCAGCCTGTTGGGCCTGGGCGGCAAGGCGCCCGCCAATGCGCCTCCCACCCCGCCGCCGCCCGCGGGCACGCCGGGGCAGCCGGGCGTGTCCCCGGGGGGAGGGCAGTTCGGGAACCTGGGATTCCAGGGACCGGGGGCATTTCCCGCGGGCGGCGCGGGATCTGGATTCAACCTGTCGGTGACCTACACCAGGTTGCGGACCCGGCCCCATGCTGCCGATACACTGCCGACGGGCGTGTTCATTCCGACCGGCACGGGCGGGAACCAGCAGGTGACCTTCCACCTCTCGTTCCAGCCCACGGCGCACTGGTCGGCGAACTGGAGCTCGAGCTACGATTTCGACACTCGCCAGTTCGGCATGCACGCCATTCAGCTGGAACGCGACCTGCACCGCTGGCACGCCAGCTTTTCGTTCAACAAGACGCCCACCGGCAGCTTCGCGTTCAGCTTCTACGTGTCGCTGCTGGACCAGCCCGACATCAAATTCAACTACGAGCAGTCGTCGCTCACGCGGTGACCGTCCCCTGGAGATGACACCGCCGGCGGGTTGGTCGACGGCAAGTGACCAGCCACGCGCCACTTACCCCTAGGCACGGTGCCTGCCTAGGCACTCACCCAAACCGCTTCCCGAGGCTCTCATGCCGCGCTCGTCGTCATACATCCTCGCCGTCGCTCTGCTCTTCGGCATCGCGTGCCAGAACAGCACGACGAACCTTTCCGGCTCCCTGCCGCCCCCCCAGAACCTCGGGTATCAGCTCGACGCGAGCGGCGATCCCAACGCGCCCGCCGGGATCCTGCTCGTGTGGGACGACATCCCGAGTGGGGATATCGCTGCCCTCGCGAGCTACCGGGTGTACTCGCGCGCCAGCGCGTCGGGGTCGTTCCAACTGCGCGGCGAGACCAGCTCCAATACGTTCCACGACAACGGCGTGCCGCACCTTCAGTATGCGGTCACCGCCGCGGATGTGAACGGTGGCGAGAGCGATCTCAGCAACATCGTGACGGTAAACGAGTACTTGCAGACCGGCGCCCCGTCGGCGTTCGTGGGCATCTCGCTCGACAGCGCGATCCACCTCGACTGGCACGATACGCCCAACCTGTCACGTCTCAAGTGGTATCGGGTGTACAGCTCGGACTATGTTCCCGGGTCGAACCCCTGCATGAACTGGGTCCTCGAGGGCACCACGGTCTCGCACGAGTTTCTCGCGGCGCAGCTCCCGAATGGCGTGACGCGCTGCTTCGACGTCTCGGCGGTCGACACGCTGGGCTACGAGAGTCTGGGCGCGGGGGTGTGGACGGACACGCCCCGTCCCGATGCGCGCAACGTCCTCGTGTGGGCGGTCGGCGTGAACACTCCGGCAGCGGGGTTCCGGTTCTGGAACGACGCCAACGGCGGGCTGGGGCTGGTGCAGGCGGGGACCCGGACCGACATCGACTTCTCCGTGTTCGTAGATCCGGGCGACTCGACGCTCTGGTTTGTCCCGGCGTTCACGGGAGACTCACTGCTCCTCTATTCCAACTCGCCCGTGGCGGACCTCACGTCGATCGACCTCGCTCCCGCGACCGGCTACAGCCGAGACACGATCCAGGCGGTGCCGGGCTATGGCTACGTGTTCAAGCGGGTCGAGAGTGGCCTGGTCCATTACGCGGCCCTGCGGGTCACGGCCGTGAGCCGTCAGTACGTGATCTTCGATTGGAGCGTGCAGACGGATCCGGGGAACCCGGACCTGACGCCCCGCCGCTCAGCGACCACCAGGCAGACGGTAGCATCCAGATAGACGGGTAGACGGGTAGACGTCGAGCGGTGGTTAGGCACGAGTGAGCAGCTAGGCTGCTCCCTCGCCCCTGGCGACCGCTCGACGTCTACCCGTCTAGCCGTCTAGCTTTCTTCCTCACATGCCCACCCTTGTCACCCTGGACGGCCGTTCCCTCTCCATCGCGGACGTCGTCGCCGTCGCCCGCGGCGTCGCGCCCGTCGCCATCGCGCCGCACGCTCTGGCGAGTGTGGGCGCCTCCCGCCGGGCGGTCGAGACCGCCGTCGCCCGGGGCGACACCATCTACGGCGTCAACACCGGCTTCGGCAAGCTGGCGCACGTGCGCATCAAGCCCGACCAGGCGCGCGATCTGCAGCTCAATCTGATCCGCAGCCACGCATCGGGTGTGGGAGAACCGCTGCCCGTCGACGCCGTGCGGGCGATGATGCTGTTGCGCGCCAACGTGCTGTTGCGCGGCACGAGCGGGGTGCGCGCGGTCCTTCCGGAGCTGATCGTCGGCATGCTGAACGCGCAGGTGCACCCGCGCGTCCCCTCGCAGGGGAGCGTCGGGGCGTCGGGAGATCTCGCCCCGCTCGCGCACCTCGCGCTCGCCATGATCGGGGAGGGGGAGGACGGACCGGCGCTGCGAGCCAGGCGGCTCGAGCCGATCACCCTGGAAGCGAAGGAGGGGTTGGCGTTCGTCAACGGCACGCAGGCCCAGACCGGGC
>Ga0209238_1001092_pt1 | contig 10354 bp, 10 predicted proteins | sample GraSoi013_1_20cm_FD_185823 | JGI IMG/M metagenome (GOLD analysis project Ga0209238, IMG submission 185823) | Grasslands soil microbial communities from the Angelo Coastal Reserve, California, USA - Sample 10_02_2013_1_20cm (SPAdes) (version 2) | ecosystem: Environmental > Terrestrial > Soil >...
TGCGCTCGGGTCGGACGGCGAGTCGTGGGTCGACGGCCGGCCGTGGAACGCGTCGGACGTGGCTGACGCGGTCCGCGCGGCGGCCGGTCCCGGAGCTCGTCTCGTTCGCAACATCCCCGGTGACGTCTTCGACGTCCTTCCCCTCAGCATCCTGACCGACGGCGCCATCGACTCACTCGGTGTCGATCGACGACGCCTGAGGCCGAACATCCTGGTCGGCGGCGCCGAGGGCCTGGCCGAGCGGGCGTGGCCCGGCCGGCGTCTCGCGATCGGTGACGCGATCGTCGGCGTGCGCAAGCTGCGAGGACGGTGCGTGATGACGACCTACGATCCCGACACCCAGGAGCAGGACCTCGGCGTGCTGCAGCGGATCGTCAGCGACTTCGGCGGCCGGATGGCCCTCGACTGCTGGGTGATCGCTCCCGGGCCCGTCGCGGTGGGCGACGAGGTGACGCTGCTCGAGTGAGCGCGGCGTCGAGCGAGCCGCCGGACTCGCGCACCGCGCGGGCGGCGGCGCTCGGCGAGCATCCCGTGCGCACGATGACGATCGCGACGCGCACGCGGCCACCGGATGCGGTCAACGCGCGCCGCGCCCGCGGGCGCGACACGCGGGCAAGCTCGGCGACCAGACGCAGCGCGCGCTCGCGCAGCTTCCGCGACCGTGGCTGGACATCGATCATCCGGTTGCCGTGCACGCGCCCGAGCCGACTCATGCTCGCCGTGGTCAGCGTGTTCAGGACGAGCTTCGTCGCGGTGCCGGCCTTGAGCCGCGTGGAGCCGGCCAGCACCTCCGGTCCGGGCGTGGGCGCAATCACCACCCTGGCGCCGACACCGCGCGCGCTCGCCGGATTGCACACGACGACCATCGTCGCCGCGCCCAGGCGGCGGCCGGCGGCGAGGGCTCCACGCACGAACGGCGTGACGCCACTCGCCGACACGCCGACGACCACGTCACCGCGTCGCACGCGCCGCCGGACCGCGCGGGCGCCCGCGCGAGCGTCGTCCTCGGCGCCCTCGCGCGAGCGGAACACCGACGAGCGGCCGCCGGCCATGATCGCCTGAACCAGCGACGGCGGCGTGCCGAAGGTCGGCGGACACTCCGCAGCTTCGAGGACGCCCAGCCGGCCACTGGTCCCCGCCCCGACGAAGAACAGCCGTCCACCGGCCGCGAGGGCGGCGACGATGGCGTCGACCGCGCGCGCGATGGCGTGCCGCACGCGGCCCACGGCGCGGACGGCGCGCGCGTCCTCGCGATTCATGAGGCTCGCGATGGCGACGGGATCCATGCGATCGAGCGCCGCGCTGGCGCGATTGCGACGCTCGGTGGCGAGGCGATCGAAGCGGGGCGTGCGCGCCATGCCGCACGCATCCTAGCCGGTTTCGCCGCCGATGTCGGCTACCATCGGAAACGTGAGCGTCGAGACCGGGCTGGACGTGCTGGTCCGTCGGCGCGGCTCGCTGCTCCGCGGCCGCCGCTTCGGCCTGGTCGCCCACCAGGCGTCGGTCGACTCGCGTCACGAGCACGCCGCCACGCTGCTGGCCGATCTCCCGCGGGCGCGCCTGGTCCGTCTCTTTGCTCCCGAGCACGGCCTGTGGGGAGCGGCGCAGGACCACGCGCCGATCGCCGGGACGCGCGATCCGGTCACTGGTCTGCCGGTCGTGAGCCTCTACGGCGAGCGCCGGGCGCCGACGCTCTCGATGCTGCGCGGCCTCGATGCGCTCGTCGTGGATCTGCAGGACGTCGGCTCGCGCTATTACACGTTCGTGTGGACGATGGCGCTCGCGATGCCGGTGTGCGCCCGCGCCGGCGTGCCCGTCATCGTGCTGGACCGGCCCAATCCTCTCGGCGGCACGGTGGAAGGCAACGTCCCCGATCCGGCGTTCGCGTCATTCGTCGGGCTCTATCCCCTGCCCACCCGCCACGGGATGACGATCGGCGAGCTGGCCGCCTACCTCAACGCCGAGCACCGTCTCGGCTGCGACCTCACCGTGATCGCCATGCGCGGCTGGCGGCGATCGATGCTGTGGGAGGACACGGGCGTGCCGTGGGTCGCGCCGTCGCCGAACATGCCGACGCCCGACACCGCGCGCGTCTATCCGGGCGGGTGTCTGTACGAGGGCACGAATCTCTCGGAAGGCCGGGGCACGACGCGGCCGTTCGAGTGGGTGGGCGCGCCCTACCTCGATGCCCACGCCTTCGCCGACGATCTCAATCGCCGCCGGCTGCCCGGCGTCCACTTTCGCCCGGCGCGCTTCGTCCCGACGTTCCACAAGTGGGCGGGACGACTCTGCGGCGGCGTCCAGATCCACGTGACGCACGCCGCGTCGTTCAAGCCGTTCATCACCGGATTGGCCGTGGTGGCGAGCGCGCGCCGATTGGGGCGACGCGCATTCCGCTGGCGGCGGCCGCCGTACGAGTTCGAGCACCGGAAGCTGCCGTTCGACATCCTGTGCGGGACGGACACGGTACGCCGCGCGATCGAGCGCGGAGAGCCGCTGGCGACGCTGGAGCGACGGTGGCAGCCGGCGCGGGCCCGCTGGCTCGCGCGGCGGGCGCGCTGGCTCACCTACCGCTGAGAGGCTAGTTCGAGAACAGTCCCGTGAAGAAGTTCTTTACGGTGCCCCCGAGGGAGTTGGCGCTCTCCTTGACGTTGCCTTCCTTCAGATTGCCCCAGAATCCCTTGGCCTGAGGCTCGGCCGCCTTGCCGGCGTCCTTGAACTTCTCGCCGGTGAACTTTGCGCTCTCGGCGACCGTCTTGCCGACACCCTTGGCCGTCTCCTCCACGCCGTCGCCAAGCTTGCCCTGCCCGATCTTCTTCGCGCCCGACTCGACCTGGCCCGCCGCCGCCTTCACCTTGGACTCGTCGGCAGCGCTGGCGGGCAGCGTCCAGGCGACGACGGCGCCCACGGCCAGCGCACTGATCATTCGCCTCATGCTCGTACCTCCTGACCATCGTGGTCGATCGATTTCATGATACCGCCGCCGGCCGCCCCAAAAAGCGGACGGCCCGCCCCACCGCGGAGGTGAGGCGGGCCGTGTGATGGTTGCGCTGGAGCTAGCTGGTGTAGCCGCGCGAGCGCATGCAGGCCCCGTAGGCATCGCGGTAGCGCTCGTCGTGCTTTTTGTTCTCGTTCAGGCCGTAGAGTGTCCCGGCGCCGGCGCCAACCAGGCCGCCGATGGCCGCGCCCTTGCCGGCGCCCTTGCCACCATCGGCGATCGCTCCGCCGCCGGCGCCCACCGCGGCACCGAGCAGCGCGCCGAGGCCCGCATCCTTGACGGTGTCGACCTTCTTGTCGCGGCTTCCGCTCTGCTGGGCCGCGTACTGATTGCAGGCTTCGACGGAGGCCTGCAGCGACGGCTGAGTCGGCGCCGAGCTCACCACCCGCGGCGCCGAGGCCACCTGCTGGCGTGCGGCCTGGCGCGCCGTGGCCGGAGACGCGGCCGGCGACTGGGCCGCCTTCCTGTCATCGAACGCTCGGTCTTCGACCTTCTCCTTCGACGAGCCCGTCCAGTTCGCAACGACGAGGCCGGTCACAAGAGCCGTCGTCATGATGAGGGCCATCCCGATCGCGGTCAGCTTCCAGGGATTCATCCGTGGGCCTCCTTTCGTGTTCATGGCTCAAGTTGGCAAACAGACCAACCGCTTGCCGTGGGATGGATTGCAGCGTGTGTGCCAGACTCAGGAGCACGGACTCGCACGCATTCGCGCGGAGTTATGGAACAGGGCTGGCATCCGTGCACGTCTCCGTGTCACGTCCGCGACAGAGTGTTGCGCGCTTTACTCGACGGGCTGGCGGCCCCGGTCCGCGTAAAATCGCGATGTGAGCGACTTCGAAGACCTCGTCGGCGAACGACTGATGATCGGACTTCCGGGCGCGACGCTCCGTGATGAGGACGTGCGACTCTTTCGCGACACGCGCGCCGCCGGCCTCATCCTCTATCGGCGCAACTTCGAGTCTCCCGCGCAGCTCGCGGCGTTGCTCGGAGGGCTCGAGTCGGCGCTCGGGCGGCGGCTCCTGGTCGCGACGGATCACGAGGGTGGCCGCATCGTGATGCTGGGACGCGGCGTGACGATCTTCCCCGACAACCTCGCCGTCGGCACCGCCGGCGAAGAGACGTTCGCGCATCGCGAGGGCCTGATCGAAGCGCGTGAGCTGCGGCGGCTGGGCGTCGATCTGAGTCTCGGCCCCGTGCTGGACGTACTGACCGAGCGCTACAGCCCCAACATCGGCATCCGCTCGTACGGGAAGGATCCCAAGATCGTGAGCCGCTATGGCGTGGCCCGGATCCGCGGCATGGCGCGCGGTGGCGTCGCCGCCTGCCCGAAACACTTCCCCGGCAAGGGCCACTCGCCGCTCGACGCGCACCTGCGCCTGCCCCGCATCGAGTCCACCTGGGACGAGATGCACGGCACCCATCTGCCTCCGTTTCTCGACGCGATCGCGGCCGGTGTCGAGTGCGTGATGACCTCACATCCCGTCTACCCGAACCTGGACCCCTCCGGCGTGCCAGCGACGTTCTCGCGCCTGATCGTGGAGAATTACCTGCGCGGCCAGGTTGGCTTCCGCGGCGTCATCGTCTCGGATGATCTGGAGATGGGCGCGGTGAGCGAGACGTGCCCCATCGGTGAGGCGGCGGTACGCACCGCCGATGCCGGTCACGACCTGCTCCTCGTCTGCCACACCGAGCCGGCCCAGCGCGCCGCCGCCAGCGCGCTGGTCGACGCGTACCGCACGGGCCGTCTGCCCTGGCGCGGCCTCGAGGCGGCGGCTCAGCGCGTGCGAAAGCTCCGCGAATCCCGCGGACCGCGATCAGAGGGCGGCACGCCGGCGCCCGAGCCCGAGGGCCCTCCACTGGCGATGGCGATCGCGACCCGAGCGGTGACGGTCGTGTCGCCGGGACAGCCCGGATTCCGTCGCGCCCTGAACGAGCGCGTCACCGTGATCTTTCCCCGATTCTCGGAGCTGGCGCCCCGGATCACCATCGAGCCCGAGGTGGCCCAGGAGACTCAGTACGTCGGCGACACATTCGCTCGCGCCGGCATCCATCCCGAGACCGTGGTCGTCGCGATCGAGCCGACGCCTGACCAGATCGCTCACGCCGCCGACCGCGCCGCCGCCGCCGATGCCACCGTGCTCTTCCTCTACGACGCCCACCTGTATGCGTCGAATCGCGCGCTGCTCGACGCCGTCCGTGCCAGGGCTCGCGCTCTGGCCGTCGTCCTGCTGCGCGATCCGTACGACGCCGCGCTGCTGTCGCCGCAGACGCTCGGCATCACCGCCTACGGCTGGCGCCGGTGCCAGCTCGACGCCGTCATCGCCCGCCTGTGTCATTGACAGGGCACGGGCACCCGGGCTCACGGATAGTTCAAGCGATGGGGGCTACGCCCCCCTCGTGGTCCCCCGGCGTGCCCCGCCGCGATTACCGTCGCCGCTCGTTCGCTCGCGCGATCAGCGTTGCGACTCCGCGGGTTCCGGGGGCTGCCGGGTTGACCCTCGGCCGGCCAGGTCGCGAAAGAATTTCCAGGTAACGCGTTACCGTCCGGATGGGACGGCGCGCGCCAACTCCGCGCCGCGAGAGCGACGCGCGTCGGGGCATGGCTCTTGCGAACGCCTCACGGGAACCGCATGAAGACCCTCGGCGACGTCTTCGACGATCAGTGCCGGCGGGCGCCCGACGTGCCCGCCGTCGTCTCGGGCGCGACGCGGCTGACCTTCGCCGATCTGCACCGCTGGTCGGCTCAGCTCTCGCTGACCATGGCTCCGCACGTGAGCCCCGGCCAGCGCGTCGCTCTCTTGCTCCCGGTCGAAGCCGCCCTCGCCGCCGCAGCGGTCGCAGTGACGCGGGTCGTGGGCGTGGTGGCGCCACTCGACACGGCCAGTCCGGTGCCCGAGCTGACCGCTCAGCTCGCCGAGCTCGACCCGGCCGCGCTGGTGACCGACGCCGACGGGGTGGCGTCGGCCATCGCGGCCACGAGTGATCTGTCTCAGCCTCCCGCGCTCGTCCTGCTGCACGCGGGTGAAGCCGATGTCATCGAGCGGCGCGCGACGCCGGCCCGCGCGCTCTCGAGCGACGACTCGCCGCCCCTGCTCCAGCTCGTCGCGCACTCGCCCGGCCACCGGGGTCACGTCGTCCGCTCGCACGCGCGCGTCCTCGCCGAGTGGAAGGCGCTGCGCGATGCCCTCGACATCGAAGCGGGCGATCGCATCCTCGGCTGCAGCGGGCTCCACTCCACGCTGTTCGCGGCGCTCTGCGCAGGCGTGACGTTCTACGCGGGGCAGACACTGCCGCCGCGCGAGGTCCTGGCGCTGCTCGAGCGCGAGGACATCACGGTCCTCGAAGGCGTGTCGCCACTGTTCGCGACGCTCGCGGACTTGCCGGGCCGCGGGAAGAACGATCTGCGATCTCTGAGAGTCGTCGTCTCGTCGCGCGCACCCGTGGCCGGTGCCGAGGCGTCGGCCTTTCACCGTCGGTTCGGGCTGAGCCTGCGCCAGGTCTACGGATCGGCGGTGACCGGTGCGATCAGCGTGAACGGCGAGCCCGGCGCCGGGACCGCGCCTGGCTCGATCGGTCGTCCGCTCGCCGTGGCCAGCCCGTTCGCGGCCACGGAGTTTCTCGACGATCCCGCCGCGACCGCGGCGAGGTTCCGCGACGGCTACTTTCTCTCGGGCGACGTCGGGGCGCAAGCCTCGGGAGGCACGATCGCGATCACCGGCTGGCGGTCCTGAGGGGTTCCGCGCTCCGGGAACCAGCCGGCAGCGAGAACAGCAGCGCGAGAACGATCGTTCCTGCGGTGCCGACGATCACCAGCCAGGACCAGCCCAGTGCCAGGCGCTTGGTCTCGATCAGCAGCAGCAGGACGAGGTTCACGAGCGCCATCGCTATCATCGCCATGACGTTGGCCCCGTCGGCCACGCGCTTGTGCGAGAGCAGCCCGAGCAGGAACACACCGAGCAACGAACCCGACGTCACGCCCGCGATCTTGAACACCGTCCACAGCATCTGGCCGGGCACGAAGGCGAAGCCCCAGGCCAGCACGGCGAGGACGATGCCGAAGAGCAGGACGGCGACCCGCGACACGCGGAGGTAGTGAGCCTCGCTGCGGCCGCGCACGATGAGCGGCCGGTAGATGTCGGTGACGAACGAGGCGGCCAGCGAGCCCAGCGGCGAATCGATCGACGAGAGCACGATCGCCGCCAGCATGAACCCTCGCAGCACTTCCGGCATCGCCGACCTGACGAAGTGGGGAAGGATCTCGTCCGCGCGCCCGAGGGCCGGAGCCGGATGCTGCGTGTAGTACGCGAAGAGCCCGGCGCCCAGCCCGAGGTAGATGATCAGGGTCACCAGCGTGCCGATCGGCGTGAGGGACAGCGTCCACTGGCTCTCCCGCCGCGTCTCCACCGTGAGCAGGCGCTGCATGAGGTCGTGGTCGGTGCCGAAGGCCGCCATGGAGCCGATCAGGCCGTTGAGGACGGCCACCCAGACGATGTTGGGATTGGTGAAGATCCGGCTCCAGAATTCCGGCGCGCCCGGCGCCGGACCCCAGTTGATCACGTTCAGCCGGCCCGCCTCGTACGCCGTATGGAGCACGGCGCCGGCGCCACCGTCGATGCGCGAGACGAGGAAGCCGAGGGTGACGGCGCCCGCGACGAGGAACATGACCGCCTGGAAGACGTTGGTCCACACGACGGCCTTCACGCCGCCCGTCGCGATGTAGAGGATCGACACGACGCTGAAGATCACGATGGTCGGCACCAGCGACCAGCCCATCAGGTACCCGACCGCGAGCGCCGTCATCGTCAGGCGCGCCCCGGAGCCGGCCAGGCGGGTGATGAAGAAGAAGATCGACGCCGTCACCTGGCTCTTCTGGCCGAAGCGATGGAGCAGGAACTGGTAGATCGTCGTGACCTCGTAGCGATAGAAGGCCGGGATGAAGATGAAGGCGACGGCCCACTTGGCCAGGCTCGAGCCGATGAAGAACTGGACGTACTCCCAGTTCTCGCTGTAGGCGGTGGCGGGGACGGAGATGATCGTCACGGCGCTGATCTCGGTGGCCAGGAACGACAGGCAGGCGGCCCACGCGGGCACGCGGCGGCGGGCGAGGAAGAAGTCGACGGTGTCGTGCTGCTCGCCGGTGAGGCGAAAGCCGATGTAGAGCAGCAGGCCGAGCGACCCGGCCAGGACGGCGTAATCCGGCCAGGTGAGCGCGCTCACGGACGTGGCGGCCACGCCCCATCATACCCGGGGGACGTCGAGAAGCTTAGCTCTTACCGCTGACGGCGAGGACGTCGATGCGCTTCTTGCGGAGCCGCTCGATCAGCTCCTCGTAGGACGAAGACTGGATCACGCGGTTGAACTCGCTGCGGTAGGTCGAGACGAAGCTGACCCCGTCGATGAGGACGTCGTAGACCTTCCAGCGCCCGTCGATCTCGTGCATCCGGTAGTCGAGGGCGGTGTCGGTCCGCCGGCGGGTGATGATGCGGGAGCGCACGGTCGCATAGTTGCCGTCCACGACCTCGCCCGTGTAGACGATCTTCTCCCCAGAGTAGGTCTCGATCTTGCCCACGTACGAGCGCTCGAGGAGGTCGGTGAAGAGCGACGTGAACTCCGTCTGCTCGGCCCGGGTGCGGCCCGCCCAGTGCCGGGACAGCGCGCGCCGCGCGACCTCGTCGAAGTCGAAGAGATCGGTGGCGATGCGACGGATCTCGCCGCGGACGCGCTCGGCGTTCGGGCCCACCGCCGTCAACGCCTCACCCGGCTGGTTGAACTTGGCTTCTTCGAGCGTGGCGATGACGCGCGCGACGGCCCCCTGGACCACGTCCCGAGGCATGACCGCCGGCGAGGCGGCCGCGGACGCAACGAGGAACCACGCTGCGAGCACTTTGGTCATGTGTGGGTGCAGACCTCTGGCCCGCTTTTTCACGCATCTACTGTGCCAGCGGTGAATCGGGGGCTAAGCGGCTGATTTCGAGACCGTGCCGAAGCGGCTCGTGCCGCACAATACGGGACAGGAAGTCACGCCATGTCTATGATTCGACACAACGAAGGGCGTTTGGTCGTCGGAGTGGACCTGGGCGGAACCCAGATCCGCGTCCTCGCCCTCACCGATGGGCGCCCGTGCGGACGATACCAGGGGGCCACGACCGACGAAGACGGTCTTGGAAATCTTTTACGTAAGCTCTGGAAGCGTCAGCAGTGGTCAGCACGCACCGTGGCGGCCCTCGTCGTTGCCGCCAAGGGCATCTGGACCGAGGGCGAGCGCCGAAGCCTGGCGCAGCGCCTGGATGGCCTCGCGGGCCAGGTCCTGGTCGTGCCGGACGCTCAGGCGGCTCTCCTCGGCGCGCTCGATGGGCAGGCTGGCGTACTGATCCTCGCTGGAACCGGGTCGATCGCCGTTGGTCGCGACGACCGTGGCCGCTGGACGCGCGCCGGTGGGCTCGGACCGCTTCTGGGCGACGAGGGCTCGGGGTTCTGGCTCGGCCGCGAATGGCTGCGGGCGATCTCCCGGGGCGAGGACATCCTTCCCGCGCTCGCGCTCCTCCGCTCGCGGAACCCCGTCGGTCGGATTGCGGCGCTGGCACCCGGCGTCATCCGACGCGCGCGTCGCGGCAATCGGGACGCCAGGCGCATCGTGAGCGTCGGCCAGGCGGCGCTGGCCGCGCACATCGTGGACATCGCACGACGGCTCCACCTCTCGTCCCCGGTGCTGGTGTCGTGGGCGGGCAGCGTCCTCGGCGACGACTGGTACCGGGCTGGCGTCGGTCGCGCCCTGGCCCGCGTCGGGCTGCGGGCGCGCTGGGTGGCGCCGGCTCGCCCGCCAGTCGCCGCGGCTGCCCGGCTCGCCGAGCATCTCGCCGGTAAAAATTCCCCGGCGACACGCAAGAATTCCCGATGAGCCGGCGGCGCTGCCTCGTGATCACCGTCTGTCCGAACGAGCCGGGAGTCGTGGTCCTGCCGCTCGAGCGCGGTGGCCGGGCGCGGCGGCTCGATGCCCAGGCCGTGGCCCATCACCTGGCGGCGCTCGCGGCAGCGCGCGGTGTCCAGGACCGCGTCACCCTGCGCTCGGCGTGCGCCGGGGGATGCACGAGCGACGGCCCCAACGTCGGCGTCACGATCTACCCCGAGCCACACCGGGGCGAAGGAGCCGACCACGTGGCGATCGGCTGGAAGACCTACGTGTACTCGTTACCTCAGCTGGACTGTCTCGCCCGGATCATCGACGAGAACTTGAGGCCGCGAACCTGACGGGCGAGAGCGAAGGCGCGTCGAGAATTCGACTGAATAAATCGGTAAGACGACCGCCGCCGCCTCGCACCTCGACCAGCCCACCCACGGAGCGAGCCGGCCTCGCCG
>Ga0209238_1001093_pt1 | contig 10350 bp, 10 predicted proteins | sample GraSoi013_1_20cm_FD_185823 | JGI IMG/M metagenome (GOLD analysis project Ga0209238, IMG submission 185823) | Grasslands soil microbial communities from the Angelo Coastal Reserve, California, USA - Sample 10_02_2013_1_20cm (SPAdes) (version 2) | ecosystem: Environmental > Terrestrial > Soil >...
CTGGTATTACGTTTTCAATTACTTGCCCGTTGGTAGCCCTCCTTGCGGCGGGCAATATTTTGACTATGCTTGAAGTGTGCTGACAATTTTCACGATCCCCAAGGCGTTCAAAGGGCACATTGGTCTTATCCAGCGCAATGCGATTGAGAGCTGGACGAAGCTGGAGCCGCGTCCGGAAATCATCCTTCTGGGAAACGATGAAGGAACGATGGAGGTGGCGCAGGAGTTTGGCTTACGACACTTGCCGAACGTGGCGACGAACGAACACGGCACGCCGCTGCTGAGCGATATGTTCCGGCAGGCGGAGGCGGCGGCCGGTTCGTCCTGGATGTGCTACGTCAACGCGGACATTATTCTCTTGAACGACTTTTTGCGCGCGGCTGAGATAGTACAGAGAAGATTCCCAAAGTCGCTGATGGTGTCGAAAAGGGTAGACCTCGACGTCAGCGAGAAACTTGATTTCGATTCCAGATGGGAAGAAGGCATTAGACGGCGCAGCAAGGCCAACGACAAAGGGGAAGACCACACCAGCATAGACGTGTTCGCTTTTGCGAAGGGCCTCTACGCGGGTATCCCCGATTTCGCAATCGGGCGGCTGTGGTTTGATCACTGGCTGATCAAAGCGGTGCGGGAGCAAAACCTGCCGGTGGTGGATGCATCTTTGCTCGCGCCGGTGTTCCACCAGAATCATGATTACACTCACGTGGCCGGCGGCAAGGAACAAGTGTGGAACGGTGAGGAACAGGAACGGAATTATCAGCTTTATGGCAGGGTGAAGGACTCGTACACGCTGCTGGATGTGACGCACAAGCTTACGCGGGGCGGGGCATTACGAAGGGCGCGCTTGCGCAAGCCGTTGTTCAAGATTAGGCGATTCGCGTGGGATATTTTAGTGCGGCGAACAGCGGCGTTTCGGAAAGTGCTGGGGCTGCGCAGGGGATTCAGACAGACAGCGAACGATCAGAGCTCCTGAACATCGCTGGTGGATTTTATGGCTTGGCCTTGCCGTTGCTGAAGAGTCTTAAGGAATCCGGAGGAAGGCGGCGTCATGTTTTGGTGGGGTCTGGTCCTGGTTGTTCTCGCGACTCCTTTCCTTCTATATGGATTGTTGCGTTGGGCATCCTCGGACGAAGGTATCGACCGCGAGATCTCAAAGGAACGCTTTCGGGCGGAGCAGGAATTGAGAGGTCTGCGGCGCTCCGGCGGAGGCGATCTCGGTGCAAGTCCCCCCACCGACAAAGTCTGACGTTTCGCTGATTGCAGGCTTCCTGCCGGCACTTTCTCACGTTAAACTTAGGGCCTCTCTCAGGAGGCGCATGGTTTCGACAATATCGGTTATTGGTTTGGGCAAACTCGGCTCGCCTATCGCAGCTTGTTTTGTGGCGCGCGGTTTTCAAGTCATCGCGGTAGATATAGATGCACAGAAAGTGGACGCCATCGGCCGCGGGGTGCCTCCCGTGCACGAGCCCGGACTCGCGGAGCTTCTCCAGGAATCCAAAGGGCGCCTTCTCGCGACGCAGGACACCGAAGCGGCAGTCCGAGATTCCGAGGCCACGTTCATTGTCGTCAGCACTCCCAGCGAAGCGGACGGCGGGTTTTCACTTCGGTATGCCATTCCCACTTGCGAAGCCATCGGCCGCGCGTTGCGCAACAAAGACTCCTATCATCTCGTGGTGCTTACCAGCACGGTGATGCCCGGTTCCACCGGCGGGGAAATCAAGTCCGCGCTCGAACGCGCCAGCGGCAAGCGCTGCGGCCAGGACTTCGGGCTGTGCTACAGTCCCGAATTTATCGCACTCGGGACCGTGATCCGCGATTTCTATTATCCCGATTTTCTTTTGATCGGCGAGTCCGATCCTCGCGCTGGGGACCTTCTTTCGGATGTCTACGCGCGGACTCGCAAGAACTCTCCCACGATAGCGCGCATGAATTTCATTAACGCGGAAATCACCAAGCTGGCGGTCAACACGTACATCACCACCAAAATCAGCTATGCCAATATGCTTGCCCGTCTGTGCGAGAAACTTCCCGAAGCCGATGTCAGCGTGGTTACCTACGCGCTGGGACTCGATTCGCGGATCGGCTCCAAGTATTTGAAGGGCGCGGTCAGCTATGGCGGCCCCTGTTTTCCTCGCGACAATCGCGCCTTTGCCGCGCTGGCCGCGCGCAGCGGCGCCTTCTCCGATCTTGCCGAAGCCACGGATCGTTTCAACCGCGCCCAGATCGCGGCCCTGGCAGGGCTTGTAAAATCCCATCAATCCGGGAGCCTTCCGGTTGGAATCCTTGGCCTTGCGTACAAACCAAACACGGATGTAATCGAAGAATCCTTTGGGCTGCTGCTTGCCCTTGAGCTGGCTTCAGCCAATCTCCCGGTCGTGGTCTTCGATCCTTCCGCCGATTTGCCTCGCGCTTTCGCCGCGCATAAATCCGTGCGCGTTGCGGCTTCCGCGGAGGACTGCATCGCGCAATCCGGAATCGTCGTCCTCGCTACTCCCTGGCAGCAGTTCTGCGATCTCGCCAGCTCGGCATGGATGCAGCCGTTCCGCTCGGGCCCGAGTTTTAATGCCACGCGGCGCGTGGTCATCGATTGCTGGCGCGCTCTTCCGCACCTGGAAGGCTCGCAAAACGTTCACTACATCCGCCTGGGGGCGCCATCCCCCGCACCGCATACCGCGACCGCCAGCATTTCAGCGGACTAGACGCGGGATTTCGCCGTGGCGGAACCCGTCCACCAGGCAGGTGGCAGCGGGCATCCCGGGAATTGCTATTGCCATTTCGCTAATACGGTGTAACATGCCGCCACAGAATTATCTAATATAAGAATATAACGCCTGTGCTTACTATATTCACGACTGCAAAACCCTTCCGCGGGCACATCGGGATCATTCAGCGCAACGCGCTGCAATCGTGGAAGGCCCTTCATCCGGCCGTAGAGATCATCCTCTTTGGCGCCGATGAAGGGGCGGCCGATGCCGCGCAAGAATTAGGACTTCACCACGAGCCGCACGTGGAGCGCAACGAGCACGGCACCAAGCGGCTGGACTATTTGTTCGCGCGAGCGCAGCTCATCGCGAAGCATGACGTCCTCTGCTACGTCAATTGCGACATTATCCTGATGCCGGACTTGCGTCGTGCGATCGAGCGTGTCCATGCGATGCACCGGGAATTTCTAATGGTTGGCCGCCGCTGGGATACGAGGATTACAGAACCGCTGGCGTTCGAGCGCCATGAATGGCAAACGGAACTGCGAAGTGCTGCATTGGGGCTGGGCAAGCGGTGCACCTCCGAATGGATCGATTACTTCGCGTTTACACGTGGCCTTTATGGACCGGACATACTCCCGTTTGTGCTGCGCGTCTTCTGGGATAACTGGCTTGTTTGGAAAGCGCTGGATTCGGGGAAGCCAGTCATCGATGCATCGCGCGTGGTGATGGCCGTACACCAAAATCACGATTACAGCTACCATCCACAAGGGAAAGCCGGAGTCTGGAACGGAGAAGAAGCAGGCCGCAACGCGGAGCTTGCGGGTGGTTGGCGCCATCTTCGCACCATCGCCGATGCCACGGAGGTGCTCACGCCGGAGGGGCTGAAGTCTAATGTGCTGCGCCACTGGTCCGCAGTGAGGCGCTACGTGAGGCAAGCGGGACGTGTGCTGCGGAACGACGTTTGGCACACTATTTGGTTCGGGGTTCTAAATCTCATCCGCCCTGTCCGACGGTCCCTCGGTCACAAGTTTTAATCTGCTTGGAGGCCGGAACGACATGTTTGCCGCTTGTTACTACAAAAGAAATATGTTGCATTATTAGCGTGTCGTAATTAGTATCCGCATACCATAAGCAGTAAGTACCGCCGTCCCCCTGTTCCCAAGTATTTCCGTCGCTGGCGCTGGCAGCCGAGTTGCCTGATGCGGTGACACGTCGGCTTCTGCGGCAGCGGGCGCATTCCGCCACGCCGAGCCCGACTCCGGAAGAGTGCTGCGGCAAGGAAGCCGACCGATGAATACCAACACACCTGGAATTTCACAGATCCGAGAGGTCGAGCCCATCCGGCCAACTGCGGAAATGACCATCCATTTGACGCCATTCGACCGGAAAGAGTACCGGGAACTGATTGATGCGCGAGGCGAAACAATACGGCGAATCGTCGCCAAGCTGAAACCCGCGCTGGAGCTTTCATATGCCGCAGACGCAGGCTGCGGCGTGGGATTTTTCTCACAAACTCTTGTGGAGTGTGGCCTGAATGTGCATGGGTTCGACGCGCGTGGAGAAAACGTGGCGGAGGCACGGCGGCGATTCCCGCACATTCCGTTCGAAAAGGGCGATATTGTGGAACGTGCAATCCTGCAACTGGGCGAATTTGATCTGGTTCTGTGCTTCGGGCTTCTTTATCACCTGGAGAATCCGTTGGTCGCGATTCGCAACCTCCGCGTGCTGACCAAGAAGTGCCTCTTGCTGGAAAGCATGTGCCTGCCGGGAGAAAAAGCCTCGATGTTGCTGCGCGAGGAACCTCGCGAGCACGATCAGAGCCTTACAGAGGTGGCTTGCTATCCGAGCGAGGGCGGCTTGGTGAAGATGCTATACCGCGCGGGTTTCGGGATGGTCTATCGCGTAGTGCCCCTGCCAGATCACGAGGATTTTCGCGAGACAGCGGAACACACCCGGCGGCGCACGGTCTTGCTGGCCTCCACCATGTCGATCGATTTGGCGGGATTCCGGCTAATCCCCGAGCCGCATGAAGCAGAAGATCCCTGGTCTAAGAAGCCGGTAACGGCCACACTACCCCAACGAATCGGGCGATTCCTGGCCGCACCTGCGCGAAGGAAGTACATTACGCTGGTGAACCGAGCGCGACGGGTTTTCCCCGGGATGCCTATTCCCTTACGGCTGCCCTTCGGCGCGTGGTGGCTGGCAGAGAAGAGCGCCCTGGATCAAGAATTGATTTATGACGAGTTTGAACGGATGGAAACGGAATTTGTAATGCGATTTCTACGGAGGGACATGACTGTCGTTGATGCCGGGGCGCATCACGGGTTGTATACGTTGCTGGCATCGAAGCGCGTGGGATGGGATGGACACGTTATTGCGATCGAGCCTTCACTGCGGGAGTGTATACGGCTGGAAAAACACCTGAGGATGAACCGTTGTTCGAACACCGAACTGGTGCCTTGCGCGCTGGGAGAGAATCCTGGGGAGGAGGACCTTTATCTCGTGGACGGAGAGCAAGATTGGTGCAACAGCCTGCGGCGGCCAGCTGTCAGCGAACCCATCCACACAGTGCGGGTCCCGGTCCGACGACTGGACGACGTGCTTGCCGAATCAGGCGTGAGCAAAGTTGATTTTGTCAAGCTGGACGTAGAAGGAGCGGAACTCTCCGTTTTATACGGCGCGATGAAATTGCTGCACCGGGAATCGCGACCGGCGATACTGGCGGAGGTGCGGGACACTCGGACGCAGCCATGGGGCTACGCGGCACGAGAAATCCTCCAATTCCTGGTTCGAATGGACTACCGCTGGTTCGCCATTGCCGCAAAGGGAGCGTTGGTGCCGATTTCCTGCGACCAGGCATCGTATGACGCCAATCTGGTTGCCCTTCCCGTGGAGCGCGTGGAGGAGTTTTTCAGTCTTCTCGGGCAGCGGTAGGTGAATGCCCGGCTTTGGCCTTATCTCGAGGCAGTCAAATTGCGGGCGACTGCTGGTACTCTTTTGGTGAGGGAGCGGCCTCTTGTCTTTGATCTCAATCATTTTAGGAAAGCGATGTGTGAAATTGCGCCGCTCTTTCACGGTTTGGGCCCCACGAGGCGAGGATTGGATTCGAACCCATGAAAGTTCTGGTCACGGGCAGTAGCGGACTGATTGGTTCGGAAGCTGCCGAGCATTTCGACCGCCGGGGGCACGAAGTCGTCGGCGTGGACAACAACATGCGCCGGGTGTTCTTCGGTCCGGCGGGCGACACGCTGTGGAATCTGGATCGGCTCAAGGGTGTGACGAAGCGATTCACACACGCGGCGCTGGATATCCGCGACCGGACGGCGATGGAAGAACTCTTTCGAACGCAGCGTTTCGATTTGATTGTCCACTGCGCAGCGCAACCTTCACACGATAAAGCGCGGGAGATTCCGCTTCTTGATTTCGAAGTGAATGCGCTTGGGACAGTGAACCTTCTCGAAGCCACGCGGCAGCATTCACCCGACGCGGTGTTCGTTTTTCTCAGCAGCAACAAGGTTTATGGAGATGCGCCCAATGAGATTCCGCTGAAAGAGTTGGAGAAGCGGTACGATTACGCGCGAGCCGAGGATTTTGAGGGTATCGCCGAGACTTGCCGGATCGACCAAACGCTACATTCGCTTTTTGGCGCTTCGAAAGCAGCGGCGGACCTTGCCGCGCAAGAATATGGGCGTTACTTCGGGATGAAGGTGGGAATCTTTCGCGGTGGCTGCCTGACGGGGCCGTCCCACTCCGGCGTAGAGTTGCACGGTTTTTTGTCCTATTTGGTGAAGGTGGCGCTCAGCGGCGGGAAATATTCCGTTTTTGGCTATGAGGGCAAGCAGGTGCGCGACAACATTCACAGCCATGACGTGGTGCGTGCCATCGAGGAGTATGCGGCAAATCCGCGTCCCGGCGAGGTATACAACCTGGGAGGCGGCCGCGCGAACAGCGTGTCGATGCTGGAAGCCATCGAGCGCATTGAACAGATGACCGGACGCAGGCTGGATTGGCGCTACGTGGATGAGGCGAGGAAAGGCGATCACATCTGCTATATCTCAAACACGGGAAAGTTCCTGAGCCATTATCCGAATTGGAAAATCACACGCGGATTGGAAGTCATTTTCGAAGAGATTATTGCGGCACAACGAGCACAGTTGGCGCGGACCATGGGGAAATAAACCAAGAAGGCACGAATGAAAGCCCCTTTTTTCACCGTCCTGATCGATACCTACAACCACGGTAAATTCGTCGAAGACGCTGTTTCGAGCGTGCTGGCGCAGGATTTTCCGCCTGAGGAACGGGAAATTCTGGTCGTGGACGACGGGTCGACCGATGATACGGAAGAGCGTTTGCGGAAGTTCGGGGAAAAGATCCGCTATTTGCGAAAGAAGAACGGCGGGGATGGTCTACCACCGCCTGTATTTGTGGGATGGCAGGGCACACCTTTCTGAAGACACGTATTTCATACCTGTTTCGGGGCACGTAACGGAAAGCCGGCGCGCGCTTCTGCGATACCCCATGATGGGCACGTCGTGCCTGGCGTTCCGGCGCGAAGCGCTTCAGAAACTATTGCCGGTGCCCGAGTCGTTGCGATTTCAGGCCGATGCCTATCTCACGGCGCTGGTGATATTCGTTGCGCCGGTTGCGGCCTTGCCGATATTTTTGGGGAAGTATCGGTTGCATAGCGCAAACCTGTTTAAGGTGAACGTCGAAAGACCTTCGCGCAGCCAAATCGAAGGCAGGATGGCCACGCGCGAGGCGCTGCTCAGGGAGCTCCAGAATTGGCTGCAAGAATACGGTCAGGATATCAGCTCCAGGAGTATTCGCGCTTACTTGAAGCAGTGGGTAAAAGCTCAGGAGAGCGATGGGTTTGTGCTGAGGGCGCCGGACCGATGGAAATATTTTCGCCATTTGCTTGATTTTCCCCGGACGTACGGCGAGATCATGACGCCGCGGCACCGGGCTTACAGTTATCTGCGTGCACTCGCGGCGCTGTTCCTGGGCTATCATCATCTGTATGTGCTGGATGACGTTCGGATGAAGCGCAAGCGGCTGTTCCATTCTTCCGCAAAGAAGAGCGGGGCGGCGGAAAAGGCAAGAACACTGGCTGCCAAGAGTTGAAATTATCCTTGCTGCATACGGGATTGAGGATTTTGGGGAGCGCGAATTTGCCAAGGAGCTTTGTCAGCGTACTGATTGACACGTACAACCACGAACGCTTCATCGAGCAGGCGATCGTGAGCGCACTGGAGCAGGATTTTCCAGCAGCGGAGCGTGAGATGGGCGCCTCAAAAGCTGACGCGGGTAGCGCAAGCGATGAATGCTGATGCGTCCGTTGGAATTGTGGGCCACGGCATTGTCAACGTCCAGCGCGACGGTCGTGAGCGAGCCGAGGTTCTTCGCGAAGGATTTCATTTTCAGGCTAATACGATTGACGGCGCGCTTCTGTTTCGCCGGCGCGGCGCTTTTCTGGGAACGAGCCGGATGGCGATACGCGCCGCAATTCTCACTTGGATCGGACCTGTTCCGGAGACAATAGAAATTCAAGCCGACGAATACTTGTTCACACTCGCGGCTGTGTTCATGGGCGCGCAGATCCTGCCGGAAGCGCTCACCTACTACCGGCTTCATGAAGGAAACAGTTTTCAGCTCGCCGGGCATGACGCGCAAAAACTACGCCACAAGCAGAAATCACTTGCGATACTCGCAAAGAGTCTTTCCCGACAGCTCGAGATCATTGGCGTTGAACCGGAAGTTTGCCGCACGGTTGTTGAGTATACCCAAGCCAGCGCTGACCAGCTTCGACTGGTGCTTGATGGCGGGTGGCCATGGGAAACGGTAAAGACCGAATGGACGATTTATGACATATTGCATCCGGAGGCACCGTTTTCTCATCGCGCTTTCAAAATGCTGATCCTATTCGGGGCCTTGTTCGTAACGCCGAAGCGCTTTTATAGTCTTCAGCGGACACTCGCGCAAAGCGGCTTTTACAAGCACGCGCGGGCACGCTGGCTTCCGGTTCCCGAGATGGAGCACATCCAAAAGGATTGGCACGCGGGGTCATGATCAAGGCGGCGATCCATAAAACCTTCAGGCTATTCGGCCTCGACATAATCCATTTCCCTCCTCGGTACCAGGTTATCCCCCCTGACTTTCGCAAGGATGAACTCGAGATCCTACGGCAAGTCCGTCCATGGACGATGACTAGCCCGGATAGAATCTATGCACTGATTCAGGCCGTGCGATACCTGAGCGCAAATGGCATCCCAGGAGCCATGGTCGAGTGCGGCGTCTGGAAAGGGGGAAGCATGGCCACAGTTGCCAGAACGCTCCTCCAGTTGCAAGACGTGAGCCGCGAATTGTATCTGTTCGATACCTTTGAAGGCATGACGGTGCCCACAGTGAAAGACCTCAATTGCGCAGGTAAGAAAGCCTCTCAAGTTCTGCGCGACATTCCTGGGGACAGGTGCGAGGACGCGCCGCTTGAACAAGTAAAGGAAGTTCTCTACGGGACGGGCTACGCGAGAGAAAAAATACATTTCGTTCGAGGAAGAGTGGAAGAAACCGTACCTGCTTCTGCACCAGACCCTATTGCTCTGCTGCGGCTGGATACCGACTGGTATGATTCGACCAAACACGAGCTAGTTCATCTCTTCCCGCGTCTATCCAAGGCCGGCGTAATCATCATCGACGACTACGGGCACTGGCGGGGAGCCCGGGAAGCCTGCGATGAATATTTCGCCCAGAATCGCATCCCGATTCTTCTAAACCGAATTGATTACACTGGGCGGATAGCTTTGAAGCTGTGACTTTGGCTCTGCTCCGGGGGAGGGCCTGAGAAGGTTCTGTTCGGCAGGGGTTGGGAGACTGCAAAGCGAGGCCGTGCGTAGATGCGGATTCTGATGATATCGGGAGTGGCGGGGAAGGCGGAGGCCGGAGTTGCGGGCATTGTCTACAATTTGACAAAGGAACTTGGCGAACTGGGGCACAGCATGAAGCCCATGTTCTTTGAAGACTTGCTGCCGAGGCAAAAATGGCCCAATCGATTTCGGACTATCGAATTCGCAAAAAGAATCGCGCAATACGTTGGAGAGAACGGCAAGGAATTCGACGTCATCAATATTCATGCCCCTTTCGGCTTCTGGTACGGCGCGCAAAGACGACGACATGGTTCGCAGGCAGGGCCTCCCTACGTGATGACCATGCATGGTCTCGAGGAGCGCCGAAATTACGCTATGGGAAGAGAAGCGAGAAAAGAGCGCGCGGATTATTTCCGGTGGAAGAATCGCGTCTGGCAGTATCTTTACCATATGCGGACCTACCGCTGGTCCTTCAAGACTGCGGATCAATGCATCGTGACCAACCGGGAAGCACTGCTTTTTCTTCAACTGCGTTACAACCTGCCTCCAGACCGAGTGTGGCTCGTGCCGAATGGCGTTGGACCGGAGTTCTTCCACGTGAGGCCTTTCTCCGGTGGAACCGCGACCAAACTTCTCTTCGTTGGAACGTGGATCGATCACAAAGGGATTTATTACCTGGTAGAGGCTTTCGAGAAAGTTCTACGAGTCATTCCCGAGGCCCGGCTGACGATTGCAGGCTGCCAGGAGCCCGAAGAAAAGGTCCGCCAGTGCTTTGCGTCGGCATC
>Ga0209238_1001097_pt1 | contig 10317 bp, 8 predicted proteins | sample GraSoi013_1_20cm_FD_185823 | JGI IMG/M metagenome (GOLD analysis project Ga0209238, IMG submission 185823) | Grasslands soil microbial communities from the Angelo Coastal Reserve, California, USA - Sample 10_02_2013_1_20cm (SPAdes) (version 2) | ecosystem: Environmental > Terrestrial > Soil >...
CATCGTCGAGTTTTGCATCTGCAAGAGTGAAAGGCACGTTCATCCTGGAGCGGTCTTCCTTCGCCACCGGATTCTTGTAGAAGCTGCTCGAATCGAGCACGTCGTACAGCAGCGCCGCCTTTTGAATGTTTCTCTTCTCGACTTCGCGCACGCCGCCCTGCTGCTTCACCCACTTGAACAGCAGCCCGGCAATGTAGATCGAATAGGTCGGTGGCGTATTGAGCATCGAATCGGCCCCGGCCTGCAGCTTGTAATCCATGACCGACGGCGTGCCCTTCGCCGCGTTGCCCAACAGGTCCTCGCGCACGATGACGATGGTGAGCCCTGCCGGCCCGACGTTTTTCTGCGCGCCGGCGTAGATCAGGCCGAACTTCGAGACCTCGAGCGGCCGCGACAGGAAATGCGATGACGCATCCGCCACGAGAGGAATGCCGTTCACGTTCACGACTTCATGATATTCAACCCCGCCGATGGTTTCGTTCGAGCAGTAGTGGACGTACGCGGCGTCCGGCCGAACCTTCCATTGCTTCGGGGCGTAGGTGAAATTGCGGTCTTCGGAGCTGGCCGCGATGCCGACATCGCAATAGCTCTTCGCTTCCTTCACTGCCTTCCTGGACCATTCCCCCGTGAGCACGTAGTCGGCCTTGCCCTTGCCGCGCAGCAGGTTCATCGGCACCTGCGCGAACTGCAGGGTCGCGCCGCCCTGCAGGAACAGCAGCTTGTAGTTCTGCGGCACGGCGAGCAGCTCGCGCAGGTCGCGCTCGGCGTCGGCGGCGATGCCGACGAATTCCTTGCCGCGATGGCTCATCTCCATCACGCACATGCCGGTGCCGTGCCAGTCGAGCATCTCGTCGCCGGCGCGCGCCAGCACCTCGGCGGGAAGCATTGCCGGCCCGGCGCTGAAATTGAAGATGCGCGACATCAATGCACTGTCGGGCCGGAGGGCGCCGGCGGCAGTTCCTGGGCGGTTTCGCCGTTGCCGCCGTTGCCGTCGCCCTCGAGCTCGCGCTCCTCGATGCGCTCCAGGCCGGCGAGCTTTTCGCCGTCGCTCAGGGAGATCAGCGTGACGCCCTGCGTGGAACGGCCCTGCTCGCGGATCTGCGCCACGCGGGTGCGGATCAGAACACCGCCGGTCGAGATCAGCATCACCTCGTCGTGGTCGTCGACCAGCACCGCGCCGACCACCTTGCCATTGCGCTCGGAAGTCTGGATCGCGATCACGCCCTGGCCGCCGCGGCCGTGGCGCGGATATTCGCCGATCGGCGTGCGCTTGCCGAAGCCGTGCTCGGTCGCGGTCAGCACCGACTTCGATTCATCGTGCGCCGCGAGCATGCACACCACTCGCTGGCCTTTGCCGAGCCGCATGCCGCGCACGCCGGTCGCCTGGCGGCCCATCGGCCGCACGTCGCCTTCCTGGAACCGCACCGCCTTGCCATCCGACGAGAACAGCATCACGTTGTACTTGCCGTCGGTCAGCGCCGCCCCGACCAGGTAATCGCCCTCGTCGAGCCCGACCGCAATGATGCCGCTCGGCCGCGGGCGCGAGAATTCGGCAAGCGGCGTCTTCTTCACCGTGCCCTGCGAAGTAGCCATGAACACGTAGTGGTTCTCGTCGAACTCCTTGACCGGCACGACCGCGGTGATCTTCTCGCCTTCCTCCAGCGGGAACATGTTGACGATCGGCTTGCCGCGGCTGGAGCGGCTGCCGGCGGGCACTTCGTACACCTTGAGCCAGTACAGCCTGCCGCGGTTCGAGAAGCACAGCAGGTGATCGTGCGAATGCGCGACGAACAGGCGCTCGATGAAGTCGTCCTCCTTCATCGTGGTGGCCATCTTGCCGCGGCCGCCGCGGCGCTGGGCGCGGTAGTCGGCAAGCGGCTGCGACTTGACATAGCCGCCGTGCGAGAAGGTGACCACCATGTCCTGCGGCGCGATCAGGTCCTCGATCGCGATGTCCTCGGCGACGGTCACGATCTCGCTGCGCCGCGCATCGCCGAATTCCTCTTTTATCTTCTTCAGCTCATCGGCGATGATCGCCATGATGCGGCTGGGCTTGGCGAGGATGTCGAGCAGGTCGACGATGTTCTCGATCACCTCGCGGTACTCGTCGCGGATCTTGTCCCGCTCGAGGCCGGTCAGCCGCTGCAGCCGCAGCTCGAGGATCGCCTGCGCCTGCTCGTCGGACAGGTGATAGCCGTCGTCGTGCATGCCGAATGATTCGGGCAAACCCTCCGGGCGGAACTGCTGGGGTGTCGCCTTATGGAGCATTTCCCCCACCAGAGGTGACTGCCAGGAGCGGCTCATCAGCTCCCGCTTGGCGTCGGCCGGGGCAGCCGCCTTCTTGATGAGATCGATCACCTCGTCGACGTTGGAGAGCGCCACCGCGAGGCCCTCCAGCACATGACCGCGCTCGCGCGCCTTGCGCAGGTCGTAGACGGTGCGCCGCGTCGCCACCTCGCGGCGGTGCGAGATGAACGCCTCGATCAGCTCCTTCACCGACAGCAGCCGCGGCTGGCCGTCCACCAGCGCCACCATGTTGATGCCGAAGGTGTCCTGCAGCTGCGTCTGCTTGAAGAGGTTGTTGAGCACGACCTCCGGGATCTCGCCGCGCTTGAGCTCGATCACCACGCGCATGCCGGAGCGGTCCGATTCGTCGCGGATGTCCGAGACGCCTTCCAGCTTCTTCTCGGTGACCAGCTCGGCAATGCGCTCGAGCAGCGCCTTCTTGTTCACCTGGTAGGGCAGCTCGTCGACGATGACCGCCTGGCGGTCGCCCCGGCCGACCTCCTCGAAGTGCGTGCGCGCGCGCATCACCACGCGGCCGCGGCCGGTGCGGTAGCCCTCGTGCACGCCGCCGAGGCCGTAGATGATGCCGGCGGTCGGGAAATCGGGCGCCGGCATCAGCTTGATCACCTCCTCGATGGCGCAGTGCGGCTGGGCAAGCACATGCAGGCAGGCGTCGACCACTTCGCCGAGGTTGTGCGGCGGGATGTTGGTCGCCATTCCCACCGCGATGCCCGAGGAGCCGTTGACCAGCAGGTTGGGAACGCGCGTCGGCAGGACCGCGGGCTCGAACTCCTTGCCGTCGTAGTTCGGCGTGAAATCGACCGTCTCCTTGTCGATGTCGGGCAGCATCTCGGAGGCGATCCTGTCGAGCCGGCATTCGGTATAGCGATAGGCCGCTGCCGCGTCGCCATCCACCGAGCCGAAATTGCCCTGGCCGTCGACCAGCGTGTAGCGCATGGAGAAGTCCTGCGCCATGCGCACCAGCGCCTCGTAGGTCGCGGCGTCGCCGTGCGGGTGGTACTTGCCCAGCACGTCGCCGACGATGCGCGCGCACTTCACGTACGGCCGGTTCCAGGTGTTGTTCGCCTCGTGCATCGCGTACAGCACCCGGCGGTGGACCGGCTTCAGGCCGTCGCGCACGTCGGGGAGCGCGCGGCCCACGATCACGCTCATGGCGTAATCGAGATACGAGCGCCGCATCTCCTCTTCGAGGCTGATCGGCAGGGTTTCCTTGGCGAACGGTTCCATTTCTCGGTCGATCGGCACGGGCGCCTGGGAGGGCGGAGAAGCGCGTCCGGGGAAAATGAAATTTTATCATGCGAAGCCTCGGATTCCCCTCGAAAAAATGTTGCGCCGGACCGCAAGAATGTTGTGCCGGACGGCGCCACTGTGCTTAAATTCGGCGGTCGTCAATACATAAGAACAGGGAGACCCCTTGACCACCAAACTGACTCTGTCCGCGGCGCTCGCCACCGCTGCGATGACGTTTTCGCTGGCCGCCCTCGAGGCCGCCGCCCAGGGATATGTGACCTCTTCGCCGGCCGGTACCGTCTGGAAGAGCGGCTCCGGCGGCTGCGTGCGGACCGGCTACTGGACGCCCACGCTGGCCGATGCCGATTGCGATCCGGATCTTGTGCCGAGAGCGGCGCCTGCGGCGCCCCGGCCGCGCGCGGAAGTAGCGCCGCCGCCGCCGCCCAAGCCGGAAGTCGCGCCGGTGGCGCCGCCTCCGCCGCCGAAGCCAGCGCCGCTCAAGCCCGTGCCGCTCACCCTCGCTGCGGGGGAGTTGTTCGCGTTCGATCGCGCCACGCTGACCCCGGCCGGCCGCGCAAAGCTCGAAAAGGAAGTAGTCGACCGCGTCAAGCAGGACTATTCCGACATCCGCGTCATCAACATCAACGGGCATAGCGACCGCCTCGGGGGAACGCAGTACAACCAGCGGCTATCGGAGCGCCGCGCCGAGGCAGTGCGCAACTACCTGGTTTCGAGGGGCTTCGACGGCTCGAAGATCGAGACCTACGGCTACGGCAAGACGATGCCGGTAAAGTCCTGCCCCGACCAGAAGAACCGCAAGGCGGTCATCGAGTGCCTGACGCCGAACCGTCGCGTGGAAATCGAGGTACAGGGCACGCGCAGATAATCGCGCGACAATAGAAGCACGCGAGGCCCCGGCGCTCCCGGGGCCTTTTTTTCATGGCCAACGGCTCACTTCTTCTTCCGCGCTGGGTAGTGCCCGTCGAGCCCGCGGGCAAAGTGCTCGAAGACCACGCGGTGGCGATTCGCGATGGCCGGATCGAGGCGATCGCGCCCACGCCGGAGGCGCGCGCACGATTCCGGGAACACCAGCCCGTCGATCTTGCGGGCCAGGTCCTGATTCCCGGCCTGGTCAACGCCCATACGCACGCCGCCATGACGCTGATGCGGGGGCTTGCCGACGACCTGCCGCTCATGCGCTGGCTGCAGGAGCACGTCTGGCCGGCCGAAACACGGCATGTGTCGCGCGACTTCGTGCGCGACGGCACGCTTCTCGCTTGCGCCGAGATGCTGCGCGGCGGGATCACCTGCTTCAACGACATGTATTTCTTCCCGGACGCGGCGCTCGAGGCGTCTCTTGCGGCGGGAATGCGCTCGGCGCACGGGCTCATCGCCATCGAGTTTCCCTCCGCCTATGCGTCCGACCCCGCAGACTACCTGCGCAAGGGGCTCGCGATCCGCGATCGTTACCGCGACCACGAGCTCGTCTCCTTCTGCCTCGCGCCGCATGCGCCCTACAGCGTGTCCGACGCGACGTTCCGCCAGGTGGCGACGCTCGCCGCCGAGCTCGATCTGCCCGTGCACGTGCACGTCCACGAAACCGCGGACGAGATCGAGCGCTCGATGAGCGAGCACGGGGTGCGGCCGATCGAGCGCCTGCGCCGCCTCGGGCTGCTCGGACCGAGCCTGATCGCCGTTCACGCGGTTCACGTTCGCGCCGAGGAAATCCAGCTGCTTTCGCGGCACGGCTGCTCGGTCGTCCACTGCCCGTCTTCCAATCTGAAGCTCGCCAGCGGATTCGCGCCGGTGGCAGCGCTGCTGAAGGCGCAGATCAACGTCGCCCTCGGCACCGACGGCGCGGCGAGCAACAACCGGCTCGACCTGTTCCAGGAGATGCGCACCGCCGCGCTGCTCGCCAAGGCGGTATCGCGCGACGCCGAGGCGCTGCCGGCGCACGCGGCGCTGCGCGCCGCGACGCTCGCCGGCGCGCAAGCCCTCGGCATCGCCGCCACGACCGGCTCGATCGAGCCCGGCAAGGCGGCAGACCTCGTTGCCGTCAGCATGAGCGCGCCCGAGCTCGCGCCCTGCTATGACCCGGTGTCGCATCTGGTCTACGCCGCGGGGCGCGAGCACGTCACGCACGTTTTCGTGAACGGCGAGCTGCGAGTGCGCGACGGAGTTCTGCGCGGCGGCGCGTTTTCCGGCTTGGACACTCGCTGGCAGTTATGGCAGAATGCGCTCGAGCAACACAAGCAACGCGCAGACTCCTGATACGAAAAGGTTTTCGGAACCGGAGGGAGAATGATCAAGAACAGTTGGCTGCTCCTCGTGGCGTTTGCGTTTGCAGCCGGATGCGCGACGCAAGAACCCCCGAAGCCCGCTCCCCCGCCCGCGCCACCACCGGCCCCCGCGCCCGAGGTCAAGCCCGCGCCTCCGCCGCCCGCGCCGAAGCCGAAGCCGGCCGCCGAAAAGGTCACCTTTGCCGCCACCGTCGGGTTCGATTTCGACCAGGCCGTCGTCAAGCCTGAAGGCAAAGAGAAGCTCGACGACCTCGCGAGCAAGGTCCGCGGCGTCAACCTCGAGGTGGTCATCGCCATCGGCCATGCCGATGCGATCGGCTCGGACGCCTACAACCAGAAGCTGTCGGTGCGCCGCGCCGAAGCGATCAAGGCCTATCTGGTGTCGAAGGGCATCGAGCCGAACCGCGTCTACACCGAGGGCAAGGGCGAGAAGCAGCCCGTGACCGGCGACAAGTGCAAGAAGATGGGCCCCGAGCACCGCAGCAACAAGAAGCTGGTTACGTGCCTGGCGCCTGATCGCCGCGTCGAGATCGAGGTCATCGGCACGCGGCAGCCGTAAGCCTCTCTCGGAGTCCAACAAGCCCCGCTCCGGCGGGGCTTTTTATTTGCGAAAATCGGTGCGTGAACGCGGACCCTGCGGAACTCGCCAAATTTAATTCGCTCGCGCACCGCTGGTGGGATCCGCAGGGCGAATTCAGGCCGTTGCACGAGATCAATCCGCTGCGCCTCGGGTGGATAGATGCGCACCTCGGCCTGAGCGGGAAGAACGTGCTCGACGTGGGCTGCGGCGGCGGCATCCTGGCCGAAGCGATGGCGCAGCGCGGCGCGCGCGTCACGGGCATCGATCTTTCCGACAAGGCGCTGAGTGTCGCGCAATTGCACCTGCTGGAGAGCCGGCTGCCGGTGCGCTACGAGAAGGCCGTGGTCGAGGACTTCGCCGCCGCGCATGCGGGGGAATTCGACGCCGTGACCTGCATGGAATTGCTGGAGCACGTTCCGCAGCCGGCGAGCATGGTCGCCGCGTGTGCGAAGCTGGTGCGGCCCGGCGGGCAGGTATTTTTCTCGACCATCAACCGCAATCCCAAGGCGTACCTCTTCGCCGTGATCGGCGCCGAGTACGTCCTGAAGCTGCTCCCGAAAGGCACCCACGATTACCTGCGCTTCGTGAAGCCCTCGGAGCTCGCACGCTGGAGCCGGGACAGCGGCCTGCGGCCCGACGAGCTGATCGGCATGACCTACAGCCCGATCTCCCGGCAATATCGCCTCGGACCCGATTGCGACGTCAACTACCTCCTGCGCTGCCTGCGTGACGCCTAGCGCGGTGCTGTTCGACTTCGACGGCACCCTGGCCGATACCGCGCCCGACCTCGCCGCCGCGGTGAACCAGCTGCGCGCCGAGCGCGGGATGGAAAGGCTCCCGAGCGAAGCCGTGCGCCCTTACGCGTCGATGGGCGCGCGCGGCCTGCTGCGCATCGGCTTTGGCCTCGCGCCCGGCGACGCGGATTATCCGAGCCTGCGCGACGCGTTCCTGGAGCGCTACGCCGAGTGCGTTTGCGTCGACACGCGCCTGTTCCCCGGCATGCCCGAACTCCTGCATGAACTCGAGAGCCGCGACATCGCCTGGGGCATCGTTACCAACAAGGCTACGCGCTTCACCGACCGGATCGTCGAATCGCTTCGCCTGAGACCCGACTGCGTAGTGTGCGGTGACAGCACGCCGCATCTCAAGCCGCATCCCGCCGGGTTGCTGCTTGCCGCGGAAAGATTGAAGCTGCCCCCCGAGAATTGCTTCTATCTGGGCGACGACTTGCGCGACATCCAGGCCGCGCGCGCTTCCGGCATGCGTGCCGTGGCGGTGACCTGGGGCTACCACAGCCCGGACAACCAGGGCCCGCGCGCCTGGAACGCCGACCTCGTCCTCTCGCAACCTCTGGAGCTCATCGACCATCTATGAAAGCCATCGCCGCCCCTGCGCTCGTCGAGATCGAATTGCCGAAACCGTCACCCGGCGGTCGCGACCTGCTGGTGAAGGTCGAAGCCGTCTCCGTCAACCCGGTCGACACGAAGCGCAGGCCCGAGTCGAGCGACGCGCAGCCGCGCGTGCTCGGCTGGGACGCGGCCGGCACGGTCGAAGCGGCCGGCCCGCAAGCGACGCTCTTCAAGGCCGGCGACGAGGTGTACTACGCGGGCGACGTCACCCGCCCCGGCTGCAACAGCGAGTTCCATCTCGTCGACGAGCGCATCGTCGGCGCCAAGCCGAAGAAGCTGGACTTCGCGCAGGCCGCCGCGATGCCGCTGACCGCGATCACCGCATGGGAGGCCTTCTTCGACCGGCTGAAAGTTCAGCCAGACAAGTCGATGCTGATCATCGGCGGCGCGGGTGGCGTCGGCTCCATTGGCATCCAGCTCGCGAAGATGGCCAGGCTCACGGTCATCGCCACCGCATCGCGGGAGGAATCCGCGGCGTGGGCGAAGACCATGGGCGCCGACCATGTCGTCGACCACAGCAAGCCGCTGCGCCCGCAAGTCGAAGCTCTGGGCATGAAGCACGTCAACTACATCGCCTGCTTCAACGACCTCGACCAGTACTGGTCCGCGATCGGCGATCTCGTCGCGCCGCAGGGTGCGATCGTCTCGATCGTCGGCAGCCGCAATCCGCTGCCGCAGGAGGCGGTGCGCGCGAAAAGCGCCACGCTGTGCTGGGAGCTGATGTTCACGCGCCCGCGCTTCCAGACGCCCGACATGATCGAGCAGCACCGCCTGCTCGACCGGGTGGCCGACTGGCTCGACGCCGGACGGCTGCGCGGCACGCTGCGCGAGACGCTCTCGCCGATCAACGCCGCCAACCTGCGCGCCGCGCATGCCAAGCTCGAATCGGGAACCATGATTGGAAAACTGGTTCTATCGGGCTGGTCTTAGGAGTAAACTGCACATTGAATCCGGGGGCGACCTGGTTTCGACGTGGGCAGCGAAGCAGCGCAGGGCATGCCGAGGGCCAGATCACCTCGTAAATCCAGTCTGGAAACACTATAAACGCCAACGACGAGCGTTTCGCTCTAGCGGCCTAATACCCGCTGGACGCTGCACTGGCTTGCTGATGGGCCAGGCCCGGAACATCGGGTGCAGCGTCATTCACATCAGCCTCTCCTCCCGGTCTGGCCGCTTGGCCAGGGGGATCCGTCGAAGCGGCTGGCCGAGCGTCAGCCTGCCGGTTGGCGGGCGCGAGGCGAGATCCAAACAACCTGGCTAAGCATGTAGGCCTGACTGCCTAGGGCTCACGGACGCGGGTTCGATTCCCGCCGCCTCCACCATTTGGCATTCCGGTGTTTAAGGGACGTGATTCTCGGAGTTACTTCAACAATTTGGCATCCCGCTAACGCGCGGCCAAATACTTGTCGACAGCTGCTACCAGTTTATTGAATAGTTCGTGATGTTTTTGGGGGAAACCTAACTCCTCGGGGTTTGGGTCCTTGAAATATTCATCCATCGCGCTCTTCAGCGGTTCTTTGACAATCAGCATGCCGTCGTTTCGAAGCGTAATTTGTCCCATGCTGGAAAAGATTCCGCGCGTCCCCGACAAAATCCCAGCATAGTAGCCGGGGTCCCCAGTCCATTTGTCAGTACTGCCGTCTGTCAGGGACGTGTAAAAAAGGTGCGCAAGCTTTGTGAACTCGTATTTCTTCCCAGCGAATCGCCAAAAAAGATATGCCGCATCCGTAGAAAAGATGGGAAGTGCTCGAAGCCATGCTTTGATCGTTTCCTTATCCAAAGCGACTTGCCCCTGTTGACCTTGTACAGGAGGCGTAGCTTTAGGCTCCTGATCTGCTGCCATCTTATCGATCTTCGAAGAAATGGCAGCAAGGTGTCTTCCCTGGTCGAGGATTCCCGTTCCGAGTGTTTCGAGTTGTCCTGCCAACTTTTGAAAATCCGCCATACCTCCAGACAGGCGGTCGGTCGAGGTGCTGACGGTACGGACGACGTTGTTCAAGGATTCAACATTGGCGGTGAGGTTTTGGGCAGTGCTCTGCTGAGTGATGCCCTGGTACAACGTGTAGACCATTGCAATTACTGCCAGCACTATTGCGATCAGCACATGTCCGAACTCCCATGCCCTTTGAGCATCTTGGTCGTAGCCCTTGGTGTAAACGAGATGGAGGAAAATTAGTTCGCAGAGCATGATTATTGCGATGAGGTACCACCACTCGCGCTTGCTGTTAGGTGTGCCCAGTTCCATTTTTCCCCTTCGAGGATGAATAGGGGTTGCTATACTGCCCCTACCCCCGAGCGACAATGATCCGGCGTCAATGACCGGAAAGCAATTAACAGAAATAGTGGACAAAGCGATAAAGCGGTCCCTCAAGAATTGAGGTTCGATTCCCGCCGCCTCCACCACTTGTCACGCTCGGATCTCTAGCGACGCGATCTTCCCGCCGTCCAGCTTGAAGATGAACTGAAGCACGATCGGACTGCCTGGGAAATT
>Ga0209238_1001100_pt1 | contig 10285 bp, 10 predicted proteins | sample GraSoi013_1_20cm_FD_185823 | JGI IMG/M metagenome (GOLD analysis project Ga0209238, IMG submission 185823) | Grasslands soil microbial communities from the Angelo Coastal Reserve, California, USA - Sample 10_02_2013_1_20cm (SPAdes) (version 2) | ecosystem: Environmental > Terrestrial > Soil >...
TCTTCACCGTGGCGCACGACCCCACCGAGCGCGACCACCAGGGACCGGATGTGGGGAGCCAGTACCGCTCTGTGGTGTTTTACCGCACGCCCGAGCAGCAGGCCGCGGCGCTCGCGATGATCGGGGCGCTCGCGCGCGAGACGGCCTACCCCCGCCCCATCGTGACGGAGGTAGTACCGCTCGAGCGCTTCTATGCGGCGGAGGCGTATCACCAGGACTACTTGGCCCGCCACCGCACGAGCCCGTACATCGTGTACAACGACCTGCCCAAGCTCACGCGGCTGGAGGAGCGGTTTCCGACGCTGTACCGGCCGTAAACGGCCCCGCCTTACCTCACTTGTTTCTGAATGTCTCCCCCCGGCAGTAGGGTGCCGGAGGCCTCGAATCCGTTCGAGTTAATGTGGACGAAGAACGTGTCCCCGCCGTTCGGGGGCGGCCCGTTGTCGCACGCTTTCACGGTGAAACCTGTCGTGCTCAGGACGCCCCCGTCTAAGAACGGACCCACGGCGTCGAACTCGGCCCCGTTGCTCGCCGTGCCACAGAAGCTCGAGCTCGGGCGGAACGGCCCGAACGAGGTCCCGTTCAGCGTGTTCCCGTGCGTATCGGCGGCGGAGAACCTTCCGTGCACGCCCGTTGCGTCGGACGTGACGTCGAACGTGAAGGTGATGAAGCCGCCGTCCGGGACGTCCACGATCGTGCCGGCTCCGCTCAGCTCGACGGTCTGCGGCGCCGGCGGCTGTGGCCACGCCTCGAGCTTGGGCGTCAGTGGATTCCGTGCATCACTACATGCGGTGGCGACTGCGAGAAGCGCGACCGCCGCCGCGGACACGCTACGGGAACTGGTGCGTTTCATGGGGGCTCCCCTCCTGGAGCGACTTGTTCGGGAGCCCCTGCGGCAAAACGCGGACCGGCTGTCGCGTGCGCAACAGCGCGCGGCGAGACCTCCGGACGCGGCGCAGCCGCAGCGCCCGCTGCGGCGTCGACGTGACGTCGCGCGCGGACAGCATCACGCAGAGCCCGCGTGGCCGGTGCGCAGCACCGTCGCGAGCGTATCGGACTGGTCGGCGGGCTTGTCGGGCCGGTAGCGCACCACGCGGGCGAAGCGCAGCGCCACGCCACCCGGATACTGCGGGCTCGCCTGGACGTCGTTGAAGGCGACCTCGACCACGAGTTCGGGCCGCACGTACACCGTGTGCTCGTCACGCGACGTTTCCCGCGCCAGCAGCTCGGTCGTCTGCCACGCGAGCAGCGCATCGGTCATTCCCTTGAAGGTCTTGCCCAGCATGACGAAGCCGCCCGTTTCCGGGGCCCGGGCGCCCAGGTGCAGGTTCGAGAGCCAGCCGCGGCGCCGCCCGTGTCCCCACTCGGCGGCGAGCACGACGAGATCGAGCGTGTGCGCCGGCTTCACCTTGAGCCACGCCGCCCCGCGCGCACCCGCGTCGTAGCGTCCCTCCAGGGCCTTGGCCATCAGCCCTTCGTGGCCGGCGGCGATCGCCCGCTCGAGAAACTCCGCTGCCAGGTGCGCGTCTCGAGTCACGAGCCGCGGCACGCGGGCCTCGAGCGGGACCAGCTGCTCGAGCACGGCGATCCGCCTGGTATACGGCTCAGCCAAGAGCACCGCGCCGTCGGCGTAGAGGACATCGAAGAAGAACGCCGCGAGCGGCAGCTCGGCGCGCAGCCGCTCCACATCGAGCTTCCTTCCGAAGCGGCGCATCGTTTGCTGAAACGGGAGGGGCGTGCCGTCGGGGCGCAGGGCGATCGCTTCGCCATCCAGGATGACCTCGCGTAGGGGGAGCCGGCGCGCCGCCTCCACGACTTCCGGCACCGCCACGGTCACGTCGTTCAGCTGGCGCGAGAACACGCGCACCTCGGTCGCCGCCCGGTGCACCTGGATACGCGCGCCGTCGAGCTTGTACTCGAACGCCGCTTCGCCCAGCTGCACCAGTGCGGCTGCGACGTCGTCGGCCGGCTGGGCGAGCATCGGCTGGAGCGGGCGAAACAGCTCCAGGCGGAACCGCGCCAGGCCGGCGGCGCCGTCGATGAGCGCGGCATGCGCCACCACGCCCAGCTCGCCCGCGAGCATCGTGGCGCGCCGCACGTCGTCCGGATCGAGCCCCGTCGCGCGCGCCACCGCCTCGACCATGAGTCCTTCCAGCGCCCCCTGGCGCAGCTCGCCGATCAGCAGCCGGAACAGGAATTCCTGCTCGTCCTCGGTGGCCCGCGCGAACAGCGCACGCAGCAGCCGGTCCTTCGCGGCCGCGGAGCCCTTGCCCGTGGTCCGGGCCACCTGGTCGAGCGCGGCGTCCACCGCCGCCAGCTCGAGGGTCGGATGGTCCGCCGCCGGCTCGGGCCACGCCGCGCGGAGCGCCGCGTAACCCACGCCGAGCCGTCCCTGGCGCAGCGACCCCGAGAGGGCGGCGATCGCGGTCTCGACCTCATCCGCCGCCGCCCGTTTCAGCAGGGCGGCCAGCAGATCGATCTTCGCGTGCCGGCCGCTCGTGGCGGCGACCTGCCGCGAAGTGGTGACCAGTTCGTGAAGCGTCACTGCACCATCCCGAAGCGCTTGTTCTGGGCGGTCATCCTGATGAAGTATCGCAGCCGCTGGTCGAAGACCTCCGGGCGGCGCCGGGCCGCCGCGATCCAGCCGATGCGAATCCGCCGGTAGGATTCGGGAAAGCGCTGGAAGCGCTTCCACACGACCGGGTCCGCTTCGAGGCGCTCGCGGATGTCCGCCGGGAGCCGCCAGAGGAGTTTTTTCGTGTCTTTCTTGTGGTCGAAGACGTGCCGGATCCGCTGCAGCCCCGCCCGGGTCATGCGACGCGCGGCGATCAGGCGCCGTACGCGCTCGCGATTCATCTCGGAAAGCCGGCTCGTCGGCCGCCGGGGTGAGAAGCGCTGTGCGTAGCAGTCGGCGTCGATGGGTTTCAAGATGCTGTCGATCCAGCCGTAGCACAGCGCCTCGTCCACGGCGTCGTTGTAGGACACGCGCGGCTTGCCGCTGTGCTTCTTGTAGTAGATCAGCCAGATCTCAGGCGCCGTCTTGTGGTGCCGCGCGAGCCAGGCGCGCCACTCCCGGCGGTTCCTGGCGTAGAAGGTCTTCCCGACTTTCATGTCGTGACGAAACGGATCGGCGCACGCCGCTATGCGACGAGCAGCCTGCGCACGTTCTCCAGGATCGCCTCGAGCTGGCGCTCCACCTGGCGCTTCTCGCGCAGCCGACCGCGCAGCCACGCGATGACGGACCGCGGAGCCCACACGTCCCTGACCGTCACCGCCGTCGCCCCGGCGGTCTCATCGAGCCGGAACAGGGTTTTCCAGCCGTTGCGCTCACCGCGCTCCACCAGGCCGAACGCCGTAGGCGGCGCGAAGTCGACGACCTCGAATTCGGTCACGCGCTCCCCGAAGCGGGCCTTGAATCGCACCCCTTTTCGCAACGGCACCGGGCTCTCGACGGCGCGACACCCCGGGAGCCACTGGGCGATGCGGGCCGGGTCGGTGAGCACGGCGAACACCCGCTCGATCGGCGCGGGGACGGGATGGATGACGGTGTGGCTCACAGGGCGCATCGGCGCCGATAGCGTGGCACCGCGGCGCCGCGCTGTCAACCGTGGATCGTGCGCCCGCCTTGATACTGGCCGGCGACCGCAGCACCTTACATCTAGTCCCTGGGGCGGTGTGGCACTCGAAATAGAGCGGTGTGACAGCGTTGCGCACGAGGGGGAGATCAAAGCGCTCTTCCTCCGCAACGGCTATCCAGCCTTTCCGGCGACCTTCGATCGCGCCTACCCGGCTGCGGTGTCGGCCGGCGGGGCCAGCTGGGTGGCTCGGAACGAGCGGGGGACGGTGGTGGGCCACCAAGCCGTTTTCCCGCGCGTTTTCTGGGACACGCAGCGGGCGGTGCGGGGGGCGCTGTTCGTCGACAACCTGTTTGACCCCACCCATCGGAATTTTTGGTCGGCGGTCGAGCTGTGTCGACGGACGCTCGCGGACCTGTTCGACGCGGGCGGCTTCGACTTCGCCTACACGGATCCGACGCCGGCGTCGTATGCGGTGCTGCGGGCCGCCGGGTTCAAGACCATCGGCACGCTACAGCGATTCGCCCTGCCGCTGCACGCGCCATACCTCGAGTTCCGCCGGCTGCTGTCGCGCCCGGAGCCGCTTGCCGTGGCGCGAGTCGATGGCCTGCGTGATGCGTCCGTCGCCGAGGCGCTGGTGGCCGCGGCGCCCGGAGCGCAGTTCCGAGGCAAGCGCTCGCTCGAGCTGTACGCGACCCGACTGGGCGGGGAGGCGATGCCGGGTTGGCACTGGCTGGTGTTGCGCCCCGAGCGCGATGCGGGCGCCCCGATCGCGGCCCTGGTGCTGGCACGGTGCCCGCCGGACCGGGCGGTCCTCAACGTGGTCGACGTCGTCTGGGACGAGGCACGCTTGTCCGTGGCGTCCGTGATGCACGCCGTCGCGCGCGCGGCGCGCGCCAACGGGGTCAAGACACTGAGTGTGTTCACACTGGTCGAATCCCGCCTGGCACGCAGCCTGGGGCGGTGCGGCTTCGTGCAACGCAACGACTCGCTCCCCGTGGTGCTGCACCCGACCCACCAAGACGTCACGCTCCCTCCAGTGCAAGACTGGCTGTTCACGGCGTTCGACGGCAGTGGCTGGTAGGTCGGCGGGGCCGTGAATGAAGCGAGGGGCCAACCAGCGGCCCCTCGCTTGTGAACTTCCCGCTACTGCTTAGACGCCGCTCGACGTGGACAGCTCGCTGGCGGGGTCATGCCCGTTGCCGTTGCCATTCCCGTTGCCGCTGCCGTTGCCGCTGCCGCTGCCATTGCCGGCGGGGAACACCTTGGACCGCCCACCGGTGACGGCCAGCCAGCGCCGTCGCATCCCAATCAGATCGTCGAGCTGCTGGCGCAGCCTGGCGACGTTCGCGTCGACCAGGTGGATGCGCCAATCGATGTACTGCTCGGCCTGGTCCGGCGTCCAGTCCGCCGGACCCGTAAACACCAGCTGGTCTTTGGGTTCGACCTCGTGCACCAGCTGCGCCTCGTCGCGCTCGCCGCCGTCCATTTTGGCGAGCACATCCGTCACCTTCCGTCCCATCATGTCCAGCCTGCGTCCCATGCGGTCCTCCTTACGGCGGTTGCTGCGGGGTCCCCTGTCTAGGGCGCGGTCGCTCGGTCGTGCCGCGCTATATCAGCTATAGATGATATATGGGCGAGGTGCTATAATATCTATACTTGTTATATCCCGCAAGGAGGGTGGGGATGCCACGGTACCGAGGTCAGAAAGTCCGTTATCGTCGCAGGAGCCTGGTGCGGTTGCGGTTACGGCAACTGCTGGAGGCGCGCGCGGTGTCGCCCTACGGGCTGGCCAAGTTCACGGGCCTGAGCCTGAACACGATCTACCGGCTCACCCGCCCCAGTGGGCGGTTCACGCTCATCCGGGCGGATACGATCGAGCGGCTGTGTGCCGCGCTGCGCGTGACCCCGAGCGAGTTGTTCGAGTACGAAAAGCCGTCGTAGCTCATCCGTGCTGCACCACGCCCTCCGGCACGTTGTCGCCCTGCCGCAGCGTGACCACCGCTGTTCGCGTCCGCCCGAGGTCGACCTCCACCACCACGTGGCTGCGATCGCGCGCCATCCGCCAGCGGCGGGCCGGCTTCGGCTCACCGCCGGTCGCCGCCAGCGCGGCGGCGACGACCGCTTCCGGGGGGTCGCTCACCGCGGCGAGCTGTGCGCAGGTGGCGCATCGCTGCGACTCCGCGCTCAGATCCGCGGTGCACACGCTGCGGCCGCAATGCCCGCACGGCGCACGATGGAGCTCGCACGTGCCCCTGCCGCAGATGGGACATGTCGCGACCTCGTCGGACGCGAACAGCGCCGCCGGCTCCTCGGCGCAGGCGGCGCGGTGCCGGGCGCACACCAGGCGCCGCGACCTGTCGGCGCGGCGCAGGTGGGGTGAGCAGTGCACCTGTTGGTCCACGGCGCACACCGCCTGGTGCGCCGTGCACACCGACTTGCCGCAGCTGGCACAGGGCGCGACCTCGTCCACGCCTACCGGCTCGTTGGTCCCGCCCTCGCAGTACCGCAGGCATGCGGCGCACAGACGGCGACTGCCCTTCGGGGCGTCCGCGTGGCTGCGCTGCGCGTGCCGGTTGCAAACCTCCCGGCCGCAGCTGCCGCACGGCGCGAGACACGCGGAGCACGCCGCGTGCCCGTCCTCCGCGCACGTGCCCGCGTGAGCGGTGCAGTGCTCGAGCCGGCAGGAGGGGCACACCTGCACGTGCTCGTCGCACGCCGGCTGCCCGTCCACCCGGCACTCCAGCGTTCCGTGGTCCGCGCAGAAGTCTTCGGCGCACACCGAACAGCGGTACGAGCAGGCCTCACAGCCGCAGTGGTCGTGCCGGCAGATCACCAGCGTGGCCGGCGGACGGCCACATTGGGGACACGCGAGCGACCAGCCTGACGCACCACCGAGAGAGCGCTGCGCGGCGAACGTCGCGCGGCGCCCCCGGGCCGACTCGAGTTGCCACTCGGCGTGCTGCATCAGCACGGCGGCCTCGACGAGCTGCAGCGGATGCACGACGGCCTTCACCTGGCTCCGCCGGATCTCTTCGGCGCGGCGACGCTCGGCGAGGGCCGTAACGGTTCCAATCGCTTCCGGGTCGGCCTGCTCTTTGAGGATCGACTCGAAGTAGCGGTCCAGCCGGTCGAGCTCAGCGGCGAGCTCCCGCTCCGCCGCTGCGCGGCGCGCGGCGACCCGCTCCGCCGCCTTCTCCCGCAGATGGCTCAAGAGGAGCCGCAGCAAGTCACCGGGCTCCCGCGCCGGAACGGATGCCGCCGCCGCGACCGAAGGATCCGCGGGCTCGACCCGTCCCGCCTCCAGATCCCGGAACGCGTCGGTCAGATCGGCCCCGAGCGGGGCGCCGGCGGACAGGTCGTACACGTCGGTTTCGACCACCGCTTCTTCGACCCCCGCTCCGGCGCGCAGCACGACGCGCGCCATGAGCCGCCCCACCGGGTGCACGGCCAGCCGCGTCGCAGGGCGCTTGGCCGTGCCGTCCCGTACCGCGATCGTCGGCACGACACTTTGCGGATCGCTCGACGGCGGGGTCGCCGGCGCGATCAGACCGAGTGAGAGCCGCGCCGCACGCGCGCGGATCGCCTCGATCACCTGTGACACAAACGGGCTGCCGAGCACGACGATCTCGGCTTCCGGATCGCGCTCCAGCGCGTCGAGCGAGAACGCCACCCTCAAGCGCTCGCGGTCCCTGAAAAAGGGGCGTTCGGCTTGGGGCAGGCTCAGCTCCGCGTGATCGGGCCCGAGCGCGGCTTGTTTCACGCCGGCGAGCTTACAGTAGCGCTCCAGCAGCGGCCGGAGAGCCGAGTCGGCGAGCGGATCGGCGTCGGCACGCTGCGAGTCGCGGCTCGGCCCTACCGCTGAAGCGGCGACGGCAGCCCCGTTCACGGGCTGACGCCGGGCCGCGCGTTTCCTCGCGCTCTTTGGGCGGGGTTTGCGGGGACGCTTCACGCGGCGTCCGCCTCGATATCCACGAGCGCGAGGGGCAGGCGGTCGACCCGTGCCACGAGCGTGATGGCGCGGCCGGCGCTGGTCAGACCCGTGAGCCGCACCAGGTCCCCGTACTCCGGATGTCGGCCGGCCGGTTGCGGCGTCGTGGCGCCGCCGACCGGCTCGATCGACTCGAGCGCCTCGAGCACGTCTTTCACGCTCGAGCCGCATGGCGTTGTCGTCCGGCGCTATAGCCGAGTTGAGCGCTTCCTGCTCCTTGCCCGCCGCACGGCTCTTCTCGATGTCGGCGCCCAGGGTCGCCACGCGGCGCGCAAAGTCTTCCTCGCTCTCGGCGGCGAGCCATTCTTCGGCGAGCCGGCCCTCGAACTTCTGGGCGCCGCCGAACTGGCCGAGGATCAGGTCCAGCTCGCCCACGACCAGCTCGAACAGCTTGATCTTCTGGTCGAGCAGCTGGAGGATGTACGACTCGATGGTCCCCGTCGCCGCCAGATTCACGATGTGGACCTCGCGCGTCTGGCCGATGCGATGCAGGCGGCCGATGCGCTGCTCCACCACCATCGGGTTCCAGGGCAGGTCGTAGTTCACGAGCACGTTGCAGAACTGCAGATTGCGTCCTTCGCTGCCCGCGCGGGTGGCGATCAGGACGCTGCGCTCGTCCTCGTGGAACGCGCGGATGCGCTTGTCCCGCTCGGCCGTCGTGTGGGCGCCCCAATAGACGATCGGCTGCCGGCCCAGCTGCTTGACGCGCTCCGCGATCAGCTCGATCGTCGGGCGGTGGTCGCTGAAGACCACCACGCGGTCGGGCGTTTCCTTCAGCAGTTTGGTCAGCACGTCCAGCTTGGCGTGCGTCTTGATGCCCTGCGCCCGCTTCGCGAGCTGCTGCGCGATGACGCGGTATTCGGGGCTGACGCGCTCGCTGTCGGCCAGGTGGGCGAGCGATTCGGCGAGCGCGCGCGCCGAGGAGCACAGCCGCTGGCGCAGGTGGATCACGGCGAGCTGCAGGATCCCCTTCTTGGTGGGCCGGCGGCGCCGCGTCCCGTCTTCCGCCGCTTCCTGCTCGGCCGGCTGGATGAAGCCCTCGCGATACAGCCGTCGCAGGAACTCGGTGGTGCGCTGATATAGATCCGCCTCGGCGCGCGTGAGCTTGACCTCCGGGTGGCGGGGCCGGCGCGGCGGCAGGTCCAGGTCGAGGGCGACGCTCGAGCGCCGCGTGCGGATCATCACCGCGTGCGTCAGCGCGCGCAGGGCCTCCGGGTCGCGGGGCTGCCGCTGGTCGCCCGAGACGAGGTGCTCGCTCTTGAACTCCTGCCACGTGCCGAGCTGCCCGGGCCGGAGCAGCGTGATGAGGTTGTACAGCTCGCGCAGGTCGTTCTGCAGCGGCGTGGCCGTGAGCAGCAGGATGAAGTCGCGCTCGATTTTCTCAATGAATTGGTAGGTGGCGCCGCGCTGACTCTTCACCTTGTGCGCCTCGTCCACGATCACCAGGTCCCAGCGGTGCCGCAGGATCTCCTCGGCGTGGTGGCGTGAGCGCGCGCGGTCGTGCGACACGATCGCCCTGGTAATGGCAACGCGCTGCCAGTCGTCGGGGTCCGTGGGCGTTTCGAAGCGCTCGAAGAACTTCTCCTCGAGCTCTCCCTGCCACTGGCCCACCAATGAGGCGGGCGTGAGGATCAGCGTCCGGCGGGCGAGCCCACGGATCGCCAGCTCCTTGTAGATGATGCTCGCTTCAATCGTTTTCCCGAGGCCGACCTCGTCCGCCAGGATAGCGCGGCCGCCCATGTCGCGCAGCACCCGCTGGACCACGTCGATCTGATGGGGCAGCTCCTTGATCGCGTTGGCGTCGAGTGTGATCAACCGGTCGAAGCCGGGGACGAGGGCGACGCGCTCCGCCTCGCGCCGCAGCTCGTACCAGGCACGGTCGGCCGCTGGCTGCTTGAGCTTGTCGACGAACAAGTTGAGCGAGCGTTCGTCGACTGCCCAGGAGTCGTCGGGCAGGGTGGAGGGCTCGGGTGTCGTCACGTGGTTTCCCTAGTCCTTCTTCCAGGCGCCGAGCAGGCGTCGCAGCAGGACGAGCTGGCCCAGATGGTAGGAGTTGTGGTCGACCACGAGGAGCGCCTCGCGCAGAGGGGTTTGTCCTTTGCCGTGCGGGATGCGGGCGAACAGGTCGGTCTGCGGGTCGGCCACGAGGCGCTGCATGGCGCGGAGGTCCCGCTCCACCTGGGCGACGCTCGCGTCCCAGGCGGCGGCGGGCGGGGCGTCCTGCGCGGGCCAGTAACCCGCGGGCCACTCGGGGGAAACGTGCTGCGCGCTCTTCGTGAACTCGACGATGTCCCACTGCGAGATACGGATGTGCTCGAGCAGGCGCCAGGCCGTGAAGGGCTGCCCGGCGGGCTTGACGCCCCGCAGCGCGGTCGGCCAGTCGGCGATCGCGTCGTGGAACGTGACGTGGGCGTGACCACCGCGTAGCAGCTCGAGAACGTGGTCGCGCAGGGCGCGGTGAGGATCGGTGCTGCGCGGCTTGCGCTTGACGGGCATGGAGGGCTCCTGGGCCGGTGTCGGCGCCATGGAAGTTACCAGGCAGCGCTATCCCCGGGCTTAGGCCCGGGGTCATGCGGTGTGGTGATGACTGGCGTAGAGCGGTTGCGGCGGGCCGGAAAGAACACTCCCTTTACAGCGGCGGGTGAAGATTGTGGCCATGCGTGGTGATTCCTAAAGGTAGGGGAGAGGCGATCGTGGAACCAAGCGCCGTGTCACCGTT
>Ga0209238_1001101_pt1 | contig 10282 bp, 22 predicted proteins | sample GraSoi013_1_20cm_FD_185823 | JGI IMG/M metagenome (GOLD analysis project Ga0209238, IMG submission 185823) | Grasslands soil microbial communities from the Angelo Coastal Reserve, California, USA - Sample 10_02_2013_1_20cm (SPAdes) (version 2) | ecosystem: Environmental > Terrestrial > Soil >...
CGCGAACGCGGCGCCGATGATCAGCGCCGCCGCCAGCGCGGCGAGCGCCGTTAAAGCATTGCGCACTACCTGACGCATTGACATCTCCCACCTTGGCGCTGAGCGAGCTGCTTGATCTTCCAGCCGCGGCACCGGTCGCGGTACTGCCGACGCGCCCAGCTAGACTACGTACGAGCGATGCACCAGTGTAACTCCACCCAGACAATCTCACCGCCAGGTGGCTGGGTTCCTGCCGTGCCCTTGCGCAGGATGCAAGGCGCGGCAACCACCGAGGATCACGGCCCGCTCCAGCGATTCAGGCGGTGCCACCCTTTCCGCGTGCGCCGAGGTCACTCCGGCGTGAGTCCCGATAGAGGTACTGGAGCCTGAGTGCCAGAAGACCCTTCACGACCGCAACGCTCATTGGAAACAGCGCCGTCTAACGGTCCCGGAGCTCGATGGACAGATGGACAACGCCACGGGACCGATTCTCCACGTTCAGCGGCCCGCTTCAGCGCCTCCGCTGCTGCGCAGTGTTAGGCGCTGTATGCGGTCTGCAAGCTTGTTCAAGGCCGCTTTCATTGGTGATGAGAACGGCCTCTCAACGCAAATGTGCACGATATATGCGGATATCAGGGCCACAATGATAGCGCCCCAAAACAGCAGGTGCGTATTGACTTTGAGATATGCGCGGTTAAAAACCATGAAGCCAATATTGTGATGCAGTAGATACAGGGGATAAGTGAGCACGCCAACCAACAGCCAGCGACTGCGGCCAACCCAACCTGTACGCCTCAAAGAAACCAACATCATTACGGCAAAGAAAGTGGTGACGACTCCAGCAATCACGTAGCTGTTCATACTCGTGTTGTAATGAGTCTCAAACTCTTTCAGTCCTTTCATGGATTGGAACACTGCCAGACCCCATGAAATTGCCACTATCACAGTTCTTGTTAGCGATACTCCTTTTGACCAAATCAGGAAATATGCCGCCCCGGCAATGAAAAATGCGGAGTAATCGGTAATCAGTAAGTAGCGCAGCTTGCCAATGGCGTGGAGTTGAAGAGCAACTGAGGCGACCAGCCAAAGGATGATAAACGTTTGCGCCTGATGAATTCTTCCAATAACCAATACGATGGCAACCAATGCGTAGAACTTGAGTTCTACAAACAACGACCAGTACACGCCGTCGATGGAGGGTACGCCGACAAAACCGCTCAGCATCGTCATGTTGACTAGATATTGACCAACAGATGCAGAGTATCGGGGCGCTCCGATGGCGATAGTCACTGCAAAGGTAATCGTGCAACATGCCCAGAAGGCCGGGTAAAGCCGAACAATTCGGGAGATAACGAAGCGTCGTAGATTTCCGCTGGCGGCGGTCATCAGGATGACAAATCCGCTAATCATGAAAAAAAGCTCAACTCCAAGGTACCCGTACTTGGATACCGGGGCCAGAAGTGGGTACGGCATGACAGACATGGCATCCGCGGCATACCCCCTGAACGAGTAGTGGAAAAAGACGACCGCCAGTGCTGCCAAAAACCGCAGCAAATCGATTTCATTGACTCTGGTGGTTGTCATGTGTGAAGGGCGGCGCCTAACGATTGAGCGTCCGGCCGCCGTGGTGTCCAGCCCGATGCGAGCGCAAGATGGCGAATCGCGCGCGCGGCGCGCCAACCACCGCCCGTCACGGCCCGCTCGAACCGATAGCTGAACGGCTCCTCCTCTATCGCAGCTCCAACTTCAGGAAAACAGGCCCCGGTACAGGATCGAATCGATACGCGGAAATCGACCTGAAACCCTTACCGCATACCTTCAGCCGAGCTCGCCTTCAAAATGCACCTTCGCGAGCCACAGTACCGCGAATACGAAGGACCCAACGCTGAGCCCGAGCAGAATGACAATCATCTGACGAAGCCGAAGATCCCACTCTCGGTCAGCAAGGTACGCGGAAACGGCTGCCATCAGGTAAACGTATCCAACAACCGTTAGAGGAAGCAGCGCCAACGCAAGAACCGTGAGAAAGTTTCCAGCGATCCGGGGATGTAGGAGTGCGAACCAACAGATCTCTGCAACGAGGACTGCCCCGACCCAGAGGCGCCACCTTCGGAGTGCTGGCCTGTCTGGAGTGAGGCGCATATCGAGATCTAACGATGAGGTTGAGCGGCCGCCAACTGACGCATTGAGCGCGACGCGAACGAAAAATGGCGAAGCGCGCTCGCAGAACGCCCACTACCACCCGTCACAGCCCGGTCCAATGGACGGTTAGAACACATCTCTCACTCTACCTCTTTGAGGGGTACCACGCGGCCGGCACGAAGGCAGGGCATCGTCCCGTCTGTTCCTGGGTGCCTGGCCAGAGACGAAGACTAAGCCGGCGGCTCTTACGCCTTGACTGTAAGTGGGTGGCGAAGTGGGCGCTGTGTGGGTTCGAATGATCTGCCTCGGCATAGAGACTCCCGGGTAACGCCGGAGGACGGTTCTGTGTGTGCGCTTGAGGAGCCTAACGGTCAGCTTGAGCGGCCGACCACAGAGGTTCAGGACCTACTTAACATCACGGCCGCTCCAAGCATTGTTAGACCGCAGCGATTCGCTTATTGCGCCGGAATCGGTGTACTGTCCACCAGCTTAAAGCCGCGATCGCAGCTACGCTACCCCATGTGATCACCCTCTGGCGGCCAGTGCGTCGTTCCGGTTCAATGTAATCACAAGCAGGACCGCTGCGGTTCCCATGATGGTGAATCTGTTCGCGACGTGGGTCACGCGGCAATCGTGCGGTGTCTAACGCTGAGGTTGAGCGGCCACGCGCAGACGCGTCAAGCGCAACGCGTGCGCACAATAGCGAAGCGCGCTCGCGGCGCGAGACCCGCCACCAATCACGGTCCGCTCCAACCAATGGTTAGACCGCTCAGTCCAACGATCGTTAGGTGGCAGCAAAGCGCCATGCAAACCACCCATGCCTCTCCCCGCGAGCCAGCAGAGTTTCTAGGTACTCCATAGCGCCAGCGCGACGTACCGTCACAGCGTAGTTCCGCTGCGTATCGTCCAGAGCGCGGACCAGTCCGCAGGCACCAAAGCCCGCGACGAGGCTGGCCACCTGGTCTAGCGGAACGTGAACCCCGAAGTTGATCTCTACGACTCGCTCCACCGTCACCACCAAGCGTTCAATGACAGACGACACTCTTGACCCTCGCGAGGGCCCACCGCTGCCACCCAACGGTGAAGTTGAGCGGCCGCACGATGCCGGCGGGTCAGGGCCGCGGGCGCATACTGCCTTGCGGCGCCCGCGCCGTGCAACCACCCACGCCTCACGGCCCGCTCCAGCGATTGTTTAGACGGGACCACCTTTCCACTGCGAGGCCACTCCGGTCCCGAAGCAAGAAACTCGTCGTCACCAACGTAACACCAAGCAATACCGCGACCAAGTCGATGAAGTGGCCGACGCTGTGAGCGCGCCCTCACCCAAGCGATGGAAGGATCGAAAATGACTCGAAAACGTGGGTCAGAGCCATGACCGCGAAGCAGCCAATACCCAAGGAGAGCCTGCTCGAGGATCGGAGCGAGCGCGTTGCCGCGTGAAAACCGTGACCGGTACGCGTTGAGTTGTGACTGTGATCTCTATCTGCCGACTTGATGCAGTTCGCAGAATTTCGGGAGGCCGGTGCCGACGTTCATTATTGGATAGAGAGCGCTCACAGAACGCTGCGGCCGTCGTCGCGCCCGTCGTGAAATTGCGACGGGCCGCAAGTCTCCAGCGGCAAGCGCCGTATGAAACTCTACGCATGAACTGCCCGAAGTGTGGACACGAGCACCATGACACGATCAAAAGCGGATCGTGCGGAATTTATTTTGCAAGATTTCGCCGCCGGCACCACGCGCGTGCACGCCCCCGCGGCAGGGGCGGCGCGCAGCGACAAGCAAGCGGATTCCTGCGCGCCGCTCCAGCCCGCGCAGGCCGTGCTCGTGTCGTTGCAGCAGCCGGCGAGAGCGGCCCCGGCGCAGGCGTTGCAGGGGCTCGCGGCGCTGCCGCTTGGTTGGCACCAGGTCCGGTAGTCATGAGAACTGTCATCTTCTGTTGTCTGGCCTTGATTGCTGGGTGTGCCACGCTGGAACCCAACGCAGTTCGAGCTTTCGTCGGCCATGAGTCGCACGCGACACAGCATGAGCCTTTCACCAATCATCAGACGAACTATGGTCGTGGCGCTGAGGTTGGGATAATCACTCACTGGCAGCGTGGGCCCATGTCAATAGACCTGAGTGAGAGCTACAGTCTCCAAGGCACCGATGGCGCTCATGTACCTCGTGAAGCGTTTGAGTTGAAAGCGGGATGGGAGGTATGGCACCAATGACCAAGACTGACAAACTACTCCGCTATGCGAGCTGCTGATGGCCAAGAACCATCGCATCGAGATGTAACTCCTACGTGATACCTAACGGTGAAGTTGAGAGGCCGCCCAGAAGCGCCGATCAAGCGCCAAACAGACCAAGCCTCACGGCCCCCTCCAACGATTGTTAGGGTGCACGGCGCGCTCGGGCGCGTATCACGCCTACCACGATGCAAATAATCGCCGGCCAGAATGTAAGCCCAAACAGTATGCCGGGTCCGACAGGGTTCGGGTTCGGATCAGGCCACAACCCCAACGCGGCCGCCGTGATGATGAACAATAGCGGAGTTGCCCCGACAACAAGTAAGAGGAGGCCAACCCTAACCCACGTAGATTTGAGGTACTGGCTCATGGCTGGTTGCGGCCTAACGGTGAAGTTGAGAGGCCGGACGACCACGGCGGACAAGCCCCGCTGGCGCACACCGTCCGCAGGCGCCCGTGGCGCCAAACCGCTCACGCATCACGGCCCCCTCCAACGATTGTTAGACGTCGAGTCAGGCCGCAACGCGTGAAACCCGAAGGTCCTTGCGACGCTTTTCGGCGTGCCAAAGATCGTACTGCGTCTGCTGGTTCATCCAGCTCTCAGAGCTCGTCCCAAAGGCGATCGACAAACGTACCGCCATCTCAGGGCTAATGCCGGCTCGACCATTCAAGAGCGCCGACAACGTCTTGCGGCTCACGCCTAAAGCGCCGGCTGCCTCAGTCACCGACATGCCCAGAGGCGCAAGACAAAGCTGCCGAATAATCTGCCCCGGATGAGGAGGGTTATGCATCCTCATGAGCCACCTCAGTGATAGTCCTCATAGTCAACGTCAACTGCGTCCTTACCGCTGAATCGAAACGTGATGCGCCAGTTCCCACTTACACTCACGGCCCTAGTGCCCCTGCGGGCACCCTTTAACGGGTGCAGCTTCAGCCCGGGCAGTCCCATATCCCCTGGAGCGACTGCTGCATTCAGTGCTGCGAGGATTAACTGCAAGCGCTCAGCGTGCGCAGCCTGAATCCCCGCTCGAGATCCCGTCGCAAAGAATTTAGCCAGTCCCTTGTGACGGAATGATCGGATCATCCGGGGCAGAGTGTAACCTATAACGTTACGGGTTACAAATGGAAAATCAGAGGCACCAAGATGCCCGCCGTGCCGGTGCCGAAGTGCTCGATTACCCGACGTCTAACGGTGAAGTTGAGGGGCCGCACAGAAGCGCACGATGGCGCCGAGGGCGCACACTGTCTTTCAGCGCCCACAGCGACACTGATGAGCTTCACGGCCCGCTCCAAGTTTGTTAGATCGCGGCTAGCCATTTGGGCACCACTGCCTCTCACAAGGTATGCCGTCATGATCCCCGTCCATCTTTACGTCCGGGCAGTGCGCGAGGAAGTACTTCGCCTCGGAACAAGAAGTCATCTGCGAGCAGTAAGTGCGTCCATCGCAGTGGAAGGGGGACTCATGCGTTTCAGTCGCGATCGAGTCTGAGTCGGAACTTGTTCTTTGCGGTGATGACGTGCTCGACGAGGGATGAATAGTGTGATGTCGGTATCTGGAGTAGGCGCTCCATACAGCAGCAAAGATGACGACCGTCAGCACCAGTTTAGCCAACCCATGAAGTTGAAGGGCCGCACAGAAGCGCCCGACGAGCGCCGCGGGCGCACACTGTCTTCCCGCGCCCGCGGCGCGCAACCCCCTACCGTTCACAGCCCCCTCCAAACGATTGTTTTAGAGGTCAGCCCCATGGTGTCTGGCATAGCTGTCCAGCAAACTGCGAATCATCTTCTGGTATGGGACCTTGGAACGCGCCGCGTGGCGCTTGAAAAAGTCCACGCTTCGCTTGCTTAAGGAGATCGTGACCTTCACACCGTCGTCGCGCAGAACGAGCTGATCGGGAGGTGGCAAAAAGTCACTGACGACCTCCAAACGGCCAAGTCGCTCATTTGTGTACTTTGGCGTGCGCTTCATAGATCTTCTTTCCTCTGCGCCAATACCCGGCGCCGAAAATACGAATCACCTCGCCACGGTACGTGAAGCGTACCGTGAGAATCCCAGAGCCCGTGTCGCCAAAGCAATAGAACCGCGGCTCGTCCTTACTGTGCGAAAGGTCGTTAGCGATGACGCGCGCCGGATCCAAGAAGGCGACCTGCGCATCCACAAACGCCACCCCATGCTTCCGCTGGTTTTCCGCATCCTTGGCTGGATCCCATTCGAAGCTCGGGCTCACGGCCAAAAGTATAGCCGAGGTATGGGTCATACGCCATACGGTGATATGGGCGCGGGCCGACCTCTAACGGTGAAGTTGAGGGGCCGGACGACCACGTCGGACGAGCAGCGCCAAACCGCTCACGCCTCACGGCCCCCTCCAACGATTGTTAGGGGCCCTTGGTAAAGTCCAGCAAGAGAGGCTTGCGATATTCCGGGTCCTTCTCGTGGAATTGCAGCACTTGGTTCTTGGCATCGACATTGATAAAGACCTCTGCGTAGCGTTCGTCTGGGCCTGAGTTGTAGAAAAAGAATTTCATCTTGGTCATGCCGTCCAAGACATGCTCCGGGTCGCCCTCGAGACCGACCACAGAGGCATCGACTGACGAAACCATGGTCGTGGCGGGACTAGGCAGCTTGTAGCGCTGCGCCAGGAACATTACGAAGTGGTCGCTGAGAGCGCCGATGCTGCGAAGTCGCGCGCGGCCCATAAGCAAAAACCCACTGCGCCTGGACCCACTCTTAGACGGGAAATCGACCTCGAATCCCACGTCTGGCCCATCGACGTTGCCCCGAGCAGTGATTCTGATGACGCCGTTGTTCTCCGAAACCGAGGCGATTGGCAGGTCGATGTCGACGAACCCGTGGTCCTCAGAAATGCGGACTTCCGGCGACGCTTATGTGGGCTGACAGCAAGCCCACCACAGAACGCTAGCGGTAAAGGTCTTCAGTGCTGCGTTCATTCTTGAGGGCCCCTAACGGTGAAGTTGAGGGGCCGGACGACCACGTCGGATGAGCGCCGCGGGCGCAGACTGTCTTCCCGCGCCCGCGGTGCCAAACCGCTTACGCATCACGGCCCCCTCCAACGATTGTCAGGCGGCGACGCCAAGCGGCCCAGGCAAGAGCAATGCACCCACCTAACCCGGCGCCTACGATAGTCATAAGGTAGGACCCATACCTCCAAGCCGCGAAACCCACCTCTGAGTTGCCTGATGCGAGACCGCCTTCAATGAGGAAGCGCACGAGGGCATAGACGACACCTAGGCCAACATACCACCGAAACCTCGAGCCGCGCGGCAACAGAAGCGCGAGTCCAAGGGCAGCCACTATTGCAACCAGTACTTCCCAACCCCACGTAAGAGCGAGCCAGCGCGGAGACCACCACCCCCAAGTGCGCTCTGACTCGTTAATGCGCGCCCTAACCCAAAACGCTTGGAAGTAGTTGCTCAGGGGCAGAGTCACTAGGACCACAGCGATCAGCGCACCGTAAGCGCGGAGCTTCGGCATAGCCGCCTAACGGTGAAGTTGAGGGGCCGCGCAGAAGCGCCCGATGCGCGCCGCGGGCGCACACTGTCCCCACGCGCCCGCGGCGCCAAACCACAGGCGCTTCGGGCGCTTCACGGCCCCCTCCAACAGTTGTTAGGGGTCACTTCGGAACCTCCCTTCAATAGCAGCAACCGCCTTCGCTGCCATCTTTCGGACGTCAGCGTCAGGATCGGACAGATACGGCTTGAGCGCAGGTAGGGCCTCTCTTGCAGCGGGACCAATGTCCATGAGAGCAATGAAAGCGCTGATTGGAGAATGCGCGTCCCTACGCAGCAACCTAATCAGTGACGGCACTGCTGCTGCCGCCTCTGGACCGATGTCTCCAATCGCCTGAGCCGACCACGCACGGACGTCTTGATCCCTGTCTTGCAATGCCTCGATCAGCGCGGGCAACGCAGCCCGCGTGGGAATCTTGGCTGGACCAGTCTCAAACTGCCACCATCCTCCGCCCAAAACCCCTAACGCGAGTGCGACATTGCGTCGCATATTGACGTCTGGATCTCGCAGTGCTCGTGCTAACGGCGGGACGCATTCGCTCCCCATGTCGTGCAGTTGCTCATAAATCTCGTGCCTTTTTTGCTCCACGGGCGTCAATGTAGGAGACGACATGCCGGACAGGGGTGTCGGCAGTCCTCTGAGCTGCTGTACTAGAGCGTCGGCACTTATCTCCGGTTGAGCCGTAGGCTCCGCGTAAAGCGCTGACGAAGCCACGAAGATGAGCCCGACCACGAAAGAGTTAAGCGAAGGCACAGACACGTGACCCCCTAACGGTGAAGCTGAGCGGCCGCACGCAGGCGCCGGATCAGAGCCGTGGGCGCACAATGTCTTCCCGCGCCCACGGCGATACTACTGAGCTTCACGGCCCACTCCAGCGATTGTTAGACGTCGCTCAGGCGCTCTTCTTGTGCTTGGCAATGAGCTCGCGCACAGTCGGCACCAGCTCCGCGGGAACGTCCATAACCGTCGAGGCTGAAAGCGCCGCCTCGTCTTCCGCAACCGCTTCTTCGTCAGTCTGCGATTCGTAATGTTCGAGAACGCGCCTCACGCGCTCCTCGTCCCAACCCGAAGGAAATTTGGATTGCTTCATCGCTTCTTGCGCCGCCGGCGCCGGTATGCCATCGCAGCCTTACCCTGCAGCTCATAGGCAGTGATTACGAAGTGGCTGTCGGGCTGCGGGTCTGGAACATAAATTACGCGCAAAAGCCGACCAGATAAAGTGGGCCCGACCGCGACCCTGGAGCCGTCGCGGCCTGGCCGATCCTCGCCGGCGTGGCCAAGAGCCTGGTCCACTTCAGCCTCCGACACCCGATGCTTGTAGATGTGCGGCTCGCCAGTTTCCCGGTCTATGTAGAAGCGAAGCCGCATGCGTTAAGTCATACCACCAAGCAATCGAGCGGTACAGCGACGTCTAACGGTGAAGTTGAGGGGCCGGCCACCGCGGCCGGACAAGCGCCGCCGGCGCAAACTGTCTTCCAGCGCCGGCGGCGCCGAACCACTCGCGCGTCACGGCCCCCTCCAACGATGGTTAGACCGCCGGCCTACGCCACTTCAAGGAGCGCGTTGGGATTTCTACTTGCCACAAGCAAGAGGGTGCGAGCAGCACCCGAGGGGGCGCGGCGCCCCTGCTCCCAATCTTGAAGAGTGCGGACCGACACGCCCATCAGCCTCGCAAATTCGGCCTGCGATAGCCCGGTCTTGGCCCGAATACTCGCAACGTCGGGAATGTTGATCACCCGACCATATTCGCCACGCTTGAGCTGGCGAAGTCCGTCGAGAATCTCGCGACCAATGTTGCGCTTAGCCTTAGACATCTTCCACTTCCTTAGCGATCTGCCGAAGCACGTGCGCGGGAATGTTCTCCGCGACATTCTTCGGGTACATCGTCAGCATCCAAATGACCCCATGCACTCTTCGCACGTAATAGATGATGCGATAGCCGCCGCGTTTACCGCGACCAGGCGCCGCCCACCGCAATTTCCGAACGCCACCGGTGCCCGGTATTACTGGGCCCGATTCCGGGTCGCGCATGAGCACTTCCTGCAGTCTGGCGTAGTCGTCATCGCTCAGGTAATCGAGGACGAGCTTGGTAAAGAGGCGCGTCTCGATGAAGCTGAACACCGCAACAGTATACGGCAGCGCCGTACTACGTCAACCGAAGCCGCGGCGCTCTCGCCGGCGGTCTAACGGTGAAGCTGAGCGGCCGCCCAGAAGCGCCAGACTAGCGCCGCGGGCGCATACTGTCTTCCGGCGCCCGCGGCGCAGAACCACCCACGCCTCACGGCCCGCTCCAGCGATTGTTAGAGGTCGCCACGCCAGTCACTTTGACCAAAACATCCGAAGGTATCTTAGAAAGACGGTCGAGAGCGCAATTAACGCAATGAGCGAACCGTAGATGCGGATC
>Ga0209238_1001102_pt1 | contig 10282 bp, 13 predicted proteins | sample GraSoi013_1_20cm_FD_185823 | JGI IMG/M metagenome (GOLD analysis project Ga0209238, IMG submission 185823) | Grasslands soil microbial communities from the Angelo Coastal Reserve, California, USA - Sample 10_02_2013_1_20cm (SPAdes) (version 2) | ecosystem: Environmental > Terrestrial > Soil >...
TCAACGATCTCAGACCTCGACTGAAGCTCGACTAGTCAAGAAATCACGTGTGAAGCAGGCGGTAGCTAGAATAGTAGCTGCCGCCCCTCTCTATTTTTCCTGTTAGGTTTTCCACATCCCCCAAGAAAGAACCATTCTCGCGTTTAATCTCCTATGTTTCGCTTGAATTTCCGAATAGGATGCGATTTTTCGACCGCAAACCATTCTCCGCTGCACTTGTTGGGGCAGGTAGAACCTTCGAGACGAACCATCTCGCCCTCCGAGTCGTCCGGATCGCCACGCCTCTTCTCGAAGCTTCTCTCAAACTTGACACCACAGCTTATGCATCTTAATTCTAGAACGGTCCTGGCCATGCTTGTCTCTCCGGTGTCGGCTGTGGGACAAGCTTTGAGGGTAATAAACCAGAAAGGGAACCAACAGTACGAAAGAGGTTCAAACTAGGCTAGCGGGTCAGCAACCGCTCTGCCCGTTTAGAGAATCGATGATTCGCCTCTCACTAGGCTTTACAGACTTTCTCCTTCATTTCAACAAAAGACTTTAGCTGGTCAACTGCTGTCCAGAACTCGGATGCCCTCTGGTCACGCCAAGCGTGCAGTAATTCTATGAGAAGATCTTCTTCAATTAGTCCGAGTAGCTCGCAGAGTTCCTTTCTTTTTTCTTCGCGCATGCTCTACAGCTCCTTTCAACATGACTCTTGCTATCGAAGCCCTCTCCTTAGGAGTCAGTTTGAAGAATTCCTGCTTCAGCTTCTCTAAATCGTCCCCAGCCAAAGAATGATCCGTTGAGAAGGATACGTGGCGAACTATTATGTTTTCCCAAACCGTCCAATGCGCTTCACTTTGGTTTCTCGAGAGACGCGATGGCTCAATATCTGTCCAGTTTCTCTCTTCGAAAAGCCCGTCTTCCCCCGTCAACCCCTGCGATGGCTTCAAGGGCCGAATCCCGTCTGCAGGTTGGAATCGCGATCGACAGTCTTACCGTATCACCCTCTTTCGCCCCTGCCTCCAGCAACCCTTTTGGAATAATCACCGCCAGTGAGTTACCCATCTTTCTTATTCGTCCGCTGAGAACCCTTGAACATTGTTCAATTGATATTACCTACTAACTACATAAGAACGGCGGCCCATAGGGCCGCGGCGGGCTTACGATAATATATCCGATAGGACCTAAATGGGTCGATGCTGTTTATGAGGGTGAGTGGTCTCAGGGGTGAAGCTATCCAGAGATGCCATGGCGCTTTTCGTGGTGTTGTTGGTGTGCATCCTAGTAATTATCCTCTTGACTCCTATCGGCTTCGAGACTCGCCCGCAGTCGGATCTAAAGACCTTCGGTTACGTCGCGATTGGTACGATTTTTACTGGTCTCACCCTGTTCTTGTTGTCAATCGGCTTTCTCTTCCGGCGGGTTCGGTTAGCTTCGAGCCTTGCGACGATCATCGCTTCGATACTGTTCTTCGTTCCCATTATCGGTGACCGAGCAGGAGCCTTCTTCTCATTGCCGATCCCTCCTGCGATTAACATGCTCGAATACCTCCTCGTCGTAGTACTTTTCGCCACTCTCTATCTCGCCTCGAGAGTCTACAGGAAGAGTACGGCTGCTTCGAAGCAGCCGATGGATTCCGGGAAGCAAACCCGCAATGAACCTCTAAGGCTCCACACAAAGCCTCAGGACCAGCCGAGGCTACACAACAGTACAATGTTGCGCTCTTTCCATCATAGACTTCGCATTCTAACACCACCCACAAGGTGGTTTTTCCTAGAGTTTGCGAGAAACTCTTGAATGGATTGGCCGGGCTATTTCTATATCATGTTTGTAATACAAAACGCTTCAGAGTAGCATTCCTGACCGAAACCAAGTATATCTATTCGCGCGATCAGCCTTTGCGTTGATTATGGGTTGGTTACTTCCCCAACAATAGTCCTAATCGTTGTACTCACAGTAATTGTAATAGTCGCCGTAGTCGTAGCACGCATCTTGACGGGCCGACCGTGGTCGAATCTTAGCAGTCTAAAACCCGATTCCTGACCTTAGTCGCCGACGCAACTCAACAGGGCGAAAAACAGACGATTGATTACCGAAGCTCTAAACTCAGCCCATTGATTCTGGCAGCACCATGACCCGACGCTTAACGCCCCTTACCGTGACCGATAACCTACAACAACCTACTTTCACAGCGAGTGATTGGAACGGCACAATCCGACGAAAATTTCTTACAAGGGAAAAAAACGGGATGCTCCCGACGAAGACTTCACAGAACCTTTGGCTGACAGGTTTGCCCGTGAGCCTGTAGGTCTCAGTCCCGTCGGCGTCCCGATGTCCTGACCGAAAGGTTGGTATCCATCAGAGAAGAGACCCTTACCCAAAGGCGGCTTGAACAAAATCGGGCCTCCGCGAGCAAATGATACGGAGCTAAGCGAGACCACGAACCCTTCAAACGCGGCGCTCAAAGTTCAGAGCCTGAGGCTTGATGAATCTCTACGCCAGACTCTTGCAACTGTCTACGACGGCCGACTCAACAGCGTAATCGCATCTCTTGGCGGAATGGGTCCAAGATACTACTTCCGCTTGAACGATCTCGCCGGCAGCCAGCTCGATACTTTAGAAAGTATGCGTAATGGTGGACTCGAGGCCGGATTTCATGAGAAAGTAATGGACGCGGGACATCTTCCAATCAGAGAATCAACAATCCCCCTGAATGAGAAGCGGGTCCAAGCAGACCGATTCGCAGCGGAAGCGGTGATGCAGGGCGCACATCTCTACGCTAGGGGGGTTAGGAACTGCAAGAAACTGAAGGCCGGAATGTCAGTAACAGTTGTCGACCTAAGCGGGACCCCAGTCGGGTCAGGAATTGCACGTCAGAGCGAGACCAGTATCCTCAGGTACCATCAGGGTATCGCCGTCGAAATTTTGCACAGCCGGTTCCGTCTCCCCCATATGCGAGAGACATCCTGGTACGAGGCTGGCCTCATCCATCTTCAATCGCTTCCCGCTATGGTCACATGCCAGGTCCTAGATCCGAAACCCGACGAGGTCATTGTCGATCTCAATTGCGCTCCTGCGGGCAAGATGTCATACCTCTGCCAGCTGACGAAGAACAAAGCGAGAATCATTGGTTTCGACCGTAACGAGGAGAAGATCCAGAAGGCGCGTGAACATTTGGACAGACTGCGATGCGAGAACTATCAGCTTATCGCCCACGATTCTAGATACGCGCATCTTGATTACAAGTTCAACGCTGACAAAGTCTTGGTTGATCCTCCCTGCACTGGATTGGGAGTGATGCCAAAGCTGTCCATCGAAACGACCAAGAGGGATATCGAGAATCTCTCATCCTACCAGAAACAGTTCATGACCACAGCCGCGGCTCTGGTCAAAGAGGGTGGAACGGTAGTCTACAGTGTCTGCACGGTTACTGGAGAGGAATGTGAAGAGGTCGCGACGTTCGCGGAAGAACAGCTGGGACTCGTCAAGGTTGCCGCAAACCCGATCGTGGGACGAACAGGTCTCGATTCAGGGAAGCTGACTCAGAGATTCGATCCCGAGCTAGACGGGGCCGGCTATTTTATCGCCAAATTCGTAAAACGGTAGAGAGACCGCAAGGGTGGTCGTAGACTCTCTCGGCTCAGGTTTCTATTTTACTCATGGAAGACAGTACTACTTTAAGGTAAAAGACGTGAGGGGCTGTCAGCTCGGCATTCACGTAAGCTACTAATCCAGAATCTCCCAAAGTCCCAGACAAACGTAAACATGACCTGCGACAGTAGCCTTGTGACTGAACTTTTGCCGGCAAAGTTCGACCTCTCTATTATTCCGGTTTAGCATCTGGCGTCATCAGAGTTCGATGAACAAGAATACTATTGCTCCACTTGTAGTCGTTCTTGTAGGTGTGGCCGCTTTCGGGACTCTCCTAGCATTCTTTACCCAGCCGATCTCTTGTGGTTGCAATGGTTCTTCGAGCCCTTCGAGTCCTTGGTATCCGTGCGTGCATAATCCTTGCCCTAAAGTGACAATCAACTTGGATTCCGACCAGTTCAACTCACCAACCAATGTCACGATGAATATTAGAGACGATGGTGCCAGCCCGGTCGCTCTCATTGCGTACTACGTCAAGGATTCTAATGGGGACCAATACGCAAACAGCAGCTGGCGAGGACAAACCATTCCTCCAGCCGCAGTTGTCCCAGTCAACATTCTCATTGATGGAACAACCTTCACATTCCAGAAAGGAAATTCCTATACCGTGACAGTAGTAACTTCGAGAAACGATCTGTACAGTTTTACGATCACCTATTAGTGGAAGTCGACTCTCCTTCCAGCGTTTTTTTCAGCAATATTTTTTTTAAAGTCCTTCTATTTCCATGAGGGCGACAATGACTTGAAGCGTCGAACTGGGAGTTGGCGTGTCTTACAAATCCTCTTTACGATTAATCTGGCGGTCTGGGTAGCGGTACTCATCCTAGACTGGCTGGGTCTCGGTTCTAGGGATCTTCTGTCGATTGCCTTTCTTGTCACGCTCTTCTATTCGGTATTTGGATTAGTCTATTTGCATCTCTACGATATGCCCAAGAGAAACCACTCCGAATGAAATGCCCGATTTGTGGCGTTGAAATCGAGACGACGCTCTGGAGACCTCATCGGGAAGCCTCACATCCAGACTATGTGCAGTGGGTTAGACACAAACTAAGACTCACCATTTATGTCATCATCCCCTCTTGGGCTGCACTAATCGTTGTGGATGCGTTATTCGGTCGATTTCTTGCCCCGGGTTTTCTTTTCCTTGGTGTTGTCACATATGCCATTGTCGTATACGCGTTAGGAACATTAATTGTGGTATACTTAGTAGAAGGCAGGAAGATACGAGAGCTTAGGACTGCGTGGAAGGAAACCCACCAGTCTCCATGAGGTGCAGTTGCTCTTTCCATCTGGAATTGCTAACCGCTGCCCCTGCTTCTCTAGGCCCTTCGAGGTTCCTAATCCTCTCAGCCAGCGTTGGCCGACCGCTCATCAACTCCCCTGAAAAGGGATAACCCATCCCCCAAAGTGAACCTGCATATTCATCTACAAGCCCAAGACTTTCCATCTTCTCCAACACCCGCTTCAATATTTCTAGTCCAACAAGCGCCGATGCGAGAGTGTCGGCTTCAAGCCTCAGTCTCTTCGAAAGCCATCTGGATAACAGTCCCCATACGAGGAAGGCAGCGATTAGTCCTATGGAGTCTGTGATGGCTAAGAGGGCAGGTATCCCCGGCTCCGAGGTCCAGACGGCAAAAAGCCACCACCAGCCTATCCCATCGATAATGAATGGGGTCCAAGCCAAAATGGTCGCTAGGTCACGTCTGCCTCTTAGCCGCGCCTCGTAAATCAGAGAAGACACTAAGAGAGGCCGCCACTCGGCTGGGCTGAGTTTTCCCTTCATCTGGGGATTCAAGATGACCTTGTCCCAGGTGAAGACGGACCAACCAACAGGCACATCGCGTTTGACCATTCCAGCCATTTCAGGAACCGGCGTGTCCGTGTCGACCAGCGTGATCGGAAGGTCTTCAGTCCAGGCGACTGCGTTGGGTCTGAAAATGGATATGTTGAGGTCGTCTATGATTTCATTTGCGATTCTGAGAATGTGTTGGTCGTCAGCATCAGTAGTCTGTGAGTCCAATTCCCCATCTCGTAGGTTACAAGAATGGTGGATGCCTAATGTTTCGCTTAAACGTTAGCGACTTACTGAGGGTTCGAAGGATTCCTTCCCAAGTTTTTCGCTCTTGCCCGTTGAAAGGTGAGCAGACCGAGAGTCACAAGCCCTGCTATGATTGCAGCCATAGAGGCGTAGAGAAGTGCGAGGTCGCTGGGGGGAGTTAAAGATCCAGAAGCACTGAACGCCAAGAGGCTCTGGAGGACAAGACTGCTGAAAAGGGATTAGCATAACCCCCAGGAGTCCCGATACTATGGAGAACAAAGCAGGTCCGAGCCATTGTGACTTTTCCATTGAATATAGATCGTTTTTCCGTCAACAAAAAAATAGGAGAACGAAAAAGCCCCAGCCCAGGTTACAATAACTCGGCACAACTCGAGTCTTTCCTCAACAAGCTAGCCCAAGCCAAGGAAACGATAGTACAGTCCGGCTTGAAGGACGCCGTCCTCCTCCATCACGATGAAGCCGACGGGCTCTGCTCCGCAGCCCTGACAAAGATCGCGATCGAGAAGCTAGGCATTGAGACACAACTCATCTGTCTAGACAAGCTCTATCCTGAGGTCGCGAAAGATGTCGAAGGAGGTTCTCGCCGCCTAGTGGTCTTCTCGGACTTAGGGTCCGGGCATGTTCAATTGCTAGAAAGTCAGAACCGGTCAAAGAGTATCCTTGTCATCTTGGACCATCATGACACATCGGAAAGCAGTGATCCGTTGGTTCACAACCTGAACCCTGAACTCAACGGATTCTCCGGAGAAAAGGACGCGTCCTCGTCAACAGTCGCATATTTGTTCGCCAAGACTGTAGACCCTTCACTCGTCACCTTTGCACCTCTTGCCATCATAGGTTCTACAGAGATACCTGGCGAAGCTCAGGGTCTCAACAAGATTCCCATACAAGACGCCGAGAAAACGGGAACAGTCAAAAGGACCCCGAGGGGAGGCATCAAGTTTGAGGGACCAGTACTTTGGTTCTCTCCGTCACGAGCTTCTTCCGTATTGAACGTTCTCGGGTCCGTGGGCTACTATCGCGGCGGCCCACAACTCGGTGTGTCGGCATGCATCAAAGGATTCGAGAAACAGATCTTGGAAACGGCAAAGGGCCTCGAGGAGGAGCGGAAAAATGCGAACCAGCGAATGATGGAAAAGATCCGTAAGGAGGGTCTCTCCCAGATCAAGAATATCCAGTGGTTCCATGCCAGGGACAATTACGAAGGAATGAGTGGAAAGGTTGTGGGAAGCTTCTGTTCGTATCTCAGCTACCAGAGATTCGTCAATCCGGTCAAGTATTTGATAGGAATGATGAACGTACCCCCCGAGGTACCAGGATGGGGCAAACTCCCCTCGCCGTTGGTGAAGGTCTCGGGACGAGCCCCTCAACCGCTCGCGAGAATGATAGAGACGGGAAAGAGGCCGCCACTGTCTAGGATACTGCCTGACTCGTGTGTAGCGCTGGGTGGATTCGGTGACGGCCACACCGTCGCCGCCTCAGGGGTCTTACCAATAGGCCGTGAGGAAGCTTTCTTGGACGCCTTGGACGCTCTTGCTACAACGGACCCTAGTTAGCTCCGGAACGGATTCTCATACGCCGAACAGCAACAGTCAGACCAATCAGGATTATCCGCAAACGCAATACGATCAGAGAACAGTAGAAAGTCGTCTCTCACAGACGGCGTTAGCTCTTTGACGACGAGTTCGCTCATCGGAGAGTGGCACAGCGTGCCTTCGAATTATTCTTTCTCTTAGCCGGCTCTCCAATAATAAGTCTCAGGATCTTGCCTGGACCTTCAAACGCAGATAAGGGGCCGCCTTCTATTAGAATGGCATGCAGACTCTTCTTGTCTACAAGGGCATTATCGCGATTTTGTTGGTTAGCGTTGCAGGAGCGTCTGGGGTCGCGACGTACTTCTATCAGCAGCAGAACGTGAAGGTGTCGCAGAGTTCAGATCTCAACAATCAAGTCAATCAATTGGAGGGACAGATTACGGCTCTGAACACTCAGATCACTGGTCTCAACAAGCAGATCGACTTGCTGAATTCTCAGATATCTCAGCTTCAGGCCCTCAATACTCAGCTTGGAGGAAACAATGCGCAATTGATCTCGGAGACACAACAATTACAGTCTCAAGTGTCACAGCTTCAATCTCAAGTCTACGCGCTCCAGACGCAAGTCAGCCAGCTTCAAGCACAAGTGGCGGACCTTACCTCCATCCTGAAATTGCAGACCAGTCGAACCATCGCAAGCCAAGTCTCCATTTGGGGTTCGGGAAGCCCGCTGACTAGTTCTCAGGCATTCATCAATCTCGGCTCAATAACCTACTCTGGCTACATTCGAGTCTCATGGACCGGTGCCCATGCGTCCTTCACCACTCAAGTATTCGATGTCAACATCACCACCCCAATCTCAACTTCTGGCATATTCAGCATACCTGTAAGCGCAAATGCGACTGCCAACTCATGGTTCACAAACTACGATTGCGGCATCACACCAGGCGGAAACATTCTCTGCGGGACAATCACCTACAACATCACATATTGGTACTAAACTAACGAAACCACGACATCCAGCTCTTCACGGGCAGTTTCGGTCTCGTATCTGAGCAATAGCCGAAAGATAGCTCAACCATACAGATGTCGAGTCAGCGGAGCAACTGGCGCGAACGATTACACGCCAACCCGTCACGAATGGAACAAGAGCTGGCAGTCAAACTGCAAGAAGATGGAATTCACTTTCAGACACAGGTTGAGATACCGGTCACTACTGCGGACCTCTACTTCCCACTAGAGTCTAGGCCGTTGCTCGTGTTTGTTGACGGCCGGGTCCATCTCGGAAAGTCTCAGATGGCTAAGGACGAAGAATTGCGATCACTCTTGAGGAAGAGAGGATACAGGATCCTAGAGCTATGCTACGACAGCTATTCGGACAGAAGACGAGATCAGCTATACGAAGAGATCCAGTTGAGCCTTGGCAAGTTGACTGACTAGCTATTAAGTCGAAATTTACCTGGGGTTAAGTGCCAAACGCTAACACTTCTAGTTAGACGATAGAAGATAGCCTCCATCGAAGACCCTAACCCCGATTGTCCTGATACGATGGAATGGGCGTGTGGGTCCCTAAGATACTGGCAGCCGCCTTACCTTTCGGTCTTCTAACCCGAAAACTATTTTTTGGACATGCGTCGTCCAATTATCAGGTCTTGCGAGCCTATCAGTGGCATCTTATCCTGGCTACAATTTGGTCATTCAGTGCGGCAATCCAAGCTGGGTTTCACCAGTTTAACGTCGGCGTCGCGTCGGTTGCTGGCATTGGGGCGTTTGTTGTGGGAGTGATCTCGGCTCGCGGGAACGCGAAGCGAATAGAGAAAAATGGTGGTGAATATCGTCCCAATCGGAAACGGACCTTTCTTGGTTTGGGTCTCGCGTTCGCTTTTGCAGGGTTCCTATTCTACCTACTTTTTTCTGAAGCTTTGTCGTTGAATACGCTAGTCCAATTCAACTCGGTCAATGTAGCCATACCAGGCCTCTTCTTCGGATGGGCCCTAGGGTACGGAACATGGGAAGTTCGGAATGGAAAAGAGATTCATTGGGAGGGACGGACGTTCTATTCTGTGCCCAAGGGGCTCTCGTGGCAGGAACAATACCAGTACCGTAACGAACAGCGCACTCGAATACTGGCTAAGAATTCAGGGGAGCAAGAGGCTACCGGCAAAGTATGACTCCCCTAAAGGTTCGTCTGATCACCGTGTTCCCGTTTCCACAATCAACAGTCTTGGCAGCACGTTCCTGGGCCCACTGGTTCAAGTCTTTTTTGCCCGCAGTTCTCGCACGTTAAGACTTTACCGATGAAGTCGGGGTCTGATCGGTATCGGATCTGTTGGGTGGGTCTCTGGCATGGTTGGCAGAAGGCAGGGCGTTCTATGTTCTGCCTGATCCTTCGATGATTATGTCCAAGTACAAACGTGGGAGAGGGAGAGTGACCATGCCCCGCCGGATGCCGGCTAAGGTGCTTGGCGAACACGGCTTGTGGGCTCGCCTAACCGTTCCTCTGGAACGCTGGGCCCGCCGGGGCGGGCGACGTTGAACACCAGGCGGCGCAGGATTCGTTGGAGGTGTTCCTTGTTCTCGGTTGGCACGGCGTAGCCTTCGTGGAGCGCCGTGGCGCCGACGAAGAGGTCTCGGATCTCTGACATTGGGAAAGCCGTTTGGTTATTGCAAGGGCATGAGAATGAAAGTGTTGACTCAAGGTGTGAAGTCCTGTCTCAAAACGCTACTCTTTAATTCCCAGTTAACCAATTCAATCCTGTTCAGGAGACTGCGCTTAGAGGCGGTGTTGAACGGATCGCTTTCGAACTGACCTGATTGTCCTCTGTATCCTAGCCTTCTCCCTGCCAGCCATGATAAGAGTCAGTCTCGTCCAAGCGTCAGCCTATCAGCCCCATTCACCGATCACGATAATCGGGAACAAGGACTTCACAAGTGCGAATGGAGTCACGGGTGGGACCGGGACTCCCTCAGATCCCTACATCATACAGGGATGGGACATCAACGCCTCCGGTATCGGATGCTGCAATGCGTATGGAAACGCGGGTATCGACATCCA
>Ga0209238_1001103_pt1 | contig 10280 bp, 9 predicted proteins | sample GraSoi013_1_20cm_FD_185823 | JGI IMG/M metagenome (GOLD analysis project Ga0209238, IMG submission 185823) | Grasslands soil microbial communities from the Angelo Coastal Reserve, California, USA - Sample 10_02_2013_1_20cm (SPAdes) (version 2) | ecosystem: Environmental > Terrestrial > Soil >...
GAGACGAATGGAAGATATCTGTAGGACTTCAACGGACCGAAAAGGTATGAGCCTACCCTGAGCATGAAGAGACCGAGTCCTTGTGATAGTGCGAGGTATGAGATGATGAAGGGGATCAAGGCTGCGGCTCCTATCCCTATGGCGGAGGAGACGAATGGATTCAACTCCACAATCTGAGAATTGGTCGAGAGAACGATTAGCGTGAGATACACGTCAGCGGCAACCAGCGAGAGTGGAACCGTGAATATCCAGCCGTCACTCCGAGAGAACAGGCTACGGAGTTCGTCGAAGTCAACCTGAAGCATCCAGAGACCAGTGGTCGCGGATACTATTCCGACAACTGTGATCAACGAGGCACCTAAAGCATTCGCCTGAAAAAGTCCTGGAGTCAGAACTGTGAAAGATGATATCAGTTGACTGGAGAGAATCCAGTAGAGTCCTGACCCTATTAGGAGAAGGCTAGCTCCAGGCGGGATTCGCGAATCTACCATGATCACGCCTCAAGCTGTCTTTTTGGCTCTTCTTGCTTTCACTGCCACTGCGATTTCCGCAGCTTTTGTCGCACGTGCTTTGAGTACTCGCATCCCGATTGATGACAGAAATGAGCTGACGAGAGTCGTAAGTCCAGCGACAGGGTAGAGTATCTGTGAAGCTACTCCAAGTACCGCTCCCTCGCTGGCGACAATGAAGGAGAATTCTCCCCGGGGTAGCATTGATACTCCGACCTTGCTAGCTTCACCTTTCGCCGCGGAGAGCTTCGCCCCAGTCCAGCACCCCCAGTATTTTCCAAGAATCGCTGTTGCAATGACCGCGAGGATCGGGAGAGTAAGAGTAAGGACTGCGCCCATGTTGATGAGCGTTCCCATAGAGACGAAAAAGAGGACAATGAAGAGGTCCTTAACTGGTCCGACTTTGTCCAGTACGAACGTAGCCTGTTTTCCTCTTATCATTAGACCCATCAGGAAAGCACCAACCGCTGGAGAAAATCCAAGGAAGGAGGAGAGCAAGGCAAAGATGAACCCGAAGGACAGAGCGAGAAGGAACGCCGTCTCCTTGTACTCCTGCTGGAGAAAATCCAAGGAAGGATGAGAGCAAGGCAAAGATGAACCCGAAGGACAGAGCGAGAAGGAACGCCGTCTCCTTGTACTCCTGGTCACTTTGAGTCACACGATCAATGATCCTCGGCGCTATCCGCCAGCCAAAGACGAAGATGACCGCGACAAGGAGAATTCCTTTAGCGACCAGCAAGGCGAGGTCTGAGGATGCCACCTGATTGCTAGCCGCTGCGAGGCCAGGCAGTAACAGGAGGATAAAGACGGTTGCGAAGTCTTCGATGACTGACGCTGTTATGACCATCTGAGATTCTTTAGCATGGAAACTTTTGGACTCGAGCAGTATCTTGCTCATTATCGCGGTGCTCGTCGTCGCCACGACAGCCGCGACGAATACAGCCTCTATAGTGCTGAGACCAACTAGCAGTGCAACGCCGAAGACTGAGACGAAACTAATCGTGAGTTCCACGGTGGCAAGAATGAAACTGTTGGTCCCGATTCTACGGATCTCTAACGGGTCAAGCTCTAGTCCGACGGTAAAGAGGAGAAGTACGATCCCAAGAGAAGCAAGCAGATTTATCGTTCCAAGGTCCTGTATCAGTCCAAGACCGAAGGGTCCGATAATAATGCCCGCGATCAGCTGACCTAACACTACGGGCTGCTTGATCTTTGAGAAGAGGAAGCTGAAGCCGAATGCTGCGGAGATTGCCAGTCCGAGGTTCAGCAGGAGAGAGAATTCAGGAGTCGCAGCCAAAGAACAACCCGCTTACCGGGACCGAGTTGATCTGGATTCCAGAGTTCTTCCAGTTTAACGAAGTGACCCCTGAGCACTAGTCCTCCGGTTCCAGTTGTCGTTCTTTGGCGTCGGAGTAGTCATGTTTCTGGTAGACGCGCTACCGCCCATGGGATTGGTGGCTGCGGGTGGAGTTATGCAGACTGTGGGTGCGTTCTTCTTATTCATGGGGCTGAGGAAGAACTATCTCTTCTGGGCCAGCAAAGATCACTTCTCCTAGGCGTGTTTCTTGACATTTCTTCCGCTGGACAGAATATTCTATATCTGAAAAAGGGCTAACGGTGGAATCGTTGTTGGTTCTGGAGAATATAAAGCGCGTAGAAGCTTTTTCGTTAGAATGGTAGGCCACGATTATATCGGTGAGACATAGCTGAAACTAATCTGTAGCTTAGTCGAGGCAAAGTGGCGAGATCATGACAGTTGCTGAGGAGATAGCTGAGTCGAAGGCTGTTATTGACCCTCAGCCAACTGGCCAGCTAACCACTGTCCAGGCTCAGAAGCCGGTGATACCAAAGACTCTACGAGAGTGCCGGGAGCTGGCTAAGCGTCTTGCGTACAACATCGTCACTGGCTATGTGGAGCATGATAGGGGTCATCTGGACAAGTCTGCCGAAGCGTTCTTTCAGGTATACTTGCACCTGTTTCCCGACCTTAACCCTGTCAGATCTTGGAGGGCAGCCGAACTGTATGTCAAGATCCTCGTTAAACAGGATGAAATCGAGAATTATCCAGGTCATGACCGAACCCAGATTATAGATGATCCTCACTGGGAAGAAGTAAGGACCATGTTCATGGATTTCTCCAGAATCCTTGGAATACCTGATTCCTATGCCAACAGCGCAATGAATTATTACAGGTTTCATGGTGTCCGGGACAGTCGATACGTAAATTACTGCCTCGAATCCGATCGGGTTTTCAACAGCCGCGTTATCGGTAATGACTATTGGTCAAAGATACTAGGTTCTCTTCTTCTGATACTGACAGAGTGTCACGATAAGCACGACCCGATGGGTCTTGAAATGGGGTTGCAATTTGGTACCAAATACTTTGAGATTATTCTTCGGGCCAGATCTTCCGCATCCCAGAAGATGCCAGGGCTCATCGCGTAGGATATCTGTCCAAAGCAGTTTTCGGACTGCAAGATAGGGACGAATCGTTCCGTCCTAAGGTTCAGTTCGAAGAGTCAATTCGTTGCGGTAATTTTCTTTCTGATTTCTGGAACTCCTCTTCCTTGCTCATCGAGAATCTCGAGGTCGAACATGTTCTCAAAGGTGGACGTTATTTTCGGGTCGTGGGCTCTGGAGTTCATCGTGAAGATCGCCGTAATCTTATCGGAGATCATCAGTTCTAGAGCCTGACGGACCAGAGAGTATGTTCTGTCAGGTCCCAGTGTGAAGATGAAGTGTGTGATACTGTCGAATATGATGGTGAATGATGATTCGGCGTAGGCTTCGATGGTTTTGTTCAGTGCGTCGAGAATTAGTGAAGTGTCATATGAGGGCAGCAAGACTAGGTTCTCGCTCTCTACCTTGGGATACGAGACTCTAGGCGTCAGCACGAAGACTTTTGCTCCGGGTTGTCTTTGCGCTAGTGAATAGACAGGGCGCCCTTTCAGCGTGAAAACAACTGTCCTTTCGAAGTGGGAGGCGGATTCCGCTAGTAACGATTTAAAAATGCGGTCGTAGTCAGATTGTGGATCGAATTCAAGCAGCAGCTTCTTCCCAGTAATCTCTTCGTGAGATAGTCCAACTGTACTTGAGAAAGTATCCATCGATTCTGAGAGGTCGAGAGTTCGGATCTTATTCTCCAATTGAGCTAGATATGCCTCTTCTCCTCGGAACACTGTCGAATCGAACGCCACAAGAACGTGCAAAGAATGATCTGGACTCGCCCACTTTGGGTCAGTCAGGTGCTGGACAAATTTCTGCAGAGGACGAACACTGAAATCATCATAGTCGAGAATGACGCTGAGCCCTTCATTACCCAATGTTCTTGCTTCAAGAAGGAGTTCCCTCGTGAGTTCAAGCGGTGTTTCGTCAATTATTCCTTTGTTTGGATAGATGTTCCCCAAAGACGCAAGTCTGAGGGACCCTTTCAGGGTGTACCTCGTCAAGTCAATCCCTTGCCGAGAAAGGCCTTCTCTGATCACGGCCTCATCGGCATGGTGGAAGTAGATCACTCGGTTGTGTCGACTCACTGCTTCTATGATGTATTTGGAGAGTGGGCCAAACTTCTCGTCACCGGGGCTGTGGATTAGAATTATCTGATCATAGTGAGATGCAGTTGGCGAAGATTCAAGTGAGGGGACGACGCCTAGGAATGATTTCAGAAATGTTGGCTTGCGGAACGCACGAACGGCCACAATTATCAGAATTACCGAAAGAAAATTTGTCGTTCCCTGAATGCTGTAGCCGAAAGATGATACAGCATCACCAGCAAGCAGGGTTATGCTAATCAGGCTGAAGGCCGAGGCAAATATTCGCAATGCCCCTCTAACATCTTTGTCTCGAAGTTGAGATCGAAGCCTGGAGAGTACTGCAAACGGATAGATAGTGAAAGCCGAGACTAGCGCCACTCCTATGGCTAGCATGATTGGGCCCGTGACTGCTGAAGGTAGCGTGATGCCTTCGATGGCATACGTAACTTGGACTGTAGAACCGGTAGCGATAGCCGAGGGGACGGTCCATGCAACAACGATTCCAAGAACCATGGGCACCAAATATACCGCGAAGAACAGAAACACAGCACGAAACGGAGCTGACAGAATTCTCCTTAGTGACATAGGCTGTGGATACAGGTAGAGTTTTGTGGCAACATAACCCCATATCGTCGCTATCAAAGCTCCCGCTGTTATGACGCTCTGAAGCGCTGACCGCATCCATACTGGTTCAGAGGTTGCGATGACAACTAGGTCCTCAACGGGAAACGCGAGGAAGGCGAAGTAAATCGCGACGAAATAGTTCTTGTAAGATTGGAAGTATGATAACGGGTCCTTAACTAGGGATCGTATCATTATGGCGTCCGCTAGAATTGCAGCGGCGTCTAGAGTAACGTCTACGTATGGTACCGTGTTCCCTGGCCTCTAGGCAAGACGTATTCCAGCGTCTCCAGTAGCTGGCGTGATACCCTCCTTGCGGTGGGAACACTATTGCAAACTGGTTTGAATGACGTTACCTAAGGGACCGATAGCTAGTGACAGTCTACGCTACGTCTGGGAGTCCCAGAGACTTTGAAGCCGTTTTGAGGTCTCTCATGCGGCTTCGAATAGTGACTTCAGAGACCCCGGCGGCCTTTGCTAGGTCACGCTGCATAACCATGGAGCCTCGTATTCTGGCTGCAAGGTCTAGCGCCGCGGCAGCTAACCCATCAGGGTCTTTCCCTACGTTTACCCGTAGTCTGATTGCCTCCCGCAGAATCTTTCCAGCAAGCATCTCCGTTTGTGAGTCCGCACCTGCCCTTGAGGCGATCTTTGAGACTCGCTTCAGGGGGTCTTCAATCGCCATGGTCACGTCCAAAGACCGAACAAGAGCTCTGTAATAGTGAGCGAGAAGCTTCCGACTCATTCCTGAGGCCTTTGCGATCTCGCTCAGAGAACGCGGGACATCGGTAAGTCTGCACGCAGCGTAAGTTGATGCCGCCACCATTCCGTTGATCGGGCGTCCTCTAACCAAGCCCTTGTTGAGGGCCCGCCGGTACATCAGAGCCGCTCGTTCAGTCACGACCTCAGGGAGGTTTAAGCGACCGGAAAGTCCTCTTAACTGGCTCATCGCGCGGGACAGGTTTCTCGCCATCGAAGATCCGGCAGAGGCGCGCAGCTGGGTCCGTCTGAGCCGCCAGAGTTGGAGCCTTTCGTCAGCGTTGAGGTTCCGGTTTGATGCTTGGGCTCTGGAAATTATTGTGGATAGGTTCTTGTCGAATGCGGAGAATCTTCCAGGCGGTCCTGACTGGCTTTCAAGTAGTCCTTCCTCAGTGCGTCGTGGAACTGGAGCCGCATAATTCTCTGATGGGTCTGACAATACAAAGCCACAGTTGGTGCAGATGACTTCGCCCGTCTCAGCATCTCTTACAAGGCTAGGGCTTCCACAGTTGGGGCAGACATAGTGTCCGACCTCGTCTCGGGGTCTGGTCTTCCGGCTGCTCATCATTCGTCCCTGGACGGGATAAGTTTGCGTGGTCTGGGCTGAACCGAGCTGATCCTTTTCCGTAGTAACAGTGGAAGTGCCCGCCATCTCTGATAATCTATATGTCGTAGGGCCCAAATGAAGCTTGTTACTGTTTGGAGAAAACGGTCAATTTTGGCTCCGGAATACGCGCCCGGTAGGTGCAATATCGGCAGGCGTGGGAGGGTCATACGACTCACCACAGGGCTAGTACTTATCGCACTATCGATAATCCTCGGCATAACAGTCCTAAATCCAGAAAATCGCTTGTTCAGCCTAGTGCTGGTCATCCCTTTCTATGTCGGATTCCTGGCTGGTCTGGAGGGTTCAATGTCCTTCTGCGTACTGCACGCAGCTAGAGGGACCTATGACTTGAACGAGCCCCATGGATTCGCTTCAAGGAAGTCAGACACCTTGCAGAAGGTTGGATCCGAGGACTGGAAGAAGCTTGACCAGAGGAGGGCTCGGTGGATGCATCTTGAGGCTTTGACGGGCGCGGTCTTGTTGGCTTTGCTACTTGCCCTTACCTAGGTGGGCTCCAACGGTCGGGGGTCTCCTTCTAGAGGGGTCAGCGGAGAACGTCTCAATAGGAAAGGTCGGCTTGCTGTCTAGGGCGAGCTCTGACAATAGTCTCCCGATTAGAGGTGCAAACTTGAATCCATGCCCTGAGAAGCCATACCCGTATACGACCTCTGGATGATCCGGGTCTCTGTCGATGACGAAATCAGAGTTTTCAGTCATATCATAAAGACAGACCTTGGTGTGGACAACTTCGCCATCGGCTAGGTCCGGCGCGAACCTGCGACATACATCCCTGCATGTAACTATCTGTTCGTCGTCAACGGATCGGTTCGCTTTCTCTGGGTCAACTGGATCGTTCAACTCCTTCGGTGAAACCTTGACTCCGTCGATTCCGGCTGTAGGTAGACCATAGTGTTTGTCCGTGAAGAATACGGGGCAGTTTCTCGGGCGAAACAGGTCTAGATTCTTATGGGGTTTGAAGTAGACGAGCTGTTGTCGGGTCGACACCATCGAAGTTAGTCTTGGACTTAGGAGAGTGTTGGACCAAGGTCCAATCGTTAAGACGAGTTTGTCAAATCGCACAATCTCGCCGGCAGCGGTTACTATTGAGGGGTGCTCCCCGAAGGTCAGCCTTGTGGCTTGCCCTTTGTGAACCTTAACTCCATGTTTTTGTGTCAAGGAGCTCAGAGCGTAGAGAGCCTTGGAAGCGAGAAGGACCCCTCCGTGCGGGTCGAAGAATCCCTTCTCTGCTGTGAACTGCGGGAACCGCTTCTCGAGCTCCTCTGCCTCAAGTTGTTCTGCCTCAAGTTTCAAACGCGATAGCGTTCTGTAGCTGGCTTCGTTGAAGCCGTTCGCGTCCTGGTCCTCTCCTTGAAGCATGAGAAGGCCGGTTGGAAGCAGAAGTTTTTGTCCTGACTCTTCTTCTAGGTTCTTCCAGAGCTTGAGGCTCTCGACTGCCATTCTTGTGTAATGCTCGTCGTTGCCGTACGAGTACCGGAAGACTCTGTTGACGTCGTTGGAGCTGCAATAGTCGTTTCCTATGCCGTAACGATCTAGGAGGAGAATCTTGGAATCGCCAGTCTTGCTTATGGAGTAGGCGGTTGCGAGTCCCATGATGCCACCGCCTAGGATGCAAATGTCAGTATTGATGACCAAAGGTAGCCCTCGGCAGATCGCCTCTAACTCAGACTATCTAACCTTGGACCGGCACCTTGCCTTTGGGCTCTAGCGTTACTGGGACTGGCTGAGAATTGCGTCTTCTATAGACAAAGCCAAGCAGTGCGACTGAAAGTCCGATTAGTATGGGTAGTCGGACGAAGAACACCATGATTATCGAGATTGCTAGGGAAATCCATGGGAAAAGTTTCTTTGCACCCCTGACTTTTAGGAGTTTGATCCCGGAGCTCGACCCGATAATGTACACGAGTATTGCGGCGCCGCTGGGGATTAATAGCTCGGTTTCCAAGTCGACGTTGAAAACGTAGAATAGTAGTAGTGTAATCCAAGATAGTCCGAGCAGCAACATTAGCGATCTGTCTGGGACCTGGGTCTTGGTGTTGATGCGGTCAAGTAGCCTCGGTAGTCCTCTGTCCTTGGCAGTTGCGTAGATGACTCGTGAGATGCCAGTGGTATACGCGTTCATTGTTCCGAATATGATGATTACGGCGAGGATTGCTGTCCCCACTGCGCCGTAGATTCCGAGAGCGTTGGAGAGCATGACTGCAAAGGGCGCAATGCTTCCCGCAGCCGCGTAGGCTCTCGTTCCTACAGTCGCGACGGCAACGGAGATGTAGAGTAGACCGATGACTATGACGCTGAAGAGGATGCTCCGGTGGAAGTCCTTTTCTGGGTTCTTGAATTCCTCTGCCACATTAGATACGTTCTCATAGCCCAAATATGACCAGAAGATCAGGGCGGCGCTTACTCCGATCGGGACGTAGCCGTTGGGGAAGAAGGGACTGAAATTGGTGGGGGTCACGGATGGTGCGGATGCGACGACCGCAGTGATCAGGAGTCCTACGATGGCAACTATGACTGCTAGCTGAACCCTGCTGCTGACGACGATTCCTCGATAGTTGACTAGGAATGCTCCGAGTGTTAGAAGCCCTGCTATCAGGAAGATTTCGGTCCGAGTCAAGGGAAATGCATACGCTAGGTATGAAGCTGCGATTACCGTTACTACAGGTGCTCCTGTAACGTACCATAGAATGAACAGCCAGCCCACAGCGCTCGCTGCTCCTGGACCAAGACTCTCCCGGGCAAAGGAGTAGACTCCTCCTGATTCCGGTCTTCGCGCTGAAAGGCTAGCAAATGTGTAGGCAAGTGGATAACTGATGATCGATAGAGCGACCCACGCTACCAGCGAGGCAGGCCCAGCTATCTGGGCCGCAAGTCCAGGGAGGACCAGGACTCCTGAGCCGAGAACCGAGCTCATGTATAGAGCAACAGCATAGCGCATCGTCATCGCCTTGCGGAGACTAGGGTTTGGTGCCGACATGTCCGGAGATCTACGCCGGCGAGGACTAGCGGATGATAAGCCCTACTCGTTAGATCTTAAGAAACAGAGCGACTCCGTGAATCATGTTATCAATTCTTGCGGGTCGCAAGCGCGACACCTGTGAACATTAGGATGGCGCCCAATACCGTGAGGATGGTCACACCCTCGCCGAGTAGCACTATTCCTCCGACTAGACTTACCAATGGAACTATGTAGAGCTGGATTGAGAGTCTCGACACTGATCGGTTCCCAATGAGCAGGTATAGGATCACGTTGGCGAGCACCGTGCTTAGAAGTGCCAAGTAGATTACCGACAACCACGTTATCGTCGAGAGTTGTTGGATCTGGGTGATGAAATTCATGCTGATCAAAGGAAGTGTGAATACAGTGCCGATCAATGCGACCCATATCGCTGTCGGTAGCGCTCCATACTCCTTCACTAGTGGCTTTGAGCCGACCGCGAAGACCGAATACATGAAAGCAGAGAAAACAACCGCGAGCGGACCAGTTATTTCTTGAAAGCTCAATCCAGCGTTCAAAGACAGTACTATTGCCCCAGTCATCGCTGCTGCAAGCGCAAGGGCGAGTCTCTTCCCTATCTCCTCCTTAAGGAACAGTCCCGAAAGGACCACGACGAAGATCGGTCCCAATGAGATGAGTAGACCAGCCAGACCAGCAGATACTATGGTCTCAGCGTAGTTCAGCGATAGGTGATATCCAGTGACACTAGCTAGGGATACGGCTAGGATTCTTGGAATGTGATGTCTCTGGACGGGGTGTTTCGGTCTTCCGAAGAAAGGTGCGAGAGATAGGAACCCAGCGGAAGCGATGAGCCAGCGTAGTACTGTCAGATTGATCGGGCTTAGTTGGAAATCAGCGGTCCTAATTGCGACGAAAGCCAATCCCCAAGTCACGCCCAAAATGACTACTAGACTATTGGTGAAGATTCGATTATCTCTGAGCGATTTGTGCTCCATCTTCGTCTCGAGTCGAGTCTCCAGAGTCATCGGTGAGCGTCCCTCCTCCACTTACTCGATTGTTGGATTGGGTTGAACCTTGTTCTCTAGCGATAACAAGGTCTTCTTTCTCTCCACTCCCCACGCATAGCCGCGTAGACTCCCGTCTTTCCCGATCACTCTGTGGCACGGGATCACGATCGCAACGGGGTTGGTCGCGCAGGCCCTAGCTACTGCTCTCGTAGCCTGAGGTGTCCCTAAAGATGTGGCGATGTCGCTGTAGGTTTCGGTCTGACCGTA
>Ga0209238_1001106_pt1 | contig 10274 bp, 10 predicted proteins | sample GraSoi013_1_20cm_FD_185823 | JGI IMG/M metagenome (GOLD analysis project Ga0209238, IMG submission 185823) | Grasslands soil microbial communities from the Angelo Coastal Reserve, California, USA - Sample 10_02_2013_1_20cm (SPAdes) (version 2) | ecosystem: Environmental > Terrestrial > Soil >...
GATCGTCTCGGACAGACGCCCGCGCGCGGCCTCACACAGCCGGGTGCCGCGGTGACGGCACACGTTGTAAAAGGCGCGCACGGCGCCGTCCTGCCCGCGCACCACGATGACGCTCTCGCCCGCGATCGACCGGAGCACGTAGTCTCCGGCCGCGCCGACCTCGGCCGCACGCCCGACACACACCCAGCGCTGCGTGAAGATCCGCTCCTGCTCCTCGGCATAGATCTCGGCGGCCACGTAGTAGCGTCGTGGCAGGGTGCGCTGCCCCTGCTGGTACGCCTGAGTGGCTTTGACGAAGGTGGCCATGATGACTAACGCTATGGAGCGCCGCGCCCGAATGCCACTCCCCGGCGCTCCGGTCCCAGCTGCGCCACGATCGCGCCGAGCACGAACACGGTCGCCGCGGTCAGCGCCATGGCCCAGGCATAGTCCAGGTGCTCGGCGAAGCGGGCCTCGAGCCATCCGATCGCGCCGGCCAGCGCCACGCCACACTGGTAGGCGAACCCCGGCAGGAAGCCCCGCACCGAGTCGGGCGAAAGCTCGGTGATGTGCGCGGGGATCACCCCCCAGGCCCCTTGCACGAAGAACTGCATCACGAAGGCGCCGACGACGAGCACGAGCACCGACGGGGCGAAGGCCCAGAGCGGAATGGCCGCCACCGCGGCGACCAGCGCGAGCCCGATCGCGCGGCGGCGGCCCAGGCGATCGGAGTAGAGGCCGAACGTGATCCCGCCCACCAGCGCCCCGATCATGGAGACGATGGTGACGTCGCCGCGCTGCTGTGCGGTGAAGCCCCAGTGGCGCTGCAGGAAGGTCGGGTACATGTCCTGGGTGCCGTGCGACACCATGTTCATCATCCACATGAGGACGGTGATGTAGCCGAACAACGGCAGATTGGCCTTGATGGCGCGCCCCAGCCCGGTCCAGCTCTCGTGCCGCGTTTCGCGCCACACGTCGGATTCACGGACGCGAGCGCGCACGAACAGCGCCAGCAGGGCGGGGAGCCCGCCGATGAAGAACAACGGCCGCCACCCGAAGTGGGGAAAGAGCGAGCGGTAGCACAACGCCGCGAGCAGGTAGCCGAGGGCGTATCCCTGCTGCAGCAGGCCGGACACCACGCCGCGATAACGGGGCGCGATCTTCTCCATTACCAGCGACGCGCCCACCCCCCATTCGGCACCCATCCCGATCCCGAACAGCGCGCGCAGCACGAGAAACGTGGTGTAGTTCGGCGCCAGGCCTGTGAGCACCTCGATCAGCGAGTAGAACACCAGGTCGATCATCAGCGGCAGCTTGCGCCCGTAGCGGTCGGCGAGCAGCCCGAAGATGAACGCGCCCACAGGCCGGAAGGCGAGCGTGAGTGTGATCGAGAGCGCGATCGCGGCGTCCGACTTCCCGAACTCCCGGGCGATCGCCGTGAGCGTCATCACGACGAGGAAGAAGTCGAACGCGTCGAGCGTCCAGCCGAGGAAGCCGGCGACGACGGCGGCGCGCCGGTCGTCGGCGGCAGGGCGTACGGTGGTCATTGGTGTCCCGCGAGCGGAGCCTCTACATTATTACATCCATGCGCCTCGCCCCGCTTGTCTCACTCGTGCTCTGGTTCACCACCCTCGCCGCCCAGAGCGGCGCCCCGCGCCCGGCCGTCGCCGTGCTCAACCTGCGCTTCGACGGCGAGCACGCCAACGTGCTCCAGAGGGGCGATACCGCGGTCGTGGCCGCCGCGACGAGCAAGCTGCTCGCCACGCTGCGCGCGTCCGTCCTGGTCACGGTCGTCGACTCGAACGTGACCGCGGCCGCCGTGGCCGCGGCGGAAGGCGATGGCAACCCGTGCGACAACGCCTGCGCCGTGGCCGTGGCGCGACGGCTCGGCGCCCGCTGGGTGGCGAAGGGCACCATCTCGAACCTCTCCAACATCGTATGGCTCCTCACCGCCGAGCTGTTCGACGCCACGACGGGGCAACCCGTGCTTGCGGACAGCTACGAGATTAAAGGAGACGCGGCGCGGATGGCGCCTGCCGGGGCGCATGTGTTCGCCCAACGCGTCGAGAAAACGGTCGAGCGTCTGTTGCGCTGACGCAACATCGTCCACTTGTGGGACAAAAAAATCCGAGTTCTCTTTCCTCATTGATGGTCGATCCGTTTCGCCCCCCTCGTCCGGCGTGCAGCTGTGGAGATCTCATGCGCTACCCCTTCCGCCTCGGACTCGCAATCCTGGCCGGCAGCCAGCTGTTCATGGCCCCCGCCCGCGCGCAGGAATCCGCCTCCGACACCTTGCTGACGGTGAACCATTACCTCGACTGGGAGCAGGTGGCCGATCCGCAGATCTCTCCCGACGGCGCCCAGATCGTCTACACGCGGCGCTGGGTGAACAAAGTCGACGACAAGTGGGACTCGGCCCTGTGGATCATGAACGCCGACGGCTCTCACAACCGCTTCCTGGTGAAGGGCAGCGACGCGCGCTGGTCGCCCGACGGCACGCGCATCGTCTACCTGGCTGACGGCGAGCCCAAGGGAACGCAGCTGTTCGTCCGCTGGATGGACGCCGAGGGCGCATCTTCCCAGGTCACGCGCGTCACGGAGAAGCCCGTCGATCCTCGCTGGGCCCCGGACGGCAAGGCGATCGCGTTCGTGATGCTCGTGCCCGACTCGACCGCGTGGAGCATCTCGCTCCCCAAGCCCCCGGAAGGGGCGAAGTGGACGCCCGCCCCGCGCGTGGTGGACGGCCTGCACTACCGCCAGGATCGGGTCGGGTACATGACGCAGGGCTTCACCCACCTCTTTCTTGTGCCGGCTGACGGGGGGACCCCGCGGGCGCTCACGAGCGGGCGCTGGAACGTGGGGGCGCGCTTCGACGGCCTGGTGTTGGGCGCGGGCTACGACTGGACGCCGGACGGCCGCACCATCCTGTTCGACGGGCTGCGCGACACGACCTGGGACCGGCAGTATCAGGTGTCGCGCGTGTACGGGCTGGACGTGGCGAGCGGGGCGATCAGGCCGCTCGTGTCGCGGCCCGGTTTCTGGGCGAACCCCGTCGTGTCACCCGACGGCAAGAGCGTCGCGTTCACGGGCTACGACTCGACGGGGCAGACCCACCGCACCGCCGACCTGTACGTGATGGGGATCGATGGCTCGGGGGTGCGCGACTTGTCCAAGACCCTCGACCGCGATCCGGACAATCTGCGCTGGGCGCCGGACGCGAAAGGCGTGTACTTCACGGCTCCGGACCGTGGATCGATCAACGTGCGCTACGCGGACCTGGCGGGCGGCGTGCGCGAGGTCACGCAGGGCGCGCAAGTGGTGTCGCTCACGTCGGTCGCGCGGACGCTGGTCGCCGTGGGCGTGCGGAGCGACCCGGAGCACGGGCCCGACGTCGTGCGGCTCGACCTGCGACGCCCCCAGGCGCTCACGCCCCTCACCAGGGTGAACGACGACGTCCTCGGCAACAAGCGCCTCGCCAGAGTCGACGAGGTCTGGTACGCCTCGACGGGCGGGGCCCGGGTGCAGGGGTGGATCGTGAAGCCGCCGGGATTCGACGCCGCGAGGAAATACCCGCTGATCCTCGAGATCCACGGCGGTCCGTTCGCGATGTACAACGTGGCGTTCAGCTACATGTTCCAGAACTTCGCGGCGAACGGCTACGTGGTGCTGTACGTGAATCCGCGCGGCTCGACCGGCTACGGCGACGCGTTCTCGAACGCGATCGACCACAACTATCCCGGGCCGGACTACGACGATCTCATGGCCGGTGTGGACGCGGTGATCGGGAAGGGCTACGTGGATACGACGCGCATGTACGTCTCGGGGTGCTCGGGGGGCGGCGTGCTGTCGAGCTGGGTGATCGGCCACACCGGTCGGTTCGCCGCCGCGGCCGTGCGTTGCCCCGTGATCGACTGGATCAGCATGGCGGGGCAGACCGACATCCCGCTCTTCACCTACAGCTTCTTCCGTCAGCCGTTCTGGGACAAGCCGGACGAGTGGCTCGCCCATTCGTCCCTGATGCAGGTCGGGCACATCACCACCCCGACGCTGCTGATGACGGGCGAGTTGGACCGGCGCACGCCAATCCCGCAGACGGAGGAGTTCTATGCGGCGCTGAAAGTGCGCGGCGTGCCGACCGTGCTGCTGCGCTTCAACGAGGAGTTTCACGGCACGGGATCGAAGCCGTCGAACTTCATGCGCACGCAGCTCTACATGATGAGCTGGTTCCAGCGGTACCGCCGCCCCGGGACCGAGGCGGCGACGGGCGCGGGGAACCGCTAGCTCGCCGCGCGGTTGCGCACCTTGCGGAATTGCGCCGCGAGCCAGCCCGGCTCGCGGCGCCCTTCGTCGCGGGCGAACTGTACCCACGCCGCCATGATTCCATCGCGCTCCACGTACCCGACGACCGTCTCGCGCTCGTCCCGGCTGACGACCGGGAGAAGGTCGACTTCGTGCTCGAGCATCTTGGTCAAGGCGTGATCGAGCAGCTCGTCGGGATAGGTGACGACCGGCGGCAGGTCGGCGACCTGCACCACCGGGGGCTCCATGACGTCTTGCACCCGTAGCAGGTGCAGCGGGTTCGCGATGTACTCGCGGGTCACGTGATACCCGCGGCGCGCGACCTTCTCGGTGAGGATCGAGCGCTTCATGAGCAGCACGGTCACGGCGTCGGCGGCGACGCACGCGACCAGGAGCCCAGGCAGCACGTTGACGTCGTGCGTCAGCTCCACCATGAACGCCACGGCGGTGAACGGGGAGCGCATCGTGCCGCCCATCATCGCGCCCATGCTGAGCGCGGCCCAGAGCCCGGGGTCCCCGGTCGGGATCCAGTGCGCCTCGAGGGCCCCAAGCGCGCCCCCCATGATGAGGAGCGGCGCGAGCACGCCACCCGACGTCCCTGAGCCGAGGGCCACGGCCCAGATCACCGCCTTGGTCACCATCAAGCCGACGAGCGCGACCCCGACGAGCTGTCCCGTGAGCAGGTCGTGGATGGTGTCGTAGCCGACGCCCAGCGCGCGCGGGGAGAGCAGACCGCCCAGCCCGATCACCGCGCCACCCAGGAGCGGCCACCACATCCAGTGCACTGGGACCCGGCGAAACAGGTCTTCGCACGCGTACACGAGCCACGTGAGCAGTCCCGACGCGAAGCCGGCCGCGATCCCGAGGGCGAGCGCGATGACGAGCTCGCGCATGGCCAACGCGGCGTGGGGCGGCACGGGGAAGAGCGGTCCCGTGCCGAGCAGCGGCACGCGCACCGCGGCCGCCACCACCGCGGCGCAGGCCACGGGGATGAAGCTCCGCGGCTTCCACTCGAACAGCAGCAGCTCCACGGCGAGGAGCGCGGCGGCCAGCGGCGTGCCGAACACCGCGGCCATCCCGCCCGCGGCGCCGGCGACGAGCAACGTCTTCCGTTCCGCCGATGACAGATGGAACGCTTGGCCGAACAGCGAGCCGAACGCCCCTCCCGTCATGATGATCGGCCCCTCGGCGCCGAACGGGCCGCCGGTCCCGATGGCAATGGCGGAGGACAGCGGCTTGAGCACGGCGACCCGGGCGGACATCCGGCTCTGCCCGATCAAGATCGCCTCGAGCGCCTCCGGGATGCCGTGGCCCCGGATGCGCTCGGAGCCGTACCGCGCCATGAGCCCGACGATGAGACCCCCGGCGATGGGGACCAGCAGCGCCCAGAGACCCAGGTGGTTGTCGGCGGGCGAGACGAGGCCGCTGTCGATCGCGTGGTAATAGAACAGGTGGGTGAAGAACCCGATGAGCCGCAGCAGGGCCAGGGCGACGAACGCGCTGAGCACGCCGATCAGGGCGGCCATCCCCGTCAACGTCAGGATGCGGCTGTCGGCTGTGAAGTCGCCGAGCTCGTTGGAGGAGGCCGGGCTGGTCATGTGACGCGGAAATGTAACCGGCCGGTCGCGTCTCGAAAACGAGACGGTGAACTCTGCACCTACGGCGTCATGGCCTCGCCGTCTCCTGCTCGCGCTCGAGCAGCGCCCGTTTTCGCTCGTTCCCCCAGCGGTAGCCGCCCAGCTCGCCGTCGGCCCGGACGACCCGATGGCACGGGATCACGAGGGCCGCCGGATTGGTGGCGCAGGCGCGCGCCACCGCGCGAGTCGCCCGCGGCCGCCCGATGGTGCGCGCGATCTGCGTGTACGAGCGCGTCCGGCCGTAGGGGATACGGCGCAGCGCCTCCCACACGCGTCGCTGGAACGCCGTCGCACGCACGTCGAGGGGGAGATCGAGGTGCTGGGTGCGCCCTTCGAGATAACGGACGATGGCGCCGACCGAGGCGGCGAGCCCGCTCCGGTCGCGGCGGATCCGGGCCGCGGGAAACTCCGCGCGCAGCCCCGCTTCGAGCGCGGCCGCGTCCCCGCCCAGACTCACACGGCAGATGCCACGCTCCGTCGTGGCGACGAGCAGGCGACCGAGCGGGCAGGGGGCGACGGTGAAGGCGATACGCATGCCCTTGCCGCCCCGACTGTAGGTCGCGGGAGTCATCCCCAGCTGCGCGTGGGCGCGCTCGTACACGCGGCTGGTCGAGCCATAGCCCGCCTCGTACAGGGCTGGGCTCACGCGCCCCCGCGTGCGCAGCTCCCTCTTGAAGCGGTCGAGGCGGCGCGCGTCCCGATACTGGCGCGGACTGATGCCCAGCACCCGCTGGAACGCGCGCACCAGCTGATGCGAGGTGGTGCCGGTGCGCGTGCTCAGGATGGCCAGGCTGGCCGGCCGATCGGGGTGCGCGTCGATCAGGCGACATGCGGCCCGGACCAGGGGGACGCGCGGGTCGGGCGCCGGCGCCTCGGCGGGGCGGCAGCGCTGGCAGGCGCGGAATCCGGCGCGCTCCGCGACCTCCGGCACGGGGAAGAAGTCGACCTGCGCGCGCCGCGGACGGCGGCTCGGGCACGAGGGGCGGCAGTAGATCCCGGTCGAGCGAACGCCATACACGAATGCGCCGTCGTAGCGGCGATCACGCGCCAGCACGATGCGCCAGCGGCGCTCGGGCGTCAGCTCGGGAACGGCTGCAGTGTTGCTCACGATGGACAAGTTAGCGCGGCCCGGCGCGGCGATCTATCCGGTTTTGACTGTCAACCTCGGGGCCTGGGGCGTCTCCCAGCGTGGTCAAGGTATCTTGCGGGATGATCTACAGCGTCGGCCATTCGACCCGCGACCTCGCGGAGTTCCTGGCATTGCTCGCGACCCACGGCGTGCGCCAGGTGGTGGATGTGCGCCGCTATCCCGCCTCGCGCCGCTACCCGCAATTCGCTCGGGACGCGCTGGCCGCCGCGCTCGAAGCGGCGGCGATCGCCTATCGTCACGAGGGCGAGCTCGGGGGCCGCCGCACCGCCCGGGCCGATTCCGCGAACGGCGCGTGGCGGAGCGCTGCCTTTCGGGGCTACGCCGACTACATGGAGACCGAGATGTTTCAGCACGCGCTCCGCCGCGTGATCGAGCTGGCGCGTGCCCTGCCGACGGCGCTGCTGTGCGCGGAGGCGGTGCCCTGGCGGTGCCATCGTAACCTGATCGCCGATGCGCTCGTGGCCCGGGGCGAGAAGGTGCGTCACATCCTGAGTCCGGCCCGCGCGGACCCGCACACGCTGTCGGCGCATGCGCGCATCCTCCCCGGGGGCGTCCTGCGTTATCCGGCGGAGCCGCCCGACCAGTTGGCGATGTGCTAGCGTTCGCCACCCGAGCGTTATCTTCCGGGCGTCACCCCGTCGGTTCGTCACCGGGAAGGAGTGGTATGCCCCGCCAGAACTTCGCGAGCGGCGCGCCGTGGGAGCCGATCGTGGGCTATTCCCGCGCCGTACGGGTGGGCTCCACGGTGCACGTCGCCGGGACCACCGCCACGGGGCCGGACGGTCGAATCGTGGGGATCGGCGACGCCTACGCGCAGGCGGTGCAGACCCTGAAGAACATCGAGCGGGCGCTCGGCCAGGCGGGCGCGTCGCTGCGGCATGTCGTGCGGACCAGGATGTACGTGACCGACATTGGGGACTGGGAGCGCGTCGGGCGGGCGCACGGCGAGGTATTCGGCGAGATCCGGCCGGCGACCACGCTCGTGGCCGTGAGCCGGCTGGTGGCTCCCGAGATGCTCGTGGAGATCGAGGCGGAGGCTATCGTCGAGATGTAGATTAGCACCGAGGGAGGTGTGCAGTGTCCGTCACGGAAGTCGGCAAGCACGCGACCGTCGCCTGTCCCTTCTGCGCGACCCTCAATCGCGTGGATCTCTCGCGCATCGCCGACCGCCCCAAGTGCGGCAAGTGCGCGCGGCCGATCCTGCTCGACCGGCCCATCCCGGTGAGCGACGCGACGCTGGACGGCGTCCTCAAGGGCACCGACGTGCCGGTGATGATGGACGCGTACGCCGACTGGTGCGGCCCCTGCAAGATCATGGCGCCGATCCTGGACGATCTCGCGCGCGATCGCCAGGGCGACGTCCTGGTGGTCAAGCTCGACACCGACCGCAACCCGGCCACCACGCGACGCTTCGACATCCGCGCCATTCCGACGCTCATCGTGTTCCATCACGGCGGCGAGCTGGCCCGCCGCGCGGGCGCGATCCCGCGCAAGGAGCTCGACGCGCTGCTCGAGCCCATCGGGCGCGCGTGAGCGTGGGGTCGGACGCGCTGTCACGCTACGAGTCGGCCGAGCCGGGGGAGCGGGGGCGTGGGGTGTCGGAGCGCTCCCGCGCGGTGGCGCTGGGGCTCGCGGTGGTGGGCGGCGTGTTCGGGCTGCACCGCTTCTATACCGGTCGCGTGCAGAGCGGCGTGTGGATGTGCCTCACCCTCGGCGGGATGGGGATCTGGTATCTCTACGACGTCGTCGTGATCGCGGCCGGTGACTTCCGGGACGGCGACGGGCGGCGACTGGTCCGCTGGGACGTGGCCGGCGACGAAGCGGTTGTGCCCCCCGGGGAGCGCCGCGTGTCGGACCTGGAAGACCGCATGCTGGGGCTCGAGTCGCAGGTCAGCGAGCTGGCCGAGCGGCTGGACTTCACGGAGCGGCTGCTGGCGCAAGCGCGGGAGCGGGGAAGCTTACCAAAGACGTGAGAGGCCGGTGAAAAGCCGGTGAGAAGCCGGGGAAGGGTGGTCGGACCCTTCTCCCTTCCCCGGCCTTTCACCGGCCTTTGACCGGCCTCTTTTCAGAGGGAGCAGGGATGAGAATCGGTGTCCCCAAAGAGACCGCGGCCAACGAGCGTCGCGTCGCGCTCGTCCCCGACGCGGCGGGACGGCTGGTGAAAACCGGGCTCGAGGTCGTCGTGGAGCAGGGCGCCGGCGCTGCCGCGGCGTTCCCCGACGAGGCGTACCGCACGGCTGGCGCCGGCGTGGTCGCGACGCCCGCCGAGGTCTTCGGGGGGAGTGACGTCGTCCTCAAGGTGCAGCCCCCGTCGACGGCGGAGGTCGCGCGGTGCCGCGAGGGGGCGGCGCTGGTCGCGCTGTTCCAGCCGGCGGCGGAGCGCGAGGTCGTGGCCGCGCTTGCAGCGCGCAAGGTGACGGCGTTCAGTCTCGCGTTGCTCCCCCGCATCACGCGGGCGCAGCCGATGGACGTGTTGTCGTCGCAGGCGACGGTGGCGGGCTACAAGGCCGTCCTGCTCGCGGCCACGGCGGCCGGGCGGCTGTTCCCGATGCTCGTGACCGCGGCCGGAACGCTGCCGCCGGCGCGCGTATTGGTGCTGGGCGCCGGCGTGGCGGGGCTGCAGGCGATCGCCACGGCGCGCCGCCTCGGCGCGGTGGTGTCGGCCTTCGACGTGCGCCCGGCCGTGAAGGAGCAGGTGGAGAGCCTGGGCGCGAAATTCCTGCAGCTCGACATCGCCGAGCAGGCGGAGGCCGCGGGCGGCTATGCGAAGCAGCTCTCCGAGGAGACCCACCGCCGCGAGCTGGCGTTCATCGAGCAGCACGTGAAGGACGCGGACGTCGTGATCACCACGGCGGCGATTCCGGGCAAGCGTGCGCCGATCCTGATCACCGCCGCGGCCGTACAGGGGATGAAGCCGGGTGCGGTGATCGTAGATCTGGCGGCGGAGACCGGCGGGAACTGCGAGCTGACGGAGCCGGGGACCGAGGTGCGCCGCAACGGGGTCCTGATCCTCGGACCCCTCAATCTCCCGAGCACGCTGCCGCTGCACGCGAGCCAGATGTATGCGAGGAACGTCTCCAGTTTCCTGTTGCACGTGATACGCGACGGCAAGCTCGTCGTGGATTTCGACGACGAGATCATTCGTGAGACCTGCGTGACGCACGCCGGGGAGGTGCGGAAGTCATGACCGACTACTGGTCCATGGTGTT
>Ga0209238_1001107_pt1 | contig 10268 bp, 8 predicted proteins | sample GraSoi013_1_20cm_FD_185823 | JGI IMG/M metagenome (GOLD analysis project Ga0209238, IMG submission 185823) | Grasslands soil microbial communities from the Angelo Coastal Reserve, California, USA - Sample 10_02_2013_1_20cm (SPAdes) (version 2) | ecosystem: Environmental > Terrestrial > Soil >...
AATGGGCGCCGCCGGGCCAATGGCTGCCGCCGCGTCGGGCACGGGGACGCCCGCGCGCGCCGCCGGTGCACCCCTATCTTCTTCTTCCCCGATGCGGCTGGCCGCTTCCCCGGCGCAGCTGGCCTCGGCCCCCGGGCTCGCCGAAGCGCGGCTCGCGCTCTCGACCATCGACGTGATCGTCACCCGTAACGACACCCTGGACCGCATTTTCAGACGCCTGAAGCTCAATCTCGCCGACCTCGCCTCGCTGCGCAGTCTCCCCGGCCTGCGCGCGCGCCTCGACAGCCTGCGCCCGGGTGAGGCGTTGCGTTTCACCCACAAGGACGGGCTGCTCTTCGGGCTCGAGCGGCGCCTTAACGAGAGCGAGACGCTCAAGGTGTCGCGCGAGCCCTCCGGCCTCAAGGCCGACGTGCTGCAGAATGCGCTCGAGACACGCGCCCGCACGGTGCGCGGACGTATCGACCACTCGCTCTTCGAGGCCGTCGAAGCCGCGGGCGCGAACGACCAGATCGCCGTGGCGCTGGCGGATATCTTCGGCTGGGACATCGACTTCGTGCTGGACGTGCGGCCCGGGGATGTCTTCGTCGTGACCTACGATGAGATCTGGCGCGACGGCGCCTACCTGAAGGATGGTCCGGTCCAGGCGGCGGCCTTCGTGAACCAGGGGCGCGAGTTCAGGGCGGTGCGCTACACCGACCCGGAAGGCGGCTCGCGCTACTACACGCCCGATGGCAGGAGCCTGTACCGGGCGTTCCTGCGCGCGCCGGTGGACTTCACGCGCGTGAGCTCGCACTTCAACTCCGCGCGCCGGCACCCGATCCTGAACCGCATCCGCGCTCACCAGGGGGTCGACTACGCCGCCCCCATGGGCACTCCGGTGCGCGCCGCGGGCGACGGGCGCATCCGCTTCGCCGGCCGCAAGGGCGGCTACGGAAACCTGGTCGAAATCGAGCACACCCGCAGCATCGTGACCGTCTACGGACACCTGTCTCGCTTCGCACCGGGAACCCGCGTCGGGGCACCGGTGACGCAGGGCGCGGTCATCGCCTACGTCGGCATGACCGGGCTCGCCACCGGCCCGCACCTGCACTACGAATACCGCGTCAACGGGGTGTTCAAGAACCCGCAGACCGTGATCCTGCCGGCGGCGGCGCCCATCGATGCCCGCTGGCAGGCGGACTTCCTCGCCCGCTCGGCACCGCTCCTCGCCTCGCTCTACCCGGCGCCCGGACCGATGCTCGTCTCGCGCTGAAGGGCGCGCGGGCGATGCAGCTCTCGCCCCCGGGGCTTGAGCCCTCTTCAGCGTCGCCTCGTATGCCGCTGGTATCCTGAGCCGATGGACTCGCCGGACCTCAAGGCGCCCCAGCACTACATCAACCGGGAACTGTCGTTCCTCGAGTTCAACCAGCGGGTTCTGGATCAGGCGTTCGATGAGTCGGTGCCGCTGCTCGAGCGGCTGAAGTTCCTGTGCATCTGCTGCAGCAATCTCGATGAGTTCTTCGAGATCCGGGTCGCGGGACTGAAGCAGCTGCAGGAGCTCGGCGGCGCGCAGCTGGCGGCCGATGGCCTGTCGATCCCGGAGCAGCTGGCCGCGATCCACGATCGCGCCACGCGCCTCGTGGCCGACCAGTACCGCTGCCTCAACAGTCTGCTGCTGCCGGCGCTGGCCGCGGAAGGCGTGCCGCTGCTCGGCCCCGCCGAGTGGACCGCGCAGCACAGCGAGTGGCTCGAGCAGTACTTCGAGCGCGAGATTGAACCGGTCCTCAGCCCGCTCGGGCTCGATCCCGCGCGCCCCTTCCCGCGCATCCAGAACAAGAGCCTGAACTTCATCGTGCGGCTCGAGGGCAAGGACGCATTCGACCGCGACAGCGAGCTGGCCATCGTGCAGGCGCCGCGCTCGCTGCCGCGCGTGGTGCCGCTGCCCGGCGAAGGCGCGCACCGCGCCTGCGTGCTGCTCTCCAGCATCGTGCAGGCCTTCGTGCACAAGCTGTTCACCGGCATCAAGGTGATCGGCTGCTACCAGTTCCGCGTCACGCGCAACAGCGACCTGTTCGTCGACGAGGAGGAAATCGACGACCTGCGGCGCGCGCTCGAGGGCGAGCTGGCGCAGCGCCGCTACGGGGCGGCCGTGCGGCTCGAGACCTCCAGCGACTGCCCGCACGACATGGTGATGTTCCTGCAGGGGCAGTTTGCGTCCAACGGACTCGACACCTACCCCGTGGCAGGTCCGGTCAATCTGAACCGCCTGTCGGCCGTGTATGAGCTCGTGCAACGGCCGGATCTCAAGTACCCGATATTCACGCCCGGGACCCCCAGGCGCCTGGTGGGCGCTACCGACCTGTTCGCCTGCATCCGCCAGAAGGACGTGTTGCTGCATCACCCGTATCAGAGCTTCGCGCCGGTGATGGACTTGCTGCGCCAGGCGGCCGCCGACAGCCAGGTGCTGGCGATCAAGCAGACCCTCTACCGCGCCGGCCATGACTCCCCGCTGGTCGATGCGCTGGTCGCGGCCGCGCACGCCGGCAAGGACGTCACGGTGATCGTGGAGCTGCGCGCCCGCTTCGATGAGGAAGCGAACATCGAGCTGTCCAACCGCCTGCAGGAGGCGGGCGCGCACGTCATGTACGGCGTCGTGGGCTACAAGACCCACGCCAAGCTGACACTCATCGTGCGCCGCGAAGCCGGCGGCATCCGCCGCTACTGTCATCTCGGCACCGGCAACTACCACCCGCGCACCGCGCGCCACTACACCGACTACGGCCTGTTCACCTGCGACGACGAGATCGGCCAGGACGTGCACGAGCTGTTTCTGCAGCTCACCAGCCTCACCCAGACCCCGAAGCTCAACCGTCTCACGCAATCCCCGTTCGGCATGCACGAGATGGTGTTGAGCAAGCTCGCGCGCGAAGCCGAGCACGCGCGCGCCGGACGTCCGGCGCGGATCATCGTCAAGATGAATGCGCTGGTGGACCCGCAGGCCATCGAAGCCCTCTACCGCGCCTCGTGCGCCGGGGTCAAGATCGATCTGATCGTGCGCGGCGTGTGCTGCCTGCGTCCCGGCGTGCCGGGCGTGTCGGAGAATATCTCCGTGCGCTCCATCGTCGGTCGCTTCCTCGAGCACTCCCGGGTGTTCTATTTCGAGAACGGCGGCGAGCCCGACATGTTCTGCGCCAGCGCCGACTGGATGGAGCGCAACTTCTTCCGCCGCGTGGAAGTGGCGTTCCCAGTCCGGCGCGAGCGCCACGCCGAGCGCATCCTGCGCGACCTCGATTTCTGTCTCAAGGACAACTGCCAGGCCTGGAAGCTGCAGGCCGACGGGCGCTACGTGCGCATCAGCCGCGGCGGCGAGCGCGCCCTCAGCGCGCAGTCGGAGCTGCTGATGGCGTACGCCGCCGGGCCGACCGTGGTGGTGTGAGGGGTCAGGGAACCGGCGCCGAGCGCGCGCTGAACACCCGCAGCCGGAAGTCCACGGCGCGCAGATAATCCACTTCCTGCTGCAGATCCGCCGAAGTCAGCGGATGCTCCTTGAGCCAGCGCGCCGGAAAGCGCACTTCCAGCGAGCGCGGCGTCGCCGACAGATCGAGCGCGGGCAGCGCGGTGGTGCTGCGGCCGCGCTGCAGCAGCACCGCCAGCCGCAGCAGCACGATCAGGTACAGCGCGCTGCGATCCCAGGGCGGCACGAGCTCTTCCATGCCCTCGAGGGAGAGCTTGCGGCGGTGAGCGCCGACCAGGCGCGCCAGCAGCCGCTGCTCCTCGCGCGGAAAGCCGGGCATGTCGGCGTTCGCGAGCAGGTAGGCGCCGTGGCGGTGATAGCCGCTGTGGGAGACGTCCAGGCCGATCTCGTGCAGGCGCGCGGCCCACTGCAGGGCCAGGTGCGCCAGCGGCTCCTCCAGGTGCCAGGTCGCGCGCGTCTGCTCGAGAAAGTTGCACGCGGTGGACTCGACGCGCTCGGCCTGCTCGATGTCGACGTGATAGCGCTGCTGCATGCCGCGCACGGTGCGCTCGCGCGCATCCTCGCGCCGGTAGCGGCCGAGCATGTCGTACAGCAGACCCTCGCGCATCGCGCCCTCGGCCATGCGCATGTCCTTGATGTCGAGCACGTTGAACACCTCGGCGAGAATCGCGAGCCCGCCGGGAAACACCGGGCGGCGATCCTCGGTGATCGGCTCGAGCTTCAACTCGCGCGTGTGGCCCGCATCCACGCAGTACTCGATCGCGCGGGCGAGTCCCGCGGGCGTGATGGCTGCCTGGGGATCGAGCACCCGGATCGTCTCCCCGATGGCGCGCACCGTGCCGGAGCTGCCCGCGCAGGTGTCCCAGCCACGGCGGCGGAAGGTCGCCTGCACCGGCTCGAGCTCCAGGCGCGCCGCCAGGCGCGCGCGCTCGAAGCGCTTGGCGGAGATCTTGCCGTCGCGGAAGAACCGCTCGCTGAGCGCGACGCAGCCCATCTGCAGGCTCTCGAGCTCCAGCGGCGTGAGGGCCTCGCCGATGATGAGCTCGGTGCTGCCGCCGCCGATGTCGACCACCAGGCGCCGTCCCGGCTCGCTCGGCATGGTGTTCGCCACGCCCGAGTAGATGAGCCGCGCCTCCTCCATGCCGGCGATGATCTCGATCGGATGCCCGAGCGCCTCGCGCGCGCGCTCGAGGAACGCCTGCTTGCGGTGCGCCAGGCGCAGCGCGTTGGTGCCCACCACGCGCACGCTGTCGGCGTGCATGTCACGCAGCCGCTGGCCGAAGCGCTCGAGGCAGGCGAGCGCCCGCGCCGCTACGTCCTTGTCGATGCGGCCGTTCTCGGCCACGCCCGCGGCGAGGCGCACCATCTCGCGCAGGCGATCGATGATGATGAGCTGGCCGTGCGAATGGCGCGCGACCACCATGTGGAAGCTGTTGCTGCCGAGGTCCACCGCCGCGAGAACGTCGGGGATAGGGCGGGGGGCGATGCGGACGTTGGAGAGGAACTCGGCGAGTCGGGTGGTAACAGCCGCAGGCACGCGCGATGCCGCAGGCTCAGGCGGCGAAGGACGAGCCGCAGCCGCAGGTGGTGGTCGCGTTCGGGTTGCGGATCACGAACTGCGCACCATCCAGCCCCTCGCGGTAGTCGATCTCGGCGCCGCTGAGGTATTGCACGCTCATCGGGTCCACCAGCAGCTTCACGCCCAGGTTCTCGACGCAGGTGTCGCCGTCCTGGATCTGCTCGTCGAACTCGAAGCCGTACTGCAGCCCCGAGCAGCCGCCACCCTGCACGAACACGCGCAGCATGAGCTTCGGGTTGCCCTCGCCACGGATCAGGTCCCCGACCTTGCGAGCCGCGGCATCGGTGAACAGGAGCGCAGGCGCCTCCTGCAGGGCTTCGGTCGTACTCATCGTCTCGGTACTCATGAGCTCAGTCTAGAAGCCGCCCGCGACGCGGTCAAAGCCGCACTTCACATCCGCCTCAGCCCACCTTGCCCTGCCCCGCCGGCGGGGCCTGCGGCCCGAGGCGCACCAGCTTACCCATTATCTGGGCGCCCAGTGTCATTTCAATGACACCGTAGTACACGTTGCCCTCCACGCGGGCGGTCGCCCCCAGAACCACGCGTCCGCCGGCATGGATATCCCCCTTGACCGTACCCTCGAGCATCACGTTCGGCACGTCCACCGGCCCTTCGATGGAGCCGCTGGCGCTGACCGACAGGGTCGCATCCGGCGCCCCAGCAGAGCGCACGGCACCGGCGATCTGGCCGTCCAGGTGCAGCCCGCCCTGGAACTCGACATCGCCGTGCACGCGTGCCGCCTTGCCGATCAGCGTGTCGATGCGGGCCGGCCTGGATTCGCGGGTGAACATGCTTCCTCCGATGGCGTCCTGGAGCGCGGGGCTTCAGGGAGAGGCCTCGACGTTCCACAGGAACGTCTGCGAGAGCGGCGCCACATCACGGCGGCCGGAGCTCACCTCGACGTTGAGCCGTTCGGGCTTGAAGCTCGGCGGCACGCTGAGCTCCTGGTCGAAGCTCTCCAGGTAGCGGAAGTTGTAGCGCAGCTCGCGTTGTCGGCCCGCGGTGAGCGTCGCGAGATCGAGCGTGCGCGCGCCCTGGGCCGCCGTGCCGTCGAGGCTCATCTGCACGTTGCCGGTGACCGCCGTATCGGCCCGTCCCGAGCGCACCAGCGACATGTGGACGACATAAGTCGCCGGGCTCGCTCCGGCGGTGATGCGCAGCTGCTCGATCTTGACGCCGACGCTCCCGGCTCCCTGCGCCACCACGCCGCGGTAGAACGCCAGCTCCTGCGACTGGCGCGCCACCTGCGCCTGCAGGTCGCCCATGGTGCGCGCCACTTCCGCCTGCTCGTGCGAGCGGCCCACGCGCAAGGTGTCGAGCTCGGCCAGCCGGGTGCGCATCTCGCGGTTGGCCTTCTCCAGGTGCTCGATCTGCACCTCGAGCTCGGTGCGCTGCTGCGCCACAGCCTGGCGGTCGTAACCTGCGTCATAGCGGCCGAGCTCGTACACCACGTAGAGCGCAGGCACGCCGATGAGCACGCCGGCGATCAGCAGTGCCGTGCGCAGCCGCGAGGTGTGCTGGCGCACGATGAGCGGCGGGCCGCCGTGCTTGCCGAGCATGCTCGCCAACGGACTCACGGCGCCGCTTCAGTGCGCCGGTGCGGATGCGACACGGTGGCCGCCGCGCGCGGTCACTTTGTCCCACCACGCAGGTAAGGCCGGCCGCCCCTGCGGGAAGGCGAGGGAGCTGAGCTCCTCGAGCGCGCGCGCGTACACCGGGCGCTTGAAGTAGATGACTTCGCGCACCGGTTCCCAGTACGGAGCCCAGCGCCACCGGTCGAACTCCGGCTCAGCCGTGCGGCCGAAATCGAACGGCGCCTCGGTGCTCTTCAGTCGCAGCAGGAACCAGCGCTGCTTCTGGCCGATGCACACCGGATGCTGGTTGCGGCGGATGTAGCGCGACGGCAGGCGGTAGCGCAACCAATCGGCCGTATGGCCGAGGAGCTCGACGTGCGCCTCTTCGAGGCCGATCTCCTCATCGAGCTCACGGTACAGGGCCTGCTCGGGCGCCTCTCCGGCGCGCACCCCGCCCTGGGGAAACTGCCAGCCGCGCCCGCCGGTGCGGCGGCCGAGGAACACCTCATCGCCGTGCATCAGCACGATGCCGACGTTGCTGCGAAAACCGTCCGAATCGATGACGTCGCTCATGTCGGAGAGAGTCTGCCACAAGGCGCGCCCGCCGTGAGCTACGCTAACAGCCCCTGTCAGACGGTGTGGGCGCCACAGCATGAGCTCGCCGAGCGCGGAACGGGCACCCCTGCGCGGCTTGGTGCTGCTCGCCGCGCTGGCCGCCGCCGTGTTCGTGGCGGCGCTGCTCATCGGCAGCTCCGGGATCGGTGTGAGCCGCGCGCTCGCCGCCCTCGCCGGTGCCGGCGATGAGACCACGCGCAGCGTGCTCATCGCCGTGCGGCTGCCGCGAGTGCTGGCGGCGTTCGGCGTCGGCAGTCTCCTGGCGCTCTCGGGCGTGCTGCTGCAGGCCCTGTTCCGCAACTCACTCGCCGACCCTTACGTTCTCGGGGTCTCGGGTGGCGCCGCCGTCGGCGCCCTGCTCGCCATGATCGCCGGTGCCGCGGCGCTGGTGGTGCAATCGGCCGCGGTCGCGGGGGCCCTGGGCGCCGTCGGCACGGTGTATCTGCTCTCGCGCGGCGGCGGTACGCCGCGCCTGCTGCTGACGGGGGTGGTGCTGGCGAGCGCCTGCGGGGCGCTGGTGAGCGTGCTGCTTGCGCTCGCGGACTCCTCGCGGGTGCGCGGCATGGTCTTCTGGCTCGCGGGGGACCTCGAGTGGGCGGTGAGCCCCGCCCTGAGCGCCGGCGCCGCGGCGCTCGCCGTGACGGTCGCCATTGCGGTCGCCCGCCCGCTGAACGTGCTGGCCGCAGGCGAGCTGCGCGCGCGCTCGGTGGGGCTTGCGCTGGAAGCCTGGCGGACGCTGCTGTTCATCGCCTGCGCCACACTCACCGCCATCGCCGTGGTGAGCGCCGGGACGGTCGGGTTCGTCGGGCTCATCACCCCGCACGCCGTGCGCCTCATGTTCCGCAGCAGCGATCACCGCGTCGTGGCGCCCGCCGCGGCGCTGGCCGGCGGGATGGTGCTGGCCGCCGCCGATCTGGTGGCGAGAACCATCGCGAGTCCGCGGCAGCTGCCGGTCGGGGCGATCATGGCGCTGGTGGGCGCGCCGCTGTTCGTGGTGTTGCTGCGCAGACGCGGACGCAACTAGGGCAAACGGCCGGGGGCGATAAAATGGCGCTTTCGGCGCCGTGAAAAACAGGGGCTCGGCGCGCAGCGCCGAGCGGGCTTTGCCCGGACGGCAAAGCCCCGGCTTTCTGCGCGAAGCAGGATTGCGAGAGCGCAGAAAGTTTTTCCCGGAGCCTCCAGGGATGGATTCACGGCGGCGCCGGAAGCGCCATTTTATCGACTGCGGCTTGGAGTCCTGCGTCACGCGACCAGGTTCGGCGAGGTCGCGATCCGGTTGCGACCCGCGCTCTTGGCCCGATACAGCGCCGCGTCGGCCTCGGCCATCAGCCGCTCCGCCAGCGCCTTGTAGTCGCGCATGCCGGGCCCGGGTGTGGCGGCCGCCACCCCGATCGATAACGTCACCGTCTCGGTGACGGTGCTGCCGACCGCCACCGGCTGGTGGCGCACCGCGTGCAGCACGCGCGCCGCCACCTTCTCACCGTCGGTGATCGTCGCCTCCGACAACACCAGTGCGAACTCATCTCCGCCGAAGCGCGCGCCGGTGTCGCTGATGCGCATCTCGGCGTCGATGCGGCTCGCCACCTCGCGCAGCACGGCGTCCCCCGCCAGATGTCCGTACTGGTCGTTGATGCGCTTGAAGTGATCGAGGTCGATCATCAGGCACACGATCGACTGCCGGGCGCGCTGCGCCCGCGCCAGCTCCTCGCGCAGGCGCGCGTGCAGGTAGCGGCGGTTGTGGAAACCGGTGAGGAAATCGGTGAATCCGCTGCGCAGCAGCCGGGCGCGATTGACGGCGTTCTCGACGCAGATCGCCGCCACCAGCCCCAGATGCGCCAGGAAATCACTCGCCAGCTCCTGGGTGAAGCGCAACGGGTCGAGGCTGGAGAACACCAGCACGCCGTCGAGCTGCTCGTGACGGCGCAGCGGGATGAGCGCGAGGCTCTCGGCACGCGCGACCCCCGGCAGCAGCAGCTCGTGGTCGGCCTTGTGGAAGGGCCCGAGCCAGGGGCGCTCGAGGTTGGCGAGCTGCGGCGCCACCGTCGTCAGCGCATCCACGAAGCACACTCCCGGCAGAGCTTCGAGCGCCGGGCCGTCCCCGGCCCCGGAGAGCAGATGCCGGATCTCGTGCTGCGGATCGTGCAGGATCAGCCCGACGGCATCGAGCTGGTAGGAGCTGCGCAAGCCCGCGATGAGCCGCTCGAACAGCTGCGACAGCGAGCCGGCGCGCAGCAGCTCCAGCTCGCGCTCCTGCGTCTTGCGCAGCAGCGAGTCGTTGCGGCCGACCTGCTCGGTGAGCGCGGCGAGGCGGGCTTGCAGCGCGCGAACCTCGCCCACCAGCTCGCTGCGATCCGCGGCAGAAGGCGCGTCACCGCCCCGCGGCCCGGGGTCCGATCGAAGCATGGCGCGAGAATCCTCCTGACCCTCAGGTGCGGCGCTCCGCCAGGCTGCGCCGATCGGCTAGATAATCGCGCCCGCGGCGCATCAAAGCAACGAAGGCGGCGTGGTCCTGCGACAACACCGAGGTACGCAGGCGCTCGACCGCCTTGGACAGGGCCTCGAGGGACTCCGCGCCGTAGTCATTGAGGCTCTGTATTTCATAATACAGCTCCGGACTCTCCCCGGCGACCTGACTGGCGACGTCCAGCTGGGCATCGAAAGTCGTGCTCGACATGCGCGCCAGCTTCGGCGCCGCCTCACCGCTCTCCGCGAGCGCGGTGAAGAACGCGATGTTGAGCGCGTGCGAGAGGCCCAGCACGTAGGCGACCAGGCGGTCGTGCTCGTCGAGGCTCATCACCACCTGCTCGGCCATGGTGGAGGCGAACAGCTCGCGCGCCGCGCTGAGCGCGGCCGCGTTCCCCAGGTCGACGAACAGCACGTGGCGGCCCGAGAGGAGCTCGGTGTCGGGCCCGAACATCGGGTGCACCGAGGTCACCTGACAGCCGTGCGATTTCAGCGCCAGCAGTCCCGCCCGCAGCGGCGACTTGAGCGATCCCACATCGAAAATCACGCCCGGCGGGCGGCGCAGCGCGAGATCCCTCAAGAT
>Ga0209238_1001108_pt1 | contig 10265 bp, 10 predicted proteins | sample GraSoi013_1_20cm_FD_185823 | JGI IMG/M metagenome (GOLD analysis project Ga0209238, IMG submission 185823) | Grasslands soil microbial communities from the Angelo Coastal Reserve, California, USA - Sample 10_02_2013_1_20cm (SPAdes) (version 2) | ecosystem: Environmental > Terrestrial > Soil >...
TACGCTGCGTTTTTCACCAGCGCGCCTCCGGCTCGGGCGACAGTGGAGGTCGCCCGCTTGCCGAAGGACGCAAAGATTGAAATCTCGGCGATCGCATCGCGTCCGTAGCGCAAGCGGTCGGGGTCCGGCGCCGGCCCAGGGCGACGGCCGGCGCCGGTGGCCGGTACCTCAATGACCGAGGTTGTCAGTGCCGATCAGCGCCGGGTTCACTTGCGCGCTGAAGGTGCCGGTCTTTGTATTGAAACAGAAGACATAAAGATCGTGTTGCAGCGCGATGTGGCAGGACGGAACCGCGCGGAGCATGCGCCCGCGTTCCCACGACGGAAAGCGTTGAACTGGATGGCTCCGTGGTCCCTGGTGAGACAATCCCGCGCTTGTCGACAGTACTGAGAACCAACGAGCCAATAGAGGGGGACTTATGCACTTCACGTCGCGGTACGGCAGGTTACCCGTTTCTCGGCTCGCTGCAGCTTCGGTTGCAGCCCTTCTTGTTGGCGCTTGCGCGAGCATCATACACGGCACCCATCAGGACGTCGGCATATCAAGCAACCCAACGGCCGCTCACGTCACCGTAGACGGACAACAGACTGGGACTACCCCGGTGGTCGCGCATCTGACAAGAAAGGATAATCACATTGTTCGACTTGAGCTGCCTGGGTACAAGCCCTACGAAGCGACGCTGACAAGAGGGGTCAGTGGGTGGGTTTGGGGAAACATCGTCTTTGGCGGCTTGATTGGCTTGGCCGTGGATGCAATCAGCGGTGGAATGTACAAACTGACTCCGGAGCAGTTGTCGGGGGCGCTTCTGGTCAATACGGCGGCTGGGTCCATGCGCGACGGACTTTACGTGGTGGTGGTATTGGAGCCTCGGCCGGAATGGCGGAAGATCGCTCAGCTGCAGCGCGAAGGGCGAAGCCGACCCTTTTAAGGAACCGCGCGCGCCTTTGGGGGTGTCGAAATCCCCGTCCTCGGCTCCCGCCGTTAAGCTTCAAGCGCCGTCAGGCTCCTATGCTCCTAAGCTCTATGCACGAAATGCCTGTTTTTGCTGGCGGAGAGGGTGGGATTCGAACCCACGAAAGGCCGTTAAGCCTTTGCCGGTTTTCAAGACCGGTGCATTCAACCGCTCTGCCACCTCTCCGCAGTCGATGCAGTGGCTCGTCTTTCATTCTATCAGGCCGCGGACACCGATCCGGTGCGGGGCCCGACGGCGAGCGGCGCTGTCAGCCGCCGGGTTCCTTGAGAATCGCGGCCGTAACGCGATTGCGGCCGGTCTCCTTGCTGCGGTAAAGGGCCGCATCGGCGATCCTGAGCACTTGCTCGGCCACCCGATGTTCACCACTCGGCACCAGGTCCATGCCGCAGAGGCCGAAGCTCGCGGTCACGTGGATACTCTTCTTGCCGGCCTTGAAGGGAGTGTGCGAGATAGTCGCCCGCAACTTGCGGGCGACCTCGAGCCCCGCTTCCTGAGCGGTCTCCGGCATGACGATGGCAAATTCCTCGCCGCCGATGCGCGCCACCCAGTCAATCCCGCGGCGCAGAGCCTGCTGCAGTCGCGGACCGAACTGCTGCAGGATCTCGTCGCCGGCGGCGTGACCGAGCGTGTCGTTGATCTTCTTGAAGTGGTCGATGTCGCAAAGAGCCAGGGACAAGGCGCGCTTGTAACGCGCGGCCCGCTCGACCTCGCGCGGGAAGTGCTTGCCGAAGAAGCGCCGGCTGGCAGCGCGCGTCAGTTCATCCGTCGAGGACAGCTTGCGGTTCTCCTCCAGCGTGATGCGCAGTACCGACTCGAGCTCGGTGATGCGCCGCGCCGCGCGGATGCGCGCGTCCAGCTCGCCGTCGCTGACCCGCCGCCCGACGCACTCGTCGGCCCCGGCGAGGATGCCCGCCTCCCGCTCCTGGGCGTCATCGACCTCGGCCACGTAGACGATGAAGGGCACGCGTGCGGTGGGCCGCGCCCGCAGTTTGCGTATCAGCTCCAGGCTGTCGGTGAGCACGACCGGGCGAAACTCGGCGCCAAAGCGGCGCAGCGCTTCGTCCTCGCCGGTCACCGACTCGCACTCCAGCACGTCCGGCGTGATGCGTTGCTGCATATGCTGGCGCAGCGGCGCATCTTGGAAGACCAGGAGCGCCTTCGGCGGCGGCAGCACCCGCACCATGACCGCGACAGTCGCCGTAGTCCCCTCCTCGGTGGTCGCGGGCTTGGCCGCCCGTCGCTCCAGGACTCTCTGGATGACTGTCGTGTGTCCCCCGGACGCCATGTGACCCCCCCCTAATGTCAGAGGTTGCACGAACAGGGGAAGAAGATTACAGGCACTGGTGCGCGGTTGTCTCGGGAATGTGATGGCGCCCCCGATGAGGCGCCGGGGACGAACCCGTTGGGCGCGAGGATGGATTCGACGCGGCCGCGCTGACGGCGCCGTTCTCCAGGGTGTCTCATATGCGCAGTGAGAATTGCCGTGGGGAGAGCGCCATGAGAGTCACGACCTGGGCGGTGTTGGGATCGATTCTCATCAATCTTGTCCTCGCACTGCTGGTGGCGGTGGTGTTCAGCGTGCCGCCGGCGCGCGCCGCCGAGCGCGCCCAGTGCACCGGGCGCACGCTGCACGCTACCCATACCCCCGATCGGCCGGCCCTGGTCCATCGGGGCTATCTGGTCGCGGTGCGCATGGGTTGGGCAGCGGGCTGAAGGCAGATGCGCTTGCCGTCACGCCACCGCGACAGCGGGCGCCGTTGTTGAGGCGGCGCGCGCCGAGCGCAGCATCGAAACGGCCGCGTAGCTGACCACCACGATCACCAGCCAGCGCATCGCCGTGAGCGGCAGGTGCTTGACGATATAGAAGGCGATCAGCACGCCGAGCACGCCACCGATGATCAGGCCCAGCGCGGGCCCGTGGGCGAAGCGTCCCGAGCGGAAGAAGCCCAGGCTCGCCACGGGCTGCAGCATGCCATCGCTCGCCATCATGATCGGAAACGCCGCCAGCGGATGCATGCCCATGAGGGCGAGCATGATCATGAGCGGCGCGTAGTTGCCGATGCCGATGCACATCAATGCGCCCAGCAGGAAGCTGACACATACCGCCAGCGCGAAGCGCCAGCCGGCCAGAGCGAACGCGGTGCCACCCGGTGGGAACGCGCCGAGGTTCTTCAATACGAAGAAGAACGCCGCCACCAGCAGGGCCACTCCCATGAACAGCTGGATCGTGCGGCGTGGAAGCCGGCTCACCAGGCCGGCGCCGAGCCAGGCGCCCGCGGCGGCGCTCGCGACCATGCTGGCGAGCAGCACCGGCTCAACGGTCACGGCCGTAACGAAAAGCACGGTCTCGAGAAAGGCGGACGAGTTGTGCCCCACGTTGAGCGTGCCGGGTATCAGCTCGTCGGCGGGCGCACCGCGAAATTTGAACAGCGCGGTCGTGGGTGCGAATGAGCCGATGCCGAGCGTATCGAGGAAGTCGGTCACCACTCCGATTGCGATATCCCCGAGCGTCGGCCGCTCGCGCAACCGGTAGTGCCTGGCGGCCCAGACCCATCCGATGACGAACGCGATGTTCACCAGCACCAGCGCGCTCAGCAGCCCGACTTTTGTCGCGTTCATGCCGGTCCCCGTGACCCAAGGGTTGGCGCGCGCGCCAGCGCGTCCGCCAGGCGCAGATACTGGATGGTCGCGCGCGCACCGATGCCGCTCAGAGCGTGCAACGGCATGGGCCGCAGCGGCGTGACCGGGAAGCCCAGCTCCGCAGCGGGGGTTCCGAGCGCGCGCAGCGCCAGCAGGCGCCCCATCACGGTCGCCATGGCGACTCCGCGACCATTGTAGCCCAGGCCGGCGAGCAGGCCCGGTGCCGGCTCATGCAGGTGCGGCAGGTGGTCGCGCGTCATGGCCACGAGCCCTCCCCAGTGGTATTCGAAAGCCACGCCCTCGAGCTGCGGATAGATTTCGTGCACGGCGCGGTAGTGGTGCCGTACCGCCCGTGCGCCGGGGGCCGGCGCGAACGTGCCGCGCGAGCCCATCACCAGCCGCCCGCTCGTATCCAGGCGGAAGTACCGCAGCAGACGCCGGGTGTCGGAGGCCGCCTGCCCCCCGGGCAGGATTGCCTGACGCAGCGCGGCGGGGATGGGGGCCGTCGCCACCTGGAAGGACGGCACTGCCACCACCGTGCGCCGCAGCTCGTCCGTGACCGCACCGGTGTAGGCGTTGGTCGCGATGATCACGAGCGGTGCGCGCACGCTCCCGCGAGGCGTCTCGATGCTCCAGGCGCCCGCGCTGCGGGTCAGCTTGCGCGCCGGGCTGCGGACAAAGATGCGTCCGCCGCAGCGCCCCACGGCCTCGGCGAGTCCGCGCGCGTAAGACAGCGGCTGCACCGTGCCGCCGCGCCGATCGAGCAGCCCGCCGCAGTAGCGGCCGGATCCGGTCAGCCGCAGCACCTGCTGGCGCGACAGCAGTTCCACCGCGGCCCCGCGGCGCTGCCACTGCTCCGCCCGGGCGGCGAGCTGCGGCAGCGCAGCCTCCGAGGCCGCCGGCTGAATCCAGCCGGTGCGCACCGCATCGCATCGCAGGCCGTGCCGGGCGATGAGTTCGAACACCAGGTCGGGCCCGCCCGCGACGGTCGCCACCGCGCGCGCTCCCGCATCGGGCCCGAATATCCGCTCGAGGGTATCCGGATCGTGCTTGACCCCGGGGATGACCTGGCCGCCGTTGCTGCCGGAGGCACCCGCGCCAATGTCGGCGGCCTCCAGCACCAGCACCTCCCGGCCGGCCTGCGCCAGGTGCAGGGCGGCCGACAGGCCGGTGTAGCCGGCGCCGATGACGGCGGCCTGGGCGCCCCACGCGCCGGCGAGCACCTCGCAGGCGGGGCCGGCCGGCGCCGTCACGGACCACAGCGATTGCAGCGGCACGGCGGGCATCGCGAGATATCGATAATCGATTATTGGTTATCGGATAAAGGGCGGCCGACTCTACGGCAGGCGCCGCGGGCGGTCAAACCAGCGCGCGCGGCGCGCGCCCGGCGTGGCCGCCTTTTCCGACCCCCGGCGATGTGCGAGACTCGCCGCAAAGCCGCCGCCGCAGACGCGCCACGCCCGCGCGCCACGGCGTCAAGCCCAACGACGTGTAACCGGCTTTGCATGGGGTGCCCGATGCGATCTGCGCCTCTTAGGTCCGCAGCAACGCTGTGCCTGGCGTTCAGCGTGCTGGCGCACGCGGCGCCGCCACCGCTGCCCGTCGAGCACCTCACCGTGCAGCCCCTGCCGCCCAGGAATCCGCACTGGGTGTATGTGTTCGATGAGGCTTTCGCCAACGAGATCGACGCCCGCGTGCATCTGTTCGACGGCGACAGCTACCGGCGCCTGGGGCAGATCGACGCGGGCTTCACCCCCAGCGTCAATCTCTCGCCCGACGGGGCCACCACGGTGGTGGCCACCACCTACTTCGCCCGCGGCAGTCGCGGCACACGCACCGACGTGGTCGAGTTCACCGACAACGCGACCCTCGCCACGACCGGCGAGATCGTGCTGCCACCCAAGCGTGTCGAGACCGCTCCCAGCCTTTTCAACATCGCCTACAGCGCCGACGGCCACTTTCTGTACGTGGCCTACGTGACGCCTGCCGCGTCCTTCGGAGTGCTCGATCCGGCGCACGGCAAGGTGCTCGGCGAGATCGACACCGCCGGGTGTGTGCTGGTGATCCCCTGGGGGCCGAACCGCGTCTCCTCCATCTGCGAAAGCGGCCGGCTGCTCACCGTCACCCTCGACACGCAAGGTCGCGAAACCGGGCGCGCGCTGTCGGAGCCGTTCTTCGACCCCGACCGCGACCCGGTGTTCGTGCAGGGCGTCCCGACCGCCCGCGGCTACGCATTCCTGTCCTTCCTGGGCGAGGTGCACGAGGTCGACCTGTCCGGCACACAACCCGCCTTTGCGCAGCCCTGGTCGCTGGTGAGCCCCGCCGAACAGGGCCGCTGGCGCCCGGGTGCGGACCAGGTGGGCGCCATCCATCGCGGGCTCGGCCGCCTGTACGTGCCCATGCATCAGGGTGGCGAAGGCACGCACAAGGACGGCGGCACCGAAATCTGGGTGTTCGACATGGCCGGACACCGGCGCCTGGCGCGCTGGCCCGTGCAGGCGGCGGGCCTGTCGCGCGTGCTCGCCGTGCAGGTGTCGCAGGACCCCGCGCCGATCCTGTTTGCGGCCACCAACGCCGCGGACGTCGCCGTGCTCGATGCCCTCAGCGGCAAGCTGCGGCACGTGGAGAAGCACCTGGGCCAGACGCCCTGGATGATGCTGAACCCTTGAAATTACGGGGCACGTAATGCGCTCGCTCGATCACCTGTTCGAACACTCCTCGCGCTCACTGGCGCGGCGCACCTCACGCCGCAGCCTGCTGGCCTCCCTGGGTCAGCTGCTGACCGGCGCCGCGCTGCTGCCGCTGTTGCCGGTGGATCGCGGCGGCCGTGCGTGGGCGAGCGAGGCTGCCCCCAAGCCCGACAGTCCCGAGAGCTGCGACTACTGGAAGTACTGCGCCATCGACGGCTTCCTGTGCTCCTGCTGCGGCGGCACCTCCAGCTCCTGTCCACCGGGCACCGCCGCCTCGCCCATCACCTGGATCGGCACGTGCCACAACCCCGGCGACGGCCGCGACTACATCGTCTCCTACAACGACTGTTGCGGGAAAACCAGCTGCGGCAACTGCGAGTGCAACCGTAACGAGCGCGAGAAGCCGATGTACCGGCCGTCGCGCAACAACGACCTCAACTGGTGCATGGCCAACGCCGACTCGAACTATCACTGCTCGGTGTCCGTCATCCTGGGGGTCGCGGAGAAATGAGGGCCCGGGGCCCGGGCGCCGGCACGCGCGGCGCGCTCGCGTGGGCCGTGCCGGCGGTGGTGAGCCTCGCGACGGCATCCGGCGCGCGCGCTGCGGATGCCGCCCCTCCGGCTTACCCGGCAGGTTTCAGCAGCTTCCAGGCGAACTGCGCCGTGTGCCACGGACCTGACGGAGCCGGCCTGCCGGCGCTGGCGCCGCCACTACTGTCTTACCCGGCGCGCTACGCCGCCCGCCTCGAGGGGCGCCGGCAGCTCGCACTCACCGTGCTGTACGGCATGATCGGCGACATCAGCGTCGAGGACAAACACTACAACTTCCAGATGCCGGATTTCGCACGCCTGGATGACGCGACCCTGGCGGCTACACTCAACTTCGTGGTGTTCGATCTCGGCCACGCGCCCGCGGACGTGAAACCCCTCACCACCGGGGAGATCGCCGCCGAGCGCGGCCATGCGCTGGATGGCGCCGCGGTGCGCGAGCACCGCAAGAGCGTCGCACCGGGCGGACTCTAGAGGCCATGCGGCGCCTGCTGCTGATCGGCGCAACCGCGCTCGCCGTGAGCGCCCTCGCCGGCGCGGCGAGCGCCAGCCCGGGCGAGGACTACATGCTCTATTGCATGGGCTGTCACGGCGCCGAGGCCCAGGGCGTGACCGGCAGGATCCCACCGCTCGCCGGGGCGCTCGCGCGTTTCATGCGCACCAGCGAAGGACGCAACTACGTGCTGCGCGTGCCCGGCGCGGCCAACTCGGTCCTGTCGGACGCGCGCCTTGCCGCGGTGCTCAACTGGCTCACCGGGCGCTACGGCGCCGCGGACGCGCCACAGCCTGCACCGTTCACCGAAGAGGAAGTGGCGCGCGCGCGCCGCGTACCGCTCGTCAACGTGCAGGCGGCGCGGCGCGAAGTGGTGCGCAACCTCGCGGCGAGCGGGGTAGCGCCGGCGACGGACTATTAGTGGGCGGGAACGATGTTACCGAACAATCCGTCCGTCTCGTCATTCGGACCCGCCGTGAAGTACAGCGTATCCGGGCTCGACCCGCGGCCCCCGCCCAGGGTCAAGGTCCACAGGCCGTCGATGACGAGCGGCTTGCCCTGAGCATCGCCCAGCGCATCGATAAACCGGCCATTGTCCTCGAATGCGTCGATCCGGCCATCGCCAAAGTTGCCGATCAGGATCTTGCCGCTGAACCGCCCAAACGCGAACGAGGCGCGGGTGATGCCCCACGGGGAGTTGAGCGGCCCGCGGCTGGCAAACCGGCGCAGCAGATGGCCGTCGGTATCGAACACATCGACAAAGCCATGGCCTGGCCCCGCCACGTCGTCGTGTTTCGCAGCGTCCTGTCTCGCGTAGCTCACGAACAGGTCGCCATCGATGTTCGCGATGCCAAATGGCGCGTAGCCGGGGGGGATCGTGGGATCGGCGAAGCCCCCGTCCGTGGTCGCGGGGGTGAACAAGCCGTCCGAGCCGGTCGGCCCGAATACATCGATCGTCCCGGCGCGGAAGTTGGTCGCGTACAGGAATCCCCCCTTGGCGCTCAGCCCGAACACCAGACCCTTGTAGACGGCGCCGTTCCCGGCGGCGGGAGAGGACGAGTTGTCGACCGCGATCACCGCACTGTCGGCCGGGTTCAATCCTCCGGCCCACGCGGAAACGGTGCCATCCTCGGTAGCGAAGATGAACACCGCCGGCAGCTTCGTGCCCGGCACGAGGAACGCCGATGAAGGATTCCACACGATTCCGGTGGGCGTCGCCGGGGCAGGATTCGGCGGATTGGTCGCATCAACCGGATGGCAGGAGGCGGCAGGCACGACATTGCCCGGTAGCGGGATCGATACCTGCAGCGCCAGCTTCGTACCTGCGCCGCTGTAGAGGGTCGAGCACCCTGTGCCATTGTCGTTGACCCAGAAAGGACTACCCGCCGGGCTGAAGGCAACGCCCCAGGCGTTTTTCAGCACCGTGTCCTGCACCGTGGCGCCACCGGACACGTTGGAAACCAGAGGCGCGACCACGTAGGCGTTGGCCTGGGCGCGCGAATCGTCCCCGGCAGCGCCCGCAATCGTGGCGCCGGCGAGCGTGCAGACCGTGGCGAGGACGATCACCGCCGTCGTTTTCAGGGCTCGGGTGAGCTGGCACATGACTGCACTCCTTGGTTTTGTTGAGGACTCCGACGTGTCGTGAGTGCCGCAGACCCGGCCGGCGGTTCATAAAGGCCGCAGCGCGGGGCGCGACGAGGTGCGCCGCACATGCCTCCTGCGGAACCTGAGGCGTCGCCCGCCGGCTATTGGCGGAATATCGCGGTGATGCCGAACGTCCGGGGTCTGAACGTGTACGCCCGCTGCAGGCGGTCACTGCCGGCGCAGGTGGCGCTGGTCGGCGGGCAGATCGTGTAGTTGTAGTCGGTGAGCGGGTGGGCGTTGGTGAGGTTGTCCACGAAAGCCGCCAGCTGCCAGCTGCCGAAATCGACCCCGCCGCGCACGCTGGCGTGGGTGGTGCCCGGGACCACGAAGGCGGCCGCGTCGGACTGCAGCGTAGTCGGGTCCTGGCCCGGCGTCGGCCACTTGGCGCGGGCGTAGTACTCGGCATCGGCGCGCACGAATGTCGCATGACTGAAGGCGCTGAACTTGTACTCCAGGCCCGCGATCACGGTCACCGGCGCGGTCGGCTGACCGCCGCCGAGCTCGCTCGCGACGCTGGTGATGGCATCGCCGTTGGCCACCACCGGGCCGGCCGTCGAGTTGGAGCTCAAGCTTGAATCCCGGGTGTACCGGGCGTCGGTGTAGCCGGCGGCGAACTCGACGGTGAAGCGCTCGGTGAGCGCGATCTCGGCCTGCAGATCCGCTCCCTTGGCCACCGCCTGACCGAGGTTGTCGATGAACGAGATCTGGCAGGTTGGCGGGACGACCGTCTGCTGGATGTTGTTCCAGCGGATGTAGTAGATGCTGCTCGCGATCTTCACTCGGTTGGCGATGTTGTTCTTGGCGCCGATCTCGAAACTGTTGACTGAATCGGAGCTGAAGGTGGTCGGAGCCGCCGTTATGCCGAACGTCTGAAAATCCGGCAAGCAGGCGGCCTGCGGCAGCGGGTTATTCGCGCCGCCCGGCCGGAATCCCTTGGCGTAGGTGAAGTAGTACATGTCGTTCGGATCCATCTGGAACTGCAGCCCTACCCGGGGCGTGAAGGCATTCTCCGCATTGCTGCCCGAGCCGGGCGCGGTCGGCGCGAACAGCTGCGGGCCTCCGGTCAGCGTGTCGAAGGAATATTTGACGCGCGAGAAGCGCGCTCCCAGCGTGCCCTTGAGCCGGCCGGTGAACCCGTACGTCAGCTCGCCGAACAGCGCGTACTGCTCGTCCTTGGCGTTGGTCTTGAGGAAATACGAGTCAAACGGGAAACGCGGGTCGTAGGTGTCCGGGCCGGTGCAGTTGCCGTTGCTATCGAGATAGCAGAACACGTCGG
>Ga0209238_1001109_pt1 | contig 10259 bp, 8 predicted proteins | sample GraSoi013_1_20cm_FD_185823 | JGI IMG/M metagenome (GOLD analysis project Ga0209238, IMG submission 185823) | Grasslands soil microbial communities from the Angelo Coastal Reserve, California, USA - Sample 10_02_2013_1_20cm (SPAdes) (version 2) | ecosystem: Environmental > Terrestrial > Soil >...
AACGACAGCTACGGGCATCTCGTCGGCACCCGCGCCATCTGCCGCCTCGCCGAGATTCTCCGCATTCACTGCCGTGCCGTCGATACCGCCGCTCGTTATGGCGGCGACGAATTCGCCCTGGTTCTCCCAGAATCCCAGGGAGACCAGGCAAACCGTGTCGCCAATCGCATCCGCGAAGTTCTCGCGAGCGACGGCGAAGAGCCGCCCCTTTCCGCGAGTATCGGCATATCCATCTACCGCGGCGACGGCGAGCGTATCGAAAAACTGCTCTCGGAAGCGGACCAGGATCTTTACGCCGAAAAGGCCCGGCGGGCAAGATGTGTCTCGTCCCCTCCCCGCCGTCGTGACTCGAAATTCTAAACCCCTCGGGCGGTTTGCCTATTTGCTCGAATCACCTGTTCAAGCGTAAGGAGCAAGCTGCTCGCTGATCTTCGACTTGTCACCCATCACCACAATCGTCATTTGGTCCGGCTTGATGTATTGTCCGGTCAATTCCTCTCGGAGTCCCCGCTGGTTTAGTCGAAGCGCGTCGAGCCGTTCAGGATGCCGCCATTCTGCTCGACCAGCTTGATGAACTCCATTTTCCCTCCGTATTCTCAATTCTGCTCGGTCTGCTTTTCTCACCAGAAAATCTGGCTGACCCTCCGAGCTGGCCCGCTCTCCTAGCGATGTGGTGAGCCAGGAAGACCAACGGAGAACATCCCTGTAGCGCCGGACGCACGCCGCCCCCAGGAAGTTTCAACCGTTGATTGCGTTGCGGACCGGGACCTTCAGTATACTGTCCGCCTCTGGACGGTGCCCTTTCCTGCCAGCGAAAATCGAGCCTCGGCGGTGCCTCCATCGAGTAGTTGGCCGGTGACATACTCTCCGATCGCTGGCCCATGCTTGAAGCCATGCCCCGAGCCTCCGCCCGCAAACCACAAATTTTCAATCTGCGGGTGCCGGTCAATTAGAAAATCCCCGTTGGACGTGTTTTCGTATTGGCAAACGCGCGTTTCCACAATCGGCGCGTCGTCTAAGGCCGGGAATCGCCGCGCCACATACTCTCGCACTCGCTTGGTCATCGCGGGAGAAACCATTCTCGATTGCGTGTCCGGATCAACTCGTTCGCCATGCTCGTCAAACGCAATCTTTAATCCCCGCCCCTCGATATCCGGCATGCCATAAACCAAGTCTTCCTGAAACAACCACGTCGGCAGCGCTGGTGGCCGAAATCGCAGATCCCCTGCCGGAATTCCGAAGAAGAACACTTCCTGCCGTGAAGGAAAGATCCGCGCGTGGAGAACGTCCGGGAAAACTTTGCCAAGCCACGGGCCGCATGCAAAAACGAACTGCCCCGCGGCCACCCTTTCACCATCGCTGGTGGCCATCTCTGGCACGCGGCCGGATCCTGTCGGTCTCTGGACCTGCGCGCAGCGGTACTCCGCGCCAAGGCGTACGGCCTCTTCGACCACGAGAGCCACGGCGCGCCGCGCCAGCAGTACGCCGCTGTGCGGTTCCAGGAGCCCGCGCTTGATGCCATCGAACCCCACTTGCCTATAGCGACTCTCGAGAGTCGCGCGGTCCAACTCCTCGAACCTTACGCCGCAGCGCTCGAGAGTCGCGCTGGTCTGCTGCAACCGCATGTCCTGGTCACCAGCCATCCAAAGCACACCGGTTTCGAGAAAAAGTGGCTGTCGCGCCGCCCCAAGAAATTCTTTCCATTGCGCCAGTGAACGCTTGGACCATCTGGTGTACAGCTCGTCCGCGCCATAGCCCATTCGCAAGATGCGTGTTTCGCCCCCGGAACTGGCCCGCGAATGGGCCGGACCGTAGGCATCGATCAGCGCCACGCGCTGGCCCCGTCTGACCAGATGCCACGCCGTCCACGCACCGAAGACACCCGCTCCGATCACCGCAACGTCGTATGTTTTTTGACGGTTCACCGCTCGAGCATCCTATCGCAACCTGTACCCCAACTAAAAACGCTTCCGTCAAGCAGCCGGTAGCGATAGCATTCTTCGTTTTGCGCCATTTTTCTAGGGAGGTGGGCGTGACCGTTTTTCGCCGGCTTGTTTGCTCCCCGATCGGTGCTCTGGTTGCTCTCTTCCTGGCTGCCCTGGCCCTGCCTGCGCAACCAGCCCAGCGCTCCGCGGTCGCCAATCCGAAAGAACGCTCTGCGGCCGCTCAGCCCGTCGACCATCCGGCGGTCGCGAGTACCGTCGACTCCAAGACCTACGGAGGGATGAAATGGCGCCTCATCGGGCCATTCCGCGGTGGCCGGGCCCTTGCCGTGACTGGAGTCCTGAGCCAGCCGAACACCTACTATTTTGGTGCCGTAGCCGGCGGCGTCTGGAAAACCACGGACGGCGGCGTTTCCTGGGATCCACTCTTCGACAAGCAGACCACCTCTTCCATCGGCAGCATCGCGGTCTCCAACTCCGATCCCAATGTAATCTACGTCGGGTCCGGCGAAGCCTGCATTCGCGGCAACATCTCCTTCGGCGATGGCGTCTATCGTTCGAACGACGGCGGCAAGACCTGGAACAACGTGGGACTGAAAGACACTCGCCACATCGGCAAGGTCATCGTCCATCCCACGAATCCCGACGTCGCCTTGGTCGCCGCTCTCGGCCATGCCTACGGCACGAACACCGAACGCGGCATCTTCCGCACCCGTGATGGCGGCAAGACCTGGGAGAAAGTTCTCTACCTCGACGAGCGCACCGGCGGCATCGACATTGTTTTCGATCCGCAGAATCCCCACGTGCTCTTCGCCGCAATGTGGGAAGGCTACCGCACGCCTTGGATGCTCAACAGTGGCGGTGACAAAGACGGTCTCTACCGTTCGAACGACGATGGCACAACCTGGAAGCGCGTCGAAGGCAACGGCATGCCCGAGGGCCCGCTCGGCCGCATTGGCGTGGCCGTTTCCGGCGCCGATGCGAACGTGGTTTACGCGCTTATCGAAGCGAAAAAAGGCGGTCTCTACCGTAGCGATGACGGCGGCACCACCTGGGCCTTGATTAACGACGATCATCGTTTTCGTCAGCGTGCCTGGTATTTCACCCACGTTTGGGCGGACCCCAAAGATTCCAACAAGGTGTACATCGCCAACACCGGCCTGTTCCGTTCGAACGATGGCGGCAAATCGTTCGAACGCCTCAATGCCCCCCACGGCGATCATCACGGCTTGTGGATCGATCCCAACAATCCCAATCGCATGATCAACGGCAATGACGGCGGCGCCACCATCTCCATCGACGGTGGCAAGAACTGGTCCACCCAGGGCAATCAGCCGACGGCGCAGTTCTACCACGTGACCGCCGACAACGATTTCCCCTACCGCGTGTACGGCACGCAGCAGGACAATTCCTCCGTCGGTATCGCCACCGCCAGCGATCGTGGCTACATCGACCGAGCAGACTGGGACGCCGTCGGCGGAGGCGAGAGCGGCTACGTTGCCGTTGACCCGCGCGATGCACACATCGTTTACGCCGGCTCCTATTTCGGCTCTATCACCAGGCTCGACCGGCACACCAACCAAACGCAAAACATCCAGCAGTGGCCGCTCGATCCCGACGGCTACAACGCTTCCGTGCAGAAGTATCGTTATACCTGGACGATGCCGATCGTATTTTCTCCGCATGACCCCAACTTGCTCTACCACTCTTCCCAGTTTCTGTTCCGTTCAAACGATAGCGGCCATTCCTGGCAAACCATCAGCCCGGACCTTACCCGCAACGACAAATCGAAGCAGCAGGACTCGGGCGGCCCCATCACGAAAGATCAGGCCAGTATTGAGTTCTATGACTTGATCTTCACTGTCGCGGAATCACCGCAACAAAAAGGTGTGATCTGGGCGGGCACCGACGATGGCCTGATCCAACTTACGCGTGACGATGGAAAAACTTGGACCAACGTGACTCCCAAAGGTTTTCCCGAATGGGCCATGATCAGCCTGATCGAACCATCGTGGTTCGAAGCGGGGACCGCCTACGCCGCCATCGACGCCCACAGGCTCGATGATTTCAAGCCCTACGTTTTTAAAACCAGCGACTTCGGCAAGACCTGGTCGCCAATCGCTAGCGGACTCCCCGACGGCTCCTACGTTCATGCCGTGCGGGAAGATCCTAAGCGCCAGGGCCTGCTCTATGCCGGCACCGAGACGGGCGCGTGGGTTTCCTTTGATGACGGCTCGCACTGGCAGGCGCTGCAGCTTAATCTGCCGACAACTCCAGTCCACGACCTCATCATTCACGGTGACGATCTGGTCGTTGCCACCCATGGCCGCGCATTCTGGGTGCTCGATGACATCAGCCCGCTGCGCCAGGCGAACGCCTCGGTCGCCGGCGAGGAGGCCCACCTGTTCACGCCTCGTATGGCCATTCGCGCGCGCATGGGACATACCAGGCGCCGCCGCTATGCCATTGGAGAAAATCCTCCCGACGGCGCGGTGCTCTACTACTACTTGAAAGAAGAGCCCAAGGATCCCATTAAGCTGGAGTTACTGGATGCTCGGGGCCAGGTCATTCGCGCGTTCACCAGTGAAGAGAAGAAAAAAGAGGGCGGCTCGGACGAATGGGAAAAAGAGGAAACAGAGGAACACCTCCCTGCCAAGGCCGGATTGAATCAATTCACTTGGGACTTGCGACACGAATCTCCCAAGAAAATTCCTGCCGCCATCTATGACGAAGGTGAACCGAGTGGCCCACTGGTCCTTCCCGGCACCTATCAAGTGCGATTGACCGCCGGAGCGAAGAGCGTTATTGCCCCTCTCGAAGTGACCATGGATCCCCGCGTTAAAACCGCCACCGAGGACCTGCGCAAACAGTTCGATCTGCTGCTAAGAATGCGCGACCGCCAGGACGAAATGAACAAAGCCATCCTGGCCATCCGCGACCTCCGCGGCCAGCTACAAGCGCTCGAAAAGCGCCTCGGTTCGAGTGCCTCCGCCAAGCCGGTAGTCGCCGCTGCCGCCGATCTCGGCAAGAAAATCAGCGCGATTGAGGAAGAACTCATTCAGGTGAACTCCAAAGCCAGCGAAGACGAACTCAACTACCCCACAAAATTAAACAGCAAACTTGGCTACCTGCAGAACGCCGTCGATAGCGCCGACGCTAAGCCCACCGAAGCCGAGGTGGCAGTCTACGCCGAACTGGACCGGCAAGTCGAAGCGCAGCTAGCGAAGTGGCGCGAGGTCCTGGCGAAAGATGTTCCCGCGCTCAACGACACCATGCAGAAGAACAACGTCCCGCTCATCGCTCCCTCCACCGCCAAACCGAACTAGCGGCTTGCGGTGTCGGTCGTCGTGGTTCTTGGCAGCCTGGCGCGACTCTATCGGTTTGCTATCCTGAGAATCCCGGGCGACACGATCGCTCGCCAAGTGATTCAACGAGCAAACGCCGCCGCTATCGGCGCGGCCCAGTGCGAGAGATGATTGAGCGATTCTGCATGTGTGGGGTCGAGGTGCAACGGCGTGATGGAAACGGTTCCGGAGAAAATCGCGGCGTAATCCGTGTGCGGCTCCACGTCCTTATCGATGCGCTGCTCGAACAGCCAAAAGTAACTGCGTCCGCGCGGGTCTTTTCCTTCGCTGAGCTGGTTACGGGTGATCTTTTCTGATTGCCGCGTGAATTTCACGCCCCCATTCCACGGTTCCGGCACATTCACGTTGAGCAAAACTTGATCCGGCAATCCTTCTTGCAAGATCAATTCCGCGACGGCACGCGCCACCCGCGCCGAATCTTCAAATTGCAGTTCGGTCTTTTTCGCGCACAAGGACATCGCCACCGACGGAATGTGGTGCAACGCGCCTTCGCGTGCCGCCCCCACCGTCCCTGAATAGTAAACGTTTTCTCCCAGGTTCGCTCCGTGGTTGATTCCGGAAATCACCAGGTCCGGCTTTTCCGGCAACAGTTTGTGCAGCGCGACGATCACGCAGTCCGCCGGCGTCCCGTCAATGGCCCAATGGCGCTCACCGATGCGGTTGCAAACGATCGGCTGCCGCAGCGTCAGCGACTGCGCCGCCCCGCTGCGCTCCAAGCTCGGCGCGACAATACTAACCACGGCTAATCCTTCAAGGGTGGTTGCCAGCGCGCGCAGTCCTTCCGCTTGATATCCATCGTCGTTGGTCAGAAGAATGTGCGGCATGGGCGAAGGTCTTCGCTTTCTCCGAATAACGACAGTCGGCGGTCTCCCGACTGTCAAAGGCAGATGTTCTGTATCCGAAGAAGAAATGGTCGGGACGACTGGATTTGAACCAGCGACCTCACGCACCCCAAGCGTGCGCGCTACCAGGCTGCGCTACGTCCCGACCGGCAAGCCGGCAAGCTGACCGCGACAGGCCAAAAAGCCAGGGGGCCGAATCGGAGAAGGAATCAGCACCTCCAAGATATCACCGCCGTTCGAGCAGCGTCAAGAAAGCGCGTAGAGCATCGCGCATATCGAGCAGCATCTTGCGGCTCAGTAACTGCGCCTGCTCCTCGGGGTGCGAGCCGGAAGTTCCGCCCGCAGCGTTTTCAAGATCTGCCCATCCCGGTTTTTCGCGAAGGTGCCGACGGGCGCCCGCGATGGTGAACCCTTCGTCGTACAGGAGCCGCTTGATGCGGAAGACCATGTCCACGTCTTCCTGGCGGTAGAGGCGAAGGCCGCCGGGGCTTTTCATCGGCTGGAGCATGGGGAATTCGGTTTCCCAGTAGCGCAGGACGAACGGTTTCAAATCCGCCAGGCGGCTCACGTCTCCGATGCGATAGAGGCGTTCTTCAGTAGCGGTTCGTGTGGCGGCGCCGTTGCTTGTCATTTTGCGATCCTGCCGGAAGGGGGACGCCGCTATCGTAGCAGTTTGCCGCGCATTCCTGTAGAGGGTTGTTGGCCATGTTGGCCATGTTGGCCATGTGAACCCGGCCTCGTTCGGCTCTTCATGCACATGGCATCGGACGAGGAGGCATGAAGAATCTAGGTGCAACGGCCAATTTCAACTTGGGAGATGGTGCGGCGAACACGAGCGGTGCACCCAGAATGACAATTACAGCGGAAAGTCAAGGGTCGTCGCCGGAGGATCTCTTCTCGCGCTGGCGGAGGCGCTGGATGAAGCGAACCGGCGTGCCCACCAAGTCGAACTTGGCGCGAAGCTGGTTTTCCAGGAAGCGCAGGTAGCTGAAGTGCAGCGGGGCCTTCTGGTTGGTGAACATGAGGAACGTGGGCGGGGCTATTTTCGCCTGCGTGATGTAGTAGATGCGCACCGGGCGGGCCTTCGGCGTGGTGCCGCGCTGCAGGTCGACTTCTTCCTTGAGCCAATTGTTCAGGGCCGGCGTGGCGATGCGCCGGCGGCGCGCGTCCCAGCATTGATTGATCAGCGGATAAAGTTTGTCGGCACGCTCGCCGGTTTTTGCGGAGAGAAAAACGATCGGTGCGTAACTCAGGAATTTCAATTTGGCGCGGATCATTTTTTCGTAGTCGAACATCAACCGGCCGGAATCGAAGTTTTCTGGATTGTGGGGTTCGCCGGGAGCGCGCTTGGACTTGCCTTTCGCCGTGGCAGCATCGCGAGCCGCGGCATCGCGCGCCCGAACGACGGCCAGATCCCACTTATTGATGACGATAACCACGGAGCGGCCGGACTGTTCGGCGTAGCTGGCGATTTGCGCGTCGCCCTGGGTCACGCCTTCCTGGCCGTCGACGACCAGCACCGCCACATCGCAGCGCTCCAGCCCCCGGCGGGCCATGACCACGCTAAGTTTTTCCGCGATCAGCGTGGTTTTGCCTTTGCGGCGAATTCCCGCGGTATCCACGAAGCGATACGCGCGGCCAGCGCGCGTGATCTCCGTATCCACGTTGTCCATGGTGGTCCCGGGAATGGGCGAGACGATGGAACGTTCCTCGCCGGCCAGGCGGTTCAGCAGCGTGGACTTGCCGACGTTGGGTCTGCCGATGATAGCCACCTCGATCGGAGGTTCCTCGGCAGGAAGATCGGGCGGGGCCAGCCCAGCCCCTACTTGGGCTTCCGCGAACGGATAGAATTTCGCGAGGGCGGCATCGAGCAGATCGTCCACCCCGGTGCCGTGTTCGGCGGCGATCGGGAAAACCGGAGCACCAATGCGATGGAAAACCGCGGCGTTTGATTCCTGCGACCTGGCGTCGACTTTGTTGACGGCGATCACAAACGGTTTGCCGGTGGTTCGCAGGAGCCGCGCCAATTCTTCGTCGAGGGGCGTCAGTCCCGCCTGACTATCCACCACCAGAACGAGCAGCGCCGCCGTCTTGATGGCCACATGCGCTTGGCGCAGGACTTCCTGAGGGACCAGGGCCTTGTCGTCTGGGACGATGCCCCCGGTATCGACGATTTCCAGCTCCCGGCCGCGCCATTCGGCCTTGCCGTAGATGCGGTCGCGCGTGATGCCCGGCTCGTTGGTGACGATGGAGCGGCGCGTGCCGGTCAAGCGATTGAAGAGCGTGGACTTACCCACGTTGGGGCGGCCGACGATCACGAGAGATGGGAGAAGTCCTGCCACCAATTCCTGGGCCGGGCGCACCTGGGCGCCGCGGCATTTTTCAAATGTAGCGCATTCCGCGCCGCCGCGGAAAGAAAGCTGGTGCGGCGGAGGAATGGTGCTGCGGGCCAGGAGCGGAGTCCACACCATTATTTCGCGATGTTGGCATTCCCGGGTTGACAAGCTTCTGTATTTCTGCAAATATCGAAATATGGATGGCGGCACAAGCCGGGGGCGCGCGGAGCGGCTGGCCAAGTATGCGCAAGTATGCGGATATGTTCTCGGCCATGGGAACGGAACCGCGACTGCGGATCATGCAAATGCTTTTGTCGGCGCATCCCCAAGGGCTGGTGGTTGGTGAACTCCAGGGAGAACTGGAGATTCCCAACTCGACGCTCTCGCATCATCTGGACAAGCTTAAGAATGAGGATTTGGTGCATGTGCAGCGGGAGAGCACGTTCTTGCGTTACACCGCAAACACGGAAGCGCTTCAAGAACTGCTGCGGTTTCTCTATTCGGAATGCTGCACGCGGAACAAAGCGCTCCAACCACAGGACATTGTGGAAATCTGCAAGTAGGAGGACGGCATGGACGGCACGGACATCAAGCAAATCGTTAAGGAAAAATACGGGCAGGCGGCCTTGGGTAAGAGCGGCAGTTGTTGCGGAACACTGGGCACGAGCGGTTCTGCTGGTGATCCGATCACTTCCAATCTCTACGATGCCGCAGAAGTGCAGCAAGTTCCAGGAGAGGCGCTAGAAGCTTCGCTCGGTTGCGGAAACCCCACGGCCCTCGCCAAATTGAACCCTGGAGAAGTTGTTCTCGACCTGGGCTCCGGCGGCGGTATCGATGTTCTACTTTCCGCCAAGCGTGTTGGGCCGACAGGCAAGGCCTACGGCCTGGATATGACGGATGAAATGCTGGCGCTGGCGAACGAGAACAAACGCAAGGCCGGAGCCGAAAATGTCGAGTTCTTAAAAGGGGAGATCGAGCATATTCCGCTGCCAGATAATTCCGTCGATGTCATCATCTCCAACTGTGTGATCAACCTTTCTGCTGACAAAGACCGCGTATTCGCAGAAGCCTTTCGCGTGCTCAGGCCGGGCGGACGGCTGGCTGTTTCCGACGTCGTGACACGCGGCGAAGTCGATCGACGAATCCGCCAAAACATCCTTCTCTGGGTAGGCTGCGTGGCGGGCGCCCTAGAGGAAAGTGAATATCGCGACAAGCTCGCGTCCGCGGGGTTCGAACAGGTCGATATCGAGCCGACCCGCGTCTACCGCGTCGCAGATGCGCGCGAATTTCTCACCGACAAAGGCCTTGATGTGGACGCGCTTGCGCCGCAAGTCGACGGCAAATTCATGAGCGCCTTCGTGAGGGCGACCAAATCAAAATCCGCAAAGACCATTGCGCTCCGGCGTGTTCGAACTGAGACCTGAGATTGGGCCTTGGGGGTTAAGGCCCGACCCCATGGTGAGCGCAAGCCTCGGGACGGCAAAGAATCGCGGAGCGCGTATTCGGCCGATTACTATTTTTACGCGTCAAAACACTGAACGGTCGTTGCTGCGGGTGTTCACTCAGGACAGGAGACTGCGTGGGGCGCCGAAGCACAGCCGCAACCGCGCCACTCTTCCAGCCATGAATGTTAGTTTTCCGGTTTGACGGCTGGATCGAAAAGCACCGAGATTTCCATGGCTGTTTCAGAGCTGCTGGGAGAAAACTTCCATTGACTGACTGATTTTTGGGCGCTTTCAGCCAGAATCGCGCTGCCCCCGAGGACTGTCGTAT
>Ga0209238_1001111_pt1 | contig 10249 bp, 7 predicted proteins | sample GraSoi013_1_20cm_FD_185823 | JGI IMG/M metagenome (GOLD analysis project Ga0209238, IMG submission 185823) | Grasslands soil microbial communities from the Angelo Coastal Reserve, California, USA - Sample 10_02_2013_1_20cm (SPAdes) (version 2) | ecosystem: Environmental > Terrestrial > Soil >...
CACGTTCACCATCCGACCGAGCGTGAAGTTTCACAGCGGCGCCGACATGGACGCCGACGACGTCGTGTATTCGATTAGACGGGTCCTCGCCATGCATGATCCGAACGGACCTTCCTGGATTCTGGAACAGGTTCTCACGAATCACGTCGCGAATTACATGGTAGGTTGCGGACCGCAAGCGAATCGGTCGTGCACCTTGGCCGACTACGCGGACAAGGCGTTTCCGTCTCGGATGGACATCCCGTGGAACATTCAGAAGGTCCTCGAGACGGCGGCTCAAGGGGCCGCATGGTCGATGAAACCGATGAATCGCACCGTCGCCTGGGCCGTGAGCAACTCGACAGTCGAGAAGATCGGGACGAACCAAGTCCGAATCCATTTGACGCGCCCGTACCCCGCGTTCCTACAGTCGATCGCCTTCACCGTCGGGTCCGTCGTCGAGAAGGCGTGCGCCGGACCCTGGGATTACTGGGGAATCCGCAACGACATTTTGGATCGCCATCGGGATTGTGGCACCGGCCCCTTCGAACTGAGTACCTGGGTGCCGAACCAAGCGGTTGTCCTGGACCGCTTCGACCAGCATTGGGGGACACTGGCCCCTTTGGAGGAGGTCCGCATCGAGAAGGCGAACGACGTCGTCACCCGCGAGTTCATGCTGCTCTCCGGAGACGCGGACGCCGCGGCGATCAACCGGGACCACCAATTCGACGTGATGAATCCCGATGGAACCCCCCGGTACACCTCCATCCGGATCGTGAAAGACCGACCTTCATTCGATGTGACCGTGTTCGGCTACAACCAGGCGATCAACGGCTCCGCGGTGCCCGACCGCCTTGAAGTCCCGATGACCTTTTTCTCGGACATTCATGTCCGGAGGGCGTTCAGCGATGCCTTCGACTACGACGGTTTCATTGCCAACGTGACGTTCAAGAGCGGCATCCAACTCCGCGGGCCGATCGCGAAGGGGATTCCCGGATACAACATGAGTACGCCCTTGTTCACGTACAACTTGACCAGGGCGGCGGCGGAACTCCGGCAGACTCCCTATTGGACCAAGGGATTCAACATCACGCTGTATTACAACGCGGGGAATACGGAGCGCCGACAAGGATGTCTCGTCCTGAGGCAAGGCCTCGAGGCGCTGTATGATCATGAAGGAGCCGGGCCGATTACGGTCGGGGTCCGGGCCCTCGATTGGCCCGCGTATCTGACGACGCTCCGGGCGAAGGGACTCCCGATTTTCTTCTTGGGCTGGCGTGCCGACTACGCGGATCCCGACGACTACGTGGTCCCTTTCCTGCACACGGGCGGACTCTTCTCCGGTCGAGTGGGATACCGCAACGGGACCTTGGACGGCTTGATCGATGCCGCGGCCGCCGAGCTGAACGCGACGAGGCGCGACCGGATGTATCAGGATCTGTCCACGCGCGCGGTCGTGGACGATGTGCCCTACCTGTGGGTCTACCAGTCGAGGAGTTTTCATGTGGAGCGCACCTGGGTGCGGGGTTACTACTTCAACCCCATGCTCTCCGGCCTCGACTACCACCTCTTGTCCAAGGCCGCGGCCTGAACCATGCCACGAAATCGACCCACGATTCAGCTGACGATTCGCGAAACGGTTCGAACGAATCTTTTTATTGGCTCCCCGCAGTCGGTCAGGGGATGGCGGACCTGAAGACCGTCACGGATACGGTTCACGGCACGATCCGTCTGGAGCCGCTCACCCTCGACCTGCTCGAGACCCTGGAGTTGCAGCGGCTCAATTCGATCCGGCAACTCGGGCTGACGTACCTCGTCTTTCCGGGTGCGAACCATTCCCGGGTCGAGCATTGCCTCGGCGTGGGGCACGTCGCCGGCGAGATGGCGAAGGCACTCGACCTCTCCCTCGATGAACGAAAACTGGTCCAAGCCGCGGGCCTCCTCCACGACGTCGGTCACGGACCGTTCTCGCACACCCTCGAACACGTGCTGAGCCGCGAACTCGCGGTGGACCATATGCATCTGACGCAGCGGCTCATCACGGGCGAGGACGACAACGTTTCGCCGGAGGATCGCGCGGGGTTCCCGGAGGTCCTGCGGATCCACGGGGTGCTCGAGCGGCACGGAGTGGACCCGGAAGCGGTTGCGGCCCTCATCCGCGGACCGTCCGAAAAGGGCGCGAAGTGGATCGTGCCGAGCCATCGGAAGGAGCCGCCGCGGTACCTGGCTCAGATCATCCATAGTCCGATGGACGCAGACCAGATCGACTACCTGATGCGGGACGCTCACTACACCGGGGCCTCCCATGGGACGATCGATTTCTCCCGTCTCCTCCAGACCCTCCGCATCCACCGCGGGGAACTGGCCCTCGATCGGAAGGGCCTCCCCGCCCTGGAGGGAATGCTCGTCGCACGAGGCCTGATGTACTCCTCGGTGTACTTCCACAAGACCGTGAGGATCGCGGAACAGATGCTCGCCCGCGCGGTCGAACGATCGGAGGCCCCCATCGCGGACATCCAGAAGATGGTGGACCACGAACTCCTGAACTGGCTCGTGCGCCAGGGTCCCTTCCAGAAGGAGATCGCCCTGAGACTCAAATACCGCAAGCTGTACAAACGGGTCCTCGCATCGGACCGCGATGAGCTCACGGAGGCGACCCGTGCGGTGCTCGCCTCCTTCAAAGATCCGATGGAACGTCGGAGGACCGAGGACCGCATCGCCCGACGCGCCGGACTCCGCCCGGGGCAGGTGATCATCGATGTGCCCCTCCCGGAACTCCTCCTGAGCGAGCCGCGGATTGCGAAGACGGAAGTCCCGATCCTCGACGACGGAGAGGCGAAACCCTTCTCCCGGGTGAGTTCGCTCGGTCGCGCCCTCCATGTTCGTCAAGTCGTCGACTGGGTCGTGATGGTCGCCGCGCCGGCGGAGTCGGCGACAGCGGTCCGGAAGGCTGCCTCGTCCGCGCTCTCCGGCTGAACGCCGAGACGACGCTGCGCCACGGAGTTTGTCAACGCGGCGGACGTTCGTCGGACAACTTTTAAATAGCGTCCGCCGGATATGCGCCCATCTTGCGGGATGGGATGACCTCGCGGGTTCTGCAGGTGGCGCAATGAATTCGATGCTAGAGGATGTGCTCGCCCGGGAAGGGAATGCTCCAGCGTTTGAGGACAGCCGGGTGGATGCCGAGCTCGAAGAGATGCTCAGCAAGATGCGGACGAACATCAAGATCATCGGCCTCGGTGGCGGCGGGTGCAACACGATCGCCCGCGTCTACGGCGAAGGGATCGTCGGGGCCGAACTGTTCGCGTGCAACACGGACGCGCAGCACTTGCTCCACATCACGTCGCCCAAGAAGGTGCTTCTGGGACGGCGCATCACGAAAGGCCTGGGCGCCGGCGCCTTGCCGCAGATCGGCGAGGAGGCCGCCCGGGAAGCCGAAGAGGAATTGCGGGCCATCGTCCAGGGCGCGGATATCGTCTTCGTGACTTGCGGACTCGGGGGTGGTACCGGCACCGGGAGCTGCGGATACGTGGCGCGCCTGGCGAAGGAGATGGGAGCCCTCACGATCGCGGTCGTCACATTGCCCTTCCGAGGGGAAGGCAAGCTCCGGATGGAGAGCGCGGAGTGGGGCCTCGAGAGGCTGCGCGATGCCGCCGACACGGTGATCACGATCCCGAACGACAAGCTGCTCGATCTCGTCCCGAGGCAGTCGATAAACCTGGCGTTCAAGTTCGCCGACGAAGTCCTGATGCGGTCCATCAAGGGCCTCACGGAGATCATCACGAAGCCCGGCCTTGTGAACCTCGATTTCAACGACGTGAAGACGATCATGAAGGGCGGCGGGGTCGCCATGATCGGCCTGGGCGAGAGCCAGGCTGTCGGCGATAACCGTGCCGTCGAGGCGATCGAGGAAGCGATCAACTCGCCCCTGCTCGAGGTCGACGTGTCGACGGCCCACGGCGTCTTGATCAACGTCACTGGCGGTAACGACATGACCATTTCGGAGGCGGAACGGGTCGCCGAGGTCGTGCAGTCGAAGGTCTCGCCGACCGCACGCATCATCTGGGGTGCCACCGTGGACCCGTCGCTCGAACACACATTGAGGGTCATGCTCGTCGCGACCGGCGTAAAGTCCAAACAGATTGTCGGACGGCGCGATCCGTCCGAGGAACGGGCTCGCGTCGGAATCGATGTGATCCGCTAGTTAGTCAGCCTCCGATTCCGATGGTCGGTGCGACCTGGATTCAGCACCCGCCCCTTTGTCAACGGCGTTCTCGCAACCCTTATAACCGGCACGCTCTTACGCAGGAAATGAAATTACTCCCCAGCCGGGAGGCTAATTCCCGGAGGCCGAGCCATGGATTCCATCGTCAGGGAAATCGTGACCCGATCGGGCGCCGAAACTCGGGTGCCTGAGTCCACTACCCAGTCGATCGGGGTCGGCGCCGAAGACGCCGAACTCGAGCGGATCCTCGCGAGCCTCCGGACGAACATCAAGATCGTCGGGATCGGGGGCGGAGGCTGCAACACGATCGACCGCCTCGTCGAATCGGGCATCGTGGGGGCCGAACTGTACGCCGCGAACACGGACGCCCAACATCTACTCATCATCCGATCCCCGCACAAATTGCTCCTCGGCCGTCGGGTAACCCGAGGCCTCGGTGCCGGCGCCCTGCCCCAGGTCGGCGAGGAGTCCGCTCGGGAGGCGGCGGACGAGCTCCGATCCGTCGTCCACGGCGCGGACATGGTGTTCATCACCTGCGGCCTCGGTGGAGGCACCGGTACCGGCGGAGCTCCCGTGCTCGCCCAGCTGTCGAAGGAAGCGGGCGCCCTCACGATCGCGATCTGTACCTTCCCGTTCCGGGCCGAGGGTGCGATCCGGGCGGAGAACGCCGAGTATGGCTTGGAGAAACTCCGCAGCTTCGCGGACACGGTCGTCGTGATCCCGAATGACAAACTCCTTGAACTCGTCCCGCGTCTTGCGTTGAACGCGGCATTCAAGGTGGCGGACGACGTGCTCATGCGGGCCATCAAGGGGATCACCGAAGTCATCACGAAACCCGGCCTGGTGAACCTGGACTTCAACGACATCAAGACAATCATGAAAGGCGGAGGCGTCGCGATGATCGGCCTTGGCGAGTCGGACACGGACAATCGGGCCGAGGAGTCGATCGAAGAAGCCATCAACTCGCCGCTGATCGACGTCGACATCAGTGCGGCGACCGGCGCCCTCGTGAACGTCACGGGCGGGAACGACATGAGCGTGTCCGAGGCGGAGAAGGTGGCCGAGATCGTTCAGGGACGGATCGCTCCGAACGCGCGGATCATCTGGGGCGCCGCGGTCGATCCGAGCCTCGAGCATAAGCTGAGGGTCATGCTGATCCTGACCGGGGTCCGCTCGAAGCAGATCTTGGGCCCGGGAGAGCACGTACGCGCCCACGGCGGGGTCGACATCGTCCGGTGAGGAACATGGCCGACATCGTGGACAAGAGCTGGGACGTACAACGTCGGATCGAGGAGCGGATGAAGCGCCTCGGGAAGGGCAAGTACGGCCGGGTCCTGAAGATGGCCCGCAAGCCCACCTCGGACGAATATTCGAAAGTCGTGATGATCACCGGATTAGGGATCGTCGCGATCGGGGCCTTGGGCTTCGTGATCTATCTCATCATGCGCTACGGACCCGACGTCTTCCGCGGACTCTTCGGCATGCTGGGGACCTGATTCGATGGGACTGCTCGACGACTTCTCGAAGCGCGAAGCAAGGGCCGAGGCCCGGCCCGAGCCCCCGGTGGTCGGTCATTACGGGGTGAAGCTCGACCTGACCGAGGAGAAGGTCACCCTCACCGCCGGCCAGACGAAGGAGTATCCCGTGGTCGTGACGAATACAGGGACCGAAGACGACACGATCCGACTGAAGATCGACTTGGTCTACAACGCGGACCTGCCGGATCCGCCGGAATGGACGGTGAAGCTGTTCGGCGTCGAGGATAAGGTCTGGGACGTCACCTTCACGAAGGTCACAGAGAAGGAGTTCATGCTGATTGCGGATGGCCAACGCGAGATCACTCTCTCGGTCACGTGCCCGAAGGGCGCTCGCTACGGCGACCGCCTGAACGTTGTGGTGAACGCGATCTCCAAGGGGGACCCGGGAGCCTTCGACGCGAAGACGCTCAGCTTCAGCGCGCGCCAGGCGATCTTGGCGGTGAAGTCCTCGATCGGACACGAGCGTGCCGTGGCGGATGCGATTTACGCACGGGCCAAGGCGAAAGACGTGGGCGTGTTCTCGATCCTCGTGCCCGCGAACTTCCGCGGGTACGTCTACGTCGAGAGCATGAATCCGGATCGGCTCGAAGAGATCGTTCGGGGCCTGCGACGTGCCCGAGGCGTGGTGAAAGGGGAAGGCGAGTCAACGGGGATTTCGTTCAACGAGATTGAGGCCTACCTGACGCCGAAACCGATCGTGAGCGGGATCATGGAAGGCGATATCGTCGAACTCGTCGCAGGACCGTTCAAGGGCGAGAAGGCCCGCGTCATGAAGATTGACGAGACGAAGGAAGAGATCACGGTCGAACTGTTCGAAGCGATGGTGCGCATTCCCGTGACCGTTCGCGGCGACAGCGTTCGGGTCCTCCAGAAAGAAGAGGACAAGTGAGCCCCCGGCGTTCGACGGCTGGACCCGGGTTTCGAGGAAACCGATACAGACCGACGGCCATCGACGAAACGTTTATCACGGAACGCTGGCTGAGGCCGGCCGATCGAGGTTCCGTTCCATGGTCGAGAAGCTCCAAGTTCTTGTCGACGGCGGCAAGGCGACGCCCGGACCCCCGTTAGGCCCTGCCCTCGGACCTCTCGGAGTGAACATCGTGGAGATCCTAAAGGCGATCAACGAGAAGACGAAATCCTTTGAGGGGATGAAGGTCCCCGTCACGCTCCTCGTCGACCCCAAGACGAAGGGCTTCTCGATCGAGGTCGGCACCCCGCCGACCTCTGCCTTGATCGTCAAGGAACTGAAGGTCGAAAAGGGTTCTGGAGACGCGGGCAAGACCCGGGTCGGCAACCTATCCCTGAATCAAGCGATCAAGGTCGCGAACATGAAGGCGGACGCCATGCTCGCCAAGACTCTGAAAGCCCGCGTCCTCGAGGTCGTCGGGACCTGTGTCTCAATGGGCGTCACCGTAGATGGAAAGCCCGCGAAGGACGCCTCGAAGGAGATTCAGGCGGGCAAATACGACAAGCAGCTGGCCGGCTGATCGATCATCCGGTTTGCCGGGATCGGGGGAGCGCCCTTCGCGCGCGGGGCTCAGACAAGTCGAGGAGCATCGCCTCGAGCTGTACGCGGACGAAATCCATGTCCCCGACCCATAGCCCCTGAAGTTTGTCGGAAACGAACTCGCCATCCCGGTAAAAGGAATTCAGGATGAAGACTTCCTCATCGCTCGGGAAGACGTAGGTGTGGGCCAACCGGGTTTTCGGGAGCGGTCGCGAAGGAAAGTGAAACTGGACGCGAATGTTGCGACTGAGGAGACCGCTGATTTCTGCGAGATCCGGCCGGTTCGTTTCGCTGAGCACGACGCGGACGCGCCGTTGCGATCGTCCGAGGGCATCGAACAAGAGCCTAAGGATTTCCGGAGCGACGGGAAACGGACTCACGCAGAGGATCTGGCTGTTGCTCGAGAGGACCACCTCTCGCAACTTGCGACCAATCGGCTCCGCCCCTTTGTAGATCCACAGGTCCGTATCCGCGTCCCGACCCTTCGGCGGAGGTGCTTCCTTCAGTTCCGCGACGACCTCGGCGGCCGCGAGCAGGTCGTCATGCCTCGACTGCCGCGCCTCTTCCGCGACGATGCGCGGGGCTCTCGCCCGGTATCGATTCGGCCGCTCCCGAGAGATGTCAATCCATCCCTTGGACTGGAGGGATTGCAAGATGCGATACACGGCCGGGTATTGAACCCCTAGCAACTGACTCACCTGCTGCGCGCTCGAAGCCCCGCTCCGCTGCAGGTTCAGGTAGGCGGCCGCTTCCTTCCCAGTCAGCCCTAGAGTTTCGAGGGCCCTTACCGCGTCCTCCTCCCGCATGGTTGTGGCCAAGGCCTCTCGCTACAAAAGCGTTGTGTGGTTATCATCGCGCGGATGATAATCGTCGCCCCATCCCCGCCGTTCCCGTGTCCCGACGACCTCCGTTAAAAGGCTAACCGATAACCTTCTAATGGAATCCGAACCGATTCCGTCGCGGGGTTTCAGGGTTGGCGACCGGCGAAGCATTTGTGCGCAAGTCATCGGGTCTTGTCCGAAACATCAGCGCCCGGGACGCGCTGATTCTGAACGTTATGTTCATGGCGCCCACCGCCGTCTTCGTGTACGGCATCTGGGCCGCCGCGACCTATCCGGGATTGAACCTTCCGGTCACCGCCCTGCTCGCGATTCCGATCAGCTTGGTTGTGGGATTGTTCTACGCGCTCTACTCGGTTGCAATGCCGCGGAGCGGGGGAGACTACATCTGGGTGAGCCGGACCCTCCACCCCTCTGTCGGTTTCGCCATGAACTTTTTCCTCTTCATCGGGCTCCTCAGCGTCGCAGGCGCCTACGTGCCGTGGTTCACACAGCTGGCCCTCGCACCGCTCCTCTATTACAACGGGTACCCGGGCCTCGCGACCACGGTGGCCACGAACGAATTCACCTTTGTCGCGGCCATCTTCGTATATGTTGCGATGGCCCTGATCGTGTCCCGGGGCGGGAAGGCGACGGCACGTTCTCTTGAGGTCCTCTTTGCCCTTGTGTTCATCGGCCTCGTCGTGTACGTCGGGACGCTGCTGGCGGTCGGTCACGGTGGTTTCGTGTCCAACTTCGACCGACTGAGCGGGATGAACTACTCCGACGTCGTCTCCGCGGGCCTCGGGGCCGGGTTCGCGGGCGAAGTGATCGGCGGGGCGACGTTGCTCGGCCTCGCCTTTACCTACATCAATTTCCTCGGGTTCAACGCCACGATCTATGCCGCGGGCGAGATCAAGGACGTTCAGAAGTCGCAGATCACCGCCATCTTGGGGTCTGTTGTCGTCTTCGGCATTATCACGTTCGTCGCCTATACGATCACGAACCTCGTGATGGGAGCCGACTTCATCCAGGGGGCCGGCTCCATCTTCGCGGGAAACGCGAGTTCGAACCTTCCGTTCCCTCCCTACATGACGGTCCTGTTCCGCTACGCCACGGATAGCGTGTGGGTGTTCAACATCGTTATGATCGGTTGGACCGCGATGGTGTTAGCCGCGATCCTGACGTACGTGGCGATCACGGTTCGCTTCGTCTTCGCCTGGTCGTTCGATCGAGTGATTCCTGCGGCGTTTTCCCGTCTTGACCGGAAGCACAACAGCCCCTATCTGGCCCTCGCCCTGGTGACCGTCGTCGCCATCATCCTGCAATGGGCCTGGCTGTATACGGCCTTCTTGACGTTCTTCCTTTATCTGGTGTTCGGCTGGATGATCATGCAGATCATCGGGGCCATTTCCGCGTTCCTGCTTCCCTCCCGCCGGAAGGACGTGTGGGAACGGGCTCCCGCAATCGTCCGGGCGAAGGTGGGACCCGTCCCCGTGCTTCACCTCCTCGCCGTCGTGACGGTCGCCCTCTCGATTTGGATCGCCTGGGGCAGCCTCCCGATTTCTCTCGGGCAGTCCTTGAACCTGACCATCCTTGCCTTCACGATCGGCCTCTTCGTCCTCGGTGGAGTCATCCACGCGATCTCGTGGCTTTGGCACAAGTCCCGAGGCATCCCGCTCGGTTTGGCCTTCAGAGAGATTCCGCCGGAGTAATGGGAAGGACGGCTCGTGGCCAGGCGGTTGCGCATCTTCTTCGCCACGGACATCCACGGGTCCGATGTCTGCTTTCGAAAATTCGTGAACGCGGCCGACTTCTACGGCGCGAAGGTCCTGATCTTGGGCGGTGACATCACCGGGAAGACGATCACGCCGATCATCCGGGTCAAGGAGGGCGAATGGCGGGTGAAATTCCTCGGCGAGGTGATCCAGGTCCACGGGGAGAAGCGACTGAAGGAGGTCACCGGCCGAATCGGAGAGGTGGGGTCGTATCCGCTCGTCCTAACGTCGAAGGAATATGAGGACTACCAGGCCGAACCGGCTGGGGTCGCGGCGGTGTTCGACCGACTCATGCACGATTCGGTCGTTCGATGGGTCCGGCTCGCGGAAGAACGCCTCCGTGGGAAGGATGTCGAGATTTACGTACAACCAGGGAACGATGACACCTACGCGATCGACGATGC
>Ga0209238_1001112_pt1 | contig 10244 bp, 8 predicted proteins | sample GraSoi013_1_20cm_FD_185823 | JGI IMG/M metagenome (GOLD analysis project Ga0209238, IMG submission 185823) | Grasslands soil microbial communities from the Angelo Coastal Reserve, California, USA - Sample 10_02_2013_1_20cm (SPAdes) (version 2) | ecosystem: Environmental > Terrestrial > Soil >...
GACGTGCACGCCGGGGGGTGTGTTGGGGCACTGATCGAGGCCGTCGGGCACGCCATCCTGGTCGGCGTCGGTCGGGCAGCCGGTGGCGTCGACGTGCGCGCCGGGCGGCGTGTCGGGACACTTGTCGAGGCCGTCGGGCACGCCGTCCTTGTCGGAGTCGATGGGGCAGCCCCGTTCGTCGACCTTGGCGCCGACGGGCGTGTCGGGGCATTTGTCCTCGGAATCGACCACCCCGTCCTGGTCCGAATCCTTCGTGGGGCGCCCCAGCTCGAAGAAGGAAAGGCCGACGGTCCCGACCCAGTGCGTGGCGGACGAGCTGAAGGACGACTGCGTGCTGGGACTGTAGTAGCCGCGCGCCTCGAGACGGAGCGCGACGCGGTTCGTGAGAAAGATGCGATCGCCCGCCGCCGCGTGCATCGCGTTGTCGGTGAATTTGTAGGGCGCCGTATTGCCGAAGTCGAGCCGTGAGTAGCCCCCCAGCACGTAGAACACGTTGCGTACGCCGGAGAGCAGGTTGACCACGAGGCTGGCGCTGCCGATGATCGGCTCGAGCGTGGAGCTGGTCCCGGGCACGGGGTAGCTCGGCTGGAACAGCACCTCGCCTTCGAGGCCCACGGCGTCGGCCACGAAGTAGCCGAAGCGCGCGCCGCCGCCGACCTTCTTCGCGAGCCCGAACGCCGGGTCGTACCGCGTGTAGGAGCCGAACGCCCCGATCTCGTACTGATGGGCCTGCTGGGCCGCAAGACCCGGGGCCGAGAGCGTCAGCGCCGCCGCCAGCACCACGAGCTTCCTCATAGACCGCTCCTGCGCGCCTGTGCGCCTAGGGGAGTTGATGCAGCTCGACACGCCGGTTCTGAGCGCGGCCGTCGAGCGTCGTGTTCGGTGCGATCGGGTTCGCGGCCCCGTACCCCCGGGCCACCATCCGCCCGGGCGCCACACCGCGCCCCGCGAGATAGGCGCGCACCCCCGCCGCCCGGGCCTGAGAGAGCCGCAGGTTCGTCGCCGGTGCGCCTGTGCTGTCGGTGTAGCCCGCGATCTCGATGCGGATGTCCGGGTTGTCGAGCAGCGACTGAGCCACGATGTCGAGCACCGTATGGGACTCGAGCTTCAGCGCCGAGCGGCCCGTCTCGAAGGTCACACCTCGCAGGATAACGGGAGTCCGCTCCGGGGTGAAGAGAATCGGGCAGCCGGAAGCGTCTACGCGCGTTCCGGGGGCGGTGCCGGGGCATTTGTCCTTCGTGTCGTCCACGCCGTCGCCGTCCGAGTCCGCGACCCTGGTGCACCCGACGGCGTCCACCTCGGTGCCGGGCGGGGTGTTGGGGCACTTGTCCAGGCCGTCGGGGACGCCGTCCTTGTCGCCGTCGAGCGGGCAGCCTGCGGCGTCCACCACCGCCCCGGCTGGCGTGTTGGGGCATTGATCCACGCCGTCCGGCACGCCGTCGCCATCCCCGTCGGCGGGGCAGCCCTTGGCGTCCACCCGCGCGCCGCTGGGCGTGCCGGGACACTGGTCCAGGCCGTCGGGAACACCGTCCTTGTCCGCGTCGAGCGGACAGCCGGCGGCATCCACCGTCGCGCCGGGCGGCGTGTTGGGGCACTGGTCGAGGCCGTCCGGGATGCCGTCGCGGTCGGCGTCCGACGGGCATCCCCGGGGGTCCACCGTGGCGCCGTGCGGCGTGCTGGGGCAGGCGTCGCGCTTGTCCGGCACGCCGTCGCCGTCCGCGTCGGAGGGCGGCCCGCCGCCCGCGAACACCGAGAGCCCGAGCGATCCGACCACGTGGCCCGCCCAGCCGGACGCGAAGCTCGCGTGCGTGCTGGGCGCGTAGATCGCCCGCACTTCGAGCCGCAGCGCCGCGCGCGAGCCGAGGAACACGCGGTCGCCCAGGGCCCCGTGGACGGCGTTGTCGGCGAAGCGATACGGCGGGGTTTTCTCGAAGTCGAGCCGGGTGTAGCCGCCGAGGATATAAAGGAGGTGGCGCTGGCCGGCGGCGACGTTCAGCACCAGGCTGCCGCTGCCGTGCGTCAGCTCGGCCGTCGCCACGCCGCTCGTGGCGTTGGGCTCGACGTAGCCGATGTCCAGCTCGGCACCCACCACGCGGCCGAAGAAGTAGCCGAGCCGGGCGCCGCCGCCGAGCTGGTTCTCGAGACCGAAGGCGCGGTCGTAGCGGGTGTAGGACCCGAAGGCACCGAGCTCGAACTGATGTGCGTGCTGGGCGGGCAAGGCGCTGACCCCCGCGCCGGCGAGCAGCGCGGCAAGGGCGGTCGTGAGTGTGCGCATCGGCCCCCAGCCCCCCGACGAGCGAGTGATCTACGGTAATAAGGTGCCGGATGCGAAGAAACCCCGGCTGGGCGCCGCCGGCCGTGCGCCACATCACACCGGCGGGGGCCAGGCGAGCCTAGGGGTGCCCGTTCTCTCCGCGCACGAACCGCACGGCCTGGGCGAGATGGCCGGCGAGCGCCGCGAGTTCGCCGGCACCGTGTGCGAGTTCCTCGATCGCGCGCAGTTGCTCCGCGGCCGCCGCGGCGACCGTCTCCGCCTCCTCGGTGGACGACTGGGCGCCCGTGCGCGCCCGCTCGAGCGATTGCGCGTTGCGGCTGGCGAGCTCGGCGATGCCGCGCGCCAGCTCCTCGGCCCGCTTGCCCGCGCGCGCCGTGCCGGTCGCGGCTTCGGCGATGGCGTCGAGGTCGTGCACCCAGGCACCGGAGCTGTGCGCCACCTCGCCCAGGTCCGTGCGGATGCGCTCGAGCAGCTGCGCCGCCCGATCCAGCGCCCGCCGCGTCTCCTGGGCGGACTTGCCGACGTTGCGCGCCTCCCGGCCGCTCGCCTCGGCGAGCTTGTGTACCTCGTCTGCGACGACGGCGAAGCCGCGGCCGTGCACGCCGGCGCGCGCCGCCTCGATCGTCGCGTTGAGGGCGAGCAGGTTGGTCTGGTTGGCGATGAACCCGATTGTCTCCGAGAAGCGCTCCACCTGCTCTGCGACATCCCGCAGGCGGCGCACTTCGCTGGCGCTCTCTTCGGTCGTCACGCCGAGGTCGGTCAGCCGCCGCGCCGCGGCGTGGGTCGCTTGGCGGACGCGGTCCGTGGTCTGCTCCATCTGGGCCCCGGCCTGGCGCGTCTGTTCCCCGGCCGCCACGACTTCTCCGGCGCGTTGCTTCAGCTCGTCGGACTCCCTGGCGACCGCGCTCACGAGACCCGCCGCCTCGCGGGCGCCGTGACTCGCCCGCTGTGCCGCCGCGGCTACCTCCTGGCTGCTCGCATGGATCTCCTGCGTGGTGGAGGAGAGCGTCTGGATGTAGGCGCTGGTGCGCTCCGAGGCGCCGACCATCGGCTGCACCGACCCGTCCACGGCGAGCATGAGCGCGAGCTGGGGGGCGAGCAGGGCGAGCAGGTCGCCGTCCGAGTCGCGGTACATCGCGGGATCCGAGTGTCGCACGCTCCACAAGCCGACCAGTTGACCGGCGTGGTACAGCGGGACGAGCACCTCCGAGCCGGGCTGCTGCCGGCCCGGTGGCCCCCCCGGCTCGCCGCGCGTCCCGCGCGCGACCAGGGGGCGCCCCAGGCGCACCGCCTCACCCGCCACGCCCGCGCCCGCGTCGAAGCGCGCACTGGACCGCTCCCCGGCAGGAAGCGCCGTGTCCGCAATCAGGGCCATTTCGTTGGTCTGGGCGTCGTAGCGCGAGAACCCCATCTGCTCCCAGGGCACGAGGCGGCGCGTGAGCTCCTGAATGCGGGCGAAGCTGCGCGCGAGGTTGATGTCGGCCGCGATCGCCTGGGAGAGCCCCTGGACGAGCTGTAACTGGTCGGCGCGCGCGGCGCGACGGATGACGGAGAGGCTCCCGACGGTGGCGATGGTGAGCGCGAGCGCGAGGGGCAGGGCCGCACCGACGCCCAATTCCGCGTGCATGAGGCGCAGCCACCCGAGGGCGAGCAGCGCGGAGCAGGCGTACACCGTGCCCTCCCAGCGCGCGGTGAGCCGCGGGTCTACCCAGGCGCGCGCGGGGCCCAGCGCGAGCTCGAGGTAGAACGTTCCGTTGATCACGACGGGCAGCACGAGCAGGACGGCGGCGAGGGCCGGCAGGTTATGGGCGCCGAGCGCCTCGGCGCCGATCGCGCCCCCCAGCCGCGCATACAGGAGGCCGGCCGCAGCGGTCCCGGCCGCGAGGTGCGCGGCGTTGCCGAACGCGGCGCGCGGCGGCAGGCGGCGCAGCCACAGATCGCCCGGCAGGACCGCGAGCGGCGCCACGACGGTCGCGAAGGCCCAGCCCCGCGCGAGCAGGGCGTACGCCACCACGCCGAGGACGTAGGAGGAAAAGCCGTTGCCGGGGAGCGGGATGCCGTAGCGGCGCGTGAGCGCGCCCACGACGGCGAGCGCCAGCAGCTCCATCGCCAACCCCGGCCCCGCGCGGGCGGCGCCGGACGCGTATCCCAGTGCCGCCCAGCCGATCGCGAAGAGGGCCCCGAGCGAGACGAGCGCGCGCGGGAGCAGGGCCGGCGACGCTTGGACGCGAAGGAGGGAACTCATGCCGCTCGCGCAAGCTCGGGCGTGTGGCGCGGCGTGTCAAGCGCGACTAAGCTTCAACGCATGCGTGTCACGATCGAATACTGCGTCGTCTGAAACTACGAGCCCCGGGCCGCCGGTCTGGCGGCGGAGATCCGCACCGTGTACCCGCACGCGGACGTGAAGCTGATCCAGTCCTCCGGCGGCGTGTTTGAGGTCGAAGTGGACGGGCGCAAGATCTTCTCCAAGAAGCAGCACGGGCGCCACGCCCAGCCGGGCGAGGTGCTGCGGCTGATGCAGCAAGTCGCCCCGCCCGCGGCGCGTTGAAGATCGCCATCTCGACGGGGGGCGGCGACGCCCCCGGTCTGAACGCCGTGATCCGCGGAGCCGTGCTCGCCGCCATTCACCGCGGCTGGCAGTGCGTGGGCGTGCGCCGCGGCTATGCCGGACTCCTGGGCGAGGACCGCGTCGTCCCGCTCGACGCCAACGCGGTGCGGGGCATCACGCACCTCGGCGGGACCATCCTCGGCACAAGCAACCGCGGCGACCCGTTCCGGTTCCGCGTCCAGCAACCCGACGGCACGTGGACGGAGTGCGATCGGTCGGACGAAGCCGTCGCGGCGTTTCACGCCCTGGGCCTCGACGCCCTGATCGCGATCGGCGGCGACGGGTCGCTGCGCATCGCGCAACAGCTCCAGCGGAAGGGCGTTCCCGTGGTCGGCGTTCCCAAGACCATCGACAACGACGTAGGCGGGACCGTCGCGACGTTCGGGTTCGACACCGCCGTCCAAACGGCCACCGAAGCGATCGACAAGCTCCACTCGACCGCCGAGAGCCACGAGCGCGTGATGGTGGTCGAGGTGATGGGCCGCTACGCCGGGTGGATCGCGCTGCACTCGGGAATCGCGGGCTCGGCCGACGTCATCCTCATCCCCGAGATCCCGTTCGACATCGCGCAGGTTTGCGACAAGATCCGCCGGCGTGAGGAGGAGGGCCGCCATTTCAGCATCGTCGTCGTGGCGGAGGGCGCGGCGCCCAAGGGCGGGTCGGTGTCGCTCATCGATCCGGACCACCAGCGCCTCGGCGGGATCGGTGACAAGGTGGCGCACTCGATCGCGGAGCTGACCGGCAAGGAGACGCGGGCGCTGGTGCTCGGTCACCTGCAGCGCGGCGGCAGCCCCACGACCTTCGATCGCCTGCTGGGCCTGCGGTTCGGCGCGGCGGCGGTGCGGTTCATCGCCGAGGGCAAGTTCGGCTCCATGGTGGCCCTGCGGCCTCCCATTATTACCGCCGTCCCGATCGAAGAGGCGCTGGCCATGCCGCGGCGGGTGCCGCTCGACTCCGACACGATCGCCACCGCGCGGGACCTGGGGATCAGCCTGGGCGACTGATCGTGCACCTCGCCCGAGATCACTTCCTTCCGCCTGATCCCCAGGCATTCCTCGCGGCGGAGCCCGCCACCGGGCGCGTCATCGTCATCGCGCCGACGCGGGCGGCGTGCGAGACCATCGAGCGCGCCATGGGGCTCTCCCTCGATACGCTGCTCGAGCGCGAGCACGGGGAGGACATCCGGCGCGTCGCGGCCTCGGGCCGCGGCTTCGGGGTCGTGGCGGGGACGGGCACCGGCAAGACGCTCGCGATCCGACCCATCGCAGAGACCATCGTCCGGGCGCCGCTCAGGGTGGGCGTCGTGAATCGCGAGCGCGAGGCGACGCCGGAAACGCCGACGTGGAACGTCGTGATCGTGACGACGGGGATCGCGCGGCGCTGGTTCGAGGACGGCCTCATCACGGCGCGCGACACCCTGATCGTGGACGAGATACACCAGACCTCGGCCGAGATGGAGCTCTGCCTCGCACTGGGCAAGCGCGCCGGCTGCCGCTTCATCTGGCTGTCCGCGACCGTCGACCCGACGTTCTACGCCCGCTATCTCGATTCCGCCGAGGTGCTCGAGACCCGCGCGTTCGACCCCGCGCGCGCGGCGGCCGTACGCGTGCTGCCGGAACAGCCGCTCGAGTTCCTGAACGAGCGCTTCATCCGGCGCGCTATCCGCGAGCGGCGCGGCGTTGCGGTGTTCGTCCCCACGCGCGCCGAGGTGGAGCAGATCGCGGGCGAGCTGGGCGACCGCTGGCAGGCGCTCGCCACGGCGTTCTACCACGGGGGCGAGCCGATCCGCGTGATTCGCCCGTTCCTGGACGGCGAGGTGCGCCGTCCCTTCCTCCTCGCGATGACCGCGGCGGGTCAGTCGGCGCTCAACATCCGCGGGCTCGACACCGTGGTGATCTACGATGCCCGCTACGCCAACGTGGTGGCGCGGGGGCGCAACGTGCTGACGCGCCTCTACCTGGGGGCGAACGAGATCCTCCAGATGGCGGGTCGGGTGCACGGGCGCGTGGAGGGAGGCGAGGTCTACATCCTGAGCGACCGCGACCTCGCGTTCGACGAGCTGCGCCCCACGCCGCCCGAGTTCCAGCTGGCGGGCGACGCCGAGCGCGTGGCCATCACCTGCGCGGCGCTGGGCGCCGACGCGCGAGAGCTCGATCTCCCGGTTCCGCTCGACCGGCGGGCCTACGGCGAGGCCCTCGAGCTCCTGACGGCGCGGGGACTGATCGAGAAGGGTCGACTCACGCGCTACGGACGCGAGGTGGAGGCGATGCCGGTCGAACGCCCCTGGGGCGAGCTCCTGGTCCACGCCGACGGGGATCTCGTGCCGGTGGTCGCCGTCGCCGCGAACATCGAGTCGCTCCACCGCATGACGCGGGAGGAGCGGGATTTGCGCGGGCTCATCGTGTCGGGGAGCGACCATCTCACGGCCTACAACGTGCACGCCGAAGCGGTCAACAAGCACGGGTACCTGGGCGAGGTGTACGGGCTGCCCCGCCATCTGTTCGACGAGGGGATCGACGAGTGGGCGGAGGGGCGCGGCGTCCTGGTCAAGGCGATCGAGGACGTCGCGCTCGGCACCGCGTCGGTGTACCGGCAGCTGGAGCTGCCGCTTCCGGAGCGGCTCGCCCACGCGGGCCACCAGACGCTCGCGGCGTTCGCGGATCTCGTGGCGCGGATCATGCCGTTCGACCTCGTGATCGACGAGGGGACGGCGGACGGGCGCGAGGCGCGGGTCAGCCGGGGTTCGGTGTGCGGCAGCTGGGGCGCGGTGGCGGGGACGCTGCGCTATTTCGCCGACCGCTTCGGGACGCCGCGGGCGGCGATCGAGGGGACTCAGTTGCCGGAGCGCCTCGTGCGGCGCTACGCGCGCCGCGGCGCGGCGTCGAGGGCCTTGTGCGGGTCCGCACGGTGGAGTACTTCGGGTTCCTGCTGGAGCGCGAGACCGAGCCGCTGCCCGAGCCGTTTCCCTCCGAGCTCGCCGCGGCGGCGCGCGCCGCGCTGCGCGACGCGCTGCTCGCCGGCGAGACCGCGCATCCCAACCAGGCGCGCCTGCGCCGCGCGCTCGAGCGGTTCGGTTTCTACTGGCGGCGCTCGGGCGGGCAGGTCGCCGCCGCCGCGACGGAGCGCCTGGCCGCCGCCCTGGACGCCCAGCTCGCCCGTGTCCGCTCGTGGCAAGACTTCCTCGATACGCGCCTCGACCTCGACGTCGACGCCGCGATCCCGGCCGACGTGCGCGCCGCGCTCGAGGCGCTCCCCTCCTCCCTGCATTTGTATGGAGACCGCGTGCCGCTCGAGTACGAGGTGGACCAGGGCCGGGGGGTGGCCCGGCTGCGCCTCAAGGAAGGGCAGGCCCGTCGGCTGCAGGCTCGTGACCTCCCTCCGTTCGATCGGCCGCTGCGTTTCACAGTGGTGCGTGGCAAGCGGGAGGCCCTGCGAGCCGACAGCCTGGAGGAGCTCCGCCGTCAGCTCTCGGGGTTGCCGCGGGAAGAGCGGGCCCGCCTGCAGCGGTCGGGCCGCCGCTTTCGGCGTCGCTGAACACACCCGCCGCCGTGTGACCTTCCCGGTCCGCGGGGGTCTCTTACCTGACGACGCCGAATGAAACCCTCACGACGCCGAATGAAACCTTCGCGGGACCCTGCTGGTATCTGGGACGGACCATGACACCGAAAGACACGACTGGTTCGAGCGCGGCCTTGTCGCCGCTCGCACGGGCGATTCTCGATTCCCTGACTCAAGCGTTGGTGGTGTTCGACCCGCAAGGCCGCTTCCTCTACGCCAACGGGGCCGCCCGTGCCGCGTTGCAGGACGCCGGGGACTTCGCGGGGCGGCGGCTCGACGCGCTGCGGCCGCGCCTGGCATCACTGGGCGCGCGGATCGTGCCGCTCCGGTCGGGAGCGACCGAGTTCGGCGTGCTGGCGCACGCGAGCGCCGAGCGCGCCGCGACGCTGGCCGAGCGTGAGCGCCAGGCGATCGTCGAGATGCTCGACGGCACCAGCGGCCGGCTCGCCGAGACCGCGCGGCGCCTCGGCATCAGCCGCACCACGCTGTGGCGGCGTCTCAAGGCCTACGGCCTGCAGCCCAACGGCCGTCGAGGCGGGAGCTCCCCCGCGCGCGTCTGAGGCGGCGCGCTCCGCTGGCGTCGCCCTCCCCCCCGCTCTACCTTCCCCGCTCCGCCGCGCCGTCGGGGAGATCATGCCGGCCACGCCGTTCGTCATCGAGGAGTATGTGCGGTGGTCCGACGTGGACGCCGCCGGCATCATCTTCTACGGGTCCTACGTCCGCTTCTTCGAGATCGCCGAGACGGAGCTGTTTCGGGCTTGCGGGCTCGCCTATTCCGATTTTTTCGACCGCTACGACATCTTTCTGCCCCGCAAGGTGGTCCACAACGAGTTCTACTGGCCCGCGCGGCTGGACGACCGGCTGCGCGTGGCGGCGTACGTGGGGCGGGTCGGCACGAGCTCGATGACGCTGAACTTCGACGTGCTGCGGCACGGCTCGCCGTCGCTCGGCGCGGCCGGCTGGATGGTGCTCGTCTGCGTCGGCCGCCGCGATCTCAAGCCGCGGCCACTGCCGGGAGAGTTGCTCCAGGCGTTGGCGCGTCACACGCTCTCCCCCGAGGCGGCCCGCGCCGCGCTCGGTGTCACCCTGCCTTGACCCGTCTCCCCCTCGCTGCGCTCGCCCTCGTCGCCTGCGCGGGGGCGGCGGAGCGGGAGGGAACGCTGCGCGCTCGGATCGCGTTCCCGCCGCAGGACACGGTGCGCTTCACGGCGCCGGCCACGGCGCGGCCGTGCGGGCGCCCGGGCGCGCTGGTTGCACACGGATCTTCGGGAGGCAACGGCGTGTTGCTGTGGCTGCGATACGGGGACTCGCTCACGAGCGGTGACTATCCGGTGCTGGTGCGCGGCGACACGGCAACGTCGCACGGCGCCGTGGCCGCCGTGCGGTTCATGACCGGCCCCCTCACGCACGGGACCGCGCTCGACAGCGGCGTGGTAACGGTGTCGCGCGCCCGAGACCGGCTGACGGCGAGGGTCCGCGGCTCGGGTCCGGAGGTCGGAGGCGCGCGCCGCGCCAGGGTCGAGGCCGATTTCGAGGCCCTGGTGATCGGCGGCGACACCGTTTCCTGCCGCCCGATCCCATGACGCTGCGCGTCGGGGTGATCGGGACCGGGTTCGCGCGCCGGGTGCAGCTCCCCGGCCTGCGGCTCGTGCCGGAGGTCACGGTGACGGCCGTGGCGAGCGGCCGGCGCGAGAACGCCGAGGCGACGGCGCGCGAGCACGCGATCCCCCACGTGTTCACCGACGGCGCGGAGCTGGCGCGCTCGGGTGAGGTCGATCTCGTCCTCGTGTCGTCGACGCCGGA
>Ga0209238_1001116_pt1 | contig 10234 bp, 10 predicted proteins | sample GraSoi013_1_20cm_FD_185823 | JGI IMG/M metagenome (GOLD analysis project Ga0209238, IMG submission 185823) | Grasslands soil microbial communities from the Angelo Coastal Reserve, California, USA - Sample 10_02_2013_1_20cm (SPAdes) (version 2) | ecosystem: Environmental > Terrestrial > Soil >...
GGGGATGGAGCCCGGGGTGACGGGTGTGGCGGCGGCATGTCCTCGGCCGCCGTCAAGAACCTGAGCTCACCATCGTCGTGCGGCTGCGGCGCGGGGGACGGGGGCGGAGGAGGAGGGGCCGGGAGGGGCTGGGGGGGCGGGGCCGGCCGGGGCGGCGGAGCTGGAGTGAATTTCGGCGCGCCCGGCGGCTTGGCCGCCACTCGGGGCGTGACCGCGGTGACGGCCGCCGGCGCATGTACGCCGCTCGGCGTGCCCGGGTTGAACGCCCGGTAGTTCTTCCACGTCACGAACGAGCGTTTCTTCCCATCGGGACGCAGCGACTCGGGCGCGAGCAGCTCGTAGAACGGCTGCGCCGTGCTCGTCCACGCGTCATCGGTGCCGGCGCGGAAGAACGACGCGGCGGGCTCCGCGGCATCCGTCCCCAACAACAACGCCACCTGCCAGGGCTCGGCGAAATAATGCTCGTGCGTTTCCACATCGTGTCCCGACAGCGTGAGCGGCAGCGGCGCGTGCGTGTGATACCACCCGATGAGGCTCGCGCGCTGCTGCTCGAGCTGCTGCTGGATGTGGTCCCACAACCGCGTCACCACGTCGCGCGTGCGATCGCCATAGATCGCCTGGTTCAGCCGCAGCGCCACGTCGATCACGAGGTATGACGTACCGGTCTCGGGACACTCGTACTGGTCGCCGAGCAGGAACCCGAGGATGCCCTGACCCGCGCGGTGCGGCGTCGCGACGTGCTCGAGAACCGCGGTGAGGGCGGCCTGCGACAGGAAGACCGGAAAGGTGATGTTGCTGGGCCGCTTGGAGCCCCCGCTCGCGGGGCCCCACAGGATCGACTGGCCGACCGGAATCGGCTGGCGCAGCGGACCGGGGGTGGTCATTCGCAGAAGATAAAACGTTGGTGGAGGTTCTGGAGGTTGTGGAGGTTGGGGAGGTTGCTCCGCTTACGTGACCACCTCCCCAACCTCCAGAACCTCCACAACCTCCCCCAACCTGCTTCTAGCCAAGCTGCACCCGCTGCGAGCGCCGCATCCGGATCAGATCGTAGGTCTCCGCCACCTCGCCCCCCAGCAGGAACAGGTAGGCCGTGTAGTACACCCACAGCAGGAACAGGAACAGGGCGACCACGTTGGCATCCGACGCCACGCGGTCCAGGGTTGCAAACCGGGTCACGTACAGGGCGTACAGCCGTTTCGCGACCTCGAAGCCGAGCGAGCAGAACACCGCGGCCACGAGCGCCGTGCGCCAGTCGATGCGCCGGCTGGGCATCAGCTTGAAGATCATGAAAAACAACAGCACGCCCAGCGCGAACGCGGTCGTTTCCAGGCCGAAGCGCCACAGCCAGTCGAGGGCGAAGCTGCGGGTCACACTGCTCGCGTTGCGCGCCTCCCAGGCGGTGAGCAGGCTGCTCAGCACGAGCAGCGCCCCGGTGCACAGCACCATGGCGAGGTCGAGCAGCTTGGCCATGGGCCAGGGGCGCCGCTCGTCGGTGTCGAAGACTTCGTTCAAGGCGGCGCGCAACCCGCCGAACAGGCGCGTGGAGAACCAGACGAACAGGGGAAGCGCGACCGCGGTGATGCGCACGCGGTGACGCATGACGCCGGCCAGGGCGGCCTCGACCTGCGCGAACGCCGCGTCGGTGCCGCCTCCCAGGGTCGTGGGGAGCAGGCGGGCGAGCAGCTCGTGCAGATCCACGCGTTGGGTGGTGACCTGATGCTCCACCAGGTACCCGACCATGGCGAGCAGCACCGCGACGAACGGAATGATGGTGAGCAGGAGGTCGAACGACAGGGCGCCCGCGAGAAAGGGAATGTTGTCCTCGAAGGCCGCTTCCAGGGTGCGGCGCACGACGCCGGTCGGCGACCGGTGCCAGCCGCCCTGGGCCTTCACGCGACGGGCTCGTCCTCCTCCTCGACGCCCCCGCCCCCACGCCGGGCGACGCGGCGGCGGCGCTTGGCGTCGCTGAGCCGGCGCGTCAGCGCCGCACGCGCGGTCGGGGCACCTTCCTCGTCCTCGTCGGCGTCTTCGGATCTGGCCAGCTCGCCCAGCTCGTCGATCTTTTCGGCCGCGAGCTCGCGCACCCGGCGCGCCAACTTGGTGCGCGACGCCGCGCCCGCCTCGGGCGCGAACAGGAATCCCAGCGCCGCCCCGATCACCACACCGAACAGGAACGGCCCGAAGCCCGTGCTCTGCTCGCTCACTCGCCCGCCTCGAGGTCGTCGGGGGCCGCCACGGCGACGGGGCGCGGCTGCGCGTGCGACTGCAGCGGCGGCCGCACGAAGCGATCGGTGACGGCGCGCGTGTTGGTCACGCGCAGCTGCTCGAACAGGAAGGCGAACGTCTTCTCCAGGTCGGCGGCGATGGCCGCCCGGACGTCGGCCGGCAGGTCCCACAGGCGCCGCTTGAACGGACCGATCGCCTTCTTGCGGCTCTTGTAGTAGAACTGCTCCTCGGTGTCGCCCTTCTTCCACTCGTCTTTGCACTCGACCTTCACCCATTCCTGGAGCTCGCGCCGCAGCTCGGCGGGCAGCTTCGGGTGGTCGAACACGATGCTCTGGAAGTTGGTCGCCAGGTGAATCTCGATCGCCTCGCACTTGGGAAACTGGCTGAAGGCGTCGGGCGGCAGGGTGGAGGCCCCGTGCTGCACCGCCCCACCCAGGCCGTACTTGGCGCGCGCGTCGTGTGACAGCGCTTTCAGCGCGTCGAGATCGAGCTGCACCTTGGCGATGGATCCGTCGGGCAGCACCACGCCCCCGTGACTCGTCCCCGTCTGGACGGAGATCTTGCTGATGCCGGTACGGGTGCCCAGGTCCTTGAGCGCCTGGATGTAGCCGTCCATGAACGCCTTCAGCTCGTGCACGTCCGAGTTCTTGCCGCCCACCTCGCCGATCTCCGCGCCCACCGAGACGGTGACGCCCTCGGGCTCGCGATCGCGGATGAACCTGGTCAGCTCGGCGGCGCGCTCGTAGTTGACGCGCTGCTGCTCGGGAAGCGTGGCCTGGGACAGGTCCACGAGCGTCGAGGTATCGATGTCGATGTTGTAGAAGCCCGCGTGCAGCTCTTCTTCGATCAGCGTGCGCAGCGCCTGGAGCTCGGCCTCGGGGTCGGCGGCGTATTTCTTGGCGTTCACCTGCACGTGGTCGCCCTGGATGAACAACGGCCCGGTGAAGCCTTCGCGCAGCGCCGCGGCGGTCATCACCGCTACGTATTCGGCGGGGCGCTGCTCGGTGTAGCCGATCTCCGAACGGGCGATCTCGCAGATGAGCGCCCCCACGTCCAGGCGTTTCGCGGCGCGGAACACCGCGCGCGCCGAGTCGTACGCCAGCACGCGGATGTTCATCGCGGGCGTGGTGAACGCCGGTACCTCCCCCCGGCCACGTGCCATATACAGCTCGTGGATCGATGCCGGCCGCACGCCCGCGTGCTGGCCGATTTCCCAGATCAGCCAGCGCGCCTCCTCGCGCTCGCCGGCCGGGCCGAACACCGCCCCGCGCACCAGCTCGTCCATTGCCGCGCTCTGACGCACGGCGGGACTCTGGAACCGTCGCAGCGTCGCCTCAGGTGATTCACCCATCGCTTCGCACCCTCCTTGTCGTCGAATCTAGACCCCGCCTACCTCAATGACCAGTCCGTCATACGCCGGCGCGATGCCGGATGGGAGCTGCGCGGCGAGCTCGGCGTGCGGGCTGTCGTGCGTCAGGTGCGTGAGGAAGGTGCGGCGCGCGCCGATTTGCTGCGCGGCCGCGACGGCCTCCGGGATCGAGAGGTGCAGCGGGTGCGGCCGGGGCAGCAGCGCGTTCAGGACCAGCACCTCGAGACCGGCGAGCTGCGCGCGCGCCGACTCGGGCACCGCCTTCGCGTCGGTGAGATAGGCGATGGACCCCACCCGGAAGCCGAGCACCGTGTCGCGCCCGTGGGGCAGCGGCACCGCCCGCACCGCCATCCCGGCGATCACCGTTTCGCCGTTGGGCTCGAGCGCGCGCGCGGCGAGCTGGGGCTTGCTCGTGCCCGGGTGGGGCGGCGTGTGGTCGAAAATGTAGGGGAAGCGGCGCTCCAGCTCGGCGAGCGTTCCCGCCGAGCCGTACACGTCGAGGGCCGCCCCCTGCCGCACCGTGATCGCCCGCAGATCGTCGATGCCGTGCACGTGATCCGCGTGGGCATGGGTGAAGAGCACGGCGTCCACCGCGCTCACGCCCGCGGCCACGAGCTGCAACCGCAGCTCGGGCGGGGTGTCGATCAGCAGGCGCCGGCCTCCCGACTCGATCAGCGCCGCACTGCGGCTGCGCCGGTCGCGCACATCGGCGGACGTGCAGGTGCGGCATCCACACCCGATCTGCGGCACCCCGTACGACGTCCCCGTCCCGAGGAACACGAGCCTCACCTCACACGACCTCGACCTTGAGCAGGTTCGTGGCCCCGGACACCTCCCACGGCACGCCCGCCGTCATCACGATGCGGTCGCCGGCTTGCGCGTAGCCGCGCTTGAGTAGCAGATCGCGCACCACGGCCAGCATGGCGTCGTAGCCCGGCACCCGGTCCACCAACACGGGGATCACGCCCCACACCAGTGCGAGCTGCCGGTAGGTCGCGGCCTCGGTGGTCACGGCGAGGATCGGCACCGGGGCGCGCAGGGCCGCCACCTTGCGCGCCGTGAAGCCGCCTTTGGTGAGCGTCACGATGAGCGGCGTCTGCAGCATGCGGGCCACGGCGCTGGTGCCGAGGGCGATCGCGTCCTCGACGGAGACTGTCCCTCCCGGCGTCGCCCGGCGCTCGTCGCGCCCCCCGCCCGTGCCGAGCCCCGCGGCCGTCCCGTGGCGCTCCATCTCCTTGATGATGCGGTCCATCGCCCGCACGGCTTCGAGCGGGTGCGCGCCCACGGCCGTTTCCGCCGAGAGCATGACGGCGTCGGTGCCGTCCAGGATCGCGTTGGCCACGTCTTCTGCACCACCGGCACTTCTTCGAACGGCAGCTCCACGCCGAGATCGCCGCGCGCCACCATGACCGCATCGGACGCCGCGAGGATGCGCGGCAGGTCGTCGAGCGCGGTCGCCTTCTCGATCTTCGCGACCAGTTTCATTTGCGGGGGCACGAGCGCGCGCAGCTCGGCGAGGTCCTCCGCCCGGCGCACGAAGGAGAGCGCGAGGTAGTCCGCGCCCACCGTTGCGGCGTGGGCCGCGTCCTCCCGGTCCTTCTCCGTGAGCGCGGGCGCCGACACCTGCAGGCCCGGCAGGTTCATTCCCTTGTTCGACGTGAGCGTCCCGCCGTCCTGCACGCGGCCCTCCACCCGCGGGGGCGTGATGCGCGTGACCTCGACCGAGAGCAGTCCGTCGTCGAGCAGGATGCGGGCCCCCGGCCGGACGTCGGCGGCGAGATTGGCGTAGGTCGTCGGCAGCTCGGCGCCGCGCGCGTCGTCCTCGGGGGCGAACACGACCGTTTCGCCGGGCACGAGCTCTCGCGGCTGGGGCAGCTTGCCGACGCGGATGCGGGGGCCCTGCAGGTCCCACAGCACGGCGACCGGCACGTCCGCGGCGTCAGCCGCCTGGCGCACGGCGGTGATCCACCCCGCCCGCAGCTCGGGCGTCCCGTGCGACGCGTTCACGCGGATCACGTTCACGCCGGCGTCGATCAGCCCGGCGATCTGCTCGGGCTTTCCGGTGGCGGGGCCGAGCGTGGCGACAATCTTGGTACGGCGAATCAGGGTCGTTCCCCTTGCGTGAGCGCCGCGAGCAACGCCGGCAGCACCACGCCGGCCGCTCCGCGGCAGGTGATGTGTGCGGCGCGGGAAATCTCCGAGGGCTCGGGATTGACCTCGATCACGACGGCCCCCGCCTCGCGCGCGATCAGCGGCAGCTGCGCCGCCGGCTGCACCAGTCCCGACGTCCCCACCACCAGCATCGCGTCGCAGCGCGCGCTCCAATCCCATGCTGCCGCGCTGGCCTCCGGGGGGAGGGATTCACCGAACCACACGACGTCGGGCCGCACCGGCGCTCCGCAGCGCCCACAGCGCGGCGGCTCGACCTCGCCGTCCGCCTCCGGCGTCGCCACTTGTTCCGGCGGGAAGGGATGTCGCGCCGTGACGCACGAGAACCGCTCGAGCGAGCCGTGCAGCTCGAACACCCGGGTGCTCCCCACACGCCGGTGCAGGCCGTCCACGTTCTGCGTCACGACGACAAGCTCGGGGACGATCCGCTCCAGCGCCACCAGGGCATGATAGCCCGCGTGGGGGACGGCCGCTCGCACCAGGCGACGCCGCCACACGTACCATCCGAACACCCGGGCGGGATGCCGACGGAACGCCGCTTCGGTCGCGAGCTCCTCGGGATCGTAACGCGCCCACAGGCCGGTGAGCGCGTCCCGAAATGTGGGGATACCGGAGTCACGGGACATCCCCGCACCGGTGGTCACCACCACGCGGCGGGCGGCTCGCAGCGCGTGTGCCGCCGCCTGCACGGTCGCGACGGACGTTGTCGACATTTCGGGATGGCGAGCTCGGGCGGCGTCGTGCATGAACATACTCACAGTGGTAAGCCCGCGGCTGAAGCCGCGGCTCGGCCCTGCCGCCTGGTAACGGCCGCGGCTGAAGCCGCGGCTCGGCCCTGCCGCTGAAGCGGCAATGCACCGCCCGTTTACGGGCAGGTGCCGAGCCGCGAGTTTACTCGCGCACTTCGGGCAGCCTAACCTCGTGAGGAACAACCTCCCGCTAGCGCACGACGGCGATCTGCTTCTCCTCCAGCCGCTGTTTGAACTCCTGCAGCAGATGTACGGCGCGCGCGATGCTCGACGCGGGGAGTCCCTCGATGGCGCGCGCCGCGAGGCGACGCTCCAGCTGGCTGGCGCGCAGCAGCGCGTCGAGACCGCGCCGCGTCAGCGTCACCCGCACCCCGCGGTCGTCTTCCGGGTCAGGCGCGGTCTCCACCAACCCTTTCGCCTCGAGCCGCTGGATGAACGTGGTGGCGGCGGCGCGAGAGACGTCCAGCTGCGCGGCGACGTCCTTGGGGCGCGCCCCGTCGGGACCGCCCAGGTCCACGGCCAAGAGCACGGCATGCGCCCGGTGCGACAGGCCGTAGGCGCGGAACGCCCGGTCGCCGGCGTGCTCCACCGCGGCCCGCGCCAGGGCGATGGCGTCGGTGAGCTGGAGGGCGAGGGCGGAGCGGTCTGGCATCCGAGTTACACGTTGCAAGTTGCACGTTGCAGGTGACGCGTGGCACGCGCGGTAGTAGTTAACATGCTTACTGTTAATATACTAACTATCTCACGCCCCGCAAGAGAACCGGCCGTTGCCTGCAACGTGTAACGCCTAACAGGTTTCACTCCAGTCGACCGGCGACGTCGCGCCGCAGCGCACACACTTGAGGCTGGCGGGCTTGGCGGCGAAGTCCTGGCGGTAATGACACAAGGGACAGACGGCGTACGTGCTCGCCACGTCGCTCCCCCGCCCTCCCGCACCCAGTGTGGGCCGCAGCACGCCGGTGCGGGCCACGATGCTCCAGGTGTCGGGGGCCTCCGCGCGGATCGTCACGTCGACGCGCGCCAATCGCACCCGCTGCTGGCGCACTTCCACCACGACGTGCCCGTCGGGTGACTCTTCGACGATCGGGTACCACGCACCGCGGCGGAGGATGTCCGCCACGCTGTCGGCACAGCGGGCCCAGCCGAGGGTGATTCGCATGGAAGTCGGCGACCCACATGATACTACGTTTTGCTAGATTCCGTCATGCGCGAGCTCGGCCGCATCGTCCGCCTCCAGATCCAACGTTCCTCGCTCAAGACCGGTGAAAAGCCGCGCCGCAACTACGACCCTGCCCCGCTGCTCGCCGTGGACCGCGCCGCGGTGGGGCCCGACGGCGTGCTGGGCGACGACGGGCATGGGGCCTGGCTCGTGGACGTACACCACCGCGCGCATCCCGAGACCAAGAACGCAGACGGCGTGCACGGCGTGTCGCTCGGCTTCACGTCGCACTACGCGCTGATGCGCGAGCGCTTCGGGGAGCGCATCACCCTGGGATGCGCCGGGGAGAGCATCATCGTGGAGACCAGCGGGCGCATCGCGGTCGAGGATCTGGACTCGGGGCTAGCGCTGCTCGCACCCGACGGCCGCGAGATCGCGCGGCTGGAAGTGCTGCAGGTGGCGCACCCGTGCCGGCCATTCACGGGGTGGGCGCTGGGCGGCACGGTCGAGGCCGATGTGTTGAAGGAGCAGCTCCAGTTTCTCGACGGCGGGACGCGGGGGTACTACTGCCGCGGAGTCGGGTCGGGAATCGTGGCGGTCGGCGACCGGGTAGCGGCGCTTTGAGTCAGCGTGTGAACGGCCGGTAGAAGGCCCGTGAAAAAGCCGGGGAAGGGTGCGTCGGCTCCCCTTCCCCGGCCTTTCACCAGCCTTTCACGGGCCTTTCACCGGATTTAGCTCATCTCATCCCATGCCAGCCCCGCGTGCTTCTTGCACCGCTCGCAGGTCAAGTCCTTCACCTCGGTGCCGAACCCCTGGCGGTGGCGGCAGGCGGGGCAACGGCGTACGTCAGCGGGAACAGCCGGCCCACGCGCTGGATCTCGCGCGCCTCACACCGCACGACGGTCCAGCGCTCCGGAGGGTGATAGCGAATCTCGAGGAATCGGCGGTCGACCGGCACGTTGCGCCGATTGACGTCCAACACCACGATGTGACTGGAGGAGATGCGGACGACGGGGTACCAGGCACCGCGACGCAGCAGATGCGCGCCGGGTCGTCCGACCCGTGCCCATCCCTTGGCCTGGAGCCGCGTGGGAGTCATCGGGCGGAAGGGCATGCTCACGCCACAAAAGTACCGTGTTCGCATGATGGAAGTCGTGACTGGGGTCACACTTAGCGACCGCGGAAAATGTGATGCATGACACGCACGTGCCCGAATATTCACCCGACGAGATGACGCGCCGACGACACGCGGTCCTCACCCCCTGTCCCCCTCTCCGCCATGCGGAGAGGGGGGACGATGGACGGGCTGTCGTTCCCCCTCTCCCGAAGGGAGAGGGGGACAGGGGGTGAGGACCAGGGATGAGAGGGACAGGCTGACCACTGATGACGGAAAACTGATTACTCGCTCACCCGCACTCCGAGAACCCGCACACGTGACACTTGGCGCATCCCTCGGCGAACGCGAGCTGTGAGCCGCAGTCGGGGCAGGCGCCGATGAAGTCTTGTCCCTCGCCCGCACGCTCGCTCACCACCCCCTCCGCCGCCGAGATACGTACCGGGGCCGGCGCGACCGCACCGCCCAGCAGGTCCTGCTGCACGCCCTGCTTGTCCTGCATCCACTTCTCGATCGCGATGCCGATGGCGTCGGGCACCGACAGCACTTTGTTGGGTCCCAGGCCGACGACGCGGTCGGACGAGATGCCGCGCAGCTGCCGGTACACCTCGCGCAGCGGGATACCCGAGCGCAGCGCGAGCGAGATGAGGCGCCCGATCGCCTCGACGTCCGCCATGAGGGCGCCGCCCGCCTTGCCGAGCGAGATGAACACCTCGAACGGCTGGCCTTTATCGTCTTCGGTGATGTTCACGTACATCGTGCCGAGCGGCGTTTCCACCCGCCGGGTGGCGCCCTTGAGCAGGTCGGGGCGCGACCGCTTGGCGCGGCGCTGCAGGTTCTCGGCTTCGGCGTCGTGCAGCTTGGCGCGGGTGCGCTCGAGCTCCGCCTCGAGCTCGGCGAGCCGGCCGAGCGCTTCGGCCAGCGCGTCCTTGCCGGCCCCCGCCGTCTGCTCCTGCACCTTCTTGGCCGTCGATCCGGTGGACAGCACCTGCAGCTCGCGGGCGCCGTCGCGATACACCGTCACGCCCTTGCAGCCGAGCTTGTAGGCGTAGCGGTAGATCTTCTCGACGTACTCCTCGGTGGCGTCGTGCGAGAAGTTGGAGGTCTTGGAGATGGCCGAATCGGTGAAGTCCTGAAACGCGGCCTGCATCTGGATGTGCCACTCGGGCGTGACGTCGTGCGCCGTGACGAACACCCGCTGCCACTGGGCCGGCACCTCGTCGAAGTGGATATGTCCCGCCTCGGCGATCCGCTGCACCAGGGCGTCCGAGTACCACCCTTCCCGCTTTGCGATCGCCACGAAGTCTTCGTTCACGTCGGGCATCAGGACGCCCGCCTGGTTGCGCATGAACGCGACCGCGAACAGCGGCTCGATGCCCGAGGAGCACCCCGCAATGATCGAGATCGTGCCGGTGGGCGCCACGGTGGTGAGGTTGCAGTTGCGCAAC
>Ga0209238_1001118_pt1 | contig 10225 bp, 10 predicted proteins | sample GraSoi013_1_20cm_FD_185823 | JGI IMG/M metagenome (GOLD analysis project Ga0209238, IMG submission 185823) | Grasslands soil microbial communities from the Angelo Coastal Reserve, California, USA - Sample 10_02_2013_1_20cm (SPAdes) (version 2) | ecosystem: Environmental > Terrestrial > Soil >...
CAGCTCTGACGCTGCGGGCGGACTCTGCGTCTGCTGATCCGGGGCTGGCGGCGTTGACTGCCCGGGTTTGCTTGGTTCCGTTTGTGCCGCCTTTGGAGCTTCCTGCGCCTGGTCCGGTTTAGGACCTGCTTCCTGCGGCTGGCTCTCTTGAAAGAAAACACGAATAGAGGGCGTATCCAGAAAAACCAACGCACATAGCAGGAAAATATTGGCCAGAGGCATGACAGTTCTTTGATGCCCGGATCACTCTGGGCGGTTTACGCAAATCTCTTTCTCGGCTAAAGCTGATTCTACTCTAGGTGCGAATCGCCGCTTCCTTTAGAGACTCGGCACGTGTCTCCGCCACTGGGAGTCGTAAGCGGAAAATGGCCCCCTGCCCATCCAGCGATTCAAAATCCACCGATCCGTAATGCCATTGCAGAATCTGATACGTCTGTGCCAGCCCTATTCCGCTCCCTCCCTTTTTAGTCGTGAAATAGAGCTCGAAAATCTTGTCCTGAATCTCGTGAGGGATGCCCCCGCCTTGATCACGAATTTCCGTTATGACGACTTCGTCCTCTCGCCGCGCTGAAATTGCCAGTGTTCCGCCCTGCGGCATCGCTTGCACGCCATTGAGTACCACGTTGAGGATTGCCTGCTTCATGAAATCCGTATCGACCTTGACAGATAATGGATCTGGAGGCAACTCACGCGTTAGTGCGACACTATGCTGTGCCGCGTCCGGAGCGGCCAGTGTCGCTACATCTTCAAGCAACTCCCGCAAGTCGGCTTCTTCCAAGTGCAGATCGCGCGGGCGCGTGAAGTCCACCAGAATCTGCACCACGCGATCCAGACGGTGAATCTCGTTGCCAATAATATCCATGTGCCGAAGCGTATCGGGGTCAGTCTGCTGAAGCTTGTTCTGCAGCAGTTGCAAATGCAGCACGATGGCATTAATCGGATTCTTCACTTCGTGCGCAACCCCGCGGGTCAGCCGCCCACTGGCGGAGAGCCGCCGTGACATTTCGATTTCATCTTCAATCTTGCGCACCGACTCGGCATCGCGCATGGTTAGCAGCGCCCCAATTTGCTCTCCTCCTTCTTGCTGAATAAAGTCGAGCGAAACCTGCACACGTTTCCCGTTGGGCGATTCAAACTCGCGTTGCATTACCGCCGTCCGCTGCCGGAAACCTTCGAGTACAGCGAGTCCAAATACCGAGTCTGGAGAAAATATCTCTTTCACGGTGCGGCCCAGCAAATCCCCCCGAGGACGTCCAAGGAAGCGCTCGACTGAAGCGCTCACCAGCACCACGCGCGCGTCGCCGGTGAACAGCATCAAGCCATCCTGAAGATTGGCCATGATTTGATCGACGTTATCCTTAAGGGCAGAGAAGATCTCTTTGGCATCGCGCATTTGGCGTCCCAAATGGGCGATCTTCAACGTCACCAGGCCATACTCGTCACTGCTCTTTTCCGGTTCAGCCACAGGTTCGGCATCGCCCGCGGTGACGCTGTCGAGACTCCGGCTGATACGCTCCAGCGGCCCGAGAGCAATATGGGAGAGCCCGGCGGCGAGGACCAGCGAAAAAAGAATGGCGGCCGCGAAGAAAATGACCGCGTGCTGCAAGCGCGGCGTGAGTTCATTTTTCAGGAATACCGTCGAGACTCCCACACGAATGCTGCCGAAAGGCTCGCCGTTCAGTTGCAGTGGCACGCGGACGTCGTAGACTGTGGGAGAGTTATAAAGCAGCTTGAGCTGCTGGCGGAAATTCGCGTCCACCACTTGCTGAAAATCCGGGCGGTTAGGAACCGGCTTCCCGTTCAGGTCAGGATCGGTGTGCAGAATCGCGTTGCCATCAGCATCGACGATCGCCGCGTCGTAAATAATGGGGACACTGCCCACGATCGAATCCATCATTGTGTTCAGATCACGGTCGGTCCCCAGATAATAGATAACAGCTCGGCGTACCGCCTCCGGGTCATTGGTGTCGACGCGTGTGCTGGTCAGGTCCGGAGCTGCGTTCGAGGCCAGATAGGCGAGTTGCGTATCCAGGTAAGCGGCGGTCTCATGCGCGGTCACGACCCTTTGCCGCAGTAATTGAGAGATATAGATATAAGAAAAAGCGCACACCAGTGCCGCCACCATAAAGGTGATGGCAAGCACGATAGTAGTTCTCCGGCGCATGGTGTAACGATGAAGCGGCTTGCGCTGCGGTACCTGGTCCTCACAGCAAGCCTATGATGATTGGATCAGTAGCCGGGGCTTTCCTGTTGCCCTGCAGCTCCATCAGCGGTCCCGCTGCCGTACTCCTTAAGCTTATTATGCAGGGTTTTCAGGCTAATTCCGAGTATCTCGGCCGCCCGGGTCTTATTATTATTTGTCGCTTCGAGGGTCTTCAGGATCAACAACTTCTCGGCTTCCTCAACCGTTGTTCCCACGCCCAGGCGCACTGCGTCAGGATCTTCAGCCGAAGTACGAATCGCGGTCTGGCCGAAATTCGGCGGCAGATGCTTGGTTTCCACAACAGGCCCGTCGCAGACGATTACCGCCCGTTCCAGGGTGTTCCGCAATTCGCGAACATTCCCCTGCCATGAATAATTGCGAAATAGATTCAAAACCGCTTCGCTCACACCGGCAACTTTGCGCCCGTGCTTGAGATTCATATCTGCCAAAACCGACTGCACCAGCTCGGGGATGTCTTCCCTGTGTTCGCGCAACAATGGCATGTGAATGTTGAACACGTTCAAACGATAGTAAAGATCGTTGCGAAGTTCGCCGTGAGCGACCGCTTCTTCCGGTACCTTGTTGGTTGCCGCAAGCACGCGAACATCGACCGTGGTCTCGACCTTACTTCCCAAACGCCGTAGCTTGCGGTCCTCCAGGACGCGCAACAGCTTGGCCTGAGTGGCGATCGGCATCTCGCCGATTTCATCGAGCAGCAGGGTTCCGCCTTCAGCCAGCTCGAAGCATCCGATCCGGCGCTCCAGCGCTCCCGTAAAAGCGCCTTTTTCATGACCAAAGACTTCGCTTTCAATCAAGGTCTCCGGGATCGCGGCGCAGTTGATCGGTATGAACGACTTGCCACGACGCGGGCTGAGCTCGTGAACCGTGCGGGCGACAAGCTCTTTGCCGGTACCACTCGCCCCAGTGATCAGCACTGAGGCAGTACTTGGTGCAACCATCTCGATGAGACGGAATATCTCCTGCATCTTTTTGGAGGCTCCCACCAGGCTGCCTAGCGAGCCGGCATCGCGCAGTTTGCGGCGCATGGCTTCGTTTTCGGCTTTTGTTCCTAACAATGCCGAGGCGTTCTGAAGAATTGTCCGCAGCCGGTTCGTGTCAATCGGCTTCGTGATGTAGTCGTACGCACCCATCCGCATGGCCTGCACCGCGCTATCAATTGTGCCTTGGGCAGTGACAACGATGACTGCCATAGTTTGCGAGTCTGTGGCCAACCGCTCCAGCAATTCCAGGCCGCCCATGCGGGGCATCTTCAGATCTGTGACGACGATTGAGGGCGCCCAGCTAGTGACCTTGTCTAAACCCTCCGCGCCATCCCTAGCAGTCTCGGCGCGGTAGCCCCAAGCGGAAACCAATTCGGCCAGACCGGTTCTCTCATTTTCTTCGTCTTCAACGATCAGTATTTTTTCCTGATTCATAGGAGAAACGTTCATCGAACTGACGACATGTTATTCCATTATTTCGGCTTCTTGTCACGTCTGCAAGTTGACGCGGAGACGGATAACTCGGAGATGCGATCCGGCCAGCCCTGTTACACCTGTTATCTTTCCACTTTGCCACCCCAGCAAAATGCGACCTTTTGATGTAACAACAGCACTTCCCAAATGCTAATCGGCGACAGCCAGAGTTTCGTCCGTGTTCTCGGTCTAAGCCACCGCCAGGCAAAAAGTACACTCCCGTGCCGCAGCAGATGAAATTAAGTCATTGATTCAGATGGGCTTATTGTTGGTACTCCCCTTGCGACTTGTTTCTGTACAGGAATCAGATGGAGGATTGCTCGAATGAAGCCCTACCGACGGATAATTTTCAGCATTGGGTCCATGTTGCTCTTGCTAACGTTAGTTCTGGCAGGCTGCTCGCGACAATCTGGCCCGGCAGCTTCGGACAATTCCGGAACTGAGCAACAAATGCCGTTCGACCGCCCTGCGGATAAGAAAGGTGTGTCGCCGACTGCCTCTCTGCTTCCAGCTTCGATTCCGGCGGGGACTCCGATCGCAATACGTCTGCAGTCCTCAGTTTCCAGTGCCAGCTCTCAATCTGGCGACTCATTTGAAGCGGCGCTCGATGAGCCTGTCGTAATCAATGGACAGGCGGTTGCCCCGCGTGGTGCAACCGTAACTGGCAAGGTGGTTGAGGCCAAGGCTTCGGGCAATCTTCAAGACCCCGGCTACTTGCGCCTGACCCTCACCGCAATTTCAATAGATGCGAAGTTGTTGCCCATACAGACCTCCAGTATTTTTGTGAAGGGCGGCTCGCATGAGAAGCGCAACCTGGAAATGATTGGCGGCGGAGCAGCCGCAGGTGCTCTCATCGGCGGACTAGCAGGCGGCGGCAAAGGCGCTCTGATCGGCACCACCATCGGTGCGGCGGGCGGCACGGGTACCGCCTACGCAACTGGCAAAAAAGATGTGGGATTCGCAGCCGAGCGGCGCCTGACCTTCCGGCTTACTCAGGCTGCATCCATGCTCAACTGATCTTTCCCAACTCCACTTCTCTTCCTTGTCCTTTTGGACGCGAAAACTCGCGTCCATTTTTTCTGCACAGCCGAATCACAGGAAAGTTCTCTCATCACATTTCGTTGTGACATCGGTCCTTAAGAACAAGCCCGCATCGGTCCTAAACTTCCCGAAATGGGGAGTGCGGAAAAGCGCGCGGCGGTTGCGAGCTTCCCGATCCGGGAAGCCATCGACCTTTCGACACCCTTGCTGTGCCTGTTCCGGTCTTTCCCAAAACGCCCCTCGCGGCTAATGCTTTCGAGTAGCAAGCAATCCATCGAAAGGATTGGCAGGCCATGAGCGCATTCCCGCAAATTCAGGCTGAGGGATCGCCGGATCCATTGCTGGCCAGCGCCGCCTTTGAAGCCTGCGCTGAGAGTCTGGCGATTGTCGCCAAAGGACGCGTGCTCTACGCCAACCGGGCATTCGCTCGAACGTTCGGGTTTCTAAACGCATTCGAATTGCAGGGAAGACTGTTATGCGATTTTCTTTCTCCCGAGTGCCTGTTTAATGCCGCAGCACCGGCGCCGAAAACTGGCTTCGCTTCCACTTGCGGCGAAGGCACGCATTTAGCGGTTTCCTGCGCCGGCTTTCGAATCGCGGGCACAGACTATTTGATCATCAACGCTCGGGACATCCGTCAGCAAAAGCAAGCTGAGCAGCATGTGCGCGAGTCACAAAAGCTTGAGACCATCGGGCGCTTGGTCGGCGGGGTGGCCCACGACTTCAACAATCTTCTCACTGGGATCATGCTCTATTGCGATCTGCTAATTGCCGGCTTGCGAAGCGACCCGCGTTTGAGCCATCACGCGGAAGAGATTCGCTCGGCCAGCAAGCACGGCGCAAACTTGATTCAGCAATTGCTAGCAGTGGCGCGAAACCGCGTTCCGCATGCGCATTCGCAGTCACTTAATCACGTAATTGCTGGCATGCACGAACTCTTGACTCGCCTGATCGGGGAAAACATTGAACTAAGGATGGATCTCTCTGAGAGCCTCGGCCAAGTGCAAATCGACCCCGGCCAGGCCCAACAAATCATCCTCAACCTCGTGCTCAACTCGCGCGATGCCATGCCCAACGGCGGCCGAATTACTTTGCAGACGCGGAACGGCGTCGAGTTGCTTCCGGCGCCCTCCAACAACAAGCCGAGACTTGCTCCCTGCATTGAGCTCACGGTCACCGACACGGGCGTGGGCATGGACGAGGATACGCGCTCTCGTGTTTTGGAGCTGTTCTTCACGACAAAACGGCATGGCAATGGATTAGGGCTGAGCACGGTGCACCAAATCGTTGAGCAGCATGGGGGGACCGTAACCCTGCAGAGTGCGCCCGGTCGTGGCACCCGAGTAATCATCCGGCTGCCGCGACTCGAGGATGAGTCCCGCTTAGTTCCAGAGAATTTGATTGCAAAAAGAGGTGATCCGCAATGACGACTGCTATCGCAACCATCCCTAATCTCCCCCAGATCGAAGGCGCGAACCTGCTGAACCTGATGATCGTCGACGATGAACGCGCCATTCGGGAAGTCTGTCGGGATGTGGCCCAAACCTTGGGTTTTCATACTTCCATCGCCGACTCCGCCGAGCACGCTTATCGTGTGCTTGAGAGCAATGCCATCGATGTCGTTCTGCTCGATTTGAAGCTGCCAGGAGCCGGGGGTTTGGAAGCTCTGCACCAGATTCGGGAGCGACGACCCGACGTCGTCATCATTGTCGTCACTGGCTACGGCACAGTTCAATCCGCGGTGCAGGCCATGAAGAATGGCGCTTACGATTACGTCACTAAGCCTTTCAGTATGGAGGAACTCAGGTTGTTGCTGGAGCGGGTTTCGTCTCATCTGAAACTCAAAACCGAAAACCGCATGCTCCGGGAGAAGATCAAGTCTAAGCAAGGTTTCGGCAGCATTGTAGGGCGAGCGCCGGAAATGGAGAAGCTCTACCGGATCATCGCCAAGGCGGCACAAAGCACCCACCCCGTATTGATCCTGGGCGAAAGCGGAACCGGTAAGGAGATGGTGGCGCGGTCCATTCATTTTTCGGGACCCTTCCGAGACAAGCCATTTATTCCGGTGGATTGCGGATCGCTTGTCCCGACGCTGATCGAGAGCGAACTTTTCGGATATGTCAAAGGAGCCTTCACTGGAGCGGTGCAGTCCCGCGATGGCTTGCTGGCGATTGCCGAAGGAGGTACTGTTTTCCTCGACGAAGTGGGTGAGCTACCAGTGGACCTTCAGGCCAAGCTGTTGCGCGCGATTCAGGAGCGGGAAATCCGGCCGGTAGGCAGCACGAGGCGAATTGCCATCAACGTGCGAATTTTGGCGGCGACCAATCGTGATCTCGAACAGGCGGTCGCGCAAGGGACGTTCCGCCGCGATCTCTATTTCCGGCTGAACGTGCTAAGTTTGCGGATTCCGCCTCTGCGTGAGCGGCGTCAGGACATCCCGCTGCTGGCAGCGCATTTCCTGGAGCGACTGTCGCGAGCGTCCGGCCAAGAGCGCTCGGTCAGCGATGAGGCAATGAAGGCGTTGCTCGCCTACGACTGGCCTGGCAACGTGCGCGAACTTGAGAACTGTCTGGAGCGGGCCTGCGCATTTACCACTGGACCGATGATTCAGGTTGCAGATTTGCCGAGCTCCATCCACAGCGCGCCTGGCACCATCCCCATTGGAGTCGAGGGCACGACCACGAAAATATTGCCGATGGCGGAACTTGAGAAGCAGACCATCTTGAATACGATTACCCAATTGAATGGGGACAAACTATTGGCAGCGCGGCTGCTCGGGATAGGCAAGACCACACTGTATCGCAAACTGAAAGAGTACTCTTCCCAAGATCAGCTTTGAGCCGCATCGGTTTCCCGCGATGGAACGGTGCTCACGCATAGGCTGACGTAACCACTGCGTGTTCTGGCATTAACAGCGTGGTTATCCGCGTGCTAGTTAAACTGCCATGATTCTGCTCATAACGCCCTCGGCGCGAGCTCAGGACTGCGCAAAAGCTCTCCATAAGGCGACCGGAGAAACTACTCAGGTTGCCGACACGCTTCGTCAGGCGCTTGGGCATCTGCGGACACAGGAATTCTCCGCAGTCGTTATCGACCAGTCGTTCCTCGAAACCGAAGCCGACGAAAGTGAAACTGTGCTGGAGCATATCGGGATGGCGATTCCCGTCCACATCAATTTCGCCATCTGCGGGATGGAGCGGCTGATACGGGAGATTCGAGCGGCCTTGTATCGCCGCAAAAAGGAGGCCGTACTCGCTCGGCAAGGCGCCCAGCAAGCCTTGCGCAATGAACTCAAAGGAACTGTGACCGCGCTGCTGCTTTCTTGTGAAATGGCGTTACAGGCGCCGAATCTTGAAACCTCTGCCGAAGCCAAAATGCGTGCAGTTTACGAATTGGCCCAGGAGATGCGCGCGAAACTGGAAGTATCGGCGTAGGAGACCGGCCACCACTACTGGATGTGGATCACGCTTTCTGCCGCGCTCGATTTGATCTCATCCACCCGTGCCGCGACCTTCCGTGCGAATTCATAAAGCGATTTGGCGTGTACGGCATCTTCGCCGGCAAGCACCGCAGGCTGCCCAGTGTCGCCCGCCTTCCGAATATCTGGATCCAATTGCACGTCGCCTAAATAAGCGACGCCAAACTGAGCCGCAGTCTTCTCCGCGCCGCCGCGCGAGAAAATATCCGTCTGCTGGCCGCAATGAGGGCAAACGAAGTAGCTCATGTTTTCCACCATGCCCACGACATCTACCTTCATCTGCCTGAACATTTCGATCGCCTTTCGCGCGTCTTGAAGCGCAACGTCGGAGGGCGTCGAAACCACGATTGCTCCAGTGAGCGGCACAGTCTGAATGAGCGAGAGAGCAACATCGCCCGTCCCCGGAGGCAAGTCAACCACGAGATAATCAAGCTGGCCCCATTCTACCGAGCCCAGAAACTGTTTAATGATCGAATGCAGCATCGGCCCCCGCCAGATCAGCGGCTTATCACCTGGATTGAGCCAGGACCTTCGGCTGGGCGCTGGTTCCCAGCATGAGTGGCACGTTTGGGCCGTAGACGTCGGCATCGAGCAGGCCAACTTTATGGCCAAGCTTCGCCAATGCGATCGCAAGGTTCACTGCCAGCGTAGTTTTGCCCACGCCGCCCTTTCCGGAGCCTACCGCGATAATTGTTTCCACTCCGGGCAGAGGCTGCGGAGAAGGCGGTTGCTGACCGAGACGTGGGGGATTAGGAGAACTCAAGCAAGTACCTTTCCGAAGCCTGTTTTAAGGCAATTATACGCGGGTGTTTAGTTGCGAGGAGCGGTGGAGATCTATAGCGCGCGCCCTTGAAATTTAGCTTCGGCTCAGGTGCCGTCGTTCCAGTTCATCCCGGCGGATGTCCCGTCTTCGTCCCGCATCCTCATAACGGCGTCTCTGCTCGTCGGTCTCGGGGATCACCGCTGGAACCGGCACGTGCCGCCCACCGGCATCGATTGCTACAAACGTGAGGTAGGCGGAGCTGACATGCTGGCATTGATCAAGCAGATAGTTCTCGACGAATACCTTCACGCCGACTTCCATCGAAGTGTGGAACACACGATTCACGGAGGAGCGCAGGATTACAAGATCGCCCACGTGAACCGGTGTCCAAAAATCCAGATGATCGATGGCTGCAGTCACAACATAATTTCTCGAATGGCGGTGGGCGGCCATCGCGCCAGCCAGGTCGATCCAGTGCATCAGGCGTCCACCGAGTAGGGCGCCCAGAGGATTTGCATCGTTCGGAAGCACAATCTCGGCCATTTCCGACTGCGAATCACGCACCGGCCGGGGCATCATCAGGTCGTCTTTATCAGTCATTGTTGGCACTCGAAGCGCTTGCAATCGAAGTGAGAACTTGTCGGCTTGAACGCTTCAGCATGTACGACTCCAGATAGCACTGCGCCATCTGCTGAATGCGGGCATCAGGATGTGGAAAGAGCCATTTACCGCTGGAGCAGTCGTATTCCAAATTGCCGTGCCCGGCTGGGCGATGGGCTAGTTCGAATACGCAAAAGAGTACGACCCGATCTCCGCAGTCGCGCGCCACCGAAAACCGAACCGCATCGGATGAACGCTCCTTTGGGAAGCGCCGACAACCGGTCGCATATCCCAAATTGCAGAATTGAAGGAGTTCTTCAACGCCAGGTTTTTCCCCTTGGTAGCCCGGAGCACAGCATTGCCCAGACCATCCAGTTCCCAAGGGAAGCCGCGCAGGATGGAGCCAGCGGCCATCCTCCAGTTTTTGCTCAGGAAAGAAGAACGGGCATGCCAAAAATTTGCATCTCCTAGTTTTTGCAGGATGCGCCATTGTACTCATGAAGACGACGGCTCGCCAATGGTGTAGTAATCTCAGTACTGAAAATAAAACGCGAGAATCCGCTATGGATCGAATGGCATTGCTAAACGAAATTCTTTCCCAGAACCCCGCCGACCCCTTCGCTCGCTACGGCTTGGCAATGGAATACTCGAATGCCGGCGATGTT
>Ga0209238_1001123_pt1 | contig 10205 bp, 10 predicted proteins | sample GraSoi013_1_20cm_FD_185823 | JGI IMG/M metagenome (GOLD analysis project Ga0209238, IMG submission 185823) | Grasslands soil microbial communities from the Angelo Coastal Reserve, California, USA - Sample 10_02_2013_1_20cm (SPAdes) (version 2) | ecosystem: Environmental > Terrestrial > Soil >...
TGGTCTACAACCATGAGACTCACGGCGCCGATGAGGGTATCACAGAAACATCTCACCACCATAGACAATCCATTCTCTCATCACTGCACGCCCACATCGATGCTGCGCACTGCCTTTGTGCTCTGCTAGTCCGCGGCAGGGCCCAAGATATCACGAGATTGGAGGGTGAGCTGAAGCGACAGAAGGGAATCATGCAAGTCAAATCCTCTTATCTGAAAACAGAATCGGTCTAGGGAATTACCGTAGAAACAAGAACGTTCAGCTTGGGAGTTGTTCTACTTCCTTGTCACCCGCTAGAGAATAATCTAAACGGATCTTCTGGTCGCGGACGTTAGGTATGCTCTCCCACCATCATTGTGGAATCGCGTGGCGAATAATGCATCCCTGATGTAGTTGATCTTGAAAAGCTGCGAGAACGTTACCTCGATCTCCCCTCTCGTAACTCTTCGTGGTCCACCCCAGCCAGTGGGCTCTTTCTCGCTGAAACATAGCATGAAGTACTTTCCATTAGTAACTAGAACTCTAGAGATCTCGTGAGTGTAAACTGGCCGGTCGTTATCGGGAAATGTGTGGAAGAGTCCCGAATCGATAATGTTGTCGAAGAGACCGTCCTTGAAGTCCAGTGAAAGAACGTTTCCAGCTCGGAAATCAATTTTCAACCTTTTCTCAGCGGTCTTCGCGCTTGCCACGGCAACCGCTCGGCTTGACAGATCGACTCCGGTAACAGAGAACCCGTTCTCCGCGAGATAGAGCGCGTTCTCACCCGTTCCGCACCCGACATCAAGAACTCTGCCCTTACTCAGTTCTCCGGCCCGCACGAGCTCTACGAAGGCCGGTTGCGGCCGGCCCACGTCCCATGGTGGGACAGTATGGTCTTGTAAGCGTCCTCCGGTTCTGTCAAGTCTTCGATTGGAGGACTTGGCTTGCTCTCATCGACTCTGGGGATTACCGTCGTCGTCGGGTTCCCCTTCATTGCTTCACCTGAGAGCCCTTGCGCCTCAGAGACACATAGTCCCTTCTCGGCAGGGAACGGTCGAACCTCAACCGCCCCCTCACGCCCGTAGCGTGGTAGCTTGGCCCAATGCCAGGCAAGGATTTTACGGTGGCCAACCAACCATCTATCCCAGTTCAGACCCGTCACATGGCCAGAGTCACTCCCCTCATCCCATGCCGACAGGCTCATACGACGACCGCCTAACGTGTGAAGAGTCACATGGCGAAAATAACGATTAGAGGAGACCGAAGCTATCGCCTAACAACAACCGAAGAGTTGACAGTGTTCGTCCTCCTAAGAACTTCAGGATTGTCGAGCCCTCTCATCGATGCCGGCTTCAAAAACGTTTTGAAGTTCGAGTCCTAGCAGAGCGGGTTTGTCAGGGCGAATTGCGAAAAACTCTTTAGACGAGCATGTATAGCATTCGTGAGCCCGATTGGAACAGCTTCAGAAAGAAAGCCTCCTTTCATCGACCGTCTCGAGATGGTTGCTTGAAGAAAACGAACCCTCCAGTCAATACTTCACGCTTACTGAGCTGATGGGACGGGACAAACAGGATACTTCTGTTCGAAAGGCTAGAGAGGGGATTGGGCGAGAAGGGTGGGCCGCCAAGATTTTTGCGAAACAGAAAGATCACACGTACTGGGAGAACAAAGAGTCATGTTATGTTCCAAAGTTCAGCTCCACAGGATGGCAGCTAGCGGTCCTCGCGGACCTCGGAGTAACATCAGATGATCCAAGATTCGCGAACGCTGTCGAGCATTTTTTCGAGCTTCACAATGTTGAGAGCGGTGGATTCTCTCTACGCTCCAAGGGTGAGGAACAGTTCCATCCCCATGTTTGCAACACCGGCAACATGGTCAGGGCCCTCGCAAAAGCGGGATATTCGAAGGATGATAGAGTTCGGAAGGCAATGGGCTGGCTTCTCTCCAAGCAACTATCCGACTCCGCCTGGAACTGTGCCCCATCAGGCAAGCACGGGTCTTTCCTCGCAACCGTAGAGCCAATGTGGGCGCTCTCCGAGATGATCAAACATGAGCTGAGAGAAGAGTGGAAAGAGTCTGCTGCCAAATCCTCCGAGTTCGTTCTCAAACACAAAATTTACAAATCCGATCGGGACGATTCAGTCGTCCTGTTCGACTTTCTGAAAATACACTATCCCACACACTACTGTTACGATTTCCTTCTTGGGTTACGGGTACTAGCAGAGCTAGGGGTCCCGAGAGATGATAGAATGGATGATGCGCTCAGAATGTTGCGCGCCAAGCAACTGGTAGATGGACGATGGCCACTGGAAGCGGTGTATCGAGGCTGGCGACACTCCCACCCAATGCACGGAACAGAAACGGTGTCAAGACCGGAGGAGAGAGAGCTCGTAACGGAAGGATGGGGAACCGACCGAACCTTGCAACTGGAAGAGGCAGGTAAACCCAGCAAATGGGTAACTCTCCAGGCGTTGCTAATCCTGAAACGATTGCGATTGCTCAATCCCTCGTCCTGATTCTCAAATTCGGACTTCACTTCAGCCAATCACCTTCTGAATCGGGTTCAATCGTTACATCGAGAGGCCCAATCATCGAAAAAACGGTTGTAGTAGGTAGAAGACCTTGTTTGAGATAAAGGCAGCCACGAAAGTGTTCTCGGCCAAACAAGGCCCCGCGATAAGCTCCGTCAGCTTCGACGTTAGGAACGGAGAGATTGTCGGGTTTGTCGGGCTCAACGGAGCGGGAAAGACAACAACCATTAGAATTGCAGTGGGTGTTTCTCTTCCAACATCTGGGACCGTTGTGATTGACGGTCGTGATATCACGCGGGAGAAGCCTGAGGCTTCCAAGAGCATCGGCTGGGTCCCGGAGATTCCGAACTTCGAGCCCAACGCGAAAGCTTGGAAATTGATGCGATACCTAGCAGGCTTCTATGGAATAGACAGAAAAGAGGCGACAAAGGAATCGAAGGATCTCCTCGCTTCGGTTGGACTCTCAGGCTTCGAGAACCGCAAGTTCCGAACGTATTCCCAGGGGATGAAGAAGAGATTCTCCCTGGCAGTCTCGATGCTGTCGAACCCGCAGAACTTCCTATTCGACGAGGTTCTCAACGGTCTCGACCCCGAGGGAATACAATTCTTTCGACAACTGATGATGGGACAGAAGAAGGTCAACAAAGCAATCCTGTTATCCTCCCACATACTCACCGAGGTCGAGAACCTGGCCGACAGAGTCGTCTTCATCCACAAGGGAAAGGTTGTCAAGACAGCGACCCGCGACGAGTTAGCCTCGTACGCCGCGAAGGGCACAACACTCCGAATACAATTCCAAAACATTACAGACGATGCCGTGTCCTACCTCAAGACACTAGGAACGGTACTGATAGAGGGCAACGCAATCGTTCTCTCAGACTTCCAGGGAGACTCGTCCCAGGTCAACACTGAACTGGTCAAGAGGGGCTTGCAGGTGCGCGAGATCAAGCATGAAAGGACAGGGCTGGAGGAGTACTTCTTCGAGATCATCCGGAGGACAGACACAGAAAAATGATGATACGCCCGTTCCTCTACGACTTTAAGCGGACGATAACTAGCACATCAGTACTGATCCTCTTTGGAATCATTCTTCTCATAAGCCTCGCCATAATTCCGTTTACTACTCCCATTGTATCATCGTTTCGCGGTTCCGGTTCGGACATCCTCTATTATCGCGACCCCGGTGCTTATCATTTCATAGTGTTCTCGTCCGACCAGTACGGACAGCCACTCCAAGGAACCAAGATATCCATGAGCCTTTCCGGGGTGAAGACCTACGCTAACGCAACTACCACAAACTCGGAAGGTTACGCATTCATCACCCTTAGCGCGCCAAACGGAACCTATACCCTCGCTGTGAACGAAACAAATGGAGCTAACATGGCCTCCTTCGGAGGGTACATGTTCGCCTCTCCAATTGGGGAACCACAGTTCTCAATCGGATCTCCTATTTCAACGGTGCAGGACAGGGCGAACGCGTCAAAGAGGGACGTTCAGACTTTTTACGCAGCACTATACGGTGCCAAACCATCAGGCTACAGCATCCGTTACAAAGTGGCAGCAATGAGTCCACCTCCGCCCTACAAGGATAGCACTCCTTACACCAAGGACCAAATGGATTTTCTTGGAAACCTAACTAACTATCGTCAGGTCTTCGACCCAGCGATCGCTGACGGCCTACCGGGAACCACAAGCGTATGGTTCGAACTGTTTGCTCCAAACGGAACGGCCGTCTCGGGGACAGAGATACCTGTCTTTGAGCTGAGACAACAACAATTCCGTCCTGAAGCAACTAATATTGCATCTTCTTTCTTCTCCACCATCTTGAGCTTCTTCATGCCTCTAGCAGCGATCCTTGGGGCTTACTCTTCCTATGGCAAGGACCGTCTGACTGGCGTGCTGGAATCTATCCTTGCTAGGCCCATCAGCAGGCGTGGACTCGCAATCTCAAGGTTTCTCTCGACCCTCACAGCCCTTGCGGTCGCCGCCATCGTCTCTGTTGGGCTAGTAGACCTCGTGCTGAACGAAGTTGTTGGATCCGTTCTCCCCCAAGACTATGCTCTAGCTATAATCTCTGGACTCGTAGTAGAGATAGCCGCTTTCACAGGCCTAGTCTTCCTACTATCCCACCTCGTCAAGTCGACAGGGGTCCTGCTAGGAATTAGCATCGTGCTCTTTGTCGTATTGGACTTTTTCTGGGGTCTGATAATCTTCTTGCTGACACTTCTCCTCGGAGGGACTTCGGGATCAGCTGTGGCATTGGAGGCGACTCTTGTCTCCTACTATGCTAATCCAGCACAATTTCTGCAGCTCATCAACGTGTACGTCTTCCAGTCGTCCTCCGGAACCACGCTCCAATCGTCAAACTACGGAGTGACACTCCCGGCTATCGTTCTGGACGGGTTTTTGTGGGCCATCCTCCCCTTCCTCGCGTTCATGTACCTGGCTGTCAAGCGAGACTAGACAAGTCCGTTCGATTAGCGTCTGCGAGTATCCTTGAGACCTTATCTAGAAAACAGCTCTGATCAACCCTCCGTCCATCGCGAGCATTGTTCCATTCATGTAACTCGCTTTCTCGCTAGCCAAGAAAGCAACGAGATACCCGACTTCTTCGGCCAGACCATACCTTCCTGATGGTACATCCTGGAGCATCTGTTTCATGGCTTCGTCAATGCTCGTTCCCGTTCTCGATGAGACGTCATGGGCAACTTGTCTCTGCCTATCTGTGAGTATGTGTCCCTGCATGATCCCGTTCGAGGTAATCCCCCTCGAACCATACTCGAGTGCAAGAGACTTCGACAATCCAGCAAGACTCAGCCTGACCGTGTTGGACAAGACTAGATTCGGGACCGGCTGTCGCAGCGTGGAAGAAGTGATGTAGATCAAACGGCCCCATTTGCTCTGAACCATCCCTGGAACGACCCGTTTCGTGAGCCAGACGGCACTCATCAAGAGCAGTTTCACGCCTTGCTCCCAGTCAGCATCATTAAGATCAGCAAACGTCCCGGGTTTCGGTGGGCCGGTATTGTATGCGAGAATATCTATGGTCCCGAACTTGCTTGTTGCCTGATCCACGAGAATGTCAACGTCCTTCTTGATGGCCAGATCTGCCTTGACCGAAAACACGTTCTTGTTTCCAGTTTCCTTCGCGATCGTGTCCCGGGCCTTCGAGATCGAGTCTTGATTCCTTGAAGAGACTATTACCTTGCAGCCTTCTGTGGCGAGAACTTTGGCCACGCCAAGTCCTATTCCCTTGCTAGAAGCCGGGACCAGAGCTACCTTGTCCTTGAGTCCAAGTTCCAAGATAATCTGGCCTTCCGTCCTAGGGAGATTAAAGTTCGTACGAGTTGTGAGATTCTAATGGGCACCAACGCCTACTTGGAACGCATCGGGTACCATGGGCGAATTCAACCCAACCGTGAGGTTCTGCGCAGACTACACCGGATGTATTTGCTCTCGATCCCTTTTGAGAATCTCGACATTCACCTCGGCATGCCAATAATCCTGAGCGAGAAAGCGTTCTATGACAAGATCATCAAGCGTCACCGCGGAGGATTCTGCTACGAGCTGAACGGTTCGTTTGCTAGTTTACTAAGCGAATTGGGTTACAAAGTGTCGATGCTTTCAGCGCGAGTCGCCCAGAAGGGTAGAGGATTCAGTCCAAACTTCGATCACATGACCCTGGTTGTGCAACTCGAACATCCATGGCTCGTCGACGTGGGATTCGGCGACTCTTTCACAGAACCTAAACGACTCGACATGCCAGGACCACAAGCTGACCGTGAGAAACAGTACCGTTTCACTCAGAGAGATGGCTGGACCCTGCTGTCTCGGAGGCCGAAAGGAAATGGTGTGTGGGAGCCTCAATACATGTTTAGCCTGCAGCCGCGAAAGCTAGAGGAGTTTATTCCGAGATGCCGCTGGCAACAAACCTCTCCAAGGTCGCATTTCAGAAAAGGCCGCGTATGTACTCGCCTCACTTCCAACGGAAGACTGACTCTTACTGACACGAAGTTTATTGTGACCCGAGGCGGTAGGAAGGTTGAGCGTCCGGTCAAGGACCCAGAAGAATTCGCCGCGCTGCTACGACGGCATTTTGGCATCGATCTGAATGATGTGATTCAGTTCACTGCGAGGTACTTGTTCTCGAGATAGCCGACGAGTCCTGATGGATCGTATCCTTTGCCGAAGACCCGGTTAAGCAGCTCCTTCGGCGAATATGTTGACCCCGGTTTGTGAATGTTTTCCGCTAGCCAGCTCTTTAGAGGAGCTATGCTCTTGTCTCCTTTGATCGGGAGCAATCCCTTCTTTGTTAGAGCGCTCCACAGCATTCCAGCGATGATGTTTCCGAGAGAATATCCAGGGAAGGTGGCGAACTGTCCCCAGCTCCAGTGTATATCCTGGAGAACTCCATCCGCGTCCTTCTCAGGTCTCTTGCCGAGATAGTCCTCGATCATATCATCCCAAACAGAAGGGAGCTCTGAGACTTTGATCTTTCCCTGCAGGAGTTTCTTCTCAAGCTCATACCTCATAGCGATGTGGAAGTTGTAGGTCAGCTCGTCCGCTTCTACCCTGATCAGACTTGGTTTTACAGTGTTGAAGTACGAGTAGAGTTGCTTCTGGTCATAACGGGTAACAAAGCTCAGGTTAGCCTTCAGAAGGGGGTAGAGCAGCGGGACGAACTCTTTGCTCCTTCCAACGATATTCTCCCAGAATCGTGATTGAGACTCATGAACCCCCGCAGATACGCCTGAGGCTGTCGGTGTGAACTGTAGTTCATGGTCTACTTGAAGCTCATAGAGGGCGTGGCCGCACTCGTGCATTAGTCCGAACATTGAGGCCTTGAAATCCTTAGGCTCATACCTCGTCGTTATTCTCACATCATCACTCCCGATCCTGACCGCAAAGGGATGAGTAGAAACATCCTGCCGGAACCTCTTCTCAGGCATGCCTAGCAGCCGAAGGATCCTCTCATTCACCTGCTTCAACGAATTAACGTCATAATCTGCATCCTCCAAAGCATGTTTCTCTGGGAAGACGCCTTGGGAGAGAGTCTTGGAGAGAATCTTCTTGAGCTGGGGGATAAGTTCGGAAAAGATCTTGTCAAGGTCAGTGGTTGTCAGTCCTTCCTCGGAGAGGTCCATGAGGGCGTTGTAGGGGTTTCCTGACGGGTCGAGATGGTCCGCTTCCTCCTTTTTCAGCTCGGTTATTTTCTCAAGATGGGGCTTGAATATGTTGAAATCGGACTTTTTTCTCGCCTCTCGCCAGGGTATGTTCGCATCTATCGTGGCCTTTTGTAATTCTTCAACTAGTTTCGGCGGGACTTTTTGGTAATAGTTGAGCTCCCTTTTAACAACCCGGACAACGCCCTTTTCTGCATCGTTGAGCGCCTTCAGTTTCTCAGCTTTTTCAACTGGACCCGTTAGGTCGATGGTCATTTTCTGCCGGAGAAGCTCGATCTCTGATTGCGCTTGGCCTCTGGCGCTGGCGCCGGCCTCTGGCATGTTGATTTCCAGATCCCAGCCCAATAGGGACGAGGCATGGCTCATCGCCGCGACTGATTTGTATCTGGCAAGAATATCTAGGACAATGGGATTATTGAACGGGCTCATGGAAGCGACCAGGCCTCTCGCCTTCTAACTGCCTAAAAACCTTGAAGGATTATGACTTGGACCGAGCCGGTGAGCCGCTCCTCGGAGATTTCTACGAGTAAGAAACGCGAGGGATGAGGGCATTTTCTCTAGCAAGAGCTAAAACTGATCAGAAACTACTGTCAGAGCCGTGGCGAAGAGTGTGGCTGATTTCGTCCGCGTTGCCTCTACCAGCGAGGTTCCTGAAGGCAAGATGAGAAAGGTCATCGTTGGTAGTCAACAGGTTCTAGTTGCCAACGTGAAGGGCAAGTACTACGCTATTGGAAATGTCTGCACCCACCTTGGCGGACCCTTGGACAAGGGTATTCTTGAAGGTCATGAGGTAGAGTGTCCTTTGCACAGGTCCCATTTTGATGTCACCAATGGTCAGGTGAAGAGAGGTCCCGCCACGAGGCCAGAGCCTGTCTATGATGTTAAGGTTGAAAGTGGAAGTATTCTAGTGCGACCGAAACAGTAACTCATGCAATCTTCCCAATTCGGTTAGGCTACGCCTGTTTTGCACCGCAACTGGTGCAGAAAACCGCGACACTAGCAAGCTTGGCGCCGCACTTGAAACAGAATTTTGACTCGACCTGAGTTTGCTGTTGGGACATTGCTGGTTGCTGTGGCACTAGAACGGCCGAAGAGGTCTGTGGGGCAGGCTGTCCCCAGCCCGGGGACGGTGGCCGATCTTGGATGGAGAAGTACGCGACGACTTGGAAGATCAGGGCAACTAGGAGGATCAGGAAGCCTACGAATACGATCGTGAGGGCCGCGCCAATGAGGTAAAGTAAACCGGTGGTTGCGAACGCGCTTACGTTCAGTCGCTGTGATATCTTCTCGTATGAACGTTTGAGAAAGATGGCAGATATGATCGTGAAAACCCAGAACGCTCCGAGTATACCGAAGAATAGTAGAAATCTGGGGAAGCCGAAACCAAACGTAAACAGTCCTGCGATGGACCCTGTAACGATAAACGCGACAAAAACAACCGCTCCAATTATTGCTGTTATGGCGGCGAGGAGGGCGTCGTCGAAGATACTCTTGTCCTGAACAGTCTCGGATATTTCCTTTGTCGCCAGTAGAATTAGTATCCAGCCAACAAGGCTGAGGAAGGGGAAGAAGACGAGAATCCCGCCCACTCCACCAAGGGTCTTGGCTGATGACAAGGAGCCCATGGCGGGAGCCTCTATTGTCTCGAATTTAAGGCTGGAATTATCTGGGTCGTCATTGGTGCGACTACTCTTCTTTCCAGTTCATCAACATACTGCCAAGTACGATGAAGAATGCCGCTAAGCCTAGGGCGATGATGGTGTTTGTCAATGCTTGGGCCGGTTCCGCGTAGATCAGCGCGTCTCGCAGCCCATCGTTCACGTATGTCAACGGCATGAAGTTGGCTATGATTTTCATGATGTCAGGCAGTGTCTCGCGTGGCCAAAAGGTTCCGGCCAAAAACATCATCGGGAAGGTTATCGCATTGGCAGCTGCATCCGCGCTCTCTGCTTCTTTTACAAAGTTTGCGAGCACCATGCCGATGCCTGGGAAGAGGAGTGCGGCGGCAACTACTAATCCCACCGTGTAGATGTCGATGGTCGCTGTGACCCCGAATATGGCATAGCCGAAGAAGAGGATTACAACGAGTGAGATAGTGGCTAGAATCATCTGGTAGCCAACCATTCCGAGAATCCATTCGATCTTGCTAAGGGGTGTCGTGGCGAGTTTCTTGATAATCTTCAGTTCGCGGTAGCGTCCGTTGGTATTCACAGCGCCAAAAACGCCTGTGGTGAGGAGGGTCATGCCGATTACTCCGGGGATGAAGAAGTCGATGTAGCGGATGTTCCGGGTTACAATGCCAACTTGTTGAAGACTTAGGTGGTCGGGGGCACCGGCAATGGCAGCTGCATAAGATGTGGTGACCGAGTGCACTATTCCTGCGAGCGATGCGGAGGCTTGGTCGCTCTGATCCATATAGAGCTGAATCGTAGCGTTCTTTCCGTTCATCAATGTAGCGTTGAAACCTAACGGGATGACCAGCAGTCTCTGGCCTCGATTATGGACCTTGGCG
>Ga0209238_1001124_pt1 | contig 10192 bp, 7 predicted proteins | sample GraSoi013_1_20cm_FD_185823 | JGI IMG/M metagenome (GOLD analysis project Ga0209238, IMG submission 185823) | Grasslands soil microbial communities from the Angelo Coastal Reserve, California, USA - Sample 10_02_2013_1_20cm (SPAdes) (version 2) | ecosystem: Environmental > Terrestrial > Soil >...
TGATCCAAAGCAGCGAAATTACACTGTTGTAAGCAGGCAGCGCCTTGGACTCCTCCCATATGGCCTCTGGAAAACCGGTCGCGGAGATCCACAAACGCGCGGGGAGCGCCTGCGGTTTCCTTGGACCAGGTGTTCCCGCAAAGCATTGCAACGCAAACGTGCCTTGCTGAAGGGGCGCCCCCTTTTGGAGCGGAAAGCCAAAGTGGCTCGAGCGTTTCGACCAATCGATTCGGTCATTCGTGGCCCACACGATCGCGCAGTTTTGCTTCGCCAGATCGCAGTACCGCCACGCCGCTGCCGAAAGAGAAGTATGAAATCGCTGGGCGATTTTTTCGATCACTTGCAGAGAAGGCGGTGCGGACTCGACGATCGGCTGGACCGCGGAAGCGGGCAGGAGAAGCTCGGCGGCAAATTCATCGGCCTCGCGCTCGAGTTCTCGCGACCAGTCGCCCCAGTTCCCGATGTCGGACTTGGTGCAAACGAGCTCCGTCTGGTCGTGATCGGGAAGCAAAAAGTGAGCGATTTCATGGGCGAGCGTGAAATTCTTGCGGCCAGCCTCGCGGATCGATTGCCGGACCGCAATCGTTCCCAAAGGAATCTCGCGCGCTCGAATCAAGGCGCCGTCAAACCCATCAGCGTCCACCTCGCGAACTTGGAGTCCGAGTCGCGAAGCGATTGCCCGCAGATCGCCATGCTCGAGCGGCAGTTCGCGCGCGAGGGCGCGTGCATAGGCGCCGCCTTTTTGCGACCCGCTCATCGACCGTCTTTCGGGCGGCTGCGATTATTGCGTTTCAAAAGATCCTCGGCGAGGTCGTCCAGGAGTTTCTTGTCCCGTTCCGAGAGTTCCTTCTTGTTTCGATAGGCGGTAGCCAAAGTCACACGCGGCAGCCTCGCGAGTCGTTCCTGAATACGCTGAGCGTGGTCGATGACACTCCGGATGACCGCTCGGGCTTCGCGAACTAATGCTCGTTCCTTTGGGGAACCGGGTACGCCTGGACGCAAGTCACTAAGCGCCTGTTTCAAGAGCGCCGGAACGGGCCGGCCTGCTGCCGCGTACTCTTTTGCTAGGGCATCAAACTTTCGATAAAGGCGTGCTTTGACGTCTTCCGGATCAATTCCTGCGCGCCGCAAGAGTTCCCGGGCTTCCCCGGCATCCAGCTGGCTCGGGCTGCCGTACAAGCTGTCGGACAGTTGAGCCAACCGCGCGTTTTGCGGAAAAAGATCCTCTTCCTTCTGTTCGCTCATGCGGTTTTCCTCCCTACCAAGTTGTGATCGATGAGTTGCCTCTGCAGCCTCTTCTTCCTGTTCTGCACCTCTGCTGCAGTAATGCCCAACTCAGCCGCTATTTCGCGGGGCTTGTAAAGGTTGAGTTCCAGCACCGCCCTCACAACTTCCGCTAGTTCGGGTTCCCCGGCAAAGGCAGTCCGTGCGCGTTCACCGTACCGCTCTTCATCGATGGAGGCCGCAAAATCTATAGCCGATCCCGGCAATTCGTCGAGCGACAGGGGAGCAGCATCGGCATCCCGTTGGGCAGGAAGCGGGGATCGGCTCTCCTCGTGGGCATGTGCCGCCTTACGAAGGGAATCGATAATGTCATTGCGCATGGCGGTCGCCAGCAGGGAGAACAAATCGCCACGGGAGGCGCGATGTTGAAGCCTGCCTTCCATATATTCCACCAAGACTGCCGAGACAAAGTCGTCGACGGACAGACCGACGCCGGCGACTGTAGAGTTACGCCCACCGAGTCCAAACTCGTTAAAGGTTCGCAGCCCAAAAGCAGTCAGCCGATGGGCTAGTTCCTCAAAATCCAGGCTTTGCTGCGCTTCCAAGAAGAAACCTCGGACGCCGAGATGACGGCCGTCTAACCGGCGGGAGTCTAAGGTTCTAACATGCATGGGCCAGCGGAATCACCAGGATAATACTCAGTAAGCGAAGTAAAAGATCGTTTCTGGCCACGCACGGGAGGGAATATTGTTTTTTTCGGAACACCCAAATTCGGAAGATTGGTTCGCTCTGTCGGTATCAGCCCTGCGGCTGAATTCGAGCATTGCGTGCCCCAAGAAAGCGCGCGGATTTTGGAGATGGACTGTGATATCGGACAAGGCGTTGGAACTAAACATTTCTTTGGTTTTAGAGGTTCGTGGTGATTCCGTGAAATGCATCGGGATTCAAGTCATCAAGCCCGGTGGCGGCTTGGCAGGCAATGGAATCGACCCCCACAGAGCAATGACTCGCATAGGAAAGGAAACCAGCGGGGCGAACGGGGTTCCTCCTTGGTGCGTTTCTCATGCGCATGTTTTGGGGAAAGGGCCGGCTCAAGACGGGGCACAACGCGAAGAGAAGAAGGAAGAGCCGATAGGTACCACAGCAGACTGCCGGAACGCCTGGATCTTTAAGGCCAGCTCGGAATTCTCCGACGTTCGGAGTGCAGTTCGCACCCTTAGGGAACATCCCTGGCTCGTCCAGCAGCACAAGGAACAGATCAAATTGGGAGACAGGGTGTATTTGTGGGAGTCCGGTCCGCGGGGAGGAATCATCGGACTGGCGGAGGTATCCGAGCCGCCTCGGATTCAACCGGAACCGAAAGAACAACTGCTGTTCATCCGGAACAGGGAAAAGTTCCGAGGAGACCGCCTTCGCGTAAAGATCCGATTGCTCAAACTGATCGAGCCAGCGATTCAACGGACGTATCTTTCATCGCGGGCGGAATTCGCTACCTTGAGCATCTTGCGGCGCCCGCGGGCCACGAATTTTCGCGTGACGCGAGAAGAAGCAAAAGCCCTGGAAGGCATTGTGGACAGCATGGCTGTGGCAGCTGCTCCTCATGATTCAATGAAAGGAGAGAAACGGATCGTATTTGCCCAGGCGTAAGCACTAGCGCCCTTAACATGGGACCAGCCGGAAGGAGCACTCGCCGGAGACCGCACATCGGTTAGCGTGTCCGTAGACAAAGCGAAACGGGCAGAACCCCCACTTGGAAGCGCAGGGAGACTCTCTCCCTCGAGGAACACGTCGGACTTTATCTTCCGCACCTGTGGCAAGACGATGCAAGGAAAATGCCGGAGACGGTCGTTGCGAAAGAAAGGAGGTCGGACGGGAATTGAATCGGATTCGGACTTGATCCAAACAGCTCTCGCTAACTTAGCCCTGCCCGACTACTTTCCGGACTGGCTGCTCTCTCAGAACTCCATGGCTGATGCGCAACGCGACGGATTTCCACTTCCTTCGGCAACTCGGTCCGCCAGGACGGATTCTGTTCTACAGGGTTTAAGAGTCGGTTTTCTGAAACCCATCGAACATCTCATTCTCGATGACTCCATCAGCAAAGCGATTCACGCCAATTCGGCGAAGCAGGGCCTCGCCCGCTTCACCAGTTGCGTGTTGCAAAGCGGCGTCGGACTACTCTACCGAGCTATCAAGAGCAACATCGCTGACTCGCTCCATGTCGTGATTCAGATCAAGCGCAGACCAGGACGCCGCTACGTCTCGGAAGTGCTCGAAATCAACAGCTACGACCCCGACGCGACCCCTTCGATTACTGTGCGATCTACCAGACACAGGAGCCATCCCAATGACGACGGACGAAAGTCGAAACATGAAGGACATCTCAGCAAGCGAATACATCCGTACAAACTTTCATCCGTCTGATCGGATTGCCGTCCTGGTCCGCAACGGCGGTACGGGCGAAACGATCCAGCGTATCGCGACTGCTGAACGGATCGCGGGAACTTCCGCTCAGGAATGGCTCCAGCACAAGAATGAAAAAGAGGCATGCGACATCTACATCGGAATGAACACTCTGAAACCCGAGGCACGCACGCGAACTAAGGGGGACATTCAGACCATCCGTCATCTTTACCTGGACATCGATCACGATGGCCCGTCGGCCTTGGCGAAGATTCGGCAATCCAACCTGGTGCCGCCGCCGAATTACACCGTAAATACATCGCCTGACAAATTCCAGATCGTGTGGCGGGTCGAGGGTATTGACCGGGAACACGGCGAGGCCCTGCTGCGTGCCATGGCACGCAAACTCGGAGGCGATCCTGCGGCCACCGATTCCACTCGCGTTCTGCGTCTCCCGGGATTCATCAACCGAAAGTATAAAACCGACTTTCGAGTGCAAGCCGAGAAGCACACCGACCGCATTCATCCCCTACAAGATTTTCGCCTACACACTGAGCCGATCGACAACAACTTCCGCGCGCACTACAGGCTGTTAACGCAACGGTCTTCTGAAACGCGACCCTTGAGCCAGTCCGAGCACGATTGGATCTATGCGAAGCGGGCCCTCGCCCGCGGCGACGACCCCGAAGAAATCATCCGCAGGATCGCGGATTTTCGCAGTGGTGAGAAAAGCGACCCGCTATACTACGCGCGGCTAACCGTCAGCAAAGCGCAGCAGCACCTTGCGACGGAAAAGGCAACTCCGACCCAGCCGATTGATGGCTCTCACAGATCAATCTAGCGCGTTCAATTCGATTCGTTTATCCGAACATCCATGAATCAAGTCGAAGTAGAAGTGATAGACTCAACCGAGCTGGCAAACGGCTGAACACACCCGAAACCTGGGTATGTTCCTTTGCCTTCTGGTGGAGTCTGGTCGAGCCGTCCTTCTGCCGCACGCGTACACGGTATCGGACGAACCACGCTCCATGGTGAATGTACAACCGCCCATCTTGGGCTGACAACCTAGCCACTCACGGAGTTCGTTGCTACCCCAAGCAAACCGTACGTAGCGTCCAGGACGGAAATGCGGAATCGGATCGCTTTTGCGCTTTACGTTGGTCCGTGCTGGGAAGTGTTGCAGATTATCCGCTCGAATCCCAAATCATGTCTCTCAAAAACAGAATCCATGCACCGCTAAATGCAGGAAACTTTACGTCGGAAAGCGGCATGGTTCTCACGGAGTTCGTCGAGAAAATCTATCTCTCTTATATCGAGGAGTTGCGCGAGTCCACGAAAAAGGGATGTCGGGAAATGTGGAACAACCACATCCGCGATCGGGTCGGGCATATTTGCATGCATGAGTTCAGGCGGATGCAAGCAAGATGTTGAAGGCAATTGCCGAAGACAACGATTTAAGTAAAACAATGCTTCAGCACATAAAGAGTAAGACCGAATGATGTTCTTGTGCCCGAGGTGAAAATCGGCAGTGAACCAGATGTTGAGCATCCCGGATCCTCTCACTTCACCGTGGCAGCGACGCGAAGAATCTGTTTTTGGATGGAAGCGCGCAAGTCCTTTGGGAGGAGGTCCGCTTGTTCGAGCGATTTCCAGCCTGCGACGGTCTTCTGCGCAGTCTCGACGGCGATCTTCCAGAGCGGGCTTGCTGGAATTCTTGCCTTGTCGGCGAAGCGGCGCATCTGGTCTGGGGTGATCTCAGAAAGGCTGCGGCTGTCGCCGAAGCTCAGGCCGAGCTTGTCGTTGGGAATATAGGGCAGCGTGGCGACAAAATCGTAGCCCGGCGACAGGACGGGCGTGCGGCGGTTGGGATAAAGGAGGGACCAGTTCTTGAGATGCATATCGGCGTTGCCGATCAGCACGGAGAATACGAGGCGGCGGACGAATTCGAGTATGGCGTCCTCGCCGATTTCCGCCCAGAGGACACCGGCAATGTTCGCGTAGCTGTGGCGTTTATACTTGTCGTTGGGAAATTCCCCGAAGACTTGTGCGAAATCCTCCATATGAACGGGCTCCCCACCCGGCTTTCGGTCGAAACGCTTCACGGCGAGCGCTCGGCCTTCCACTGTATGCGCTTGTTCGGGCAGTCCTTTGATGCTTGCTATATCTACGAGCTTGTTTTCAGGGACGGAGATGCCGACGCGTCGGGCCAGTTCCATCATGGCGAATTCATTCTCGGGAACCGCCTTATAGCGGGCTGAAGGCAGCTTGACAATCCACGATCCGCCCATGCCGTCCACAGGAATGGTCAGGCCGCCAGAGGCCTCCATGACGGCCGAGAATTTCAACTGCACTCCGGCGAGAGAAAAACGCAACGGTTGTTCGCTGTCGTGCGCATGGTCGTGCTCATCGTCATGATCCTGATGAGCCTTTGGCCCCTGCGCCTGACCCTCAAGCGGCGCAATGACAAGCGCGCCGGGAAGGTCGGCTCCAAGCACGGTGAGGAGGAAGAATTCGCGCTCGGGATTGACGTCCGCGCGCTTGGCGAGATAGTCGCGCAGGTGACCTTCCGGGAGAAGGTTAGAGAAGAACGGTGGCACGCGGCGCGCCGTGGGACGCGTTTGTGTCACGAGCCCACCAGTGCTGCCCTTGAAGGAGAGGCTCAGAGTCGGACGCTTCGGGTCATCTATATACTCCTGCTCAAATGCAAAAAGCTGGCGGTCGCCCGCGAGGCGGGTGATGACCCCAATGTGCCTTTTGTGTAGGCGCACGGAGAGCGCGTTGATTGTTTTCGGATCAAACTTCATCGCGCAGCTCCGCCGCCGTGTCCTCGTCTCCGTCGGCGACGTAAAGGGGGCGTTCCTCGCCTTCACCTGGCTGGTCCTTCAGGTGGTCGCGGACAAGGGACTGCACCACGGGCACAAGAGCGCGGGGCACCATGAGGAGGTCGCGGTCGAGGGCACGGACCAGCTCAAGGAGTGTGTCATAGCGCGGCACGATCTTGCCGGATTCGATGCCGGAGATATGCCTCTGGCCGACGCTGAGACGGCTCGCTAGGTCTCTCTGGCTCCAGCCGCGCTTCTCCCGAGCCTCCCTGAGGGCCCGGCGCAGCTCGGCGGGCAGCGCTTTCTGCCGGAGGGGCTTGACACCCTTTTTTACGTCATTCTTCATGATTGATACAATATAATACATCATAGCGAAGCGCAAGCGATACCCTAAATTATCTCAAGGTGATCATGTTACACAATAAAGGGTATCACGGACTGTTTCAGATATGGAAACAAGATCCGGCTCGACGTTGGCGTCAAGTCGGGTAAGGTCGACGGCCCCGAGCTCCTGCGAAGTCTCTGGCAGGTAAACCTGCTTGCCAACTAGGGTTCTCAGATTTTGCTTTGCCACGGGTCCGTCGGACCAAACCTCTAGCGCTAATCCATCCTCGCTCACGAAGTGCCGCGCCTTCCCCGGTTCGCGACGGGGTTCGATTGCAAGGGATGCCTCGGGTGCCAGAAGACGATGCTCGCTTTGCTCACCACGGTGAAATGGCTTTTTATCACGACTAGCTTAGTTGACGTTGGAGTTTTGGTCGTGACGACCGCGAAAGTGGAATTGGGCTTGTCCTCCTTACATGTAAAAGCTATACCGCGACTGAGACGGATCGGTTGGCTTCATGTATTTGAAGATGCTGCCGACCTTGCGTGCCGCTTTGAGCGTGATCGGTTCGAAGTTGTCGAATTGCGTGTTGTTCCAGTTCATCTTCGTTAGCGCAAGGATCTCTTGAGCAACGAAGAGCGGCCCCTGCTCGGCTCGCTCGTAAAGAATGGGCTGAAAAGGTTGGGCTTGAACTTAAGCTGCCGAGCCTGCCGCTGACACTCGGAATTGGCCGACTTTCTGAGGCCAAAACTCAATCCGCGAAAGCGGCGTAATCAGTAGCAAATGTGGGAGATTTGGCTCCCCGGGCTAGATTCGAACTAGCAACCCTTCGGTTAACAGCCAGCAGAGTAACTTAATCAGCATTCGCCGGAGCTAAGCTAAACGGAGGAAAGCTAACGAATTGCAGCAAAATCCAACGAGTCACTTCCTCAGTTTTTATTCGTCCGATACTCACTTTTTGCCGCCATTCTCCACATCTGATACTACGTCTGTACTACATTTTCATCGCGGCCATCGCTATGACAGCAGCAACGCCAGGTCTTCAGAGCGTAGGTCTCGAATCATGCTGTTCTCGGCGCCGATGATTGCGGCGGCAAGGTCGCGCTTGGTTTTCTGCAACTCCAGGACTTTCTCCTCAACCGTGTCGCGGGCAATCAGTCGATAAGTGAAGACGGGCCGTGTCTGCCCAATGCGATGCGCACGGTCTACGGCCTGCGCTTCAACTGCGGGGTTCCACCAAGGATCGAGAATGAATACATATTCGGCGGCGGTGAGATTCAAGCCCAGACCGCCTGCCTTCAGGCTGACAAGGAAGAGACGGCAGTCTTTGTCATTTTGAAAGCGCTCCACTCGCGTCTGGCGGTCCCGGGTGGCGCCGTCTAAGTATTCGTAGCGTATTCCGTCCTGATCCAGCCGGGCGCGGACAATCTTCAGCAAGCTGGTGAACTGAGAGAACACCAGCGCCTTGTGTCCTTCGTCGAGGACTTCACGCAGTTGCTCGAGCAGCACGTCCAGCTTGGCGCTGGAATCACCGGAGCGTTTCGAATCGAGCAAGCCGGGATGGCAAGCGGCTTGCCGCAGGCGCAACAATGCCTCCAGGACCTGAATCTTGGATTTCGCCAGGCCGGCGGTTTCGATCCGCTTAAGCAACGAATCGCGGTAGTGCTGGCGCAACTGGTCATAGAGTTTCCGTTGCTCAGGTTCGAGCTCGCAGTACACCGTTTGCTCGGTTTTGGACGGCAGTTCACGCGCCACCTGCTCCTTGGTTCGGCGCAAGAAGAACGGCCGCAACGCGTGACCCAGCAGGCGGCGCGTTTCCTCGTCCGGATTGCGCATCGATCCGCCCACGACCTTGAAGGCGTTGGCAGCGCCAAGCATTCCAGGGTTGAGAAACTCGAATAAAGTCCACAGCTCACCGAGGTGGTTTTCCATCGGAGTGCCGCTCACCGCCAGGCGGTGTTGTCCGCGCAGAAGCCGCGCGGCCTTCGACGATTCGGTTTCCGCATTCTTGACCACCTGCGCCTCGTCGAGCACGACGTAATCAAACTCGGCGTCTTTGAAGCTCCAGGCGTCTCGGCGCAGCGTGCCGTAGGTGGTGAGCACTAGGTCGTAAGCGGCGAAGTCATTGCCGTTGCGCTCCAACCCGGTATGATCGAGCACCCGCAGCTGCGGAGTGAAGCGTGCCGCTTCCTCCTTCCAGTTGAATACGAGCGACTTCGGAACAACCACCAGGGACGGACCGACGGGCTCGCCTGCGGCGCGCAGCTCGCGGCGGGATTCAAGCAGCGCCAGTACCTGCGCGGTCTTGCCCACACCCATGTCGTCCGCTAAGCAGCCACCGAAGGAGAAGCGCTGCAGGAAGTGCATCCAACCCAAGCCTTCGCTTTGATAGTCACGCAGCTGGCCCACAAATCCCGCGGGCTGTGCGGCAGGTTCGACGCTGTGAAACCGTCGTAGCTCCTCGCGCACGCGTGCGAAGGTCTCATCGCAGCGGGCTTCTGGTTGCGCCGCCACTAAGGCGTCAAGCAGTCCCGCTTGGCTGTGACGGAAGCGCACATGACCTTGCTCTGGCTTACCCATTCCAGCCAGCGGGCCAATACGGCGCAGCCACTCTTCCGGCAGCACGCCATAGGTTCCATCATCGAGCCGCACCATCTTGTCCCCGCGCCGCAGGGCTTCGAGCAACTCGGGCAGGCGCGCTGTGGTGTTCCCGTACTCTACCTCACCGTGCAGCTCGAACCAATCCACGCCACTCGAAACTTCGATGCGGAATGGGCCTGGGCGCCGGAAGATCTTTCCTTCGGCTTCGATGTCCCAGCCTGCCTCCACAAGCGAGCGCACGATGCGAGGCAGCTTGCTCGGCGCCAACTCCCACCTCGGCGTGGAATCCGGGTAGGTAGGAGCGCGCTGCTTCAGGCCAAGCTGATCGAGAAACGCCCAGGCGGCCTTCTCCGCGTTGGAATCCCGGCGTATAAAACGCCGTCCTGCAGCATCGAAAAAGCCTCGCGCCGGATCGAACGCCGCAAACATGCGGCCCTCGTAAGCAAAACACAGCTTCGCATCCAGGCGTTCATGCCGGTACGGGACGCGGGTTTTGGAAATTGTCAAATGAGGATGGGCCGGCAGAGCTACCTCCTCGTATCGTAACTCCTCTGGCATCCGCAGCGGCGGCAAGTTCGGACAGCAGAGCAAAGTCGCCAGGAATTCATCGCGCTCCTTTTCGGGAACCGAGATCGAGCCCTGTTTGCGAAGAGCGATGATCCATTCGATCGGAGTATCGTTGGCGAGAGGTGCCACGCGGTCTCTCGTGATTACCAGACCTGCCGTGGCCAGGGCCGGGAATGTTGCTTCCTCGTGCTCTTCTCCGCGCTGGAAAAAGCCGGCGAGGGTACATGCCGTTTCGCCGAGCCGGTGCAGC
>Ga0209238_1001125_pt1 | contig 10187 bp, 9 predicted proteins | sample GraSoi013_1_20cm_FD_185823 | JGI IMG/M metagenome (GOLD analysis project Ga0209238, IMG submission 185823) | Grasslands soil microbial communities from the Angelo Coastal Reserve, California, USA - Sample 10_02_2013_1_20cm (SPAdes) (version 2) | ecosystem: Environmental > Terrestrial > Soil >...
AGCCGACGATGGCCGAGACGATCGACATCCTCAACGGCGTGAAATCGCTGTACGAGAAACACCACCGCGTGACCATCACGGATGCCGCCGTGCACGCGGCGGCCGTGTTGAGCGACCGCTACGTCAGCGACCGCGCGCTTCCAGACAAGGCGATCGACCTGATCGACGAGGCGTCGGCGCGCGTGCGCATGAAGCTGACGACCACGCCCGACGACCTGAAGGAGCTTCAGAAAGAGATCCGCAGGCAGCGCGCGGAGCAGGACGACTCGGTCAACAAGCAGGACTTCGAGGCTGCGGCCGGCGTCCGGGACAAGGTGAAGAAGCTGCAGGACAAGCTCGCGCTCAAAGAGGCTGCGTGGCGCGACAAGCTGGGCGAGACCGTGCCCGAGGTGGGTGAGGAGGACATCGCGCAGATCGTCGCCGCCTGGACCGGCGTCCCGGTATCACGCCTGGTCGAGGAAGAGAGCGCCCGCCTGCTCCGCATGGAAGAAGAGATCCACAAGCGCATGGTGGGACAGGACGAGGCGATCATCACCGTCTCGCAGGCAGTGCGGCGCGCGCGCGCCGGCCTGAAGAATCCGCGCCGGCCGATTGGATCGTTCATCTTCCTCGGACCGACCGGGATCGGAAAGACGGAGCTGGCACGCGCCCTCGCCGAGTACCTCTTCGACTCCGAGGACGCGCTGATCAAGCTCGACATGTCGGAGTTCATGGAGCGGCACACGACCGCGAGACTGGTCGGGTCGCCTCCTGGATACGTCGGCTACGACGAGGGCGGCCAGCTGACCGAAGCGGTCCGGCGCCGGCCCTACTGCGTGATTCTGTTCGACGAGATCGAGAAGGCGCACCCCGAGGTCTTCAACATGCTGCTGCAGATCCTCGAGGACGGGCGACTGAGTGACGCGAAGGGCAAGATCGTCAACTTTGCGAACACCGTGATCATCATGACCTCGAACCTCGGCATCCGCGACGTCAACCAGGCGGGCACCGCGTTGGGGTTCCAGCCGGCGGTCGTCGACGAGAAGGACGAGGTCGAGCGCCGGCACCAGAACACTAAGCAGAAGATCGACGACGAGCTGAAGCGGATGTTCCGGCCGGAGTTCCTGAACCGCGTCGACGCAGTCGTGGTGTTCAAGAGCCTGACCACCGGTCAGATCCGCGAGATCGTCGACCTGCAGCTTGTCCGGTTGAGCAAGCACCTGGCCGAGCAGCAGATCACGATCGAGGTCACCGACGCGGCCAAGGACCTGCTGGCCAAGGAAGGCTACGACCGGACTTATGGCGCGCGGCCGCTGCGGCGCGTCATCACGAGCCGGATCGAAGACCAGCTGTCGGAGCACCTGCTGCGTGGCAAGATCGCGCGCGGCGACGTCGTGCAGATCGACGTCGAGGGTGAGGACGGGCTGAAGTTCACACCGGTGAAGCCCCGGCACAAGGAACCTGCCGCGGCCGGTCCTGCCAAACCCTAGCTTTCTTCCACGCCCCTCACCCCTAGCTTTCTTCCGCGCCCCTCACCCTGACCTTTCTTCCGCGCCCCTCACCCTGACCCTCTCCCCTGAAGGGGAGAGGGGAAGCGACCCTAGGTCTTCAGCCAGTCTTTCAGGCGCTGAGAGAGGCGGGCCGGCGTGGTTTGGCTCTTGATCAGGTGGTCGAGCGCGCCGAGGCTGATTCCGCGCTCGACCAGCTCCTTCTCGTTCCAGTTGGACAGGATCACGACCGGGATGGCGGCGGTCGAGGTGTCGGCCCGCAGGCGTTCCAGCACCGCCAGGCCGTCGAGCTTCGGAAGCCTCAGGTCCAGAAAGACGATATCGGGACGAATGGTCCTTGCCTTTTCCAGCGCGGTGATGCCGTCGCCCGCGACATCCACCGCATAGCCGTCCAGCTCCAGCTTGAGGCGGTACATCTGAGCCACGGATGCGTCGTCCTCGACGAAGAGGATCCTTACGTCATCCGGCTGTGGCTCGGCACGTTGATTCAAGTCCCATCCCTTTCGTGCAACGCTTAAGCCCGTGCGTCTACCAAACCATGAGGGTTCGGGTACGTGAGCGTATCGGTTCCGCTACGGCTCCGCCCGCTCGAGATCGGCGACATGCTGGACGAAACATTCCGCATGTACCGGCGGCACTTCCTCCTCTTCGCCGGGATCTCGCTCCTCCTCGCCGTCCCATCGGCGGCCCTCTATGGGCTGGCTTTCGCCTGGTTCTCCGTCGCGTTGCGAGACACGACCGGGACGGACCTCAGCTACCTGACGCCGCTGATCGCGACCGCCGGCGCGGGCTTTCTCGTCACCCTTGCGATCCTGCCCTTCACCAACTCGGCGGTCATGTACGCGGCATGCGAGTCCGCGCTCGGCCGGCCGGTGACTTTGGGGGGCGTCTTCTCCGGAATCCTTCGCCGCTACTTCCCGCTGCTCGGATACTGGCTGCTCTTCACTGTGACGGGGCTGCTCGCCGCGTTGCTCTGCGTGGCACCGCTGGTGTTCTGGGTCTGGGTCTTCGTCGGATGGATCATCGTCACGCCCGCGATGTTCATCGAAAACATCAGCCTGGGCGCGGCGATGCGGCGCAGCTGGCAGCTCGTGCGGGGACGCTGGTGGAGAACGTTTCTGGTCCTGTTCCTGATGCTGATCGTGTGGTACGTGGCCCGGCTGGCGCTCGACGCGTTCCTCCAGCTGGGGCAGTTCCTGCTGGCGATCGTGCTCTCACCATTCATCGTGGCCGGCGTCACGCTGGCCGGAGCGGAGCTCGTGAGCGCGGTGGTCAGCCCGGTCCTGCAGATCCTCATCGTGCTGATCTACTTCGACCTCAGGGTGCGGCGCGAAGCACTCGACCTCTTCCAGATGGCCTACCGGCTGGCAGCGCCGGCGCCGGCGTCCTGAAAGCTTGACGAGGGCCCTGGTCGCCGCGGTCCCGGCGCTGGCGCTGCTCTTGCTCGTGCACGTGAACGCCGCGGCTGACCCGCCGCCTCCGCCGATCTACGCGGACGCCGTGCAGCAGGCCTACGACATCCTCCAGGGTGCATCGGGTTCGGACACGGCGCCCGCGACCGCGGCGCTGCGGGTCCTCGTCGCAGGAACGGGGCCAAGCCAGCCGGAGGTCATCGCCGACCTGAGAGCGCGGCCACCGCTGTATGACGACGCGAGGAATCGCCTCGCCGCGCTCCTGAAGGAGCTGCTCGAGCCGGTGAGAACGTCCGATCCCGATCTGGCGCGGCAGCGCCTGCACGACGTGATGTCGCAGAGCCGCTACGACGCGCTTCACCGCCCGCCTTCCCCGCTCGACCGCTTCGTGCAATGGGTGCAGGACAGGATTCGCGCCTTGCTCCGGCTGCTGTTCGGTTCTAGCGGGGGTGGTCAGCAGCTCGACTGGTGGTATTACCTCGCCGGCATCGCCGTGGTCACGGCGGTGGCGTTTGTGCTGTTTCGCGCGTCGCGAGGACGCTTCACCGCGTCTGTCGGCGCCGGGCCGCAGGGCCCGCGGCCGGCCGGCGACTATTTCGCGGAGGCGGACCGGTTATCCGCCGCGGGGGATCGCGTGGGCGCGATTCGGGCCCTGTGCGCCGGCGTCGCCGCGACGCTGGCCGGCGAGCGGTCGTGGGAAGGAAGCCCGCTCACCGTCCGCGAGATCTTCCAGCGCGCGGCGGATTACAACAGCCTCCGCGCGCTCCTGCTTCCGTTCGAGGCCGCGGTCTATGGCGGCCGCGGTGTGGATGAAACGACCTATCGGAAAGCAGAGCAGGTGGCGGCGACGTATCGCGCCAAGCCCGCGGAGGCAGCGGCATGAAGGGAGCGCGCGGCTGGGTGATCGCGGGGGCCATCGCGGTCGTGATCGCCGTGGCGGCCCTGCTGCTGCAGCCGAGGCAGGACTCCCCCGAGCACAGCACCGACAGCGACGCGGCCAACGGTGCGTCGGCCGTGCTCCTTTTCAGCCAGGCAATGGGTCATCCGACCGATCAGATCACCGGCAGCTTCGGAGCCCCGGCGGAGCGGTCCGTGATGTTCGTGTTCACGCCCACGAGTCCTTACACCGCGGACGAGGCTGACCGCATCCACCAGTGGGTTCTGGCCAGCGGCGGCATCCTGATCTATGCGTCCGAGCAGGCCGATCCTGAGCTGGACCGCGCGTTCGGCGTCAAACGCCTGGGCGGTTTCGTTTCGGGCGTCGAGTACCAGGGCACGCCTGTCGTGGACGGCGTGATTCGCGTCGCGGGCGGCGACGGGATGATGCCACTCGATCCGTCTCCCAACCAGGTCCCGATTCTCCGGACCGGAAGTGGATTTGTCGCGGGGTTCGTCCAGAGAATCGGGCTCGGCCAGCTCGTCGTGCTCGCCGACCCGCTCGTCATCTGCAACGGCTATCTCGAGCGCGCGGACAATGGCCGGCTCCTCGCGGACCTGCTGAGCGTCGGGGGCGCGGATGCGCATGTCGCATTCGACGAGTACCACCACGGTCTGACGGTCAGTGATTTCGCGCCGCAGGCATGGGTCAGCACTCCCTGGGGCGCGGCGCTGCTGTGGCTGCTGGTCGCCGTCTTCTTCGGGCTGGTGCTGCGCGGACGGAGGTTCGGCCCGATCATCGAGCGCCAAGCTGAGGTCGCGCGGTCCGACGCGGAATGGTCGGTGGCTGTGGGCCAGCTGCTGCGGCGTTCGAGCGCCCGCGGCGTGACGCTTGGCCTTCTCGCCGGCGCCACCGAGCGCGCGGTGGCGGCGCGGACGGGTCTTCCGCTGCAGCCGCGAGAGCGGTTCTGGAATGCTCTCTGGGTGCGCGCACCAGAAGTGGCGGCCGAGCTGGCCCAGATCGAGACCTCGCTCTACACCTCCTCGTCGACGGAGCGGGATCTCCTGACCGCGGCCAGCCGGCTCCACGCCATCGCCCATCCCCGGCCTAAGAAATTGGCGGGGCCGGGGCGTTGACGGACACCGCCTCGACCACCGCGACTGACTTCTACGCTCGGTTTCGCGACCAGCTGGCGAAGGCGATCATCGGCCAGGACGGCGCGATCCGCCTTTGCGCGATCGCACTTGTAGCACAGGGCCACGTCCTCCTCGAGGGGGTTCCCGGTACGGGCAAGACGCTGCTCGCCAAGTCGATCGCCCGTGCGCTGACGCTCGACTACGCGCGGGTCCAGTTCACCCCCGACCTCATGCCCGCCGACATCCTCGGTACCTCGGTCTACGACCTTTCGACGCGCACGTTCGCCCTGCGCCGCGGACCGATCTTCACCAACGTGCTCCTCGCGGACGAGATCAACCGCGCCCCGGCCAAGGTCCAGTCGGCGCTGCTGGAGGCGATGGAAGAGCGCGGCGTGACCCTGGAGGGTCAACAGCTGCCCCTGCCGGCGCCGTTCTTCGTCATGGCCACGCAGAACCCGATCGAATACGAGGGCACGTACCCGCTACCCGAAGCGCAGCAGGATCGTTTTCTCTTCAAGGTGAGGCTCGACTATCCGACGCCCGCCGATGAGATGGAGGTGCTGCGCCGCTGGGAGTCGGGGATCGAGCTTCGCGACCCGGTCAAGGCAGGGGTTGAACCGGAATTCGGCGCCGCCGACATCGAGGCATGCCGGGCGCAAGTCTCGCAAGTGGTGCTCGACGAGAAGATCCGCCGCTACGTCGTCGACCTTGCGTCGGCCACGCGAGCGGCGCCGGAGATCGCCCTGGGGGCGAGCACGAGGGCCGAGGTCCTCCTGATGTTGGCGGCGCGCGCCGAGGCGGCGTTCGACGGCAGCGAATTCGTGACGCCCGACCACGTGAAGGCACTCCTCGCCCCGGCGTTTCGCCACCGCCTGATACTTCGCCCAGAGGCTGAGGTCGCGGGCCAGACGCCGGACAGCGTGCTCGACGCGGTGGCGAGCCGGGTCGTACCGCCGCGCTAAATCTGATCAGAGGTCTCGCGCCCCAACCCCGGCTGATCTGGGCCGCGGCGATCGGGGCGGGCCTGGTCGCGCTGGCGGTCGTCTCGCCGGTGCTCGGCCTGGTCGCGGTCGTCTTCAACGCCGGGCTGGCCGTCATCGCGGCTCGCGACCTGGCCCTCCTGCCGGGCCGAGCGGGCTACACAGTCCGGCGCACGATGCCCGAGCCGTTCTCACTCGGCGAGCCCGAGGACGTGACTGTGGTCGTCCAGAACCGGGCGGCGGCCGGCCTGATGGCGAGGTTGGCGGATCACGCGCCGGCATCGCTGCGGCCCGCGCCGCGCGAGGTGTCGGGCAGGTTCGACGCCAACGGACTCGTGAGGCTCAGCTACCGCACCTATTCGCCGAAGCGCGGCGCATACAGGTTCGGAGCCGTCGACCTGCAGGTGTGGCGCGAAGGCGGCTGGTGGCGGCGCCAGGTCAGGCTGCCCGATCGACAAGAGGTCGCCGTGTTTCCAAACGTGGTGGCGATCAAACGCATCCAGCTGTCGCTGCGGCGGGGCCTGCGGGCGATGGCCGGCATGCGGCGCGCGCGACCGCCCGGCGCGTCGACCGCGTTCGCCGGCCTGCGCGACTACGTGCGCGGGGACGACGTGCGCCGCGTGAGCTGGACGGCGACCGCGCGCCGCGATCGGCCTGTAGTGGTCGAGGTCGAGGCCGAGCGCGGGCAGCAGGTGATCATCGCGCTTGACTGCGGGCGCTTGATGACAGCGCCGGCGGGCGACCTGGATAAGCTCGACCATTCGGTCAACGCCGCGCTGATGCTCGCGTGGGTCGCGCAGGCATACGGCGACCGTGTCGGCATGATGACGTTCGACGACCGGGTCACGAATTTCATCAAGCCCGAGCGCGGCGCGATCCAGCTGCGGCGCATCACCGAGGCGCTGTACGCCATCAAGCCCGAGTACGTCGAGCCTGACTTCGGGCATGCGATGACGCACCTGGCGCTGCGGGTCGGCCGGCGCTCGATGGTCGTGATGCTGACCGACGTCCAGGACCCCGAGGCCTCGCGCGAGCTGGTCGCCCACGCCCTTCGGCTGGCGGCGCGGCACCTGGTGCTGGTCGTGGCGATGTCGGACCCCGCCGTGATCAGCGCGCGGGACGACCCGATCGATAACACCAGCCGCGCCTACGAGTGGGCGGCGGCGGAAGAGTTCGTGGCGAGTCGCCGGGAGAGCTTCGAGCTGTTGAGGCGCGGGGGCGTGCTGGGCCTCGACGTCGTGGCGGGAAAGCTATCGCCGGCTCTGGTCGAGAGGTACCTGGAGCTGAAAGAGCGTGCTTTGTTGTGATCGCCTTCCGCTGAAAACCAGGTAGGAGTAGAAGAGCACGCCGGTCGTCAGCCCGATCGCGAGCTTGACGACAAAAGGCGCGCTGGAGGGCGAGATGTTGCCCTCGATGGTCCCCGCGACGATGAGCAGCGGCGCCAGGCCGAGCAGCAAAGTGAACGCGCGGCGCGCCGCGATCACGAGCGCGTCGGAGCGTTTTCGGTTGCCGGGCGAGATGAGCGCCCAACCCATCATGAGGCCGCCCGCTCCCTGCGCGATGACGATCGAGAGCTCGATCACGCCATGGCCGATGACGAACTCGAAGAGTCCGCCGGCCAGTCCGTAAGCCGCGGTCAGGCCGAACAGCGCGCCGAAGCTGATGCCGTTGGAGATCATCACCCACATCACCGGCAGGCCGAACGCGACGCCCAGCGCGAAGGCGAACATCGAGACGTAGATGTTGTTGACCATGATCAGCCCCGCCGCCTGCACGCGCTCGTCCGACGGGATATTGGTCCATAGCTCGTGATGGTGGACCTTGTCGATGAGCCTGGGGTCGACGATCGAATACGCGGCGTCGGGATTGGCGAGCACGACGAAGAAGCTGATGAACGCGGGCACGAACATCAGCGCTCCCGCCGCGAGCAGGAACGGCCAGGCCTCGCGATAGGTGCGCGGCAGAGTCTCGACGTAGAAGCGGCGCATTCGCTTCCAGATCTCGCCGCCCCGGCGATAGACGATGCCATGGCCTCGCGCCACCAGTCCGTTGAGGTAGCGGTGCACCGGGTCCCCCGGCCAATCGCGCTGGGCGCGAGCGAGGTCGGCGGTCGCGCGCCGGTATAGCGCGGACATTGTCAGCACCTGCGCGGGAGTGAGCGCGTTCATGTGACCGGCGCCGGCGCGGGCCATCAGGTCTTCGAGCCGGTTCCAGTCGTAGCGACGGAGGGCGATGAAATCCTCAGATCTCACTCCCTGATTGTGAGTTACTTAACGATGTGGACCAGCCGCTTCCGGACACCGACCTCGTCGTTGCCACCCCTGAACGGGTGTCGTTCGACTACCAGGTCGCCGGCCTCGGCACCCGTGCGATCGCGCAGATCCTCGACCTGCTGATCCTCACGGGTGTCCTGTTGGGCCTGTATTTCGCCGCGGTCGCGGTCGGAGCCGCGGGCTTCGACGTGGTCGCGTACCTGATCGCGATCATCGGCAGCTTCGTCATCATCTTCGGCTACTTCTGGACCTGCGAGGCGTTCTGGTCCGGCCAGACCGTGGGCAAGAAGGTCTTCCGCCTGCGCGCAGTGGGTGACCGCGGTGAACCGATGACGTTTGTGCAGGCGGGGATTCGCAACGTGGTCCGCATCGTCGACTTCCTGCCTTATGCGTATGGGGTGGGCGTCGTCGTGCTGTTCATCAACGGCAAGGGCAAGCGCCTGGGCGATCTCGCGGCCGGCACGATCGTGGTCAAGGATTCGGACCACGTCATGTTGTGGCAGCTGCCGGGCGGCCGCCCCGGGACTCGGGCAGCCGGCGCCCGTCAACGCGCCACCGCCCCCGCTCACGTACACCCCACAGCCATCCGCATTCGCGCCCGCCACCGCGGAAGAGATGAAGCTCAGGCGGCTCGATCCGGAGCTGCGGCGGTTTGTGACCTCATACGCACGCCGCCGCCCAGGGCTGCCGCTTCACCTGCGGGCGCAACTGGCGGGCATGGTCCAGGCCAACCTGAACGCCGCGGCACCCGACGTCTTCGCGCAGAACGGTCCGCTGGCGGCCCTCGACTACCTGGCCGACCTCGAGCGAGCCTCCGGCGCGCCCATGCCGCCTTCGCCGTAAAGCCACTCGCGGAGCTGCTGCTCCGTCAGGTTGCCACCGGTCAGCGGCGTGGCGACGCGCTTGCCCGCCAGCTCGCCGGCGCTCTGCGCGATCGCCGCAATGCCCGCAGCACCGGACGGCTCGACCACGAGCCCCGCACGACTGATCAACAGGCGCATGGCGGCGAGCATCTCGTCATCGCTGACGAGCATCACGTCGTCGACCGTGCCGGCCATGATGCCGACCGCTTCCGGCACGGGGACGCGGACCGCGATCCCGTCCGCGATGGATGTGCTGGGCGCGGCGACAGGTTTGTGTGCGCGCCACGAGAGCGCCATCGAGGGAGCGGTCTCGGCGCAGACGGCGATCACGCGCGTCGTCGGCGAGAGCTGCCTCAACCACGTACCGATGCCATTGACCAGCGAGCCGTTGCCGAGCGGCACGAAGACAGCGTCCAGCGGCGCGGAATCCTTAATGAGCTCGACCGCGATCGTGCCGGCGCCTTCGGCGATCGCGCCGAGCCGTCCATCCTCGACGTAGAGCTCGCCGTTTTCCGTGGCGTGGCGCCTGGCCGCGTCTTTCGCCTCGTCGAAGTCGTCGCCTTGCAGCTCCACCTTCGCCCCGAGGGCGCGCATGCGCTCTACCTTCAGCGGGTTGGCGCCGCGCGCGGCGAACACGGTCAGCGGTCTTCCTCTCTTGCGGCACGCGTAGGCCATGCCCTGGCCGAAGTTGCCGGCGGACGCGCAGACGATTCCTGTGCGATCGCCGGCGAGGCGGTGGAGGAGGAAGTCGGTGCCGCGGCCTTTGAAGCTGCGGATCGGGTTGATCGATTCGACCTTCAGCACTATCGTCACGCCGAGCTGGTCGCTGAGCGGCTCGCACACGTACTGGGGTGTGTGGAGGAAGACGGAATCGATCACGGTCGCGGCCTCGCGGATGCGGTCGACGGAGATCGAAGCATCCATGAACTCGGGACGTTAAAGCAATCCCGTTACAAATAGGGACGCCGCCCCGGGGGTAGTCAGGGCGGCGCCTTGACGCTCATTAGATAAAACGTCCTGGCCTGTAAAAGGCTACGGGCGGCCTTGTCAAAACCCCGATCATTGGTACACAGTCTCGCTATGCCCAAATCGAACATCACCTTTGTCTGCACCGAGTGCGGCGGGGAGAGCCTCCGCTGGGCCGGCCAGTGCCCCCACT